>ERZ651776.1598-NODE-1598-length-26667-cov-6.903460_pt1 | contig 26667 bp, 28 predicted proteins | sample MGYA00514761_ERZ651776 | MGnify/ENA metagenome assembly ERZ651776 | reverse complement strand
ACATTTTACACTGAAAAGATAAGATTCAATATAGATTTAGAAACAAAAACCTCCGAGCAAAATGCTCGGAGGTTTTTGTTATAATAGGTGGTTTGTCTTTTCTCTAACTATATTTTATGACAAACTAGTACCACCTTTTTTTCATCAAGCAAGGTGGTAAAGAATAGGTAGATTTCTCCACCATCTTTAATCTTAAATTTGTTTCTAAGGGTTATCACAGATTCTTTAAAATTACGTGTAGTGATATGTGCTTTATCGATCGAAAGTACTTTTTTAAGTTGCTTGTTATACGGAAGTATATTGTCAATTTTAAAAGATCTTCCTGGAAATGAAATAGGCGTATCACTTGTGTAAAGCTGGGTATGCGTATGTAATTTGTCTATTTTATACTGTTTGCTTATCCAATTAAAGCCTCCTGATTTTAATAAGGATGCATTAGGTTCATATAGGTATGTTTTCGGATATTCGTACGTAGCTTTTGATTCATAGAGCTCTTGAAGTGTAAAAGACACCTGATCTGAGGTGTCTCCATGACTATTTACCGTATAAATTTCGAGATTTTGACATTCTTCTTGTTCCACACGCCAAAGTAGTTCTTTGACTTCGTTTTTTATGGCAACGATATGTATTTCAGAAACATTCTTAAGTTCTTTTAGCCCAGCAGTAATATCTAGTAAAGGTGCCGTCTTTATCCACAGTGTAGTGCATTTTGAAAGCAACAAATCGATATTTTCTGCTACATTGGGCAAACAATCTCTAAGCATAAATACTTTGCCTTTGGCATCCGTACGTCTACCTGGGTCTACATACATCATATCATAAAATACATCGCTATTGGATAAGAACTCAATAGCATTTGCTGTAATACAAGTCACATTTGAAACTTCTAGTGTTGCTAAGTTCGCTTTCGCGAAAGCGGACACCTCCTCATTCATCTCAATATGTGTGACTTGAGACGCTACTTTTGAGAAATAATAACTATCTACACCCAAACCACCCGTGATATCAACGATAGCATTTCCTTTTAATAAATGCGCCTTATACTGAGCCGTGGTTTCTGATGATGTCTGTTCTAGATTGACTTTAGGAGGAAACAAAATGCCTTTGGTACTGTACCAAAGAGGTAATTTTGATTTGATACGACGTTTGCCTTCCAATTGCTGCGCTAGGTCTTGTACCGTAACTTCTGGAAACGGACTCCCTTTTAGAATAAAAGTCGATAGGGGAGTTGCGGTGTGTTCTTCTAGATATTCCTGAACATGAGGCAGTAACAAGGCTTGATTCATTAGAGATCTTTAGTCAGCTTTTTAACAATTTTTATGTCAGGAGTAAATTCCTTTGCAATGACTTTAAGTGCTGTATATACAGGAATAGCGACGATCATACCGACGACACCAAATAAAAGTCCAGCAATAATGATGATCAAAAAGATTTCTAAAGGATGAGATTTTACGCTATTGCTAAATATGAAAGGTTGGCTTATAAAATTATCTATAAGCTGAGCAAAGAGATAACAAACCATGACTTTGATAGTCGTAGGAAGTATCACTAATTGAAAATCATACCCTAAATTACTTGACATTGACAATACCATCATAATAACGCCAGCAACTAAGGGACCTACATAAGGAATTAAATTAAGTAAAGCGCATAAAAAAGCGATGACAATGGCATTTTGAATATTAAAAACCAGTAAAATGATCGTGTACAGTATAAAAAGCACTAAGATTTGAAGCAAAAGTCCTAAAAAATAACGGGATAATAAGTCTTTGATTTTATTAAAGGATTGTGTTGCGCGGAATTCGTTTTGATCTTTAACAAAAGTCATCACGCCTTGGTGGAGTAGGGCGCTATCTTTTAATAAAAAGAAGGTGATAAAAATAACCGAAAATAAACCAATACTAATAGATCCTAAAGCACCTAAAACACTATTTAATAAGTTAGGGATGGCTCCAAAACTAAAGGTAGACCCTAAATCCATGCTTTCTAATGTCTTAAATAAATCAATATTTCTATCAGAAAAATAGGTATTGACTTGATTGAATAAAGAAGATAGATCATCTTTTAAGCTATCAAGGTTGAGTAGTGATAAGTTTCTTCCTTGTTCTGCAATTAACGGAATAAACATCGCCATAATACCAAATAGGAGACTGAAAATAATCACCATCGTAACCGCAACAGCTAATCCATTTTTGAATTTTAAACGTCTCCGTAAAAAACGAATAATAGGTCTACCAATGAGTGAGATAACAGATGCTATAGTGATATATACCAGTACACTACGAATAGTATATAAAAAATATAGCACCAGTGCTATTCCTGCTAAAATTCCAATAGCTCGTAATATTCCGTAAGTAATTGTATTTGATTTCATTTCTATAAATATAGCGATTTGATCAATGTGATATCGGTTTGACGTAAGCTTCTTTTATTTGTTACGATGATCTCAAGGCATATAATGCAATCGCTGTTGCTTGGGCTACATTCATACTACTATTGGCACCATACATAGGAATATGAAGGGTATGCTGTACAACTTTTAAAACAGTATCAGAGATACCGTAATTTTCGCTACCTATAATTAGTGCAATGTTTTGAGAAGTATTATTTCTAAACTCCTGAATGGATGTACTTTCGGATGTGATTTCAAGTGCAATACTCGTAAATGATTGGGCGTGGAGTTCTTCAAGGGTTTTTATCAAACTTTCACTTTCGTGAAAACGTACGATAGCTTGTGTATTCCTAGCAACTTTCTTTAGTCGGTTGCTAGTAACGTCGATCTCTGACCCGTGAAAAATAATCTCTGACACCAGAAACGCATCGGCAAGTCTGAAAATAGCACCAATATTCGCAGGGCCTTTCACTTGGTCGCAAATAAGTACAATTTGGGTAGTGACCGATTTGTTTTGATGATGGTCGTGTGTGAGTTGGTTATTATCCATCAGAAACCATCACTTTATTAAAGGCACTTGCTTTTTTGTCTTGCTCTCGCCAAGCGATAAAGGGAATACTAAATACCACAGAATTAGCCAAAACCAAAATAATTATCGGTACAAAAAGAAAGAGAATTGCAGTCAATAAGATGCCTAATACACCTCCAATGATCAAAATCCAGATATTAGGCTTTGCATGTACGCGGTTAATACGCCGTTTTACGACTGTCCCACATTTTTTGCAACGCTCATTAATAAAGCTTCCTCGTTCTTTTTGAAGTTCAAAACGATTGGTAGCTGTAGTTTTGAAACTGTTTTCTTTTTGACAGGAGCTACAATAATAATAGAGTGTCATGGTCTAATTTTCAAAAGCGTATTTTACAATATTAGCACCCATTTGAAGTGCTTTTTCACGTATAGATTCTGGATCATTATGTACCTCGGTATCTTCCCAACCGTCACCAAGGTCGCTTTCGGTGGTAAATAAAACTACCAATCTATTCTCTGAATACAATCCTAGCGCCTGAGGACGTTTCCCATCATGTTCATGAATTTTAGGAAGTCCCTGTGGAAATCTAAAAGCACTATTAAAAATAGGATGTGACGCTGGTAGTTCTACTAATTCTTGATTTGGAAAGATCTTTTTCAGCTCTTTAGGTAAGTATTCAGACATGCCGTAATTATCATCAATATGCAAAAACCCCCCACTTTGTAAATAGGTTCGTAAATTTTCAGCTTCTTCGTCTGTGAAAAACACATTGCCATGTCCCGTCATATGAATTAAGGGATACTGAAACAAATCAATACTTCCTGGATCGACCGTATCTGGCGTATCATTCATTGCTGTGTTAATGTTTTGATTACAAAACGCAATAAGATTGGGTAGGGAAGTAGGGTTAGAATACCAGTCTCCACCTCCTTTGTATTTTAAAACAGCCAGGTTTTGTGCTTCTATCGTTGAAAAAATGATACACAAGCCTGCTACTAAAAGAATTCTTTTCATAAAAGCAATTTATGCTACTAAAATACAGATAAAACGCCAATCTATACACTCTTTTTTAATTGGAATATATAGGTACTTAACTATTCATTTTGTAAGTTTTTTCGCGAAAGCAGACTCTTGAAACACGATAAAAGGTATAGTACATAATATTTTACTATATTTACAACACCCAAATTATAAATACCTACATGATGAAAAAAGTGATTTTACTCGCATTATGCTGTCTAGCGTACATCTCCGTTCAAGCACAAAGTGTAACTACGGCTGAACAAATTAAAAAATTAGTGGATCAAAAAGTACAAACAATTACGTCTAAAGTACCCTTTTCTGAACCTCAAAAAGCCTTTTTGATAGAATACCTTACTTTTTCGGCAAAGGAAAAAGCAGGGAATTTTGCAGAAGATTTGAAAGCAAATCCGATAAGAGATGTCAATATGGACACTTTTTATACCGAAGCGCAACGCAAAGTGATACAAGATGTTAAATCACAAGATTTAAAAAACAATTTGCTACCTACGGATAGCACGACAAAGTTTTAAAGAAGATTTTCAAATTTTAAATAGTATTGAAACCTGACAATTTTGTTAGGTTTTTTTGTGGCTACTCGTAAGGCTTTGTGTTTTCTATAGACGTAATTATTAAAAAACTATGATTCGTACTTCACTTATACTTATTCTGTTCTTTACCCTTTTACTTCAAACAACGGTAAACGCTCAAAAAAGACCCACAGTCATCGAGTTATTTACTTCACAAGGGTGTAGTAGTTGCCCTCCTGCAGATCAACTTCTAGAACAAATTAAAAAGGAATTTGGAAATGATGTCATCACACTTTCCTATCACGTAGATTACTGGGATTATATAGGATGGAAAGATCCTTTTGCTACAAGGCGGTTTACACAAAAACAATATACGTACGCAGAAAAATTTAGATCTCGAAGTGTGTACACACCTCAAGCTGTGATTAATGGACGTACGCATCATACAGGATCTGATAAAGCTGCTATATATCGTGTGTTAAACGCTGAAAATAAGATCACAAATCCCATAGACTTAACAATCACCAAAACACAAAAAGAAGGAAAAACAATAGCTGTAACTTACGCCTTATCAGAAATAAATACAGCAAATGAACTTACATTTGTAATTGCCATAGATGAGAAAATAACTGCTGTAAAAAGAGGTGAAAACCGAAATAAAACTTTAAAAAATACGCATATCGTCGTGGCAGAGCAAACCATATCAACTCAAACCACAAACGGACAGCTATTACTACAACTTCCTGATTGGATTCAAAATAGCGATCAGCTTTCTGTAATAGCGTATGCGACAAAAGCCAATGTAGGCATTATAGATGCCGTGACTAAAAGACTCTAAAAAAAAATTACTGCGTATATGGAAGAACTATTTTTATAGTTACCTGATTACGTTCCCGTTCATCATACACTTTGATATCGTAATCATGGGTGTTGATAGTAGCGACACCTATTAGGTTTCCCTCACTTTTTGTAAAATCCCAAGCCACATCTTGTGTGATTCCTTTGATGGTAAGTTGTCCGCTTACGCGAAAACCCATAGCGGTAGACTTTATCGTGTTACTTTTAAAATAGAGACGCGGATGTGCTTTGGTAGAAAAATATTTCTCACTTCGCAAATGTCTGTTGCGAAACCAATTGTTGGTATCAAGAGTTTCCGTAGCCACAGACCCACCAATCGTTGACGTTTCTAAAGCATTTAAATCAATACTTCCAGTAAATGTAAAGTCACTTAGTTCGCCATCTACCTCTTTATCTACAAACGTAAAATGGATAGTTGCTTGATCTTCGTTGATCGTAATTTGTTGTGCATACATGAATGTTGAAACCAAAAATAGGAGGGACGCAAGAGACATTTTCATACGAAGGATGTTATTATTGAATTCATAAAAATACTACATTAGAGGTGTTAAACTATAAAATAATAAAATGAAACCTTTTTATATTCTCTTTTTTTGTGTCTTTATAATGTCTAGCTGCACGCATTCTACCAAAGCAGAAATGGCGACACCAGGTGATTTTGCTCATACCGTATATTTTTGGCTTCATCACCCAGAAAATCCAGAAGACAGAAAAGCATTTGAAGCATCGCTTACCAACTTTATAGATCAATCGCCCTATATCACAACAAAGCATATCGGTGTTCCTGCAAATACCAATAGAGACGTCATAGACAATAGTTATACTTATAGCTTATTACTTACATTTAAGGATAAAGCGATTCAAGACCTATATCAAGAAGAACCGGCTCACAAACAATTTATAGCTGAATCCTCTCATTTATGGTCTAAAGTATTGGTATACGATAGTGAGAACATACAGTAACCTCCATGGAAAAGAAGCAACTTAAAAAACAATGGTGGTTGTATGGAAGTGTAGGTGCTTTATTTCTAGGTAGCGGACTTTCGGCTATATCAGAAGCGGGGCATTGGAAACATCAAGATGAGATCTGGTATCAATGGGTAGGCGTAGGCATTTTAGGCATAGGACTTACCATTAGTGGTGTAGTTTTCCTGATCAATGCAGCCATTCTAAAAGAACGTATTCGGAAGGTAGCCTCTAAGAAGTAATGATACCTCTACTTTTAGTATTAATGAAGCGTAGCCATACGATAATTCCAATAGAAACGATGCCTGCTATAGAAAATCCTATAAATACTGGGAGGGAAGATGTTTTTACAAAGCTTCCTATATAAATACTAATCGGTACTGCCATCATCGTAGAGATAAATCCTGTAATCGCTGCTGCCATCCCTGCAATATGCCCTAATGGCTCCATCGCCAGTGCACGTATATTTCCAAAGAGAAACCCTATAGAAATAAACTGAGCACAAAAGAATCCTATTAAAACCCCAATAGGAGGATTGATCCCTGATGAAAATAATAGTGTATATAACAACGCAATAAAAAAGTAGGCAATAATCGAAATGTTGACCAATCGCTTCATACCAAAACGAAGCACCAAAGTTCCATTCAAATAAATGGCGGTTCCTATAGAAAAAGCAGTTGCGGCAAATATATAAGGGAACTCTTCTTTAAGACCATATTGCAATTCAAAAATTTGTTGAGAAGCACTTAAATACACCAAAAAAGACCCTACAATACATCCCGAGATCAAAGTATACCCCATGGTCGTTTTTTGCATCACTACCTCTTTAAATCCATGAATAAAAGAGATTGCAGAGAAAGGAACTCGATTTTTAATGGTGAGGGTTTCTGGCTGTCGTCTCCAAAACCAGACACCAACAATCACACTAAAAAGCACTTGGATATAGAAAATACCTTGCCACTCGTAAACATTCAAAATAAGTTTCCCTAAAGCTGGCGCAATGACAGGAACCAATATAAATACGACAGTAATAAAAGACATAATACGCGCCATATAATCACCACTATACATATCACGTATAATTGCAATGCTAATCGTTCTAGGAGCGGCGAGACCAATTCCTTGCAACACACGACCTACAAGCATAACTTCAAGACTTTGGGCGTACACACATATAAAACTTGCAACAATAAACAGCGTAAATCCCATATAAACAATAGGCTTACGACCGATACTATCCGAATAAGGTCCAAAAAAAAGCGGTCCAATACCCAATCCTAAAAAAATAGCAACCACTAGTAATTGGTTGTCTACACTATCTTTAATACCAATTACAAGACCGATGGTTTCTAACGCAGGAAGCAAAGCATCTAGTGCTAATGCTGCAATGGACATAAGCGAAGCCATCAAAGTGACAAACTCAAATTGGGATCTTTTTTTCACGATGCAAAAGTACTTGTTTAGAAATGGAATATGCTTATAATTTTTTAATTAAAAGTGGTGGTATACGCTTTCGCGAAAGCGTATAAAAACAAATACCTATTCAAAAAGTGATCGGGGTAGTATTATAGTCTAGTGAAATACACCTATTTTTATCACTATTAAAAAATACTTGAACTAATGAACATTCGTATTCTCCTTCTATTCATGGTTATGCTGTCCATAGGATGTAAAAAAGAACAAACAGCAAGTCCCTCAAAAAAAGCAATAGACGCCCCTGTTGCAAAGAAAATAGAAACGGTACTTAAAGAACATGATACGACCCGTATTGATCCGTACTTTTGGATGCGACTATCAGACGATCAAAAAAATGCAACAACGCCAGATGCACAAACACAAGATGTTCTAGACTATCTCAACCAAGAAAATGCCTACAAAGAAACAGCACTGAAGCACACGGAAGCATTGCAAGAAAAACTATACAACGAAATTGTGGGGCGTATAAAGAAAGACGAAACTTCTGTCCCTTACACCTTACGGGGATACTCGTATTACGATAAATATAAAGAAGGGAATGACTATTTAATCTATTACCGTAAAAAAGTAGGCGATAATACACAAGAAGAAGTACTCCTGAATGGTCCAGAAATGGCAGAGGGACATGCATATTTTGGTATGGGAAGTCAACAAGTAAGCCCAAATAACAATCTTCTAGCCTTTGGAATAGATACCGTATCGAGACGTCGCTATAACATCTATTTTAAGGATTTGAAAACTGAAGAAATGCTTCCTGATGTATTAGAAAATACGACAGGCTCAGGAGTTTGGGCAAATGATAATAAAACTATTTTTTACACCCAAAAAGATCCAGTAACTCTTAGGTCTCACAAGGTATATAAACATGTATTAGGAACTCCTCAGTCACAGGATGAAATGGTCTATGAAGAGACTGATGAAACCTTCCGTTGTAGTGTGTTTAAATCTAAATCTGGAAATTATTTGATGATTGGTAGTTTCCAAACATTATCAACAGAATACCAATATCTATCAGCTGATACACCCAATGACTCTTGGAAAACGATTCAGCCTAGAGAAAAAGATTTAGAATATTATGTAGAACATTTTGAAGATCAGTTCTATATGAGAACCAATCATAATGCACCAAATTTCAAGTTGGTAAAAACACCAATCACAGCCACTCTCAAAGAAAACTGGAAGGATATCATTCCACATCGCCCAGATGTGTTGTTACAAAACTTTGTCGTTTTTAAAAACCATCTAGTCATACACGAGCGTATCAATGGATTGTTAGCCCTTCGTGTCATGAAGAAAAATGGGGACGACGATCATTATATCCAATTTAATGACCCAGCGTATGTGGCAAGACCTGATAACAACGTGAGTTTTGATACCAATCTGTTACGCTATAGTTATTCGTCTTTAACAACACCTTCAAGTATCATAGATTACAATATGGATACAAAAACGCAAGAGGTACTTAAAGAGACCGAAGTAGTAGACCCTAACTTTTCAAAAGATAATTATACGTCTGAGCGATTGTTTGCCACCGCTGATGATGGTACAAAAATACCCGTATCTATTGTATATAAGAAAGGATTGACCCTAGATGAAAACACACCTTTATTACTTTATGCGTACGGATCGTATGGTAATAGTATGGAACCTTCTTTTTCGAACAACAGACTAAGTCTATTAGATCGAGGATTTGTATATGCAATAGCGCACATTCGTGGGGGTAAAGAAATGGGAAATCATTGGTATGAAGATGGGAAGCTATTAAACAAGCGTAACACCTTTACCGATTTTATCAATGTAGGAGAATTTCTGGTAGAAGAAAACTATACAAGTCTAGCACATGTATATGCGATGGGAGGGAGTGCCGGAGGATTATTAATGGGAGGAATCATTAATATGAAACCAGAACTTTGGAATGGGGTCGTGGCAGCGGTTCCTTTTGTAGATGTGATCTCGACTATGTGGGATGAAACCATTCCTTTAACCACCTTTGAGTTTGATGAATGGGGAAATCCAAAAGATAAAGAGTACTATGACTATATGATTTCCTACTCGCCTTATGATAATGTAGAAGCCAAAGCCTATCCTAATCTTTTAGTCACTACTGGATATTGGGATAGTCAAGTGCAGTATTGGGAACCCGCCAAATGGGTTGCTAAATTACGTGACTATAAAACAGATGACAATCTTCTTTTGTTAGACTGTGATATGAAGAGTGGTCATGGGGGAGCATCTGGCCGTTTTGAACGCTATAAAAAAACTGCTTTATACTATGCATTTATGCTGGATCTGGAAGGGATTACGGAATAATCATACGTTTTTAAACCAAATACAAAAGGCTGTTTGAAGTATTTCAAGCAGCCTTTTTGTATGAAATGGAGATCTTCTAGTGTTATTGTGTACGCTTTCGCGGAAGCGGACTCAAAAAGAATACAACATAACAGTTTGCCATCTAAATAAGAGGGAATTAAGGGGTGTGTTTTTATTGTAGCTTTCTTTAAAGTAGAAACATATCTTCCCTCTGTCTGTATCTCGTTACTTGGATATAGCATGCACAAAACAATTCAAAAAGCGATTACGACAATTCAAGATATTGTTATTGAGTATCCTGTAACAAAAGAAGTTCTTTGTACTCTATTAATTAACAATCAATCAAAAAGCGTCATGAAATCAATCGTCATTAAATTAGTACTGTTACCCATCTTTTTTTTAATCAGTATTGGAAATCTCTGTAGCCAAGAAGCTTTAACAAGCGAGCAGTGGCAAGCCGACTTAGACTATTTACAAAAACAAGTACACGAGAATCATTCCTATCTATTTAAAAAAATAGACCAAACCACATGGGATGCAGAAGTAGATAAATTACGAGCGCAAATTCCTAGTTTAGCACCTCATGAAGTCAAAGTGGGACTCACCCGTATCGTGTCGCTTTTCGAGTATGGGCATACGCAAGTTCCTTTTAGCACACTTGCCGAAGAAGCAGTTTTACCCGTAAATCTGTACCATTTTGAAGATGGCATATTTATAGAAGGGGTACAAAAAGAAAACAAAAACGTATTAGGCGCCAAACTTCTTAAAGTAGGAGGGATGCCATTAGAAAAGGCCTTACAAGCGATTCGCCCTGTGGTTCCTGTAGAAAATGACAACTTTTTTAAGGCCTATGGACTTCGTTTTTTGACCGTTCCATCTGTATTACACGCGCAAGGAGTCATTCCAGAACTTTCCACAAGTGTTACCTTGACATTAGAAAAAGAAGGGAAGGTATTTGAACATACATTTACAGCTGTTCCTTTAAAAGAACTCTCTAGAGACTATGGATTTACGATTCCTAATGAAACATGGATAAGTGCTCGTCAACAAAATAAAACCCCATTATTCTTAAAAGAATTGAATGAGAAACTTTACTTTTTTGAGTATCTACCAACTTCTAAAATGCTGTATGTACGTCAAAGTTCTGTGTTTAATGATGAAAAAGAAACCTTAGCCGATTTTTATAAACGTCTGTTTGCATTTATCGATGCTAATGATATTGAGAAGTTAGTCTACGATGTTAGATTAAACGGAGGAGGGAATAATTACAACAACAAACCCCTTATCAAGGGGATCATGGCGCGACCTAAAATTAACAAAAAAGGCACGTTTTTTTATATCATTGGACGTAATACCTTTTCTGCCTGCCAAAATTTGACCAACGAAATTGAGAACTATACAGAAGCCATTATCGTAGGAGAGCCAACGTCTGAAAACAAAAACTTTTACGGCGATGCAAAACGTGTGACGCTACCTAATTCAAAGATAAATACTTATTTATCTTATGCATGGTGGCAAGATGTACCGCAGTGGGAAAATAAAGATTGGACCATACCAAATATTGCGGTCGCCATGAGTTTTAATGACTATGTTAGTAATCATGACCCTGTGTTAGAAGCAGCATTGAATTATACAGATTCTGGTTTTATTTTGAATCCTCTTCAACATTTAACCCAATTGTTTACCGAAGGCAATTTTGCACAGCTTAAAACAGATGCTACTAAAATCATTCAAAATAAGGGGTACAAGTATTATGACTTTGAAGAGGAGTTTGGTGCAGCAGGGTATCGTTTATTTTCTATGGGAGAGACGGAAGGCGGCCTTTTTATATTGGAGCTTGTTGCCGAAAATTACCCTACTTCTACAGGAGCGCTGTACAGTCTTGCCAGCGCACAAGAACAAGTAGATCAAGTGGAGAAGGCAAAAGAAAACTATAAAAAGATTCTAGCGATAGATCCCAATGGTACTTTAGCGAATACGGTTAAGAAAAGACTAGAGAAGTTAAAATAGAGATGTTTGAAGCTGTAATAATGAGTACGCTTTCGCGAAAGCGTAATTATCCTTACTTTTAAAGGAACTATTGATTTTAAAACATAACTATGTTAAAGCGACTTTATAGTATAGCATTCTTGCCATATTTCTTAGTACTAGGGTGCACTAATGATCCTGAGGTTGTTGTCGTAGAGACTCCTACAATAGTATTAACAGATATTCCTGTTGCAGACAGGTTACCAGCCTTTCAGATCAATACCAATGGCGCAAGTATTGTTGATGAGCCCAAAATAGATGCTCAATTGGTGATTGTAGAAGCAGGTGTAGAGACACATCAAGGAATGATCGGCATTGAAATTCGCGGTTCGTCCTCACAGCAGTTTCCTAAAAAATCTTATGGATTTGAAACCCGAGACGACGCCAATGAAGATGTAGATGCTTCGTTACTAGGATATCCAGAAGAGGAAGATTGGATTTTGTATGCGCCATATAGTGATAAATCATTGGTACGCAATTATTTGATTTATGAATTATCCAATGATATAGGGCGGTATGCTAGCAGAACAAAGTTGGTAGATGTTTTTATTAATGAGTTTTATAAAGGGACGTATGTCTTTATGGAAAAACTCAAACGAGATGCTAACCGAATAGATATCAATAAATTAAATGATGACGAAAATACGGGAGAAGATCTCACGGGCGGATATATTATCAAATTAGATAAGGCCGATGGTCCGATAGAAAATTTATACACAGACATCAATTCGTTTCCTTCTGAAGTAGCGCCGCCTAATTCGACAGGAGGGCAGCAGATTCATTTTTTATATGACGATCCAGATCAAGACGATATCACACCAGAGCAAAAAGCCTATATTTCGAGTTATGTCACCAATTTTGAAGCGGCACTAGCTTCCGATACGTTTACAGATTCAGCAATCGGCTATTCGGCATATATTGATACAGAGAGTTTTATAGATTTCTTCTTGCTGAACGAATTGTCAAATAATGTAGATAGCTATCGATTAAGCACTTGGATCACGAAGGACAAAAATGAAAAACTAAAAATGGGTCCTATCTGGGACTTTAATTTAGCTTTCGGAAATGCCAATTATTGTGGCGGAGATGCAACAGATGTATGGGCATATCGTTTTAACGAACGCTGTCCTAATGATCCCTTTCAAATTCCGTTTTGGTGGCATCGTTTGCTAGAAGATCCTGCCTTTGTAGCTGACTTACAAAATCGGTGGACGACCTTACGGAGCAGTGTGTTTTCTGATAGTCAACTACAAGAAAAGATAGACGGGTATATCACACAACTGGAAACCAGTGGGTCTGCACAAGCTAATTTTTCTACCTGGCCAGTTATTGGTACGTATGTCTGGCCCAACAATTTTGTAGGCAGCTCTTATGAATCTGAAATAACATATTTACGAGAATGGATCATTGACCGCATGCAATGGCTAGATACGGAGATAGGGAATTTATAATGTTATTTGTAATACATTATGAAAAGATTTAGACGCTCCTGCCTGCCGGTAGGCAAGAGTGCGAAAGAGAAACAAAAGCTACTAAACAAATGATATATGGAGGGATGGATGGTTGTAAGCGTGGGTGGCTACTCGTTTATTATGCTGAGAATCAATATCAGTATAAGGTGCTCACCAACGTAAAGGACATAGCAACTCTAAACTTCCCAAAGAGTCGAATCCTAATAGATATTCCTATAGGGTTGACCTCCGAGAACTTTACGAGAACTATTGAGTCTTCCATGCGTGCTGTTTTAGGAAACTGGAGCTCCACCGTATTTAATGCGCCTGCACGCGCCGCAACCAAAACAAACGATAATACCGAAGCCAGAAAAATAAATATAGCACTCACAGGTAAAAGCCTTTCTGAGCAAAGTCTCCATATTATGCCCAAAATAAGAGATGTGGACGAATTTTTAAGAATAGAAGACTTTAAACAAAGTGCGCTGGAGATGTATGAAAGTCATCCTGAGATTTGTTTTAAATATCTTGCTGGAACTATACTGCAAACAAAAAAGTCAAAACCTGAAGGTTGTGCAGAAAGATTAGAACTTTTGATGCGCTATGATACGGATGTAAAAAAAATATATGATGAAATATGTGTAGAAGAGTTACGCAAGCATGTAAAGAAAGATGATATTCTAGACGCACTATGTTTATGCGTTGTAAATAGGCTCGCAGGAAATTCTAAGCTACGTATATTAAAAGATAAAAATGATAAGGATGAAAACAATATAGCTGTGGGCATTGCATATTATGAAGGGAAGTCATAGTGATCTAGAAATATTCTATTTGACATAATATAAATTATAGTACATTTCACAACAATTAGCGGAATAGCGCTTTTTCGCGCTATTTGACATAGTTACAGATATAAGGTCGAAGACTTATATCGATAGTAATTATGTCAAGCTCATTGTGGCTATGTTAACTAGATGATCATTTTGCTTCTTAACCCAGCCACATCAACTCGCAGCTATACTAATTCCTCCACTGGAGCAATTAATATAGCTCGTGTAAAATACCCCAGAAGCATTTGTTTTCATAAGATTAATTGGAACTTGGGTCTTTAAATTAATAAGCGGTTTGCTTCGCAGCGTTTAAAAAACATTTGTATCTATAATTAGCCGTGGCGTCTGTACTGAGCTTGACGAAGTATAAAATTGCCATTGCCGCTGCCTATGCGCTCGATTGCTTTTTTAAAATAATTATGCTATCGCATTAATTTTTTAAAACACAATTTCCAAACGCATAGCCACCGCCAAACGAACTTTCCGTTAAGAAAATGTCCTGTGGACATTTTTAGGAAGTTGCGAGATGATGTGGTTGGAAAACCTTTTAGAATGATTCAAAATTCGCGTATATGATAATAATCCTGCAAGATTTTTTTCTACGGCATTCTCGTAAGCTAGTCACAACAGCTTAAAATTTCTCTGTGAGTAAATTTCTAAGCCCTTGTTCAATTACGTCTTCTATTGAAGTTCTTTTTAGATTATGCATTTAAACATTACGTGAAATAGAAATTGATTTTTTTATATTTACTATCTTTATTTATGGAATTAAAAGATATTACTACTAAACTGGAAACCATTGGTAAGTCAATGGAAACAAACTTAAAATATCAAATCTTAACCGTTGGATTATTCTTTGCCATTAGTCAAGGAACTTATGAAGAAAACGCAGTATCAATTTTAGGCACAAAAATTCCTGTCGATATATTATTAATAGCTTGCCCAGTAATATTCATTTATCTTCTATCTCGATTTGCGATTGACACTTCCTTCTTTTTTGTGACAAATAATCTTTTGGTAAATAAAATTAACCTTAGCGATATTAATGTAGATGAATTTCGTATTCACTATCCAATGTCATTATTTGTTACTCTTACTTTGAGCACAAAACTTACTAAAGGTCGAGGAAGGCGCTTATTAAATAGGTTTTTATCCACTCTTATTTTTATTATTCCTGGAATTAACGTTGGAATTGGTTTTTACATTTTGTTAAATTATATGGCCAATCAGTATAAAATGCTCTTTTGGATATTCCTTATTATAGGTTTAATCATTTTTGCAACTGTTCTTGGAATTGCTCTAGTAAGAGAAAGAAACATATACTTAAGATATATTCATATTCCTATTGCTGTTTTTCTAGCTTCTATAGCAACGTTATTATTCTTAAACTATAATATGTCATTATCAGACATTATTACTAATAAAAAAGAAAAAACTACTCAAGTCTGTAAGTTTCCAAACCATCATTAATAGTTTTTTTGACATTAAAAACCACTTCGTTAATATCCCTTCCTTCTATTCTATCGTGATAAGTAATATTTACTCTTGTAGTTAAATTGCCAAATGTTCTAAAAAAATGTGGAACAAAACGATCTTTACCTATCCAATAATTTGATTTATCATTATAATCAATTGAAATTGGATAGATAGGAATACCTAGATTATATGCGGTAACTATTGACCCATTTTTGGTTTTTTTTAGCTTATCTCCTATTGTAGTTGTGCCTTGTATAAAATTGAGTATAGATTTTTTTTCGATCAAAGCGTTTTTAATTTCGTACAATCCTTTTTTTCTATCTATCGAGCTAAATCTACCAATGAAAATGGTGCCCGATATACCTGCAACATAACCTATTATAGGCCATTTTCTTACTTCTTCTTTGCTTACAGCATATACTTTATTTTCACTCAAAATAACAGTTGCATCAATATAACTCCTATGATTAGAAACTAAAAGACATTGTCCAATTGGAATCTCTCCTTTTCTCGAAACTCTTATCCCTAATGCCCAGTTCGCAAACTTTAAAAGAAATGTTCTATATGAAATACCCCATATAGGTTTGACGTCTTTTGATAAAGCCCAACTAACTATTATGAACAGAAAACAAAACGTAAAACCTAAAATTATGAACAGAATTAATCTTATTGATCCAATTATTAAACTTATTAGTTTGTACATTTTACTATTGATAATATTAAATAAGTTCACATTTCTTTTTTTCTTGATAAAAAAAGAAACAAAAAAATCAAGGCTGCACAAAACTTTGGAAACAATGTACGGCTCAATCGCTATATTTTAGAAAGCATTGGAACTCGTTAAGATTCCTTTGAATCTAGCCTTAAACTTTGTTGTTATTAAGAATATGTATTGCTAGATCTCTAAAATATGCACGCTCATTCGCCTATTGTTTTAACCAAAGTTTTCTGAGGCCGTTTTAACTACGATTAAACTTTAAAGATATAATCAGATTTTAGGAAATCTATAATTAAAGAAGCTATTAAACTTCATCTTTTAATTTAAGGTCTTTACAGACTTGTTTAAATACTTCACAAGGATCTACGTCAATAGCTAAAGCAATTAGATATAATTCATCTGCTCTAAGCTTAGTACGGTCATTGTTTGCTAGTTCACTAAGTCTCGTTTTACTTATCCCCGTTTTTCTGGAAACATCGGAACGATTAACTGATTTTCTTGATAGGAATAATCCTAATTCGGTCATTATTGTCTGATTTTAAGAACATAAATTTACATAATAAGATAAATTATTCCGATTATGTGAACTTTAAATTTATATTTTATCCGTAATTATGTATATTTGTTCTGATAATCGGAATAATTAATCCTAAAACAAGAACAATGCCAAGTCCAAGATATACAAAAGCAGATTTAGAACAGATTGTTTACACACAATTAGAGAACCTAAATGCCATTCATGATCTATTACGTATTATGAAAATGCAAAATGAGCTAATTGAAAATGCTAATAAGAAATTAAAGGATGAAGTATTGGATTTTAAGAAACGTGTTAATTATGGGGCAAAATAACTGATTAAGATTACTTTGAAGTTATTGTATAACCAGAACTATTAAGAAACTTTATTACTAGACCTCTAGAATATGGAAGCTCATTCATTTATTGTTTTACCAAATTTTTCTAAGGCCAAACACGACAAATATTTAACCCCTACGCTGTTTTATCTTTTCTTTAATTTTTTCTCCAGCACACAATTTAAAATCTACTATTTCCTTTATATATGATTTGACAGTTTCCCAATCTATTTCTGTAATCTTATTATTTTTAGGAATATTAATGGTAAACGTTTTTTGATTTTGATTAGGTGTGGGAATCTCACTCATTAAAATCCAATAACCTTCCTGTTCCTCTTCGCAATATTTTACTAACATAACAACGTGAAGTCGACTTTTTAAATAATTGTATGTGGAAATTTTTAATTTAGCTTTTTCAAAGTCGCCTTTAACTGATTTTTCAGAAGCCTTTAATTGAACATCGAAGTCATAAGCAGGATGTTGGTCTTCAAACACATTAATTATTAAATCAACACCATAATCTTCGGAAGGTATAGTTAAAGTCCAGTTCTGGGGAATATTATTCTCGAAAAAAACTCTTGAATTTCTTTCAAGAACTCTATTCCTGTCTCTTACCGGTTTTTTAACCATAAACAATTAGTTTAATAATTCCCCGTTTTCCTCTGAACTATCATTTTCGTCCAGAAATATGTCTCCTTCTATTTTCTGGTCAGTATCAAATTCATCAAATGGCGTATTAAGGTCTGTAGGATTTAATGCGTCATCGATAAAACCAATATCGGTTCCAGGAACAATTGCATTTGTAGTATAGTGTTTAATTATAAACGGCTCCAAATTAGGTAATAAACTAGTTGGCAAATCGTTATCGACAACAAATACTTGAAAACTTTCCTCATACCTTTCACTTAAATTCATTAAATATTTATAAAGGTTTTCATATTTAGTAGAATCATTCATTCCCTCATTGATATCCTCTTGTGTATTAGTGTAAACTAAATCCTTTTCTTTCGTTTTACCTATATATTTTGCAATTGTATCAATCATTAAAAATGATGGATAATTTGAAGTATTATTTATTGCATATTCCAATAATGTCAAATAATACCCAACAGAACTTAATGTACGTACACCTCCAGAAGTGATATTTTCATAATTGCGATTTCGTATAATAGGAAGATATGTTTTTGGAGATATTGCAATATTTTGAACATTTTTCATACCAATAAATCGAAGAAAATTTTGCAAATCATCTGCTAATTTCGAGAATATAGAGTCTAAGGTTGGAGCTGATTCTTTTAAAACTTTTAAATCCTCATTATACTCATCAATAGTATTTTGAACTCTTATCAATTCAGCATCAATTGTAGCTTGTTGATTTCTCATCTTGTAAAAGTGTTTCAAATTTTTGATATCACTTTTAATTCCACCAATTTTGGATGTAAGACTATCTCTTTGACTAATAAAAGGAGTAACTAATTCTTTTGTTTGTTTGTCGAATTGTTCTCTTAAATCATTTAATTTGATAATTTTATCTTTTACTTCACCATCAGCTTTAAGAATAACATTTTTTAGATTTTCATAGATATCTCTTAAATCCTTTTGTCTTCTTCTCAAACCATTTAATTCAGCTTTTATTGACTGAGAGTTTGAGTTTATAAATTGATTTTTCAGCAAGCTAATTTTTATTGTTTGCTCACATACTGGACAACTAGTATCTCTATCCTCTATTCTTGGGAATTTCTCTAAAACCTCAATTGTGCCTTTTATTTTTTTAATGTCGTTTGTGTACTCATTTCTCAATGCGATATTTTGTTTCAATTCCTGTTCTCGAACCTCTCTGTTCGTGGACATTTCGTAAATTTCCTTTTCAATTAATTTTATCTCATTTCTTACATTATCCAAGTCTGAGTTATCAGACATTATTTCTGAATCGATTTTGGCAATACTTTCCGCTAATTTTATGAGTTCAATTTCCTTTTCCTCTTTCTTTTCCAAAATCCTTTTAAGAGAATCTATTTCTGTCTCTCTCAAGAATGAAGAAATTGCGGTATTTTTTTTATTTAATTCATTTCTTTCTTTATTCTTTTCACTTATTATTCCTTCAAGTTGAGTTATTTGGGTGTCAAGTACATTATACATCAACTTAAAAGTTTCTTTAAGTCTAGCAATCACAACATAGTTTTCTCCAAGAAGAAATTTACTTCCTACTCTATCTTATGTTAGATAGTTGTATTTAAAAATATCACGAAAACTCAAAGACTTCATTTTTGAATCTTCTTTTGATGGAGATTCTTTAAGTTTAACAACTGGTATATTCATAGAATTAAGCAAGAACTCTGAAAAAACACCGTCCTCACTTACTTTCTTATAATTTGGAGAATAATACTTTGGAAAACAATCTTCAATTTCATCATAAGAACTTTCATAAACTTCAATATCTGCTAATGAATTAAATATATCTCTCTTAATTGTGTACTTTGTACCAAGAAGTAAAACTTCTAAAAGACAATAATTTCCTGCTATTTCAATCTCATCATAAAGGTCGAGAGAGCTTGCTCCTAAACAATAGTTAACCAAATTTAAAATACTTGATTTGCCAGTATCAGAATCCCCGTAAATAATATTTAGTCCATTTCGAAAACTAACTTTATAGTCTTTTCGACGTCCGACTAAATAAAGGTAGTTTACAACCAGTTTTGGGGTTTTAATTTTTAATGCCATAACGTAAATAAGGTGCTACTAATTGATTTATTTTAGAATAAGGGAGAGTTGTCAAAGCACTCATTGATTCGGTTATTTGTTGAATGCGCACAAAGTATCCTTCTGTCAAATCATTGGCGTAAGCTTTCCCTTGTTCTGATAAATAATAATATATCTCAAAACCACTTCCAATCTCAATTTTTACAAAATCGTACCCAATCAATATGTTTAATAATGTTTTTATTTCTTTGAAATCAAATCGTTGACCGCGATTCGGAAATAGAGCTTCAATGGAATATTTTTCGGCGTTATTCAAACTAACTAGTTGTTTATCCTTCAAATAAAGTATTCGATTTAATAGGACTGGATGTTTGAGCAAAAATTCAAAAATTGAAATTTTCTCTAAAGTCAAAATTGGAATCTCTTTTTTGTTTAGAGACAACTCGTTTAATAAGATAATCAGTTTGCCTAACCTCAAGTTAACTTCAAAATCTGGTATGTATATCGGGAGTTTATTTAGTTCCATCCTTATCTTTTGAAATTTTCTCTCTGAAATCCTCTAAATCTTTTGCATTATTATTTATAGCCCACCAAATCTTATCGTCCGATGATGCGAGCTGTTGTAGCATTCCAAATTTTTGGAGAGCTTCAAGTGGCTTATGTAAAGTGCTTAAATAATTCTTGTCTTCAGTCAATATTTTTTTGTGAACTGCAGTAACCAAGGCATCAGGATTCTTATGCTTACCACTCAATAATTCACCAAACTCAAGACCGTATAGTTCTTTTACTTTTGCATACAAGGACTTTAATTTATCTACTTTCACACCTAAAGCAGTCAACTTTCGTATAGTAAATTCTGCACTATAAAATGCAACTTTTGAACTATCAATTAACGTTTCATGTACGTCAGCAAGTAGTAATTTTAGGACAAAAACTTCATTATTATATTGCCCTTTATCTACAAACTCTTCGACATTATCAATTGCTTCAATATTTAAGTTAGTTAAAAACTCTTTAAGTTCCTTGACCATTGCGTGAACAACGACGTCCTCGTCATTATCTGGTACTATTATACTAAAATGGTCATCATCAGAATATATTGGCTGTTGTTTCTCTCTATCCAATGCAATTCCTGAGACTTCCGGGACTATATCATCACTTAAACCTTGAATGTAAAACCTCTTTGGTAAATTCGTGCATTGAACCCATTCAGAATTTAATTTTTGAATATTATAACTCAAAGGAGCTAAATCTTCAACTTGACAATTTGAAATAATTTGTCTTCCAAATGTTGCCAAATCACTACCAGAATGGGGTGTAGCCAATGATATATATAGTTTGACCTTGGAAGTAGTATTTTGGGCTATGTCATCTAAAACGAACCTTTTAGCTACTAAACCACCCATACTATGGCCCACTAAAACAATATTCTCATATTCATCACATCTATATCTAATTTGAGTAGATAATATTTTTCCAATACTTTCTATTGGTAAGGTTTTAACTGCTTTTTTTTTACCAAATAGACTTTTATCTAGTCTGCTTAGTTTTGGAAAAAACTCTAAAAGCTTTGTTTGATATAAAAAAAGACCGAAGTCAAAATTTTCTTTTACTTCAGAACTTTCGAGAATGGATTCAATTAATGTTTTACTACCACCTTGTTTTACCCATGTTTCTTCATTTCCGATAAAGCCATGAATAAATATGACTATTGTACTAACAGGATTACTGTTTTGGTTTATTATTTTAATCATGCTTGGTTTAAGAGCTTAAGTTTTGTGAACATAGATAGCAGTCAAATATAAATAATTTTAATAACTATCCATTTACGGATTCCCGTAATTAATTGAAAATTAGAATGATTAATCTTGTTATATATAAATATACCTTCTAATGGGTATTCTTTATTAACTATTATTAATAGAAATTTATATCACTAAATATAAATATCATGAAAAAAATATTTTTACTATTAATTCCTATAATATTTATGAACTGTGCTACTGTTTCTTTTTACAAAAATGAGGATCTTACACAAGAAACTGGTTTAAAATTTTACCATTCAAAACCCTATTTACTGGTAGAAAAAAGCCCTCAAAAAGATATCAAAATCAAATCTACTATTATTTATTTACCAGATTTAGAAAATCCAACTTATGCAGAAATTAAACCTGGTTTTGGAAGTTCTGATTTAAAGCTTGATTTAGAAAATGGAGTTCTTAAATCATATGGTTTCACTTCGGATAACAAAATTCCAGAAACAGTCGGAGCATTAGCTGGTTCTCTTACTAGTGTCACTGGTGCTTATAAAACAATAACTGAAGCAATAGGAATTTTAGATGGAATTGATAATTCTCAGGAAGAAGAAACTGAACAACAATCCTCCGATGCGGATAAAGTTAAGCTATTGCAAAAAATTGAGCCAGATGTAAAATTGACAGTGAAAGACTTAAATAAATTGAAAGTTACTGAACCTTCTGATATAGCATTAAGGGATGCAGTCAAAGCTGATGTTTCTACAATTGTTCAAGAAATAGGCAATTATGACCCGAGTAAAATAAAAGAAATAGCAAAAGGAAGTGAGAGGCTAGAAGCATTACATTTTGGTGTTGCAGATTATGCGGCTAGTTTAAGAGCCAGAACAGTTGTGATTGGTGGATTAAACCCTGATTACCCAGGAGATCAATGGCATCACGGATTATCAAAATTAGTTATGACTTGTAGAGCTTACGGATTAAGAGCAATCGACGGACCATTTGGAGATTTCAATGATCCTGAAGCTTACATTGCTGCAGCAAAACGTGGGGCAGCAATAGGCATAGAAGGTAAGTGGGCAATACATCCATCACAAATTGAATTAGCTAATGATGTTTTTTCACCACCTGAAGCAGAAGTAAATAAAGCAAAAAGAATTTTAGAAGAATTAGATAAAGCAGCCAAAGAAGGTAAAGGAGCTGCTCAACTTGATGGTAGAATGATTGATGCAGCATCAGCTAGGATGGCAGACAATGTTGTTAATATTGATAAATTAATAAATAAAAAATAAGTTATGGATATACACGAGTATCAAGCAAAAGAAATTTTATCAAATTTTGGAGTAACTATACCAAGAGGCGGCATTGTTTATAGTCCTGAGACCGCTGAAAATAAAGCAAGAGAAATTGGTGGATCGAAGTGGGTTGTTAAAGCACAAATTCATTCAGGTGCAAGAGGAAAAGCAGGAGGAATAATTATTTGTAATTCTCCTTTAGAAGTTGCTCAGGCAACAGACAAATTGTTGGGCAAGAAACTTGTAACAAATCAAACAGGACCAGAAGGTAAAATAGTAAATAGAATTTATATTGAAGAAGCAACAGATATTGAAAAAGAATTATACCTTGGATTAGTTTTTGACAGAAGTTCAGAGAGCATAATGGTTGTAGCTTCAACAGAAGGAGGAATGAGTGTTGAAGAAATAGCTAAAGACAAACCTGAATCAATCATTAGATCAAAAATTGAAGTTGCAGTAGGTATCCAAAACTTTCAAGCAAGAGAACTTGCATTTGGATTGGGGATTGAACCAGAGTTAATCAGAAGAGCCTCAGAGACAATCATTGGATGTGCTAAAGCATTTAGTGAATTAGATGCTACAATGGTTGAAGTAAACCCATTGGTCATTTCAAAACAAAAACAAATTTTAGCTTTAGATTGTAAAATGAGTTTTGATAATAACGCAATGTTTAGAAGAGATAAAGTTTCTGAATTGAGAGACAAAACACAAGAGGATGAAAAAGAAGTTTATGCTTCTGATAGAGGTTTAAATTACGTAAGTTTGGATGGAAATATTGGAAATATTATTAATGGCGCTGGTTTAGCTATGGCGTCTATGGATATGATTAAACTAGCTGGGGGAGAGCCAGCTAATTTTCTTGATGTTGGTGGAGGGGCAACTCCTGAAAAAATAGTTAAAGCTTTTAGGCTAATTACTATGGATAAAAAAGTAAAAGTAATTCTTGTTAACATTTTTGCAGGTATTAATAGATGTGATTGGGTTGCAGAGGGAATAGTTCAAGCACTTGAAAAAATAGAAATTAAAGTTCCGTTAGTAATTAGATTAGCTGGAACAAATGTTGAAAAAGGAAATAAAATTCTTCAAGATAGTAAATTAAATTATATTGAAGCAAATACTTTAGAGGATGCCGCAAATAAAGCAGTTGCAGCACTAAAATAAAAAATGGCAGTAATTATTCAAAAAGATACAAAAATTCTAATCCAAGGTTTTACAGGAAAAATGGGAACCTTTCATGCCGAAGAAATGATAAGCTATGGATCCAATGTTGTTGGAGGAGTTACACCGGGTAAGGGTGGTCAAAAACATTTGAATAGACCAGTATTTAATACAGTTAAAGATGCTGTACGAGAGACTGGAGCTACAGCATCAATATTATTTGTTCCCCCAGCTTTTGCCGCAGACTCTGCAATGGAAGCAGCTGATGCAGGAATAAAAACTTGCGTTGCTATTGTTGATGGAATTCCCTCACATGACATGATTAGAATTAAAAGGTATATGCGAAGATATTCGAGAAAAGAAAAAATGACTCTAGTCGGCCCGAATTGTGCTGGAATAATAAGCCCAGGTAAATCAATGTTAGGAATTATGCCAGGACATATTTATAAAGAAGGTAGAGTTGGAATTATTAGTAGATCTGGGACCTTAGGATATGAAGCGGCACAACAATTAAAGAATTTAAACATAGGAATTTCTACAAGTGTAGGTATTGGAGGAGATCCAATAAATGGTAGTTCTTTCAGAGATATTATTGAAAAATTTGAAACTGATGACGAAACGGATGCAGTCTTAATGATAGGTGAAATAGGTGGACCACAAGAAGTTGCAGCAGGAGAGTTTGCAAAAGAAAATATGAAAAAACCAATTATTGGCTACATAGCAGGCTTAACTGCTCCAAAAGGCAGAGTAATGGGACATGCAGGTGCAATAGTTTCAGCTTATGGAGAGAGTGCAGTTGAGAAGGTAGAGCTTTTAAAAGAATGTGGTGTAACGATTTCTAAAAACCCTTCAGTTATGGGTGAAACAGTGAAAAAAGTCTTAAATAGTAAATAAATTAATCCTATAAAAAAACAGGTATACGAAATATTTAAAGTTCTAAACTTTTTAACTTTTTCATATATTCATCAAATTCTTTAACAAATGTATCTGTTGGTTTGATGTTTTTTTTTCTTTGATCTGTTGATGTTTTTTCTAGATAGAAAAAATTATTTTCACAAGCTTCATTAATTATTAATGCAGATTTAGGTCTAGAAGTTTTGAATAACTTAGTTTTAAGTTCCTCTACTGATAATTTTTCTCCTTGTTTAAATGAATTCATAACCAATAACATCATATGATAATGTGATGGAGATTTTCGAAAAAAATAATTACTAGAACTATGAGAGCGTCTCACTTGATCTTCCCAAAATTCTAATAAATCTTTTGTTCCTCTCATTTAAGCTCTCACTTTAGATTTTGTTGGGTCATAAAAAGGAAAAGATACAACTTTTGCGCCAATTCTTTTTTGATGACCATCTAATTTTCCAATTTCAACTTCAGTTCCAACCTCAGAATACTTTATATCTAATCTACATAAAGCAATATTTTTTCCAAGTTTAGGCGATAACATTCCACTAGTTATTACGCCAATTTGTGCACGACCAACGTGAACACAATCACCATGAGCAGCTGGTTCGTGACCAACAAGTTCTAAGCCTACTAATTTTTTTTGAGGGTTTGCTTTTCTTTTTATTAATTCTTCTTTGCCAATGAAATCATCTTCTTTAGTTTTAAGGGGAACGGTAAAACCAATTCCAGCTTCAAAAGGATCTGTTTGATCATCAAATTCATATCCATAAAAAATAAGTCCAGCTTCAATACGAACCATATCTAAAGCTTCCAAACCTAAAGGTGTGATGTTAAATTCTTTTCCAGCTTCCCAAACTTTATCCCAGACCTCCCCAGCATCTTTTGGATGACACCAAATTTCATAACCAAGTTCACCTGTATAACCCGTTCTTGATATGACAATAGGTGTTCCTGTTTCATGATCTATTCTTGCTATATTAAATCTAAACCATTCAAGTTCACTAATTGATGGTTGGATAGGAGCAGTCCAAACAAATTTTTCTAAAATTTTTCTACTATTTGGTCCTTGAACAGCAATATTATGAATATGATCTGTTGCTGATTTAATCCATACCTTGTAGTTTTTCTTTTTAGCTTGTTCTTTTAACCATTCGCCACTGTATTCATCTCCACCAATCCATCTAAAATTATCCTGTCCAAATTTGAATAATGTACCATCATCAAGCATACATCCATTTTCATAACACATCGCAGTATAAACAACCTGACCTACTGATAATTTTTTAATATTTCTTGTTAAAGTGTATTGCATTAAATTTTCAGCATCGGGGCCCAAGATTTCAAATTTTCTAAGTGGAGAAAGATCTGTTGCTATCGCACTTTCTCGACAGGCGTTATACTCTTTTATTGT
>ERZ651776.1596-NODE-1596-length-26693-cov-7.911444_pt1 | contig 26693 bp, 17 predicted proteins | sample MGYA00514761_ERZ651776 | MGnify/ENA metagenome assembly ERZ651776 | reverse complement strand
AGAAGAGTTCTGGAAAATAAGTGGAAGCTAAGTGATGAAGGTCGGAGGTCAGACAATAATTAATTTATTATTCTAAATAATAAGGTTATCGTTAGCGAACAAGTGCTGGAATTGTTTCGGCTTCACGAACCTGTGCACACTGTCTTTGCTTCCTCCTAGTTTTTTCCTAAGTTCTCTCCAGTCATCCTCAGTTAGCTTGCCACAGTCCTCCTCTATGCTCTTAACTGCTCTCTTTTCGTACCTTTCAAAATTATCTCCTCCTCCTTGCCTTCCACCTCCTTGTCCCATGACAACGCCGACTCTTGTCAGATCAACAAATTGAAAGAGCAGTCCAACAGCCCCTCCTTTGCAATGCTTTTCCTCGGCTAAGCTGGTCACAGCCTGGTTGTGAAGTAGCCCCCCTCCACCTAGGACACCATATACGACCGTCAAAATCCCGAGGGAATCAGAGTATCGTATGAGTTCGTGTTGTGGCAACATAACATGTTGCTCGATCTGGTTACATGCGATGGGTATATCTTTATATTTTCTCCTTGTCATTATCTCATGGATTGTTTGGCTTCCGGCGTTGCTGAGTCCGATGTTCATCACCCTTCGCCTGGTCGACATTACCTCCTCCTCCAATGAATGCCAGGTGTCCAGAACGGAGTAGTGAGATGGATAGCCGAATCGACCAAACTCGTCGACCGGGTGGGTAATGCCTTGAGAAGGGTGGAGTACGCTACCGGTATGAGAAAGTGGGACAGGCCAGTGAATCAGAAGCATGTCTAGATAATCCATTCCAATCAATTGCAACATGTTTTCCACGGCATCCCCCACGTGCTTTGGATCCATATTTGTTGCCCAGAGTTTGTGGGTAATCCAGAGTTCCTCCCTTTTCACGACATTTGACGATATTGCCCGGTTCAATCCGATACCTACTTCGCGGCAATTTCCGTACATTTCCGCCAGATCAAAGTGTCTGTACCCAACCAAGATTGCCTCGTACACCTCCCTTGCCGTCTCCTCCTCGGATAGACTCGTAAACTTACTGCCAGTTCCAAAGGCAAGCAAGGGCATGGTGAGTTCACCTGAGCGAGGGAGGTGGATGTTTGAGGATGCAGGGAGGAATACAGGTTGCACAATCGCCGCCGCCGAAGATTCTTTCTTCACGCCCAACAGCATCTCGATGTCTTTCATTCTCTCTGCCTCAAACTTTGCGTGCAGATTGCTCAGAATGAAGTCGCCGTAGAGGTGAAATCTTCCCACGAATCTCCGCGTGTACTGCACAAGAAGTGCTACTCTCGGTCGAGGGGAAAAGTTCGGCCCTGCACCGTGGAGGAGCGCGCCGTTGGCAATTAAAGCAGACCCTGGACCGGTAGTGACGAAGAGGGCGTTCGGAGGGACCACGTGATCCTCCACTTCAATGCCACCGTCCTGTCCCTTTTCTGTCCCGAAATTACCCGGAACGTAGAAGAATCCCCCGTTGGACGTAGTAAAGAGGTCGAAGGTCCACACAACCTGCAGGCTCACGGGATACCCTTTCGGCGGCAAGTCTCCGTTTCCCTCGGCATTTACAGAGTTTGCGTCGAATGGGCGATCGCGGTGGGGACCAAATGTGTTGTGACCAGGCCAAGTAATAGAGAGAGCCGTATTATCTACAATTGCGGACGGTCCTAGTATCGAGCGAACGGCTGGGAGGATTGCCGGGTGGGTTAAAAGCTCTAAAAACTCATCGCCCCAGATCTTGCAGTCGCTCGCCTTCGATTCATTCTCACAAAGAGGGTGCAAATAACGAGTCCCTCCGCCGCCCTGGCTGCCGCTCTCCACTCGTAAACTGAGGAACTCTGGATGGGTGGTTATTTTGGCCCTAATTGTATCCGTGATCGCGTTCGAGAGGACTGACGGAATCACAGCGAGACCAGGACCGGAAAGGATCTTTGATTTCACTGTGGAAGCAAAATCCTCAGTCGCCGCCCTACTTCCATGTGGGGGCAGTGGCAATGTCAATTTCGCACTCAAGTCTTCATGAGACGACTCGGACGACTTTGGAAGCGTAATTTCTCCATTTCGTAGGTCTCCTCCAAGGATTTTTCCCAGGCACAGCCCGCTGAAGAGCTCCAAATGGCTATCCGGGACACCGAATTCTTTCAATTGGGCGGAGCAGTGGCCAAATACACTCCGTGGCGTGATGCCCTCAGCCGTAGCTGGAGGAGGTGTCATGGTTACTTCAATGCCGTTCAAGTTCATTGTCTTCGGAACCAAATTATCAGTTTTATACCAATCTCTCGGGGCCCCCCTCACCCTTTCAACATCCCATCCACTCGAGCTCGATCCCCCACAGTGTCCATCGCCCCTGTCCGCGCTGTTGACCTTACGCAAAAAACCGCTTGGATTCCACGTAACGATGAACCTTTCCCACTCCCTTTCTTGCCTCCACCCCGCCCCCTGTTCCGATGCAAGAAAAGTCTCTACAGAGGCGAACGCACCTGGGTCATCAAAGAGGGCGTTTGTTACCCCGTGGTGGAGTATTGTGTCCTCAATTATCATCATTTGTCCTTCCGTGACGACTGAACCGTACAAATTCATGATTTCCAAGGTGTGATGGTAAGTGTGCGAGGCGTCTTCGATCACCATAACGCTGTCAAACTGAGTAATAAGTGATTGCACGCGCGGAAATACCTCTAGTGCGTCTCCTTCAACCCAGGTTATCCGCGGATGCGCCAAGGGGAGAGGATGCAACTCGCTGTGGTCAATATCTACGGCGATGATTCGAGTGTCCACCCCTAGTTGATCGAAGAGATGCGCGAACATTAGCGCACTGCCCCCGAATCGATTTCCAACCTCCACTAGCACATCAGGTGGATCCTCGGCAAGAATTTCTAGGTACACCCACGCGTCAAACGGAAATTTCCACGTTCTCACGGTGGAATATTTCGATTCCTCGAGAATCAGCCACTGGAGGCGAGTGAGGTACTGCAAAAGAGTTTACCAAATGCGTGAGCAAAGTGAGTGAGTGAGTGAGTGAGTGAGTGAGTGAGTGAGTGAGTGAGTGAGTGAGTGAGTGAGTGAGTGAGTGAGTGAGTGATAAAATAAAAATACAGAGGCAGTAAAAGCATGGGCCGCTGCGTACATCGTTTGCGACCAAGGCAGTTAGCAGCACCACTCACCTCTCCCAAAGGCAACCCAATCCAATCTTCCAACAGTCTACTACAGCCACCCTTCTTGGCGAATGCTTCGCTGACTGCCGTAGACATTGTCTTGAGACAATTGTCGGTCGACGATAGGAGAAGGGAAAGCTCGCCCGACGAGGGATCGCCCGACGAATACGGGTTGTGGGCGCAGAGTTGCTCTGCAACAACTGTTGGCTCGGACGAACAAGGGAAAGTAGCCACATGTGTATTACCATTGATCTCCCAAGTTACATTCGTGTATTGTTGGTTCAAGCGGGTAGATCGAAGAGCGTCCGACGCTCCAGAATCGAAAACTTCATAAGTGTGTTCAATTGTGGGGTTTGGAATGAGTTGGGAGCTTGATTTGGAAAAGAAAAGAGTGGCCAAGAAAATATGCAGCTTGACCATCACGCCGATCGCAGCGACGCACTGAGCAGACGGTGGGATATCGAAAGTGCGACGAGAACAAAACTCGGCAAAACTCTTTTTAACTGTGGTAAAAGCTTGCCCGTTTGGTTCCACTCTTCCACCGGAACCAAATTAATCAATTTGCAACATAACAGCTCCAGGGTAAGTCATACGAAGTAAATTTTCACTAAATTCCTCAAATTGACTATGAGTTCGTAGTGCTTCTTTAAAAATCGAGAGAAATGATGCCTTCACCCGAACTTAATACCTGCTTCAAAATAATTCTCCATCTACATGGTACCTGGGTAACTGAATTACCAGGTAGGCTCGGACGAAGAAAGCATTGTCGTCTTGCCAAACATAGCTCTTAGGAACTCATTGTCGTCATGACATACCTGCTTAACCAAATTATGTGCGCTATATTACTCTGCACCTTCCTGGGCCTTGAAGCCCACACTGCTCCTCCTCCTCTTAGCTCCTCCGCCCTCGGCCTCAAACACATTCTTTGGGTAGATATTCAAAGTCTGTGATCGACTCAACCTTGAACCACGAAACGAGAGAAAAAAACGTGGAAAAAAGTGCTAATCTAATCTTATCCAAAATATAAATACACTTCGTTTTTTTGTTTTTACCTACTAACTAGCTCTAAAATTACGGTCGGGAAATAACTACTCTCTCGTCTCTCCAACAATTCTTTCTCATGGAAAATTACCAATTTTCTCATCTGCACGAACATCGTTGTGAAGAACGCTCAGTAATTTAGTCTTTGCTGCCTCTCGCTCATCCTCGGTCATCTTCTCGCCCTCCGCTAGTGATGTTCCTGAGCCAAAGTAACTGGCTCCAGCAGCTCTCTCCGGGGAAGGAAGAATAACTGAACGATGAGCTAAGAAACCAGTTTGGTCTTTTACTGGTTCCCCGGTCGAAGTGTCGATGACCTCACTAAATTCTTCGACAAATGATACTCCTGCTGGCACAACCGTTGCGCAGCGGCCGAATAAGGTGGCAAGGAAGGCGAACGAGCTGCCACCAACGATGCAAATATCTGCTTCAGTGGCAAGAACATCCAAGGCCTGCTCAGGATTGGCCACGTCGGCATCCAAAAAAAGCACCTTCGTACTATCTTCGTCGTTGGGATCCACGTGGTGGGCCATTTTGAGGGTATGTGCATGATCGATTATCTTTTGAATCTCCTGAAATTCGACCTCCTTCCTTGCGTCACTCACAATGACAATCCTGACAGCGTTCGGTTTCATTACCTCGTCGATGAGGCTCAGGGCATAGTTGATGTACGCCGGAGAAGGGTGCTTCTCGCTCCATGCTCCGCTTCCGCATTTAAGCTCTCGGAGATACTGCTCATAGAAGTCGAAGTCGATCTCCTCCAGGCCGCGTTGATTCCCACAGTCGGCCACATCTGCCAAGCGCACGTGTATGGCAACGGTTAAAAGGTTCTTATGGTGGTCGTTTCCGCCCACAAAGTCCTCCACGCCGCCACCCTGCACCTCTTTGCCGATCATTTCATTACTTCCGAGGTAGCTTAGGGGGTTTTCGCGGTCGTTCATCTTGTTGTAGTCGTGTTTAATCTTCGGTTCGCTGTACCCTGTGTTCCACAAGTAGCAGAATTCATCCGTGACAATCTCGATAACGTCGCTGCAATAATCGAAGAGGTCATCCGTCTCGTTCAGCCCCACGTTAAACTTTGCCTGATTCGTGGGGTGAGAAGCTTTGTAGCTGAAAAACTCCGAGAACCCGCCCAAAGTCGCTTTCCCTTCGTGAACATCCGGCCTGCCTTTTTGCCGTTCGTCCTCAACGAAGGGAATCTTGTTGTTTGAGGTGCCATCGGCAGTTATGTTGTCCCAGTACACGCCCATGTGCATGCTGTTAACGCCATCGTCCAGAACACAGCGCAGGCCAATTGGACCTCCGTCCCAAGGGGATGGCCTTACCATTCGATCGTGGGGTGGGCACCAGTACTTCTGAGTGTGGGGCACTTTGTCGAGGAAGTACGCGCCGCCGCCGAGGTCAAAATCGCACCATCGGTATTTTTGCTGGCCGGCGACGCAGCGCGTTGCGTGGAGTGTCTCAGTTTTCTTTGCCTGCTCAATCACTCGCGCGCTAATTGTATCGTCTTTGATGAAGAGATTCTCGAATTCTCCGGTTTGCTTGTGACTGACGATGGCTGGGTAAATTAGGCGAAGTCGGTCGTCCTTGAAGCGACTCGCCCAGTCCAGAGCTGTGTTGAGGTACAGGAACGAATTTCCGAAACCGCCTTGATATACACCTGAAAGTACCAGGCATATTTTGCCTTTGCCCTCATTGTTGTGCTCATTGTTGTGCTCATTGTTGTGCTCATTGTTGTGCTCATTATTGTCCCCATTATTATCTTTGCTATTTTCTTTTCCATTGGTGTCATTTTCATTCCCTTCCACAGAGCCATTGACATTGCTTGCGCCATTATTTATACCTCCCTCGTTCTTCTCTACTTCGTCAACAAGGGGGGGTATACCCGAGTCCAGACCAACAGTCCACCCGGACGCGACGAGGAGAGCACCGAACATGCAAAGGACAAAGAGGATGCGCCGGCTCCGCCCCAAGCACCCCCCGCTGCCATTTTCATGGCCGGATGATTCATGCCCGCTCATCAACGGGCTCTCTTCGTCGCTATCCTCCTCGTCACGTCCCTCCTCCACCTCGAAGGGCTCCATTCGAAAAGACTAAAAAAAGAGAGAAAAGGGAATGAATTGGGGAGCCAAGCGAAACGGCTCTTCTGGGTTGTCAAAGCTGGAGTTAAGAGACGAGCCTTCCCTCTTCTCCACCTCTCGCGTAATAAAGTTGATAAAAATCTCTCAAGATCGATAATTGCAGTTATCAACTTTTAGCTCCTCCGCCGTGGATTTGTCCCTATTTGCTTGGGAACAGTTTTTATAAGAAGAAGTTCGTTTGCAATGCAGTAAAATTGCTTCCTTCTTTCTCCTGCCTGGTCCTCAATTTCGGCAAAATCAAGCTAGTAAACATGAAAGCGCGAATTAATTTATAAACTACTCATCATGAGACATTCTTTCTTCCTCATTCTACTATCGCTCCTATTCACACCTTCCGGTGGCTTTAAAGTGGCACCCTCGTCGTCCGTTAGTCGTCCGCTAGTCGGAGCGAGTCGCTACCAACGGCAATTGACGACCACTCAGCTTTCGGCATTGAAAGATTTGCCGTTGCCGCAAGTTGCAAAAAGCTTCACGAACCTCAAACTCCCCAAATTGCTTTTTTATTGCACAACTATAGGTTTTTTAATGCCGACATCGATATCAGCTCGACTGGCAAAATCAGGTGGATTCACCTTGTGGCTTCCACTGTCCCTGATATCATCGCTACTTGTTTCCAAGAGCAGCACAATCAGTACTACATCACACGAACGTCCACCATCGTCAGCAAAAATCCACTCGGCATTTGCTTTGGTTTCAATTGCGTCAATTTTTGCTTCCACTGTTGCCCAAATATTCTTGCGACCAAATGTCGATGTTGCGACTTGCTTGCTCGCCACTTATATCGGCGGTGCAGTAAACTTCTTCGCCCTTTCCTCGCTCTACCGGATTCCTAGCGAAACCGTATCGATGCTCTTCGCAATTGATTGCGGGATTATGATAATGTACCTTGCCGCCATGGAATGGGCGTACGGTGTGTTTGTTGGGAAGGGTAGGACTGGCCCTGGGGTGAAGTACAACGATTTTAATGATGAAGACAATCAAGACTCAGTGAAGACAATAAGACCACTTGCGATAGTAGCACCTTTGACAATTTTGGGGCTCTCAACTGCAATCCCGCGAGTGAGTATTCTATGGTTTCCCCGGCTTCCCCCCGTGGTTCGATCGCAAAGTTTTATTTTCAGCTTAGTGGGCCTGTGTACGCTCCCCTTCTTCCGCTTGAAAAATGAGGACGTACCAACGATGAAATTTTGCGCCCGCGCTTTTTCCAAACTATTTTATGCAGCCGTAGCCCTATCGCTCGGAGCCACACGGTCTCTCGGATTTTCCAAGATTCAACGGCCACTTGCCCTTGTCGCTGCGCTACAGCTGATCCATACGGCTATTGTGTTTTTCATTGTAAGGGTGACAAAAGATAAAAACGACCGTACTGCCATCCTCCTCGCGTCGAACGCTGCGATAGGCGGCAGTGGAACTGCGGGACTCTATGCCCTGAACATTGGCCGGCCTGATTTGATCACCAAGGGTGTGGGTGTCGGTGTAACAGGGTATTTGATCGGAGGCTTCCTGGCTGTTTTGTGGAAAAGTAGTATGATGCAAATAAAAATGCTTTCTTAACGGCTATGTAATTCCTACCCGTCCCGTCGTGTTTTATTGTACTATTATCATGTTTTCTAAAGATGGCTGCTACTAACTGCTGCTCACCATCACAATCACGATCACGATCACAATCACGATCACGCTACTCCAGTCATTCCCTCCTCTTCCCCCCTTCTTTCGCGCTCGAGCTCCCTCTTCCTTCTTTTATACCTCTCTCGCCAAGTTGCAGCTGTACTCAAATTAGGTGGGTAAAAGCTGTTCAGTGAAAGGAGCAAACTTCCCGTCAATCCGTCTTGATAACACACTGAACTTAAGCCCAGCCCAGCTGCCCTCCGCAGACAAATCTGTCGCAATTTGCTTTTTGATTCTGATTCGTCGATCATCATATTGTCTTCTTCGTCCTCCGCCGCCCCCCCCCCCCCCCTTTCCCGTGCTCAAAATACCCATGACGAATTTGTCCACCCAGCGTAAAATCCATGTGATGGCTGGTAGCCACAAAAACCACGGAGCGACTTTGAATATCACCTTGCCGCAGTTTTCTCCTTCACCACCGCAATATCTCCAGCTCACGGACACGCCCACGCGCTGCACAACATTGGTGCTGCTTCTAATCGGCCCCTCTTTAATTTTATGCTTTCGCCTGGCTTCGAGGAACATGTTTTGGATCAACATGAGGTTACGAATCACGACCACTCGCACAACGTCTATTGGCAGGCTAGCACTCACAAAAAATGCGATTGTTGGACCGGGGTGGTACAATCCGATGCTACTGTTAATGCTGGGAAGCCAAGGCCTCTGGAAGTAGCTTATAAAGTTCTGAGTGATTGGCATTCTCAGGCTGACTCCCCCGGCTCGCCGATACAAAATTGATTTGTATATGCTGAAGCCAAATCCCCTGAAATTGTAGTCGCTCGCGACTCGCTTCATCGCCGACGATAAAATCGTCGGTGACGCTATTGTAGCACCATCAACATCAACATCAACATCAGCAACAGCGTCGCCGCCGCCCCCCTTCGCCTTCCCTGTCTCGGACAAACTCGGTGTTTCGCGGCTCGTATTTTCTGTATATTCGCGCAACCACTTCCGCCTGCGTATTCGAATTTTTCCTCCCTCCTTCGTCACATCCTGCCAGCCATCCTTCGTCTTTTTCACGTCGATTTTCCACGAACCCGACCAGCTTCCTCCTGTCAGTCCTGACGCTGACGGTCCGCTCGGAGCTTTTGTTTGGCTTGGCGGCTCGCAAGGCGAGAAATTATCGTCCACCCAACGGCTTCGGATCGGAGTAGATGTGCCATCGACGTTGATGGCAAATTCTTCCTCCTCCCAAACCACTATTTGCCCTTTTCTTCGAGTTCGCACTTCAGAGGGTGGACGCACTGCTGAAGAACTAGGGAGAGTAGTCAGCAAGGCTAATGCGATGGTCGTAAAGACAGAGCGCATTTGCGTTTCAAGCTCGACAACCCACCGCCCCCCAGCGGTACGGCGGCTCACTGTCAATTACTAGCAGGTCCCTCACGGATATGCTCAAAGGGGGAAGGGGGGGCCTTTTCTCCTAGGTCTGTCTCTCCGATGCTAAAGTGTGACTCCCTAGTGATCGTCGTTGTCCATAACTGTCGTGTATTGTCCAGTAAATGGCGTACAAATTTCTATCCTTCTTCTCCACCCACCAACAAACCTCAGAATTTCCGCCACACCCACTGTGACATACTTTCTTCGATAAAAACATATCCAACGCTCCCTCGCAAGTGGAAATTGGCGTTCAACAAATTCCTGTGAATTAAAACTACCCTCTGGTCCGTCGTCCACTGCCTGGAACCTCATCGCCTACCACCAACACAACCTGCCCAGAATACACTTGACCTCCGCCACCCCACTCCCAGAACACCCACCACCCACTATCCAAATTATTCTAAATATGGGTAAAACAAAGAAAACTCGCAAATTCGCCGTGACAAAGAAAATCATCTCCCCAAAGGACAATCGGGTGAAGAGCAACCTGGAGAAGGCCAAGGCAAAGTCTGCAGAGCGGAAGCAGAAAGAGGAAGCCCCTCGACAGATAGAACAGCAATCTAGTGCGCTGTTCTTCAATTATAATGCGTCGCTGGGACCCCCTTACCACGTTCTTGTGGACACCAACTTTATCAATTTCTCAATCCGGAACAAACTCGACATTGTCAGGTCGATGCTTGACTGTCTTCTCGCGAAGGCCACTCCCTGCATAACGGACTGCGTAATGGGTGAGCTTGAAAAACTTGGTTCGAAGTACCGTATCGCACTGTCGCTAGCAAAAGACCCGCGCTTCGAGCGGATCCCATGTAACTGCAAGGGCAGTTATGCTGATGACTGTTTAGTAAACATGTGCACGCAGTGGAAGTGTTTTATCGTCGCCACTTGCGACAAAGAATTGCGGCGGCGCATACGGCGCATCCCCGGAGTGCCCTGCATGTACATTTCTGCTCGTAAATATACTGTTGAGCGGATGCCCGAAGCATTTGGAGCTCCCCGATGAAAAAATTTATGAAACATTAAAACATTGGAAAAAGTGGAGTAGCTTGATTGAGCGGAGAGTTTCGGGGTTTTGGTATTATTGTGGTGTTGCCGCTAATTTTTTTCCTACTTATCATTTGCGGCGGCCTCAGCTGCCGCTTTTCCCTCCTCCTCCTTCTTCTTCTGTGCCTTCTCAAGAGCGATCCGAATGGCCTCCTCCTGGTTCTTCCTCACGCGCTCCTCCTCCTCTTCTGCCGCCCTGATGCTCTCTTCCAAAGCCAGCATTTTTTCCTTCCGATCTTTCTCCTTCTCTTTCTCCATTTGGACTCTTTTTTTCTCTTTCTCCTCCGCTTCCCTCTCCAATTTCGTCCTGATTTCAAGATCAATGAGCCTGTCCTCTTCCTCCTCACTTGTTGACTCGCTTGCTGTACTCGCATCACTGCTCAAGATGAGAGGAATTGCCACGCAAATCGCCAGTGTTTCGACCGCGGGGAAGGCATACTGCAATAAACCCGCCCCAAGAGCGCTCCCTGATTTCTTCTGTGATGAACTTCTTTGTTGTGATAATGTCGTCTCTGGCAGCCCTTGTCCTGCCTTGTAGCCAGGGGGGGGCGATCGGCGTGCCATGGGCACGAAAGTCAGCGAATCTAGCGATGTCGGCTGACTTAGAAAAACCAGAAAGGGAACGAGAAGTTTCATGATTATGGCTAGGGTCAAAGATGGGGTATTAGAGTGCGATGTTTGTGGTCCTAAAATGTTGCACTATTTCTATTGAGGAATAATTCCCTTGTGAAGCAGTTTTAAAGAGGGAAGAAGGTGTCTGATGCCAAATTTAATCCGTGAAATCGATGAGTTGTTGCGTTAGTCAGCTCTTCAAGAAATGCCGCACTCCTATTTTCACAGGCCCCATTCGTCAGAAGAAAACATTAGTAGGCGCTTTCTTTTCTTCTGTGCGTCCGCCTGAGCCCTGTGGGTTGGATCGCAACCCGATACTGGCCTCCCTGGCAGGGATTTCCCCTTGAACCTCTGGGACTTGACCGTCTGACCGACTGACCAACGTAAACACGCCAAAATAACAGCATGTCAGCCTATGATCATTCAGATGGCAACTCGAGCGACAGTAGCTTAGACGAGCTGGCCGACTTAAATCAGGATTTTATCAAGAGCAATCGGGTGTCTTCGCCCTTGACAATGACAACAACTGCGACGATGAATCAGCGAACAACACCCCTTTCAAACAACACGACCTCACAACGGCCCCGAACGATACAGTTTTATGAACCCTCTACTTCTCCCCCCACGCTGAATTCGAGCCGCCCTCGGACGATTCAATTCCACGAGCCCTCTACTTCCCCCCCCTCCCTAAACTTTGCTTCACTGAGCACAAGTGCTGGGGAGACTTTTGCATCTCGAGCAGAAAGTGTTCTATCTCCGGCAACGGTTTTGCTTCACCGCGGAATTGAAGGGGTCCTGGCGGATAGTGACGAGAGTGACGGCGAAGACTCCTCGTCGCTGTCTGAAGTCTATCGAGGTTTTGGTGTTGTTTTTGGTGGAGGAGATGATGGCAGCATTAACAGCGGAGGAAGCAGTGTTTTGAGTAGTCTCAATAGTGTCGGCGAGACATTTGAGAGGCAACAAACTCAGCAGCCGCAGCAATTTCAGCAAATCCACGTCCACCACCATCACCATCACTACGACAACAATAACAATAACAACGACAACGACAACGACAACGACAACGACAACGACAACGACAACGACAACGACGACAACAACGACAGCAACAACAACAACAACAGCAACAACAACAACAGCAACAACAACAACAACAATAATAATAGCCAACTTCCACCCCCGACGAATTCATTCTGGACGAACGACAATAGCAGTACTAACAGTAGCGTTACGAGCGGCTTAAATTCAAACAGCGGTGGTCGTGTAGGTGGGGATCTCTGGGGCAGTGGTGGTGGGGTGTGGAGCGGGGTTGGTATTAGCAATAATGGCAGCACGGGCAACAGCAACATCAGTATTAGTAACAATAACAATAACAATTGGGTGCAGCCACAACCACGCCAACCACTGCATCTGCAGCCACAGGCGAACCCGTATCCCGATCTACGGCAGCAGCCGCAAGCTCGCGGTCACTGGGTCTGGCAGCCTGATGATCCGACGAAATCGCAACGGCATCCGCCTCCACATCCGGGGCTGGTGCCGCCGCCAGGCTCCCAACACCAACAGTATCAACAGTATCATCAGTATCATCAGTATCATCAGCAAAAATACTACCAGCCGCCTCGGCCCCAGCAGCAGCAGCAGCAGCAGCAGCAGCAGCAGCATTATCGACAACAACGAAAAAAACAACGCCATCAACACCATCAACAACAACAGCAGCAGCAGCAACAACAACAACAACAACAACAACAACAACAACAACAACACACACAGCCACAATTTCAACAGCAACAGGAGCCGGTTAAGTTCACGTCGCCGTCACGTAAGAAAAAATCGCAGAATTCACAGCCGTCTACTCAACAGGCCGGTGTTGGCATATCAACTACGTCGTTGGCTGCAACTACTGAAAAGTACGTGAATACTTTTGAAAAGTCGAAGGAATATAAGGAGTTTTACAAAAATTTTCGCGCAATCTCTTTGACGCCGTGTCCTTCTGATCCGGATGGCGGTCCCCTGAATGCGGTTCAGTATGCGATGGATTGTATTAATGCTGGGAGCGAAGATAGAAACGGCGACGCTGCAAGGACATCCCCCCCAACATACAATGGCTCTCCGCCCCCAATTATCCCCATCCCCCACCCCCTCGGCACCATAACAGTCTTGTTAGAGGTTGGATCGACGTACCGAAAAATAAATTGCCGCGCAGAGGCGAAGGATGTTTACAAAAAAATTGTCGAAATCGAACGACGCGAAGTGGAGGGTTGGATGGGATTGATCACAGTGGTGAAAGAAGAAGTTGAGATGTCAGGAGGGAAGTTAAATCCAGACTGCAGGGGAATAAAAATGCTCACAAATCTGCACAATAAAGCTCTTCGTTACAATCCCTTCAGCGAGTCGATACTGTCGTCGATTCTGATTCACTATGAGGAAACTGACAGGCTAGAATTGGCGAGGGGTGTGTTATCTCGCCTGCGTCATGGCGATGTGACCAAGGTGTGGAGGACGATAATGGTCGGGGCCCAGATAGAGCTACGATCAGGTCGATTTGATGTATCTAGGCAAATCTTTCGTTATTTGCGCCGTCATGTGGGTTGGTTTGGGCCACTGCACGTTTTGGCCGCGGGGCTGGAGAGCAATTACGTCGGCGATTTCAAGGAGGCCCTTCGAGTCTTGAGGAGGGGGGCGAGTGTCGTACCCAGGTACGGTCCGATTGCGCTCAGCGGAATACGGGTAGCGGAGCAATTGTGCATCGAGATGGAGGCCGAAGCTGATAAACTTTTCGTGGTTGAGAGTCCCTCTGTGGTGCCAACTGTTGATGCTCTGTTGGAGTCTTCGTCGTATCTTGCGGAGGTCAGAACCATGGCGGAAGAGTCCATCGCCAGCGTGAGTAGGGAGTTGTTGTGGAAGGTTTATTTCGAATTGGGGGGAGTAGAGGAGCGGGGGGCGGAGAGAGCAGTAGAGAGGGTGGGCGCCCTCAGAAAACTCAGCAGCAGAGTTTTAGACCCAGTTGAGGTGGAAGGCGATTGCGATGGCGATGGCAATGGCAATGGCAATGGCAATGGCAATGGCAATGGCAATGGCAATGGCAATGGCGATGTTGTAGTGCATGACGTGTTCAACAGCAGCAGCAACAACAAAGGAGGCGCGAATAGCAGCAGCAAACTTTTTAGAGCGCGCTTGGCCTACTCAAGGGCGGCCATTACCGCCCCCCCAAATCTGCGCTGGAAGATATACCTGGCCGGCGCTAGGATGGAGCTTACCCTCAACAACAGTTTCGAGCTCTTTTTCAAGCTCTCTCAGCGAGCATATCGGGATGTGCCAACCAAAGGCCTTTACGGTGTTTTATGTGAGTGTTCTCGAGGGGAGGAGTATCAGTCGGGCGAAGAATCGACGACCGAGGGAGTGCAGCACAGGCTGAATCTCGCCCGCTGCATTCTGACCAAAGCGAGGGTCGAAGTCAAAGGCGAGTGGAAAGTCTGGCTTGAGTCGTCGTTGCTCGAAGTCCGGGCGGGGGAACTTGCTCGTGCCATAACCATGTGTGAGAATGCTCTGAATGTTCATGTTGGCACTGGGCGTCTTTGGGCCCTCCTCATCAGTCTGAAGCACCAAGAGAGCGCCAGAGAGAATTTTGTGTCGACGTCAAATTGCAGCACCCCGCTTAAATCCTCTCTCAAGGAAGTCCCGAAGAGCGGAGAATGTTGGTGCGAGGGGGCGCGGCTTTACCTCAACCCCTTTCACCCTAGTTTCAGTGTGGAGAAGGCGGCGGCATTCCTCCAGTTTGCCAAGGTATTTACTCCGCAATTTGGGGACAGTTTCCTTGAGCTGATCCGCGTCGCGTACTTGTCCCAGCTGGTTGAACTCGTCAAGGCAAAAGACGGAGGACTGCCAACTAGGGCGCAGGTTTTGGAGTGCCTACAAGCAACTGACCTTGAGCCGCTTCTCTTCGCCTTACTCAATTCGGACCCAAATTACGGAAGCTTGTGGTTCCGGACGCGATTCCATCCCCACGAAACTCCCAAGCAGGTTTTCAAACATGCGCAAGAAAGAGTTTGGAACGATCTCTTCGAAGTCGGGACTGTTGATGTATACATAAAGGCGATCATGAGAAGGATCGAGTTAGAGGGGAGGATTCGGTCGAATCTGGAGGTCTATAGCAGCCGAATGAGCGTGGAGGAGATCGACCGCTATGTGGAGCGTCAGTTAAGGAAGGCGCCGGGTATTGAGAGCGATGTAGTTTTATCACCTCACGACTTCGTTTGTGGGTATGTGCCGACAGTGCTAGAGGGGCAGAGGATCTTTCAGATGGGCAGAGCGCAGAGGAAGAAGGTTCTGTTCACAGATGATATGATTATAGTTTGAGTGCAAAGTAGGGCAAAATTAAAGATGCGAAGATTTTTGTCTCTAAAGTGTCTGATCGGATATATTACTAATGTTCGAATATGGCAAGCGGGTGAAACAAGGCAGTCCATTAAATAATTAACCTATAGCAAAGACAGAGGATTACTTGGGTATGGGCGTCTATTCTACATATGGAACCCATCGCTTTTTTTTCACCATGTAAAGATATCCAAAGCACCAGGTACTGACCACAGCGCCTAGAAGGCTGCCTGCTACAACGTCCCCGACATGATGCCACCAATCATGAACTCGAGAGGCGGCGACATAAGAACTAAGGCTGATCGGGACGGCGAATATAAGCAACGAAAGGAAATCGATAATTGCAGGGCTCAAATTCCACCCCTGGCCATACCGCATTCCTCCAGGCCCTTCAATTAGCTTATAGCTCAAGTAGAGAGCCAGGAATGTGCACGCGCAAAAACTCAAACTTGAGTGGCCCGAGGGAAAGCTTTTCCTGCATCGCACGCGTCACATCCAACACTATTTGTTAGAACCTTACAGTTATTGGCCGCGTTTTTTAGTTATGGGAATACTGCTCACCTGCACTCAGTCAACCTCAGGTCGTCAGCTGTCTCACATTGGAGGGTCTCGTCACTAAACTCGCACATGGCATAAAAATTTGGCCTAAGTCTGCCAACATACAGTTTGATTCCGGAAGTGAGAATCTCCGTTGTTCCCACAGCAAAAAAGAAACAGGAAATTGCTTGAATAGTATCATCTTTGTGATCAAGTGTTTTTTTTGCAGTGTGGGCGGTTGGTGCTACAAGCACGTCGCTGTCACTGCTTGTATCATATGCGTTTGTAGGAAGAGCTTCGTCTGCGTCGGTAGGCACTAGCTTTGGAGACAAAATACACCCTACGAAAAGGATCACAAGCAATGGCATTAGTATCCCAATGCACAACAGCAACCCAAGTCCAACACTAACTTGGCTATTATCAAGGTAAGGGTGGTTGATACTGAGGTCTCGCGAAACGACGGTTTCGTAGTGACCATCTACAGTGATGTTCAGAAGTTGGAAAGGGATGGGAACTTGCGTGAATTTGACCACCTCAACAAGAAAGGGAGAAGATAAAACGAAAAGGATGGACAATGGCAAAGTCCAAATGGTGGATTTTGTGCATGTTTCTTGGCCCATACTGGGGTCGGGGGTTGACCAAGTTAAGAATCGATTCGTTGGATGCAGGTACTTATATGTATGATATTGTTAATAAAGATGTTGAAAGGTATTTCTTGGATTGAAAAAGATCCAACCAAAAGTCGAAAAAAAATAGAACAAAAAAAACAAAGGGGTACTTCAATGCTGCAATGCTGCTATCGCCCGAAATTAATTGACGATCCCCTGGAATCTGAGTTCTGAGAACATGTCGCCATCTCCCAACGTTAGTGAAATCCATGCTATGGCACTGCACGTGTGCATTCCAATCAGCTGTGATGTTGCAGCAAAGCTGACAAAAGCTCCCGCACAGCTCAGCATTTATGACGGTTCACAGTCTGCCCACTTGGTCGTCGTCGTTGATTATCTGTATTCAATTAAGAGCTATGTTGGCTTTGGGAGATTTTTCGGTGTCCCACTGCAGGGATGGATGACAAAAGTTAACTTGCTTGTGGAGATGAAAAATTGTGATGATCACGAAGATTGCCAGGGATATCAAATCTTGAACCTCGACTTCGAGGCGGGAATTAAGGGGTTTGTGAAGAAAGTGGGTGCGATTGCTACACAGCGAGTACCAACTACAACGTCAAAGTACTTCTCCTCCATCAGTGGTGGAGATTCTGGAGATTCTGGAACAGCCTTTCACAAAAAGCTCAATCAAGGTGATCGCTTTCAAGCGACTGTGACAACGAGGAGTGGCGAGGGTTGTGAGTCCACAGTGGTGCATGTTGATGGTCATATCGCAGAACTCACGGCCGATGAGAGTAAATTTGTTGAATTTGTTGTCAAGAGACCGCACAAATTCTTGCTGCAGAAAGGTGGTGATTTAGCTTATTCGCCATGGGGTGAAGGATGGAAGAGTCAAGTGGAAGGCACAAAGAAATTGGACGCTAGAACAGTCGAGGTGAAGAAACTATTGACAAATTGTTGCGGTCTAGAAATTGCAAACAGCTGCGATTACGATAACATTTTCTCATTTGTGCAGCCATCTTATGAGATGGTGGATTATACGAACACCAAACTCTCGTGAATTATTGCGTAGAAATTATGATTTAGGATTTAGAGGAGAGAGAAAAGAAGATTTTCCTCGCTGCATTTTCTAGAAATCAATGCGCACAAAAGTTCCTTCAAAATTATTCAAAACACAAATATTATCAAATTCCGTCATACCTCGTAGATAGACTTGGGATTGGCGTAGATGTCTCCACCTGCAATAATGTATGGGTGGTCCTCCATGTTCTTTTCGAATCCGCTAATCTGTCGCTGGGCCGTTTCCATGGGATGGAGAGTGAAGTCATCTGCTTGTTCATTGTTCGACTTGGGACTAAGGGTGACAGTGATAGGGGGAGGGATTTCTTGGTGGTCGCCTTCGTACTATAGAGATTGCTCTTGTTCCCGTTTTTGCTGCTCTAGTTGTCCAATCTTGCCACGAGAATCGTGTTTGCTCCCCCTTTCTTCATCTTTTCCCTGGAAACCCCCCTTCCCCCCACCCCCTCCCCTTCCTCCCCTCCTTTTTCCCCTCTCCATGCCCTCTAGCCTTCTGTTGAGTTCCTTGTCCACGACTAAAAGTCCGCCAAGCTCTGCGCACCCCTTCTGAAGTGCAATCGAGTGTTTTTTAACGGCAACCTTTGGGGCCGATAGACGATCAAAGACACTTGGTTGTTGATGTTGTCGTTGTGCAGGCGCGGATTGCGGCCGTGCACTAACCTTGCTACTACTCCTCATCTCCTCTTTCTCAACTCTCCTTCCGTCCGCCGCCTTCGCAGTGGTGGGCCTCGGAATGCTATTCCCCTTGATCCTATTCCCCTTGCACAACTCCCTGAACCTCCACCTTTCCCTCTGTATCCGTTCGTCCCTCCTCATTTTCTCCCTCTCGCCCTCCTCATCCTCCTCCTTCAGCTGGCCCATTATGTATCCCACAGCCCTCCTATCTGCACGGAGAGCCAGTGGTGGAATCACCAAGTCAAGACGAGATGCGGGTGTTCTGTGGTAGTTATTCCAACTATTTTCGTCGCTGCCCTTGAAGTAATTGGAATCCTTGACAGGAATGGATGACCTTGAGCGTCGTGGGTAAGTTTCTGTCTTAGTTGTCGCAGTCGTCGCTGTTGCAGTAAATGGGGGAATTTCAGGGTGCGCGTCTCTCGTGTCGTGAGTTTCCGGGTAACTAATTGGTTGATTTGGTACTCTCCCCAGCTCCCTCCTCCGATTCTCCTCCCTCCTCTCTTTCATCTTCTCCCTCCTCTCCTCCCTCCTCTTGACCCTCCTCCTCATCTGCTTCCTCTCTTCCTCCATCTCTGATCGGCGGGCAAATATGGCATTGCGCGACAAAAGGGCGGATGGGGGGAACTTCGTCGTCAGGTACTTTTGTTTGATGAGGGCGGCTTCAGCAGAGATGTTGGGATCATCGTTCTTGCTCTCTTTTTCGTCTTCCTTTCTGGCCCTGGTTTTGTCTCCGCCAGTTTTGCTCTTTATTTTTTTTTTCCTCCCAGCCCCACTGTCGTTATTGACACCGTCGTCGTCTACTGGGAATGACTGCCTACACTTGTTTGCACCGTACCACGAGTCACGTGTGCTGGAGGCCTGGGTCCAAAATTCGGGTGCACGGGTTCTATCTGAGGACTGTTTCGGGTTGCTTTTTACGGTTACAGGAAAAGAATGAGGCGATCGGGGGGATTTCATGATTTTCCCGCCAGAGAGGGGAGTTGTTCGGGCGTAGGTACAAGCGGGGAGTCGCAACACACGTTAGTTAGAATGTGCCCAATATGGTGATTATTCAAAAAAAAGTAGAAAAGGAGGGGACACTTAGCGGTCGGTAGGTTGAGTGGTACTAAATGTCGTATTTGAGACGGGTATAGTCAATTTTTCATTGAAACTGCTTTGTTTCGCTTCTTCACGGAACAACTGACAATGAAAAAAATGAAAAAGGTGCAGAGACTAACCTAATCCATTCTCGCCCTTACTTCATGGACGAACAGGACCATTTTGATAAATACCTTCTCGGGTACTGCTAATTGGCGTTCATGTTCTGATTATTTACAATACAATCCAACAACTCCACCCCGTTTCCAAAACCGCCCAACCGCCCTCCTCCGACCTCCTAACCTTCCCTTTTTGCAACAGTTAATACACGCACACATTGATTTCGTTATAACAGAGGAGCGATATGCTCAATTCTGTTGAGAGGGCGTTGACAGAATCCCGGTGGATGGTTGAGAAAGACCCTACAACCCGTGAGAAAAGGCCAGTCAAGGTCTTTAGCGCACAAATGAAGAATGCCAAACCCGTCCCAACTGATGTTATGAGAACTTTCATGTATGAAGGCGCTGGTAACAGCGGTGGCGGAGGGGGTGAGCATGAAATTGATTATATTCAGACAAGAGCCCCAAGGATCGGGGGGGAAGTTTACTCTGGAATTAGCATTGCGAAGGCCGCCCGCCCGACTATTGACACTGGAAATACGAAGAAGAAGCAGAAGATGAAGAGGGATCGTAGAAAATTGGATGGGGGTCATAATCAAAAGTGGGAAGGACCCAGCAGAGATAGTAGAGACAACACCAACAACAACAACAACAACAAGCAGGGGGGACATAATAATGTGCTCGCCAAGAGTATGAGGGTGCGTCTGCCCCAAGCTACCGGTTCCCGAAGACAAGATGACAACAACAACAATCTACCAGAGATACTGGAAAGCCACTTCTACAACCCTCAATTAATTCATCAGCAACAACAGCAACAACTTCAATCACAATCCCTGCCTACAAATGCTCTTGACAAGATCCTCTCACATCAGGCGCGTCTCCAAAAAAACGGTGAGCGGGACAAAGAAAAACGGATGAAGACCCGCAAGACGAATAGTAGCTATGGAAACCCCAAAAGCAACAACAAACTCAGCCCTGGCAGTAGCAACAACATTATCGTGCTGGAGAAGCTGTCATCGAGTTTTTTTCACTCGGAGGATGATGACAGCACTGTCGAAGGTGACAAAATAGAGCAAGAGCGGAAAAAACTGGAGAAGAAACTTAACTACTACAAAGTGAACCTAGATAATTACCGAAGCCTGAATGACAAGCAGCTAGCCCACTACTCGAAGCTAACGAAGGAATCTTCGGCTTCACTTCCGTTAAACTACATTTTCCGGAAAGCAGTGGACAAGTATAAATCGGTAAAGTGCGGCTCGGCGTGGTTTTACTGGCGCCGTTATGTCGAGCTCCACCGTGCCTACTGCCTGGACTTGGAGTTTAAGTCGTCGAAAGCATCGATAATTCAGAGGTTGGTCCGGTGTCATCTTGCCCGGAAAATACTTTCCTCCCAGAGGGCTCGGCATCTCCGCCACCTTCACTCTACTGCAACTTACCTTCAAAACTGTTGGCGACGGAAGCAAGCTTTTGACATCTTCCGTCTCCAAAAGAGCAAGCTCGTCCGTGCAAATGAGAACCTAATGGCCATCCGTATTCAATCGAAATTCCGCTCCTTTCTGCTTGGTGACGTCGCGGCCCGGAAGCTCCTGAGGGTTGAACTGTTCAAGTCGCTGAAATGTTTGGCTGGCAGATCTCCCCTACACCGCGTACCTTTTCTCCCTGGATTGATGAAGTCTGAGAAGGCAAACTTCGAGGTGATGGTGGAGCTCGCAACTCATGGGGGAACGCCTTATCGGACTCTTGCGACGCAGCGCGTGTTCAGAAAATCAATTGAGATGTGTTGGGTAGTAATTCGGAGGAGGGAGGCGGCAGGGAAAGCGAAAAGGGAGCAGTGGAAAAAAACACAGGAGATGAAGGAGGAAATGAAGAAACAAGAAAAACTTGACAGGCTGAACAGCGCTAAGGAGAGGCAAAGGAAGGCGGATGAAGAGGAAAGGGCAAGGATCGCTGTCGAGAAACTCAACAAGGAAGAGGCTGAGGCGGCCAAGAGACTTCAGGCGCGCCTTGATAAAGAGATAGAATCGATGGCTAAGCTGGAAGACAATATGAGTAGGTTAGAGAGGGAGAAAATGCACGGTGAGGAGATTAGGCAGAAGGAGTCACAAGAAACTCTTCTGGCAGGCAGAAAGAGAGATATTGACAAGGAGATTTCTCATATGGAGCATGAAGACAGGGCGGGACATGATCTCATCGTCGCAGAGTTGGAGGAACGTGAACGCCAGAAACGTCTCGAGTTTGAGGAGAAAAAACGAGCTGAATTCAATGGGCAGAGCAAGGAAGGAAGCAATGATGGGAAAAACGGAAAACGACACAACAAACTCCGCTTTCACCACAAGCATGGCGCGCATGCCCGACGTAAGAAGGAAATTCAAGAGAAGAAAAAGAAACAACTCGACATCCACGCCCCTCCTCAGCGACAGTACAGAATTCCACAGAGCCTTCTCCGCCCTCCCCGCCGCACTGACGATTCAATGTATCGCCCCCATCCATTTCCCTCAGTAATGCTCATGAGCGAAAGAGGGTCTCTGCTGCGGATTTGGTGCGTGCCGGTTGCTACTGATGAAGCTTTGGAGGCAGAGAGGCACATCCAGTCGATGAGGCAGACCAATGCTGTGTACAGTGAGGCGCTTCTTGAGGTAGCAGACTAGAGTTGCGAACTCAAAAGGCTCCGAGAAGAGCTCGAGGGGGCGTCATACCTTCTAAAGACTCTCAAAGCTCGCACAAGATTAGAGAGGGCGAAGGTTAGGGACGATGCCATTCAGAAGGAGGACGAAACTAAGGAGCAAGAGCTCGTCGTCGAAGATGCCGAGAGGAATTTGATGGGTGCTGCCCAAGGGGTCGTGAAGAACCTTGTCATGGCAGCGCAAATGCTTGGGGCGGATAAGTTCTTACCAAGCGCCAAATTCAAATATTTAAATCCGGAGGACGTTAATGATGGCGATGGCGATGGCGATGGCGATGGCGATGGCGATGGCGATGGCGATGGCGATGGCGATGGCGATGGCGATGGTAGCGATGACGACGAGGAGGAGAGCGACTATGCCTCCTCAGAGAACAATGACGAAGACAACGACAACGACAAAAGTCGACCAGAAGGCAAACGCAAACATCGACGTCCCCGGAAAAAACGAAAGGACACGAGCGCAGCGCGAATCTGGCTCCGCAATGTGTCGAGTTGGTGTTTCAAATCCGAGGCCATCTGCAAACATGTCATTGCCTCCTCTTATATTTCCGCCGTTCTTACAATGGGCATTTGCACTACGGAAGAGGAAGCGACGGAAATGCTGGAAGGAGCAACGATGGTCGACGTGCTGGCAACAATGAAGGGTACATTCGATGTCGTAGTGAGGTGCTATGATGTGGAGACTTGCCAATATGTCAATCCCAATTTTCAACTCAACAGCGATTTTAATCAACAAAGCGAGACACAAACAAAAGTGTCAGCGTCAGAAAATGTTGTACCCGGAAGGGATTTATGCAAGGTGCTCGGATATTTTCAAAAGGCTGACAATGATGATGAGAAATACTTGAGGTGCCAGAGTGTCAGGGAGGACATTCTGAACAGCAAGGCGATGATCAACCGGGTGAACGAAATCCATCTTGCCGACGGCGCAAAGCAGCTCACCAACACTAATTGCCATCGGATGGGCTGCAAACTGAATCCCAGCGAGAGTAAACGTTGCCGTCGCTTTCTTCGCGCGTTAAGCAAGTCTCTAAAACGCGAAGTTGACACGGCCAACCTTTTGGAGCTCAAGAGGTCTGTCGAGGATGTGATTGTCGATAATTTTAACCGTTCTCTTGACATCAGCAATAAGTCAAACGACGGCAATAATAATAATAATACCGGCATCAGGGTCCTTACTCCCCAAACCAGTAGCAAGCCCCAAACCCCCCAGGAGGCAAAGGCTGCTATACTGAGTAAATATCCGTCTCTGGCGAGAGATTTGGCTGTGGAGGGAGAGCACAACCTCATTCCGACGGCTTCAGAACTGCAACAGAAGAAGGTGGAGGAGGAGGAGGAAGAAGAAGAAGAAGAGGAGGAAGAGGAGGATCAGTTAAGCCCCAGTAGAGAAGAGGAGGGTCGATATAGTCCCAGTAAAGATAGAGACGAGATGATCAAGAAGGAGATCGAAGAGGGGAAACACTTGCTCAAGCTCAAAGGTAAAAGTGCCGATGGCAGTGAAACGATGGTGGAGAAAATGCTTCGGGAAAGGGAGACCTCTGAGAGGAGAAAGAAATGGGTTCTGGGGGGTCATTCGTTGCGAGTTGGCGAGGAGAAACAGTTGAAGTACGAACTTGCTTGCTGGAGAGCCCGAGGGGAGGCAACGTGGAAAGAGCAATTCAGAGGCGGAGGTTTGTACCTCTACAAAGATGGAGAATGAATTAATGCTATGCTATAATAATTGATAAGTGGTGAATTGTTTATATTGGCTAGCCTTTGTTTGCCACAGTAGTGTCACAAAAAGAAAATTTGCTAGTGCTTTGCTATTTGCTATTTAGTATTTGGCAGCAACAGATGCAAGAGCAGTAACAATATCTTGGGCAGACGCAGCACTGCACATGTAAACGACGTTTTGGCTATGCCTGATTTGACTGTAGTCGTCGTATGGGCCAACAAGTTGCCTAAATTTGCCATTCACCTCCCTGATGCAGTCGAAATCGAACTCGAACGTCTCAACATCGAATTTTATTATTCCCTTCAATTCCTTCCAGATCTTGTCGCTGCGGTCCCTGGACTTTAGTTCGGCTACCAAAGACTCCATCTCTCTCTCTCGGTCTTCACTATCGCTCATGAGGTATTGATAATACAAATTGTTTAACAACACATCCTCGCTCTTCACAATACCCATGCCGCCGCCGCCGTTGTCATTGTCGTTGTTGAAGACAGCCTTCTCCTCGTTTTTGGAGGCTTGGCGAACGCTGTTGTTTCCGCTGCTCAAAAAATCACCATTGCGCTCGTCCACAAAGCTCTTATCACCAAACTCAGCTGGGTTGCTCCCCCCACGGATGAAATCTTCCGTCACATTCTTGGCTTGTTCGTAAACAGCCGACAATGAAAGCTCAAGTCCATCGTCCTTCGTCACAGCATTGTACCAGTTGGTATTCCACAAGTCTGCAAGGCAAGTGGTGATCAACTTGCCGTCGTGTATCGAAAAGGGAGGGCAAAACACCGCGTAGCTGCTCTGCGTAGCGTTGCTTGCAGTGTTCACGTAAATCTTAGAGTCCTCTGGTATAAGGGACTTGCCGTCAGAGTCCTGGAACATGCTTCCAGCCTCGCACGCTTCCACGTAAAACAACAATTCAGAGTACATCTCTTTCTCGGTCATTACAGCAAGAGCAGCGAGCAGCTCATCCTGGTAAAGCATCTTGCCTTCAGGAAAGCATAGCATTCCCACACCCCCATGGTCCACAAAGAAGAGGAACACGCGGTCCTCCTTCGTGCTCTTCAGTACAGGTCCTCCTTGCAGACCTTCGGCCGCATCGTCCCCAGTTATGACAGACAGGTAATTTTCTGGATTGACCAATTCCCCCTCGTAGTCGAATTTGCAACCCTCATACCAATCCTCACCATCAGGGCCGATGCTCGTAAACAGCTGGCCTGGGAATGGGTTCTGTTCTTTCGTCAGATTCCAAGACGCCACGTCATTACTGGCCATCGTAATCACGTTGGAGGCATCAAACCCGTTGTCAAGGAGAAGATGATAAGCTCTGCACATGTCCGCTAAGTGTCGGTAGTTACCAAACCCATTGCTGCCAACGGTGAGTACAGCGTACTCAGTCGCTGACACTGCACTCAGGAGTGCGCTGCTTATTAACCAAGATTTCATTTTTAGAGTTTATAGGGGTTTTTTATTTTTGGCGGATTTCTGCGTTCGGCCTCGGGTTGTCGGGTGGCGACGAAAGAGAAGAACACGCAAGATCAAAAAGGGAGAAAAGGAGGTGTAAAAAAAAGGCAGAATAGAGTATATGTGGGTAGACGATTGATCTGTTTCTTCACACAATCCGTGCCTTCCCCCAATTCACGCCATACATTTATTTTCGTTCACAATTTCGTTACTTAAGTACATTTTGTCATACAATTTACTTTATAAGTTTTTTTAAGTAAATATTATATTTATTTTGAATAAAAAAGTTTAAATTATATATTTTATATATATAATATATATATTTTTAAATAAATTTAAAAAATTATAATTAATTATAAGATATAATTTTTATCAATTTTTTTTTAATTTAATCATACAAATTTTTATTAATTAATGAAATAAACATATATTAATAGCATTTAACATTTATCAGATCAGGAAAGGGGAATTTTACCCTCCTTGCCTGAAAAGAACTAAAATACATTAACACAAACCCGACTATTTTTAATTCTGAGATGGCTGAGCTGTTTATTTATCTAACAGGGGTGTGTGTGGTTATTGTTACATTATTATCTAACATTGACTAAGGTAAGTCAAGTTAACAATATGTCTAAATCACAATGTTGTCTGCTCTATTGCCATGTCGGCGGGCGTAGAGCTCCTCATAGATGGTAACCTCATTTCTCTCGCGTGCCACTTGGTTGTTCCTCTGTCACGGCTGAGCTGTTTATATTATCTAACAGGGGTGTGCGTCCCCACGTAGTACAACGAGGCTAGACAAAATCTGAGAAACCAATCTCGAAAACATTTTCATAAAAGCCTACCTTAAACTTCACTTCAAAACCTAACGAAAATTTAACACACTTATGGGCTAGTTTCGAATAATTCTTTGGCCAGTTCTTTTACCGCTGCGTAGTCTTCATCGCATTGTTCCCCAATAAGATGAACCCACCCAGCATCACTCTTGATGTCTGTTGTTGCGCACACAGTTTCTCCCATGGCAAAGTCATCGAAAATTTCAAGCGCAGCAAAGCTATCGAGAGCACGAATTTTGTCGAGAATGTCTTCGTTGATTGCATTTATGGTTCCCTCCACCCAGCATCTCAAATGAACAATAATAGCTTTCGATGAAACTTCGGGAAAAGTTGGTATGGTGTTCCAATGCATCTGCCCGTTGCCGTTGTCATCGTCGTTGTCATTTACGTTGTGGTTTTCGTTGTCATCGTCATCGTCATCGTCATCTTCATCGTCATCTTCATCGTCATCTTCATCGTCACTGTGTACATTAACCTCGTTCGCCTCACCCTCTTCCTCTTCCTCTTCCCCTTCCTCTTCGCTTAAA
>ERZ651776.1595-NODE-1595-length-26699-cov-4.357073_pt1 | contig 26699 bp, 25 predicted proteins | sample MGYA00514761_ERZ651776 | MGnify/ENA metagenome assembly ERZ651776 | reverse complement strand
AGTTTGAAATGTAATAGAAAAAAAGATTATTTTTATTAAAGATCTAATAAATTTTCCAAACATTTTTTTTAAAGCATACAAATAACTATAATTTTTTTTATAATAATAAAAACTAGACCACATGTAATGCCAATTTCTTAAATTATCAGCATTTTGCTTATCTAAATTTGAAGCACCTACTGATCCTCTAAATCCTAAATGATTTACCTTTAAACCATTAGCCAAGTAAATGTTGCCGTTTTTTTTTAGAATTGATTTACATAAATCAATCTCTTCAAAAAAAAGAAAATAATTTTGATCAAAAACCTTTCCTTTTTTAAATTTTTTCATATTTAAGACTATTGAAAATCCTTTTATCCAGTCTACTTTTGTAATTAGGTCTGTTTTTTTTGAATTCAAAATCTTTTTAAAATTATTATTAGTTATGCTGTTAAAATATCCAGCTGGCAAATTTTTTTTATCTTTTAAATACGCACAACCAATTAAGTGAAAATCTTTAATCTTTTTTAAAATATTAGATAGATGCTTAAAAAAATTGCTTGAACAATAAGTATCTGGATTTAGGATTAAACCATATTTTGTTTTGACTTTGCTTAAACCTAGATTGTTACCATTTCCATATCCTAAATTAGACCCAGAGCAAATTATCCTTAAATTTTTATATTTTTTTGTAAAATATTTTTTATCTTCAAATTTTTTTGAGTTCTCTATGATTAAAATTTTGATTTTATTATCAATAGAACTTAAACACTTATTCAGAATTTTTTTGTTAGTTTTATAAGTAACTATAACGACGGTTAAAGTGTTTCTCATTTTATCAAGTATACAATATTCGCTAAAAGTTTTGATCCATTTTTTATACAATTTTTAAAATTAAAAATCAAAATTATTATCTACAATATGTTTAACGTCTTCAATTAAATCTTCTACAATTTTTGTTTGATCTGTTATTGGTAAAAAACCTTTAAAAACAGCAATTCCACCCACATTTATTGTTGGTCGTGGAGAAATATTTTCATTTAACCTCAAAAAATCCAAATTTCATTACCTCAAGATGGTTGCAGGGGATCATAGTCGTACCTATATAGCGCGCTGAGCTAGTAGTTTACAGAAGCTACTCAGAAATTCAGGCCGAGGAGCCGCCCTGCGGGCCACTGCCTATAAATAACCAGAGCGAAGGGATGCTAAAAGATGGCAAAAGTCATTGGGATTGATCTTGGAACTACCAACAGCTGCGTTGCCATCATGGATGGGTCACAGCCACGGGTAATTGAAAATGCAGAAGGTGCGCGCACGACGCCTTCAATTGTTGCTTTCACAAATGATGAGCGACTGGTGGGTCAGCCGGCGAAACGGCAGGCCGTTACAAATCCAGACAATACAGTTTTTGGCGTAAAGCGTTTGGTCGGGCGCAGATATGATGATGCTCATCTTAAAAAAGATATGAAAAACCTTCCTTTTAACGTGATTAACGGTGGCAATGGTGATGCTTGGATTGAAGCACAGGGAGATAAATTTTCACCCGCTCAAATATCAGCATTCATTTTACAAAAGATGAAGGAAACTGCCGAGGCCTATATTGGTGAGACAGTTGAGCAAGCCGTAATAACGGTTCCAGCGTATTTTAATGATGCTCAGAGACAGGCGACTAAAGATGCCGGTAAAATCGCTGGCCTAGAGGTACTACGGATCATTAACGAGCCAACTGCTGCCGCTCTGGCTTATGGGTTAGATAGAAAAGAAACTCAGACAATTGCCGTTTTTGACCTTGGTGGTGGTACCTTTGACGTCACTATTTTAGAAATTGATGATGGCCTCTTCGAAGTAAAGTCTACCAATGGCGATACCTTCCTCGGTGGTGAAGACTTCGATATGCGCATTGTTAATTATCTTGCAGAAGAGTTTAAAAAAGAGAATGGCGTAGATCTTAAAAAAGATAAAATGGCATTGCAGCGGCTTAAGGAAGCGGCCGAAAAAGCAAAGATTGAGCTCTCCTCTTCCAGCCAAACAGAGATTAACCAGCCATTCATTTCAATGGATGGATCATCAGGTCAGCCTCTACACCTTGTTGTAAAGTTAACTCGGGCAAAGCTAGAAAGTTTAGTTGGCGATCTGATCAAGGCTTCTTTAAAGCCTTGCCAAGCCGCATTAAAAGATGCGGGTCTCTCAACCGGTGACATTGATGAAATTGTTTTGGTTGGCGGTATGACGAGGATGCCAAAAGTAGTTGACGAAGTCACTAAATTCTTTGGTAAGGAGCCAAACAAAGGCGTCAACCCAGATGAAGTTGTTGCTATGGGTGCAGCTATTCAGGCAGGCGTCCTACAAGGAGACGTGAAAGACGTTGTTCTATTGGATGTTACCCCGCTATCCTTGGGAATTGAAACTTTGGGCGGTGTATTTACCCGATTAATAGATAGAAACACCACTATACCAACAAAGAAATCCCAGGTGTTCTCAACTGCGGAAGACAGTCAAAGCGCAGTGACCATACGTTGTTTTCAAGGCGAGCGTGAAATGGCGGCGGATAATAAAATTCTAGGGCAATTTAACCTAGAAGAAATCCCGCCTGCACCACGAGGCATGCCACAAATTGAGGTTACATTTGATATTGATGCCAACGGCATCGTATCAGTTGGAGCATCTGACAAGGGCACCGGAAAAGAACAAAAAATTACCATACAAGCATCAGGTGGTTTGAGCGATTCGGATATTGATGCCATGGTTAAAGATGCTGAAGAAAATGCTGAATCTGATAAAGACCGCAAAGAGTTGGTTGAAAGCAGGAACCAGGCAGAAAGCCTCATTCATTCAACTGAGAAGTCAATGGAGGAGCATGGCGATAAGGTCGACCCGACTACTATTGAAGCCATTGAGCTCGCCATAGCAGCACTAAATGATGAGTTAGAAAATGATGATGCGGGCAAGATAAAGTCTGGCATCCAAAATGTCACAGAAGCTGCAATGAAACTTGGCGAGGCAATATATAAGTCAAGCCAAGAAGCAGAAGCCGCTGGCGGCGTCGATGAGGGCGCTGTCATGGATGATGATATTCTTGATGCTGACTTTGAAGACTTGGATGGCGATAAGCACGGCTAACGCCAAATAGGAACCAATTAAAACCAGCCAATTGTTTAATTGGCTGGTTTTCGTTCCAAAGGGGACAAGCCAAATGTCTAAACGTGATTATTACGAAACGCTTGGAATTACCAAGGGCGCAAATGCGGACGAGATTAAGAAAGCTTATCGTACAAAAGCGAAAGAGCTACACCCAGACCGCAACACTGAGAACCCAAAAGCTGAGGACCTCTTCAAAGAAGCTAATGAAGCTTATGAAGTTTTAAAAGATAACGATAAAAAGGCTGCCTACGATCGCTATGGGCATGCAGCTTTTGAAGGCGCTGGCGGTAACCCTGGAGGCTTTGGTGGGCAGGGTAACTTTTCAAATTCATTTTCAGACGTATTTGATGACCTCTTTGGCGATTTTATGGGTGGCAATCGAGGAGGTGGTCGACAGAGAGCAAGTCGAGGTTCTGACCTTCGCTATAATATGCGCGTCACCCTGGAAGAGGCGTACAAAAGCTTACAAAAAACAATTAGTGTCCCTACTGCGGTATCTTGTGAGCCATGCGGTGGGTCTGGTGCAGCATCCGGTAGTGAACCAAGTAAATGCGGTACATGCTCTGGAATGGGTAAGGTACGTGCACAACAGGGGTTTTTCACTGTTGAAAGAACCTGTCCAACTTGCTCTGGTGCTGGACAGGTAATTAAAAATCCCTGTTCCAGTTGTCGAGGCGCAGGACGCACGGAAAAAGAACGGTCACTTTCTGTTAATATTCCATCTGGTGTAGAAACTGGAACGCGCATCCGTTTGTCAAATGAGGGTGAGGCAGGCGCGCTTGGAGGCCCCAAAGGTGACCTATATATTTTTATTGAAGTAGATGATCATTCTATATTTGAGCGGGAGGGTACAAATCTATTTTGCAGGATACCCGTGTCGATGACTTCTGCTGCTATAGGCGGTGATATTGAAGTACCAAGTATTGATGGTGGCCGAAGCCGTGTAAAAATTCCTGCTGGTAGTCAGACTGGTCGTCAAATGCGACTACGGTCTAAGGGCATGCCCGCAGTCCGCGGTGGGGCACTCGGTGATATGTTCATTGAATTACAAGTGGAAACACCGGTAAACCTTACCACCAAACAAAAAGAACTACTTAAAGAGTTTGAGCAGCTGTCCCCCGATAATAGTCCAGAAAGTGCTGGGTTTTTTAACAAAGTTAAAGGTTTTTGGGATGGGGTAAAAGGCCGAGATTAGCAAAAATAGGCCAACGCTAATCTTACTATTTAGTTCTTCTAATTATGACCTGCAGTTTTCTTCCATGCCTTCTGCATAACTTTTTAGTTGAGTGCCATTTAGATGAATCAGGTTTAGCTGTTGATTCTATTTGAGTTCTACAACTCTTTTTTCAACGGCAGATTCTTGCGCAGCCATGCCCATGCGAACCGCCCAAATTCCATCTTGGATACTTACTTCTGGCAATTTTTGATCCAAAATAGCTGCCTGAAATTTTTGATGTTGGTAAAAAGTAGATCCATTATGATCGCCAGCGCTTAATAGCTCTGACGGAACAACAGTGTCTATCCTACTTGGAGCCATAGGGCTTCGTGGACTTAAAATCAAATGTGGCACAGGAGGTTCAGACATGTGCTTGGGCCAGAAACGAGTTGGGCCTGGTACTTTACAAGAAATTTTTCCCTTCGGCCCCACTGCATGTATTTCTTCCTGGTACTCTGACCCTTCTGCAAACATACTGAGCTCCAACATCGCACGTGATCCATTGGTAAAATCTACAATCACATATCCGCAATCCCAGATATCTGAGTATTCATTATTGTATGATTCATTTAAATGGTTCACCTCTTGTCCTGCGCTCGCCATTATTCGTATCGGATCTGACTGTAGAACAAGACGCATAAGGTCAAAGAAATGACAGCATTTTTCAACTAAGGTTCCACCAGTATTTTTGTTAAATCGGTTCCAATCATTAATTTTGGGCAGAAATGGAAAGCGGTGCTCGCAAATTGTAAGCATCTTTATTCCGCCAGTTGCCTCTTTAGCTAAGTCTAGGAATGCAGCCACCGGCGGCATATAACGATACTCCATAGCCACCCACGCTAACGATTTATATTTCTTGGCAAAGTCTTCTGCGGCTATCAAGTCTCTGGGATCAGCATAAAGCGGTTTCTCACATAGGATTGGTAATGGGCGGGTCTGCGCTATTTCTTTCAATTGACTCATGTGGCAGTAATTTGGACTGACAATAACCAAACAATCTAAAGGGTTGTGATCAAGGAGTTCTTTTAAAGAGTTTACAATTTTTGTTTTTGGTAAAGTTTTTAAAGCGAATGCGCGCATTTCCGGATTGGGCTCATAAATCACAGAAATTTCCGTATCTTCAAGCAGGGCAATATTTCGAATGTGCTCATGCCCCATCATTCCACAACCTATCAATCCATAGTGTAGGGTCATTCAGTTTCCTTATTTAATTCTTGCTACATATCTTGCAACGCTAGGATCATACCAACTGCGTGAAAATTCAAGCTCACCACCCGTATTGGCCCAAGCGATTCTTTCGATATAGCCCGCGGTATCACCAGGCTTCAAACCAAATTGATCTACCCCCCAGTCTGGAACTGGGGAAAAAGTGACGTAATCTTCAGCGCGAACAATCCAAAAGCCAAAGCGTGATTGATATGTGTGATACAAAGATTCTGAGATCTCACTTTGATTTAATGTGGCAGCAATTGATCCATCAAGCCAAATCTCTTCCAGCGCCACAGGGATGTCATCTAAAAATCGCAATCTGCGGAAGCGGAATGCCTCCCTATCAGGACCAAAATACGGTGTATTTAAGGGCTTTTTTTTTCTTTTTATGGAAATTAACCGGGCGGTTGGAAGCCCAGCCCCAACAAGGGATTCAAGCCTAAAAAACGAGTAAACGTTTGTGGCCTCTGAAGATTTATTAATATAGTTACCAGAACCATGCTTTCGTGTAACAAGACCTCGAACCTGTAGATGATACAAAGCTTTGCGCAACGTCCCTACGGCCACACCAAATTCTACAGCCATTGTCCGCTCGTTTGGCAATCGATCTCCAGCTAAAATCTGACCCGCATTAATGCGTCGCGCAATGACTTCGCTAATTTTGATATAGGCCGGCAAAGAACCTGAGTTACCATTCTGCGTCACAGCCCATCCTAAATTGATACACCATTGATTTAGTTTTTGATGCAGGTTTTAATGAACAAATGCAAACGATTATTCCTGCCTTGAAATGACCCTAGTCCCAATTACTTCTCCAGACCTTAATGCTGCCGAAGTATCGTGGTTTTCTGCGTTGTGCTCTGATGATTATAAATATCTTGGGATTCCAGATGGTGAACTTAGATCATCTTGGTCACATTGCAGCAACATTGTTAAATCAGCTGAAGCTAACGGGTTTCGCAATATTCTTTGCCCCTCATCTTATCAGGTCGGTCAAGACACTTTATCTTTCGTGGCAGGTTGCGCGCCAATTACCAAAAATATTAATCTTCTAGCCGCCATACGCTGTGGAGAAATGCAACCAATCATGCTTGCACGCACCATTGCAACTCTGGATCATATGCTTAGTGGACGGCTCACCCTAAACATAATTTCATCAGACTTTCCTGGTCAAAAAGAGCCAAGCTCATATCGCTATAAAAGATCAAATGAAGTGGTTCAGATACTAAAACAAGCTTGGACCCAAGATAAGATTAACTTTGAGGGGGATATTTACAACTTTCATGACGTAAGCACAGAGCCAGCTCAACCTTATCAGCAAAAAGGCGGTCCACTCTTGTATTTTGGTGGTTACTCACCAGACGCCATCGAGCTATGTGCAGAACATTGCGATGTCTACCTTATGTGGCCAGAAACAAAAGAGGATCTCGCCAATAGAATGATGGTAGTGAACGATAGGGCAAGAGCATATAATAGAACTCTAGATTATGGACTAAGGGTTCATATGGTGGTTCGGGACACCGAAACTGAGGCCCGAGAGTTTGCACAAGAATTAGTATCCAAGCTAGATGATGATACTGGAAGCTTAATACGCGAACGCGCCCTTGATAGTACTTCACTTGGAGTATCTCGGCAGTCTAGAAACCGAGATTTGGCTGATATGGATGGGTTTATAGAACCACACCTGTGGACTGGTGTTGGGCGCGCACGATCTGGTTGTGGAGCCGCACTGGTAGGATCCGCTGATCAGGTCCTTACAGAGATTGAGACGTATCAGAAAATGGGAATGCGATCTTTTATCTTTTCAGGGTACCCACACCTTGAAGAATGTGACTACGTGGGTAAATTAGTTTTGCCCGAATTAAAAACCTGCTCGCTTCCCCATGAATATGGTCGCGTGCTACCAGGTGTCCCCAAAACGCCCTTAGGAAACGGATCTCGTAAATAATGGAACGCATATCACTCAATAAAAACTTATCAATTAGTCGCATTATATACGGCATGTGGCGTCTAGGAGACGACTCTAACACAGAGCCTAGACATATTCAGTCAAAGATTGAAGCTTGCCTGGAGCAGGGAATTACCACAATAGATCAGGCTGACATATATGGTGGCTATCTTGCAGAAGAACTTTTTGGCGCTGCACTAAGCTCATCTCCAAAACTGAGAGATCAAATTGAAATAATAACTAAATGCGATATTTTGGTAGGGGCAGGTCGATATGCTCACGTTAAAGTAAAACATTACGACACATCCGCTGCGCATATTAAGGCTTCGGTTGATCACTCATTACGGCTTATGAATATAGATCACATCGATCTTTTATTAATCCATCGACCAGATCCATTGATGGACCATAACGAAACAGGCATGGCGTTAGACGATGTTGTGGCCTCTGGAAAAGTTTTAAGTGTTGGGGTCTCTAACTTCAAACCACACGACTGGACGTTACTGCAATCTGCAATGAAGAATTCATTGGTCACCAATCAGATCGAAGTAAGTGTAACGGAAAACTCCGCCCTAACTAACGGCGACTTGGCATTTTTACAAGAACGAGGGAAAGTCCCGATGGCGTGGTCACCCTTAGCAGGTGGAACGCTTTTCTCAGAAAAAAATTCAGAGCTGTTAAAAATTCTTACAGAAATAGGAGAAGGCGATGCTGCTGCTGCTGCCGTTGCATGGCTAATGTTCCACCCGGCACATATTGCTCCAGTGATGGGTACCAACTCACTTGACCGAATTAAAAACTTATCGCGATGTTTAAAATTAGAAATAAACCGTGAAACATGGTTTGACATCTACGCTGCCGCTAACGGACACGAGGTACCTTAAAAATGAATCAAAACCACACTAAGAAAGGTTTTAAGTTAAGGTGAAGGTTTTAATTGAAATATTAAGACCCTTGCAGTTCTTTAATGATTTTGCGGGCAGAATTGGGCGATACATATCTGTGATTGCTTTAGCCTTAATGGTTTTTGTTATTTTGCTGCAGGTATTTTGTCGATACGTTTTAAATAACGCTCTACCCTGGCCAGATGAAGCTGCCCGTTTCTTAATGCTTTGGTTGACTGGCCTGATGGCGCCCATAGCTTTAAGACAAAGCGGTTTTGTAGCAATTGACACTTTACATAGGTTCCTGCCACGCCAAGGTGTTTCTTTACTAGCACTTATCTTGGCAGGCACTTCATTAATTGTACTTTTCATAGCCGTGCAGTTGGGTTGGAATCACGTTAACTCCGGGTGGTTGTTCTCTAGTGCGTCACTAAAAATTCCAGCCACTTTAGTTGGACTAAAGGCTATAAAAATAAAACTGGCTTGGATGTATTTGTCGATGTTTACGGGTGTGGCCCTAATGATTGTTGTAAATATTGAAATGATAGTTCGCCAACTGCTCGTTTTGTTTGATAAAAATATAAAGCTCAGGCCCATTCCTAATTTGGAAAGAGCGACTTAATGTTACTTTGGTTTCTCCCCCTATTTTTAATTTTCCTAGTTATTGGGTTGCCAGTTTTTTTTGGTCTATTAGCAGCTCCTGGATTGCTCTTGTGGCTCAATGGCCAAGAAAGAGACATCGCTTTGCTTTATCGCAACGTATACAACGGGATCGATAGCTTCCCGTTAATGGCCATACCTTTTTTTATGCTCGCAGGAGAGTTGATGAACCGGGGCGGAATTACCAGTCGGCTTGTGGAATTTGCACAAGCAATGATGGGTCACCTGCGGGGAGGCTTAGCACACGTCAACATCTTATCTTCAATGTTATTTGCAGGACTATCTGGGTCAGCCGTCGCTGATACTTCAGCGCTGGGATCCATGTTAATTCCTGCTATGGAAAAGCAAGGCTATACCCGCAAATTTGCAGCGGCAATAACCGCCGCTAGCTCGGTTATTGGGCCAATTATACCCCCGTCTGGAATTATGATAATTTATGCTTACGTCATGGGGGAGAGCGTTGCAGCATTGTTTTTGGCAGGTATTGTCCCAGGAGTAATGGTTGGTCTTGGGTTAATGATGACGGTTAAGGTAATGGCCGACAGTTATTACTTTCCCATGGCTAGCGCAAAGTATACTTGGAACGAACGAGGCCAAGCGAGCTTAAAAGCCTTTTTTCCACTGTTAACACCTATTATTATTCTTGGTGGCATTCTTGGTGGAATTTTTACTCCAACAGAAGCCGCTGCTGTCGCCGTAGGGTACGCCACGTTTATTGGCTTATTTGTACTTCGGTCACTGAGTTTACATGACCTTCCAGGCGTACTGACAAAGGCCGCAATGACGTCTTCTGTAGTGTTACTTTTGGTTGGCGCTGCAATGGCTTTCAAAACGGTGGTTAGTCTCAGTCACGCACCAGAAATTCTAGCTGTTTACATTGTGTCGTTATCTAACAATCCACTCGTTTTATTATTTTTAATAAATATTTTACTTTTTGTAGTTGGAATGTTTTTAGATGCTGGCCCAGCTATTATAATCTTAGGACCAATCTTAGGACCAATCTTTATAAGCCTAGGCGTAGATCCAATTCATTTTGCCATAATTATGAGTGTTAATTTGACAGTTGGCTTAGCAACACCACCAATGGGTTTAGTGCTTTTTGTTGCTTCATCTGTTTCAGGGGAACGCGTTGAAGCTATTGCCCGAGCAATTATTCCATTTCTTTTGGTTGAAATATTTGTTATTTTCTTAATAACTTATATACCAGCCATTTCCATGACGATTCCACGTTTAACGGGTTTCGTAAACTAGCCTGCACAGCAAAACTCTAGGGAGGACAATATGCTAAAAGGTATAACAAAGTCACTTACATTGGTGGCACTTCTTGTGGCGGGTGCTATTTCAGCACAAGCGGCAGACTTTACTATTCGCGCTACAGCGAACTCAAACGAAAATGACGAAGACTATGACGGTCTTGTTGTTTTTAAAAACTATGTTGAAAGCGCATCAAATGGAGCAATTGAAGTCGAATTGTTTATTGGCACGCAGCTCTGCTCAAAGGGCGCTGAATGCCTCCAAGGTGTGGCCGATGGCTCTATAGATGTCTACATTTCGACGTCTGGCGGCGCAGCAGGAATTTTTCCATATGTTCAAGTGCTAGATTTGCCTTACTTAATGGCCGATGACCGGGTTGCAGAACATGTCCTATCTGGTGATTTTACTCGTACTGTTCGAAAAATGGCTCTGGAAAATTCAGGTGGAAAAATTCGCCTGATGACAATTGGTAACACCGGTGGATGGCGTAATTTTGCCAATACAAAACGTCGCGTCCAAAGCCCAAGTGATATGGAAGGTTTAAAAATTCGAACTGTTGTAGCAGACCTGCCTCAGGAACTAGTTAAAGCTCTTGGCGCATCACCTACTCCAATTCCATGGCCAGAACTATTTACATCATTCCAAACTGGTGTAGTTGAGGGCTCTAAGAATGGCATCACTGACATCATGGGCATGAAATTTCCTGATGCAGGCTTACAGTATGTAACCCTTGACGGTCACGCATACATGGGAGCGCTTTGGTGGATGTCTAATGACAAATTTATGTCAATGCCAGCTGGCCACCGAACAATCATAGTAGATGGGTTTGCTCAATTACAGCAAGCTACTTTTGCATCACCAAAACGTAAGTCAATCCAAGCCTATGCTGATTTTGTTACAGGTGGTGGCGATCTGTATGTTCCAACACCAGGGGAAAAGGCTGCATTCAAAAAGGCTGCCGCACCCGTTTATGACTGGTTTAAGTCAAACGTAGATGGTGGCGAGGCTGTATTTAATGCCTTAACGTCAGCTGTTGCTTCAGCAGAAGCTGACCTAAGTGCAGGTCGATCCGCTGATATCGAATAATACTTACGAAGATGCCGTACAGGCTTTTCCTGTGCGGCATCTATCTCAAACTAATCAGTATAAAACCTTGGGTCTTAGCCTATCTAAAAGGATAGAGCCAAACACGGTAATCATCGATTAAAATATGCGCTTTATCTATCTGCTCTTTTGTCATTTTTTTAACGACCTCTTCTTGGCTTATCATGGCGTCAGGATCATTGCCGATCGCAGAAAGAACATACCACATGTAGGCGCGCGTAAGGTCCACCGAAGGCATTCCAAGGCCAACCTCATAATACCACCCAACACCAGACTGTGCCCCCGGGTGTCCCTTCATCGCACTACGCAAATACCACTCAAATGCGCGTTGATAATCCTGCTCTACTCCAAGACCCATTGCATACATCACGCCAATCAACTCTTCCGCTTCCGCATTTCCGGAGCGAGCAGCAGGCCAAAGAGCAGCCCGCGCTTCAGAAAATTTTCCATTCTCCATAAGGTCTCGCGCTTCCTCAAGCTCAGCATGACCTGGCGATCCACTAATGATAATCATCAAGCTCATGAGGATTACAATACATCCGCTTATAACTCTTGGCTGAAAGTACCACATGTTTTAACTCTCCTTATCCTTTGTGCCTTACCTATGTCTGCCGAACAATATCCATTATTGCAAAGTCAGTTTCAGCCTTCTGATCCTAAAAAAGCAAAAATTGGGCAATTTTTATTCTATGACAAAATCCTTTCTGGCAACCGCAATATAAGTTGCAGTACATGTCACCACCCCAAACACGGTGGTGGAGATGGCCTGAGCCTTGGGATTGGAGAGGGTGGAATTGGCTTAGGGCCTGAGCGAACAGCCGGCGTTGGTACCAATAAAATTCGTAAGCGAATACCACGAAATGCGAGTTCTTTATGGAATTTGGGGCACCAATCAATAACGGTGGTATTTCATGATGGTCGACTTGAAATTAGTGATATCTATCAAAATGGTTTCAACTCACCCGCAGAGGAATGGCTTCCAGCTGGCTTAGATTCAGTTATTTCGGCTCAAGCAATTTTTCCACTTGTGGCTCAATTTGAAATGGCAGGAAATCCACGGGAAAATGAAATTGCAGGAGCTATTCACGACAGGATTGATGCCGCTTGGCCCATCTTGGCAAAAAGGGTCAGAATAATACCAGAGTATGGTCAGATGTTTGTGGAAGCGTTTGAAAATATAGATAAACCAGAACAGGTCACAATCGTTGAGATAGCTAAAGCATTAGGTGATTTTATAAACATTGAGTGGCAGAGTTATGACAGCGCCTACGATGAATTCATTAATGACAAGATTGCCCTGCCCAAACCAGCAGAGCGTGGTCGAAAGATTTTCTTTGGCAAGGGTGGTTGCTCAACTTGTCACAGTGGACCTTTATTCAGCGATCAAAATTTTTATGCTTTATCACTACCAGCCTTTGGTCCCGGCCGGACTAGGCGATTTGATCCAGCGGCCCGTGACACAGGGCGTATGGGTGAAAGTGACAAGATTGAGGATGCGTATCGCTTCAAAACGCCACGCCTCCGTAATATTCTTCTAACAGCACCATACGGACATAATGGCGCATATCCAACTTTAGAGGGGATAGTTCGCCACCACCTAGACCCAAAATCTATGCGATTGAAGTGGGAACGAGAAATGGCTGCTTTGCCAAATGTTCCCTGGTTGGAAGGCATAGACTTTGTAGTTCAGTCGGATCCGCTTGAGATTGCCAGGCAAGCTGCCAAAGTGGACATTTCTCCAATTTCATTAAACGACGCTGAAGTCTCCGATATATTAAGTTTCCTGAGCAGCCTAACCGGAAAGACATCTTCCTTGGGAAGTCTTGGTATACCTGAACGTGTACCCAGTGGCTTGAGTATAGATTAAGGTTTCAAAGGTATTTTTATCCAATTCAAATTGGATCAATCGGACCTAGGGGCCCACCTACTGTTAATTCAACCAGTCGTGCAGCAGACAAAAGCTTTGCCTCTCCGCGTGGCCTTCCTATCAACTGTAAGCCAACCGGCAATCCTCTTGGACCCAATCCCACTGGAACAGAAATGGATGGCAAGCCTGCCGTTGTGGCTAAAAATGCAAATCGCAACCAATCCATGTAACCTGATAGTTTAACTCCACCAACATTATCTACCCACTCCTCAGACTGACTGTGAGGCATGCAACCAACAGTTGGGCAGGCTAAAACATCGTATTTTTCGAAAAGCTTTACCATTCTATTATAGATTTTTGAGCGGTTAATATTTGCATCAATAATGTCATCTATTGATAGGGATTGTCCAAAAGCTGTATTTTGAGCCAGGGTAGGTTTAAAATGGCGCTTAACCTCTTCCGGCAAGCCCCTGGCGGCTGTCGCCCACATCACTCCTCTGAGGGTATGGTAAGTTTTTTCAAGTTCTGAAAGGTCAGGGCAGGTTTCTTCAATCTCTGCTCCGTTGTTTTCTAGCATCAGCAAAATGCCACGCAGATGATTATCCATCTCCTTATCAACCTGCCCAAAACCTCCTAGGTCAGAAGAAAATGCTATGGCAAGTTTACTGGGAACATGCCTCGCTGCATCTTGGTAAGAAGTTTTTGGGTGAGGAAAAGAAATTGCAATTCTTGGATCATATCCAGACATAGCATCCAGAAAAAGCGCGCAATCCATAACAGATCGAGCCATCGGCCCCTGGGTCCCCTCAATCATGAAAGCATTATCTTTATCCGGTCCCCCCGCAATACCGGGACTAGGCCGCAAACCAACAATACCGCAATAAGCAGCAGGCGTACGAAGGCTACCACCATGATCACTTCCGTGACTAAGCCAGATCTCTCCCGTTGCAAGTGATGCCGCAGCACCACCAGATGACCCTCCAGCATTCAAACTCGTATCCCAGGGGTTCAGGGTTGGACCAAACACCTCGTTAAAAGTATTTCCACCAGCGCCAAATTCTGGGGTATTTGTTTTACCCAAAACAATTCCACCACGCGCCTCAAGAAGTTCTACAAGCGGATCACTTTCCTCCGGTATGAAATCAGAAAAACCCTTACTTCCATATGTTGTGCGAACACCGGCCACCATTTTTAAATCTTTAATTGTAATAGGGAGACCAGCTAACCATCCGTCGTGGCTATCTTCTGTGTTATCTAGAAATTTAGCTGCAGTTCTGGCGCGCTCTTCACAAAGCGTAGTTGTCGCATTAATTATCTTGCCAGTTTGCGAAATTCGCTTTGTCGCTGCGTCAAGTAACTCACCAGAAGACACGTCACCATTTTTTAAAAGTTTAACGGCCTCATGTGCCTCATACTTGCACAACTCTGATCCAGAAAATTTTCTCTTTTTTTCCATTATTTTACTCTGTGTTAATATTTTTTAGCTGTTGACGCTCAAGATTTTTTTTATTTATCTAATGTTTTAGTTTCACTTCTTGCTTCAGTTTCATTATCGAACCCACCTGATGTCACATCTTGGTCCACCTTAGCCATTTGGCCAACAATCAGTGGTAGCATTTCGGCGCTAACCGACTCGGATGGAGGTGGCCGCTTCCAACTTACGCTGTCTATAGCATCACAATTCAGACATACTGGTTCCCAGCTTTGATACGTTTCACCACAGTTTTCGCAAATCCATTGGGGGTCCCGCTGTGCTGAAATTGCTTGAGTTAAAAGTTGCCGTACAGTTTGATCATCAGCACCTTCACCTCGCTCAATGGCGGCCATTATAGTAAGTGAGCGCATTGTTGGATCAGATTTAGCTAGTCCCCTGAGTACCGAACGGGCTTTGGTGTAATTACTTGTGGCAATATTTAATTCGGCTAGTAGCATCTTAGTTTCAGGATGTTTGGGCATAGATTTAGTGAGTTTCTGAAACCTTTTTATTCGATCAAGGGGCGCCTCATCTGGTTCAATTTCCGCATAAACTGTTGCTAACTCTGGATGAGGGGCTAATTCCCAAGCAGCAAGCACAGTGCGGGTCGCAAGCTTTGGTTTTTCTTTTTTTATTTGCCCACGCGCAACTAGCAAACTTGCAGGCACTAATGCTGGAGAAAGACGATTAGCCTCGACCGCCAGCTTATGGCTCTCATCAAAATTACCTTCCACTTGTAGTTCCATCGCTTGAGATAAGGCAAAAATAGCATCTCGACGCTTATGTACATTTTTTGGGAGTGCACCGTGTTTTAGCTTTGCTTTTAGAGTATCTCGGATTCCCAACCAATCTTTCTGACTGGCTTGCAGTTTAAGCAGAACATCTTGAGTTTCTACATGTTTTGGTTTCAGTGCAAACGCGCGCTCTGCCAATTTGAGCGCTGTTTCCATATCGCCAGACTGCAGTGTTTGTTTAAGTAGGCCATGAACGCCAACAAACCGTGTTTTTGGGTTTTCCAGTAGTTTTTTGTAAGTCGCCCGCGCAGTTTCCTTATCTCCAGAAGCAACTGCAGCTTGCGCTATAACCAAGTTCGTCAATTCTGGTTTCCCGAGTAGCTTATCAGCTTTCTTGGCTTTTGTCATAGCCTCGGCGCCATCGCCACTTGCCAAGGCCATCAATCCAGAAGAAAGCGCCTCAAAGCCACGTCGTTCACGATTGCGAAACAAGTATCGTGATAGTGCTGTTTCATCACCATTTAAGAAACGAAATACTGCAAAAATAAGTCCAAAAACCTTGAGGAAAACCCACAGAACCACGGTAAATAAAATTCCTAATATGGCGGCCTGAAGTGCGCCAAAAGATAATTCAAAACCTGCATATTCAATTGTTACGCCACCCTTTGACTCCAGTAGCCACACCGCACCAAGTGTAATTACAATTACAGCCGTTAAAAAAAATAAAATTTTTATAAGTGACCAAAGCATCCTATTTTTCCTAATTGATTATAAGGTTGTCAGAAATTTTAGCTAATTCTTCCAACACACGAATGCGGCTCTCAGCAGCCAACGACCAGTCTTTTAAAGCAGATTGTCCAACATCTGTAAGCATTTTAATTTCTATAAGTGCAGCACCTATGTCTCCATCGCTCACCGCAGCTTGTGCTCGGGAAAGCACGGCATCAGCCGAAACACCCTCCTGTGGGGTTAAAGAGCGAAAACCAAGCTGAGCTTTTACAAAGGACCAAACCGCACCCTCATTTTCAGAAGTTACCTGTTCGTTTCTTATTTTTTTTAGTGCTGTGCGTGCCGCAGCAGAAAACTGGTTTTGTAGCAACTTTAAACTTGCCACCCCACTTTCGGCATTATCAACAATAGCCGGTGAAAGACTTAAGTCAGTAGAACGACTAAGTTCAGCCAGAATTGTTTGATACCCCAAACCACTCTCTACTAATACCTGAATTTTATCTATGGCGCTGGAAGTCAGTCCACTTTTGGCAATTTCATTAGCGTTTCGTTCTTCAACTTTTATTTGTCGTTTAACTTCTCGGACCTGAGTTCGCAGATCATCGGATAATTTGTTAATTTGAATGCGCTGACCCTCTAGGTCAGCCTGAATTTTTGAAACGGCCTGTTGATAAGCTTCAGTTTCAGCTGAGGAGACAAGGTTGGTAAATGAGCCACTTTCAAGTGCTTCGATACGACGATTAAACATCTCTGACTGCTTCGATTGCAGCGCGCTCAGTTCAGTTAAATTGGATTCAATCTTAACTAAGGCTGGGTTAACTACTTCGAGGATCCCAATTCTATTTTTTTTTGGGTCATTGTCCTCAAGGGCAGCCACTTGAGCGCTTAACTTTTTAAATTTGTCTTCAAGGCCAGACTGCGAAAGTCGTAACGACCCGATTGTGTCAGTGGATTCAAAATATTTGGGTAGAACAAAGAAACCGAGGCCAACGAGACCAAGAAAAAATATTCCAAGAATAATAAACAGGCTGCCAAGTTTTGACTTTTTTGAACCGTAATTGGAGGCCTTTTCTTCAGAGCTCACAGTGGAGAAATCCGGTGGCTCTTTACCAACCTGGGTCGAGCCTACGTCTGTTACAATGGCCTCCTCGACAACCACATCATCGATTTTAAATTTTTTATTTACCTTCTTATCTGCCAAAAAAACTACCTATTTCTTTCTACAATTTACCTGTCTTAGTTTTTCAAACTAAACCCATTAATCGATTTTTATTCTCATGAGCGGGACTATAGCTTCAAGCATAGAGCGCGCATCAGGCTGAAGGGAAACTATAATCTGACCAAAGCCCGCTTTTTCGCAGTATTTTGCTACATTTTCACTAATTACAACGGCCGTATGCCGAGTCCAGCTATATTTCATTTTACAAAAGCTTTGGGCGCTCCGGGTTGAAAAAAGGGGGACAACCACATCCCTTCCAGCTTGCAGAAGGTTTTGGGTTTCTGGCTTAAGTGGTTGTTCAGTTTGATGGTATGTAATCAAATTTTTTATTTTTAATTCTGTACCAAGAAAGTGGTTACTAAAATCGATAGTAGTAAAAGAGCCGCGAACATGTACCAACAGTCCTTTTGGTGAAATTTTAGCCAGGGCGTTAGCAAGTTCTTTAGCTGTTTTACCCATATTTTTTGCCACAAGACCACACTCACAGGCTAGACGCGTGGTAGAGCTACCGACACAATATGCCGGAAAGCCACACTCAATTAACCCAGCGGGTAGATGTCTAAGGGCATTTTTTGACGTAATCAAAATCCCTCTGACATTTGAAAAATCAAAAGTCACGTCTAATGCATTAATCTGCAAAATTGGGTCAATTAAAATTTTTTCTGGTTTCACGCCTGCATTTTCAAGATCCTTAGCAAACCTTAATGCCTGATCAATAGGCCGTGTAACCAATATTTGAGGCATTGAGCCTCCTTAGGATTGAGCAAAAACTGAAGTAGTGTTATGATTTAACTTAGATTCAATCAATAGGAACAAAGCAATGACTAACATTAGCAGTACGTTAATTCCAAGTCTATTGTACTCCAAACTTATGTCTATAAATGTCCAATCTAAAGAGCAAAAACCATGACTATTTGCATACTTGGGGCCGGTGCTTTCGGTACAGCTTTGGCGATCGCCTTGTCAGGTAACGAAAAAGTGCAGCTATGGGGTCGTAATGAAAAGTCCACGCGCACCATTAAAGAAACTCGTAAAAACTCAAAACTACCAGGTCACGAATTAGGACCCAATGTTTCCGTAACGAGCGATTTAAACGAGGCACTGCAGGGTTCCAGTTTGGTTCTTTGCGCCGTTCCCCTTCAAAATACACACCAGGTTTTGCAAAACATTTCTAGATATCTAGAAGGCCAAGCTCTAATCGGTTGCAGCAAAGGAATTGACCTGGATAGTGGGCTTGGTGGCTATTCCATATTAAAAAGCTTGTATCCAGATGGCCCAGTTGGAATCCTCACCGGCCCAAGCTTTGCGGTAGATATAGCCAAGGGCCTGCCAACCGCCCTGACTCTAGCCTCTAATGAAAACGACGACCTTGGTGAATGGCAAATTAAGCTATCAAATGGTACCTTAAGGATTTATATATCACACGATCCCATTGGTGCAGAAATTGGTGGAGCTTTGAAAAATGTTATCGCCATCGCTTGTGGCGCCGCTGTTGGCGCCGGCTTAGGAGAGAGCGCAAGGGCCGCCCTGATAACAAGAGGCCATGCAGAAATAATTCGATACGCGATGCGGCTTGGGGCACAGGCTGAAACACTGGCTGGCCTTTCTGGCTTTGGTGACCTTTGCCTAACTTGTACATCAAATAAGTCGCGAAATTACTGCTACGGTATGGAACTCAGTGGAACAAAGGGCTTGGACCCAAGCCGCACTATAGAAGGAAAAGCAACTGCACTGGCGATGGTTCCCATTTTAAAGCGTTTAGATATTGAAATGCCTATTACTGAAGCTGTTGCAAAACTTTGTTCTGGAACAGCCAGTGTTTCAGAAGTCATGGCTGACATCATGGCACGGCCACTTAAAAAAGAAATACAATGCGTGTAGTGCTCATGGCCCATGATAAAACTGATCGCCTCACCGTTCAGGTTTTAAACCGAGAGGCTCACCTACAATATATCAAAAAGACAGGAGTCGTAGACATGGCGGGACCCCTACTTGATGGTAGTGGTCAAATGTGAATATCCCTAATTATCTTGGAAGTGAAAAGTATGGCTGAGGCAACGGCTTGGGCCACAAACGATCCCTATAGTCAGTCAAATTTATCTGAAAGCGCAAAACTTGTCGAATGGAATAAGCTAATTGGTTAAGTAAGATTAACTCACCAACATTTAAAGAAAAGGGCGCAACTTACCGGCGCCCTCTTCTTTAAAATGGTCCTTGAGCGTACTAGTAGCGATAGTGGTCTGGCTTAAATGGGCCATCAGTTCCAACGCCAATATAGTCAGCCTGCTCCTTGTTAAGCGAAGACAACTTCACACCAATACGATCTAGGTGAAGTCGAGCCACTTTTTCATCCAGGTGCTTGGGCAAGATATACACGTCGTTGTTGTAATCATCGCCTTTGGTCCACAGCTCGATCTGCGCCAAAACTTGGTTGGTGAATGAAGCTGACATCACGAATGATGGATGGCCTGTCGCATTGCCAAGGTTCAACAAACGGCCTTCGGACAGTAGGATCAAGCGATTGCCGTTCGGCATTTCGATCATATCGACCTGCTCTTTAATGTTGGTCCATTTATGATTTTTTAAGTTTGCTACCTGGATTTCATTATCAAAGTGACCAATGTTTCCAACTATAGCCATGTCTTTCATCTCACGCATGTGCTCGATACGGATCACGTCTTTGTTTCCAGTAGTGGTGATAAAAATATCCGCGCTTGAAACAACATCTTCGATTAAAACAACCTCAAACCCGTCCATAGCAGCTTGCAACGCACATATCGGATCAACTTCCGTTACCTTCACGCGTGCTCCGGCGCCACTTAAAGAAGCCGCAGAGCCTTTACCAACATCGCCATAGCCAAGAACTACCGCAACCTTACCAGCCATCATCGTATCAGTTGCCCGACGGATACCGTCAACCAAAGATTCCTTGCAGCCATATTTGTTATCGAATTTTGATTTAGTTACTGAATCATTCACATTAATCGCTGGAAATGGCAGTTGACCCTGCTTGACCAATTCATAAAGGCGGTGAACTCCGGTTGTTGTTTCCTCAGATACGCCCTGAATGGCAGCACGAGTTTTGACGAACCAGCCAGGTGTCTTTGCCATACGCTTCTTAATCTGTGCAAATACCGCTTCCTCCTCTTCAGAGGTCGGAACTTCAATTAGATCAGTTTCACCTTCTTCAACGCGTGCTCCCAAAAGAACGTATAATGTAGCGTCACCACCATCATCCAAAATCATGTTGGCTCCATCTGGGAACATAAACGAGCGATCAAGGTAATCCCAATGCTCTGTTAAAGACTGGCCCTTAATTGCAAACACAGGTGTACCACCTTCAGCGATAACCGCCGCCGCATGATCTTGGGTTGAAAAAATATTACACGAGGCCCATCGTACGTCAGCACCTAACTCCACAAGCGTTTCAATCAGAACAGCTGTTTGGATGGTCATGTGTAGTGAGCCAACAATCCGAGATCCCTTTAGCGGCTGGCTCTCACCATATTCTTTACGCAAAGCCATAAGGCCTGGCATTTCAGTTTCTGCGATATCTAATTCTTTGCGGCCAAACCCAGCCAATGCAATGTCTTTTACTATATAGTCATTTTCCATTTTTTTATATGTTCCTAGTGTAAAGATTGTTTAATGATTTCGAAATTTTTTAGTTTTAATAATTTGGTGCCAGTTACCATCAGCAGGACATTTGGACAATAGTAGAACAAATATATTAAGATTAATTTGAGGAGCAGAGATTAATGATACAAAATAGAGCATGGCAACGAATGCTATCCGGTCGTAGGTTAGATCTTCTTGATCCCACAGCCGTTGATATTGAGGTTGAAGATATCGCACACGGCCTAGCATTTGTGGCGCGATGGAACGGTCAGACAATCGGCGAATTTCCTTACTCTGTTGCAGAACACTCACTTTTAGTTGAGGAAATTTTCACTCGCCTCAACCCAAAAGCAAAGCCTGCTCAACGACTTATTGCACTTCTCCACGATGCTCCTGAATATGTCATTGGAGATATGATATCTCCAGTTAAGGCCTCCGTTGGTCCTGGTTACGATCAGCTGGATAAACGCCTAGCCGCTGCAATCCACATGCGGTTTGGATTATCCACAATCATACCTGCTGCGCTTAAAAAACAAATTAAGAAAGCAGATAAAGTAAGTGCTTGGCTTGAAGCCACACAACTTGCAGGCTTTTCCAAGTTAGAGGCTGATAAGTTATTTGGAAAAGTAGATGAGAAAATAATGAGGGAGCTTAAAGTGGTTTTAAGGCCCCCCGTTGAGGTGCGACACGAATTCATGCGCCAACACGCAAACCTATTGAGTAAAATTTAATACCAATTTTTAGTTGTTTTATATTCAAACAAGAAAAACCTTTTAGATCAACGTGGGCTCCGTTTAGCTAAAATACGCTGGAGGGTCCTACGGTGCATACTAAGTCTCCGTGCCGTCTCACTTACATTTCTATCACACAGTTCATAAACTCTTTGTATATGCTCCCAGCGAACCCGATCCGCTGACATCGGGTTTTCAGGCGGTGGTGGGAGATCGTCTCCACTAGCTAAAAGTGCATTTGTAATATCAGTCGCATCAGCTGGTTTTGAGAGATAATCAGTGGCACCAATTTTAACAGCAGCAACTGCTGTAGCTATTGCACCATAGCCAGTAAGAACCACAACACGACTATCCGGACGCTTTGCACGCAAGGTCTCAACAACATCCAGGCCGTTTCCATCCTCCAACCTTAAATCTACAACAGCATATGCCGGAGGCCTTGCAGTTGCGATTGCACAGCCAGCTGCCACTGACCCTGCCTGCTCCACTGAAAAACCTCTTTTGTCCATAGCTTTAGCAAGGCGTTTCAAAAACGGCTCATCGTCATCTACCAAAAGCAATGATCTGTCTTCACCAATTTCAAGTTGTCCAGTTACCATTATTTGATCCTCTTAATCTGTCTTAAGATAACAACATGGGTCGAATTGCGCCAGTATCAAGCAGCGTTGACTACACAGGCAACTCGATCAGCAACCGTTTGAGGCGATAAGTCACTTCTGAGAAAATCAACAAACCCAAATTCAGGCATCATTAAATAGGTAAAACTTGAGTGATCCATAAGATAATACTCATCGTCATCTCCCGGTTGTTTTTGATAATACACCTTGTAAGATCTAGCTACCTTAGAAATTTGCTCCAATGTACCTGTAAGGCCAACTAAATTGGGGTGGTTGTTCGAGGCAAAGTCAGCCAAATATTCTGTTGTGTCGCGTTTTGGATCAATAGTTATAAATACTGGCCTGACCGTGAGTCCTATGTCTGCTAAGATATCAACAGCAACTGAGTTGCGGCCCACATCCATGGGGCAAACGTCTGGGCAAAATGTATAACCAAAATATACCAGTGCTGGCTGATCCAAAACGTCTAAATCAGTTACAGTTAGACCCTTTTGATCAACTAATTCAAACGGTCCACCAATTGAGCCACCTGCAACCCCACCCGAAACACAGGCCTCAAAGCGATTGGCAGGCGCCGTGATCTGTGTGTAAAGAAAGGTACCAATCAATAGTATCAGCAGTAAGGCCGCTGTAAAGGCTGAAAACTTTTTACTAGGCATTATGGCTCCTTCTGAACTTTCGTTATATTAGTTATAGCATAAGGGCGAGCCTGTTTAGTTTTAGTTTGTCACAGGAGTGAAAAATGCCACAACCAAGTACTGGCTACATCGACCAAAGTGCACGTAGTAATTGGATGCGGCTCCGCACTCTAGTATTGGTTCGGTGGTTTGCAATCGCTGGCCAGATTGTAACTTTAATTATTGCTCAGTATCTCTATGAGCTGGAGTTAGCGCTTATACCCTGTGCCACTGTGATTGGCATGTCCGTACTCACAAATCTTTTTGCATTGTTAGTTTTTCCTGACAACCGACGGCTGTCTGAAACAGAAACAATGTTTACGCTTCTATTTGATACGCTTCAGCTGTCTTTGCTTTTGGCCTTTACTGGAGGGCTTAGCAATCCATTTGCACTGCTCATTCTTGCTCCAGTAGCCATTGCAGCGACAGTCCTACCAACCAGATCAACTCTCTTATTGGCCATTTGCGCGATAGGTATGATTACAGTTGTTGGCCTAATACACCTTCCCCTAGACACGGCTACAGGTAACTTAATGAATATGCCTGATGTCTTTGTGTTTGGTTTCTGGGTTGCAATTGTGACAGGTATAATTTTTATCTCAGTTTATACCAGGCGCGTAACAGCAGAGATGACCTCTATGTCGGAAGCCCTACTGGCCACGCAAATGGCACTCGCCCGAGAGCAAAAACTGACTGACTTAGGTGGTGTGGTTGCCGCAACAGCCCATGAACTTGGAACCCCACTGGCTACGATAAAGCTTACTAGCGCAGAGCTGATGGAAGAAATGGAAGATTCTCCAGAACTTCATGCTGATGCACGCCTTATTCATGAGCAGGCGGATAGATGTCGAGACATCTTAGCCTCCATGGGACGGGCTGGAAAAGATGACTTACATTTGCGAGTGACCCCATGGTCGGCATTGGTACGCGAGGCTGCTGAGCCACACTTAGAACGTGGCAAAACAGTTCTTTTTACATTCAATAATAATGATGAGTTTGACACCAATCAGCCCCAAACCATGCGCAAGCCTGAAGTAATTCACGGTCTCAGAAATCTTGTTCAAAATGCAGTAGATTTTTCTAATTCAAATGTTCACATAGATATTGGGTGGGACCAAACTCATGTTTACGTCAAAATTTGTGACGACGGTCGTGGGTTTGAGCCACAGATTTTGAACCGTATTGGTGATCCATTTGTCCGAAGCAGAAAGCGCAACAAGTTGATTACTGACCGTCCCGGTTACGACGGAATGGGTCTTGGATTGTTCATTGCCAAAACCCTTCTTGAGCGCTCCGGCGCAAAGCTAGGTTTTTCGAATGGGATCGGATCGGATGACATTGGTGGGGCAATTGTTAGTGTAAATTGGCCAAGAAAAAAGCTAGTGGTTGATGCTCCAGCTTTTGGTAAAAACGAACTAATAGAAGTTTAACACCCTACCAGACTTTAGTTTAAACCCGTTTGGCGTGTTTCATTGTCGAATTTTAATTGCAAAAATTTATAAAGGTATATAATTTTTTTCATAATAACGACACGCTGATTTTACTACGGTGATTCTAATTATGATAGAGCCTCCACCTTACTACGACAGAAGCCATATCGAATTCTTAGAAAAATTATGGGGAGACGGTTACCTATCTCCTGGTGGCCCTGACGAAGTCAAGCGGATATTGGGGGATGTTGACTTATCGAAAGCCACTGTTCTTGATATTGGGTGCGGAAGCGGTGGAATTACTGTGAGCCTAGTTAGTGATTATGGCGCACAGAAAGTAATTGGCATTGACGTTGAAACTGATGTTTGTCAGGTCGCCTCGCAACGAGTTAAAAAGTTAGGGTTAGAAAAAGACATCGATATTGTGAAAGTGAAACCAGGAGGTTTTCCCTACGATGACGCATTCTTCGATGTTGTTTTTTCAAAGGACTCGATAGTACATATCGAAGATAAGGAGCAACTTGCAAAGGAAGTCTTTAGGGTCCTCAAGCCAGGAGGGCACTTTCTGGGATCGGATTGGTTGCGCTCAAATGATGATGCCCCTTCACCAGAAATGTTGCACTATCTTAAATTAGAAGACCTAGGCTTCGAAATGGCTTCGCCAAATAGATACAGCCACGCCTTAACGAAGGCAGGTTTTCAAGATGTTTTTCTATCTAATAGAAACAGGTGGTATACACAAAAAGCGAAGCAGGAAGTGTTAGACCTGTCAAAGGTAATGAGGCAGGAATTTGAAGACATTTCATCCAAACAATACATGGATCTAACAATCAAAACCTGGAACGCCATGATTACTGTTTTAGAAACCGGAGAGCATTGCCCGCATCACATAAAATGTAAAAAGCCATTCAATAAATAATCTTAAACTAGATACATATTGTCCCTTTAAGACAATAAAATAAAAAAATTGAGGTGTAAGAGTGCCATTGGACAATCAATCTCTAGCTCACGAATATCGCACTAACGGTTATCTCTCACCCGTGTCTTTTCTTAGTGAAGGAGAAGCTGCTGGACATCGAAAAAGGATGGAAGTGGCAGAAAAGGAAATTGGGTCACTACACTATCGTTCAAAGGCGCATACTTTTTTGACATCAGCTTGGGAACTGGCGTCAATGCGGCAAGTTCTTGATCTAGTCGAAAAAATGATAGGACCAAATATTCTTCTTTTCAATGCGACATATATTATAAAAGAGCCTAACTCTCTCAGCCATGTTAGTTGGCACCAAGATCTTACCTATTGGGGCTTAAGCCATGATGACCAAGTAAGCATGTGGATGGCTCTTTCCCCGGCAACTCAAGAAAGTGGTTGTATGAGAATGGTGCCAGGAAGTCATGAAGGAGGTCGTCAAAAACACGAGGTAGCGCCTGATGAAACAAATGTACTTCTGCAGGGTCAAACCGTAAAGGCAGTGGACGAGGAAACTGCTATCTTATGTCCTCTAAAGCCAGGAGAAGCCACTTTTCATCATGGCTGGACGCTGCATGCATCGATGCCAAACAAATCAAACGACCGGCGCATTGGCCTTAATGTCCAATATCTTGCCACTCACGTACGTCAGACTAAGCACAAAAACGACACTGCAATTTTGGTAAGGGGTCAGGACAAATTTAATCATTTTTCCAGAGACGTACCAGCAAAATCCGACCTTGAACCCAAAGCGATGAAGCGACAAGAAGAGCTTGAGAAACTTTACAATGAAACTGCAGGCAACTCTTAAAACATTAGTCCGCAAAATAAACTGATTATATCGGAGCCCTAATGTTTGAAAATTTTCCACATAAGCCACTCTTTGGTGCAAACCTCGTTTCAAAGCTCTTTGCAGAAGATACAAGAGATGACAAACTTGATCTCGGTCTTGGCGTTTACAAAAGCAGCGAAGGTCAAACAACCATCTTGCGATCTGTTAAGAAGGCCGAAGCGCGACTATTGAAAGGTCAGGAAACGAAATCTTATGTTGGTTTGGCTGGAGATAAGGTCTTCTCTCGCCGCCTAGCGGAACTTACTATGGGGTCTGATCAGGCATGGGATCGTATCTCCATTGCGCAAACACCGGGTGGTGTAGCAGCAATGCGGGTAGGATTTGAGATGGTTCACGCTGCGCAGCCAGGCGCTACAGTTTGGGTATCCAATCCGACATGGGCGAACCA
>ERZ651776.1594-NODE-1594-length-26724-cov-5.920817_pt1 | contig 26724 bp, 26 predicted proteins | sample MGYA00514761_ERZ651776 | MGnify/ENA metagenome assembly ERZ651776 | reverse complement strand
TCGTCAGGAATAGCTCGCATGTGTACTGTGGTGCAGTTTTGGTTCCGAAGAATGTGTTCAAGTAACTCAGGTCGATCATGCAAAAAAAGACGATGTTGAAGGTCAGCCACAACAGAAAACTAGCAGCCAAAAACACTGCCAAAGCACCCCTTGCGTCTCTTGCAAAAAACTGTAGAGCGACAAAGGGGAAAACCTGCGCCCAGAGAAGGGAAATTGTGAAGCCAAATCCACCCAACTCGTAAGGGTGACGGAAGTGCAAGCACCCAGTGAAGTCCACTATCACCTTTACAGCAACTCTATACAAAAATGCGCCAAGAGGACCAGAGAATCGGATCCAACAGTAAAAATCTCGCCGAAGAATCTTGAGAAGTAGGTAGAGACAAATTTCTCCTCCAACAAAGACGGTGACCAGATTTTTTATATCCGACGCTACTAATAGAGCACACCCCAAGCTTCGGCTCAAGTTGTGCAAGGAGCTCATGAGTACCATAGAGAAAAAACATATTCTTCTCTGACTATTGTCATTGGGGATGTAGCCGTAGAACTTGGGTTGATTCTTCCTGTGGGGCGCATCGACATCCATGTCGAATGAAATCATAGCACTCGTGAACCCTGTCGTGAGGCAGCTGATTCCGATTGACACCAAGGCGTAACTGCCAGCTTTATCTGGAGCCGCAAGCCATACATACAGTTGCAATGCGAACGGGGTTGAGTTGAAGAGCGACAGATCGTTTGTTGCGAACGTGAGCCCGTTAAAAGATGAACGGAGTGGGGGGGTCTGGTTTAGTGGAGACGGCTCAATAACGCTGAGCTGGAGGATAGATGGGTTTGGGAAGCTGGAGACGCGTTACAAGCAGTTTTCGGGCAAGAAAAAATATAGAGGCACGCACTTTATCGACGGTGTGGAGATGGGGGAGACAGTAGGAGCGAGCGTGTTGGAGAAAGTAGACATGAACACATAGTTTGACGAAATTTGGGTGTAGACTTAGTTTTCTTTGCCCCCCCCTAGTCCTGAAAGATCTCGCAGGGGCTGAACTCGCTTCGAGGAGTTGGTTTCCACTACATCCGTTCTCTTCTCCTTCTCCTTCTCCTTCTCTGCTACTGTTAGCGCTTCACATCCCGTTAAATTTATCCCTGACGTCCTCTCTATCGGCATCGCTCTTGTTGGAGCCCAGCCACTCGATGAGCGGGGAGGGTCCGTTGAATGCGGCGATCATGGCATCCATGAACCCCTCCGGCTCCTGCGCCGCTTCTTTCTCGAACGTGAAAACCTGCAAGTCCAGCGACGGGCACTGGGACACGATCTTCGCGGGGGAGAGCGACTTCGACGTCATGTGCGGCTCGTCGTTCTCCGGTCGGATGGTGGAGTTCCAGGGCTTTTACGGCTGGAACCATATCTCCAAGGAGCGAGCTCGAGCTGGGCGAGGAGGTGGAGTACAAAATGGCTAGACCATATGTCGCGACCGGGAGGAGCCCCGGCTTCGACCGCGTGCTCGGGAGCCACGGCGTCGAGTGCGACATCAAGGGCGCCTGGAAGGAGGACCCGGAGCGGGAGCTCAAGAGGGCGCTGGCGCTGAAACCGGGTGCCGGGAAGTACCCCCGGGTAGGCAATTTCTTAACTGTCAAAATCCATAAGTACAAAATTCGGGACCAGGCCAATTTTTTTTTCACATACAGTAGCTACCTAACATTTATTTAAATCATTTATATTAGCCGACGAGATTTTCAAACGTCCACTTGTTTTCTGCTCGCTCTACATGCGGCGGCGGTGTTGGGTGTGAGTGCTCACACCCCCCCATCATATTATGATGACACTTGTGCACAGCAAAATCTGTCAGAGGCTGACCTTAATTGACACTCCCATTCCCCCCAATTCGTTGACGAGGTAACGAAAGACGTAGGGTACTGCGACGCGCTTCACCTGAGGGTCGTCAGCAGTGACTTCCTTCCCGCTTCTGACCTTCCTACAGAATTCGCTTCTGCAAAATGTCCTGAGAAAGGTGCTCCCCCTTCCCCCAGCGGCAGTCACCCCGACATCGCTGCTCTGGATTCCTGCGCTCTTGTTGACAACTCGCTCGGTGCCTGTGGTTAGGATTCCTCCGCACCGTCCGCAGACATCGGCGAAACTACCGTCACTGCACCCCACCAGTCGATCGTGTAACAAAAAGGCGCAACCATGTGACAAGAGGCTGTCGCGCTCCATCTCGCCGAGGCGGATTCCTCCTCCTCTCTTCCTTCCCTTGACGGGCTGCCTGGTGAGCTGGTTCACTGCTCCCGTTGCTCGAACTTGGCTCTTGTCGCTGACCATGTGCCTCAGGCGTTGGTAGTACACTACTCCCATGTACAGATCTGCCTGCAGGTAGCAACCTGAGATACCGCTGTAAAGCGGCTCGCTTCCTAAGTGGTGATAACCCTTCGCGATGAGCTCCTGGGCGAAGTGCTCCACTGCCCCGCTGTCACCGGGGCGGCCGTCCTTCCCGTAGGAGTTAAAAGGGGTAGAGTCTTGCACCGTCTTGCCCATGAGCGCTCCGGACTTTCCTGCCATCGACTCGATCAGCATGCCTATTGTCATCCTCGAGGGGAAAGCGTGGGGGTTGATGATGATGTCGGGGGAGATTCCGGAGACCTCGGAGAAGGGCATGTCCTCGTGGGGCCAAAGAATGGACATGACTCCTTTCTGGCCGTGGCGACTACTAAACTTGTCGCCGATCACGGGAGGGCGCCTGATGCGCAGCGTCACGGATATTCTCGTCAGATTGCCGGTCGCGCCGCGCTTAGAAAGGCCCCCCGCGCTGTTCAAAAGCCTCACAGTCTGAACGCAAGCATCTTCGTGCTCCTTGTGACGGCCCAGCCGGCGCTGTCCAGTCACCTTGTCGAGCACGCTGTATATTGGGTCGCCCTCCTTCACCCACATTCCCACGTGGGGGAGACCGTCGACACCGAGAGTTTCCTCGATCACCTCACCCTCGCCGTCCACGTTGTTGAACTCATAGCGCTCGACCGTCTCTCTCCCACCTCCCCTCCCCCCTCCCTCCTCGCTGAGATCGACGACAAAATTCTTGTAGACGCATCCAGCCCCAAACCCTCTGTCAAAACTCCCCTTGTTGAGGATCATCGCGTCCTCCATGTCGAATCCGGTGTAGCTGACGACGGCGACGACCGCGTTGGTGCCGTTGGGAAACTCGTCGAAGCCGTACCCCCGGTGAGCCCGGGTTGACACCACGGGCCTCTGGGGCGTCATGACGCGGAACATTTTGTTGTCGGCACGGGTTTCCCAGTTGTAGCAGGCAGTGCCCATCGTCTGCTTGGCCATCTGGCACTGATACATGTTTCGGGGGGACTGGTTGTAGTCGCTGAAGGGGGTCCCGCTGGCCAGAACGCTCAGCATAAAGGTCGGGCTCAACTCGTTGTGACTGCAGAGTTTCGCGGGCTTCTCCTTGCTGTTGATTGCGACTGTCACGAAGGCCTGCTCCAGCCCTCCGATGAGTTCGATGCCCTGCGAGCTGTCTTTGCTCGCGTTCCCGACGTTGTTCCTCCTGCCCCCGTCGTACCAAACGGGGCGGACGACTCTTCCCATGCCCCCCGGACCGTTGTCGGCGAATAAGTAGAGACCAGGAAACGGCGCGGTGGTGTCGCTAGCAGCGTTGTCCGTGTTTGAGGGGGGTATGTATGCGACTTCTGTGCTCACGGGGATGACCAAATCGCCGGAGGTCCCATTTTCCTTTTCCCCTTCCTTTCCCCTTCCCCTTCCCCTTCCCCTTCCCTTCTCCTTTCCCTTCTCCTTTCCTTTTCCCGTTGATTTGTCGATCCCCAAGGCGGTGCAGACGGAGTCGCGCTCCCACTTTAAGCCGACGACCTTGCTCCGTCGGACTGCCTTGACAATGTCCTCTAGGACGTTGGGCGTGCCGTAGCCGACGATGACGCCGTCGACGACGCATGGGAAATACTGGTCGCAGGGTAGTATCGGGTTGTTGGTGAGCGTCACTGGGACCAGACCTCTTGCGACGAGAAACTCCCTGATCTTATCCAGGTTGTAGGGGATGGTCCGAATTTTGTCGCTGTTCTTTTTGGCCTTCTTGCTGGAGGAGGTTGTCTGGTAGTTGCTGCTGGCCAAGAGAGCGCGAATGTAGTCCTCGTTGGGACCGTTGTCGCCGACGCCGCCGACCTTCTTCTCCTCGGCGTAATCATCCCCATAGTCATCCCCGCATTGGTTGTGGTCGTCCCAATTTCCCTCCCTTGCGACTTTGTCGTTCTCCCAAAAGGTTCGAAGGTAGGCATTCCCGCGGGGGGGGGCGTCGTCGAAACCCCCGGTGGGCCTGGGAGTGATGACCTCCGCGCCCTGTGACATGTGGACGAGGAGTCCGCACGGCCCCCCGTCGGGGGTGTGGACAGGGCACAGAAAACCCCACCCTCCTCCCAGCAGCTTCCGCACTTCGGTGGTTTTCATCTGGGTGAAAAATGCGCCACGGTGGACGGAGCGGTAGTGAGATATGTGGCGCAGGTAGTTCAGCCTGTCGGCCATCACTGAGTAACCGGTAATCTGACTAAAGTCCAGGCCGCTCGTGCTCATCAAATTCCCAGTGGACAACAGGTTACCAATAGGCGACATGACGGACTCGGACCCGCTCTTCTTGAGCATTTTCGCGAAGTAACCCTTTTGCTCGTCGGTCGGGTTCATCACGTTGTGGAAGAACTTCCTCAGATCAGCCGTCACCTCGCTGCTGGTGCGGTCAGGACCGGCAGCAACCCGAAAGTCCCGCATGATGGCCTTCCGAACGTTGTTGACGTAGTCGTCGACGCGCTCGACGATGAGCGGCGCGAGGACTTGTCCGGGGGTGAGGATCTCCAAGTTGGCCCAGTCGTCCGGGTTGTCCGCCATGCAACTACCCGGGGTCGACGGGGGTGAGGCGAGGCTGTACACCTTCTTCACCAATAAGATTACGCCGTTCAGTTTGTCCGTCCATGACTCGTTGTTGACGAGGACGTAGTCCTGCATGACAACAGCGCCGACCACTTCGTCGGGGTAGAGCTCCTTGTCGAGCATCGTTGGCATTAGGAGCCGAAGCTTCGACCCGATGTATCTAAGGGCGGCGAGCGAGGTCGTTGGGTTGGACTCGGCGTCGTCGGTTGAGTTGTTCAATAAACTCATCACGCGGGAGGTGAGGAAAGTGTTCTCGGGAGCGTCCGCGCTCTTGCTGACGAGGCGCTCGTATATCTCGCTGTCTGTGATACCCGTTTTTGAGCTGTACTTGTCGTTCACTCGTGCAGAGGTTGAGGGCGGACCGTTGGAGAGAGCGCGGAGAACGACAACGACAGGCAGTAGTACCTCCTTCTTCTTTACGAGAATTCGAAGGGTGACAGAGCCATCTTGACGGTAGTGCACAGTGTTGGTCATGGTCCCGACTCGACCTCCCGTCTTTCCGCATCGGACGGTCACTCCGAGAGTCGTGTATCCCTGCCCTCGATTTTTGAATGCGGCGCGGTTGAGAGCCAAGGGGTGGTTCTTCCGCTGGATCTGAAGAAGCCTGACAATTTTCTCGTTCCCGTTGATCAAGAAGTGGGAGCCGAAGGAGCTCGGGTCTTCCTTGCTCATGTCGGTCAAGGACTGGGTGGGAGAGGTGGTGCGACAGAGTGGCGAGGAGCCGACCATAGTCGGGAGAATGCCGAACCGCACTCTCTGCGTGGTCGCGCTGGCCCCGTCGGTGATCCCGTCGTCGTCCTGGTTGTTGTCTTCGTCGTCATCGTCATCGTCATCGTCCTCGTAGTAAAATCTCTCGACGGAAACGCGGACGCTACCCGTCACCTGGCCTCCGTAGGTGCACCCGAGCTCGCGGCACATCCTTGGCGTCGTGGGAACGCTGGGATCGGAGGGGAGCGAAGGTCGGTGGAACTCCATGTCGTCGACGTATGCAGTGACTTTCAGGGTCGGCATGGTTGGAAATCGCTTCTTTCCCGTGTCGCGATCTCGACCGTTGACGAGGAACGGGCGCTGGCCGCCGTAGATGCTGTTCGGGAGCGTCTTTGGCGGAGGAGAAAGGGGGTTCAGGACCGCTTTCGGGGGGTTGTGCAGACGAGACACATACACACTGCTGTTTTCGTTGTGGATTCCTGTGTGGGGATCGGCCACTTCTTCCACGGCTACTTGCTCGCTTTGCTGTCTCATTTTCTCCGCGGAGGACATGGCGAAAGGTGCAGACTGCCAGCCGAGAGCAGACGATATCGCCCCGGCCGGCCCGAATAGCGCTGACATTGAGTGAGTGTGGGGCGTGGTGAGGAGAGTCATCATCTCCGATGTCGTTAGCTTGCCGGTTTGTGCCTTTGTAGTCTCTTGGAAATCGTCCCGAGTCGAGGTCTTTTTCGATGGTCGTGCTTTCAAATTGGGGATGTGTTCATACGCGTCCGGATGCGGGTTTCCGACGTGCGTTGCCATCGGCTTGTTGGTGGTGTGTGTGCCCCGCTGGTTGTTTGTGGAAGACGACGAGGTAGAGGACTTTGTTTTCGGGGGAGATTTCGACCGACTTTTCTTTTCCTTCTTGTCTTTCTTTTCTCTCTTCTCGCCTTTGACCTTTTTGTCAACTTTGGAAGACGCCATCAGGGACAGAGGAGGACAGGAAGCGACAGAGGAGGAGGCTGATGGTGGAGGGGATTCTGTAAATTAAATAAGAGTATTGGTTATTGAAGCTTCGACCAAGGGTCAATAATTGTGTGTTCGATGCTGAACACAGCTATTTATGAAATTACGTGGCGAATTCGTGAAGGATTAAGGTTTTTTTCCAATTTGCTTTTTGTTGGCCCCGGACCGCCGGACCTCCGGAGAGACCGGAGATCCGCAGTAAGGAAAGAAGATGTCCCTCGATAATTGGTTTGATCGTTACATGAACACTACGCATGACAAGATCGCATTCGCGGTAGGAGTCATCTTGTTCGTGGCAGGATTTCTCACCGGTTGTGATGCCTTTTACCATTATCACTTTGATGCACATGCACCCGAGATTGAAAACACTTCCCCGGGTACGACAAGACGATTATCGCTCGAGATGAGTAATATCCATCAAGAGAGCAATATCCGTCAGGAAAACCGCAAGTCGGACTCTTCTCTGACCGATGAGAATAACAAGCTGTCACCGATGCGAACATTGCGATCGCTAACTCAGAGTGAGCACGAAGCCAGCCCTCTTGGGTTGACTCGGCAGAGCACACTTTAGGGAGAGGGGTGGGGTGGGGTGGGGGCGAGGGTGAATGATGGGGTTTGTGAGTAGAACAATAAACGTTTTTATTAAAAGAAGGGAGATTTGCCAAGTGCTGCCATCCCTCATTCCCCCCTTTCTGTCAAAACGTTTTTTCTTCTTCTTCTACAATTTAACAAAGCTCGCGTCATTCTTTTTTTCATTTTCATGACACTTGCTCGCTCACATGCTCGTCGTTCACTCCGCTTTCTTCTTAATGCACATAAAATTTGAGCTTCAGCACCAAAACAAGTACGACCTGTGCACCAATAATGAATCCCCAAATAGCTTTTCTGTTCTGTTCTCCCCCACCATCAGACGTACCTGCGGCCCCACCAAAGTCGAGATTCTTTGCGAAGAATAGCGCGCTCCCTATGGCACTGGCTAAGAGCAATGCCCACTGCAGTCCGGGGATCGGAATAACGCAGAGAAGAGAAGCAGGGGTGAACCAAACCATGGCATAACCATACAGAGACAAAAGCTTTGTAAAGTCCACATCGTTGGTTGTAGTGATTGTCGTCGTCTCGCCATCCGTGTTGGCAGTCTACGTAGTACACCACAGGTTAGAGAAGAGAAGAGAAGAGAAGAGAAGAGAAGAGAAGAGAAGAGAAGAGAAGAGAAGAGAAGAGAAGAGAAGAGAAGAATGCACGATGACAATAATGACAGCGACATGACGACATGACGACATTGTCGACGGGCGACAAAAACAATTCAGCAACTAACTCACCTTGCTGGTGGCAAAGCATTTCCAGAATGCCCAGACGGAGAGCGGGACGCCAACGACCCAACCGAATATTACGCCCATTGCTTTGAATACGGCGTCAATTTCTCCTATATATCCTTGTCCGTCTTCCGGGTTCACATTACTCCACTTGTCCAGATTGCTCGTCACTGCCACCGTAAATGTCAGTACCATGGCATTCCAAAACATCACATACATGTCGAGAATGCTCCCCCCGAAATCGTCTGGTGGGAAACGCCTCGAAGGATTAAACGCAGTGAGGAATGGAAGTGGCAGGAACGATAGAACCCGCGCAGTGGTGCAATCAAAGTACTTCTGGTATGTGGAGACACTGAAACACCAAAAGAGACCGGGAGATTTTTGCGGTTGAGACGACGCGTCCGTTGAGCTGCTGCTTGAGGGGACCGCTCCCGTCAGCTTGTCAGTGTCGCTGAAGAGATCGTCATCGGCTTCTTCGGGGGACGCCCAAGCAGGAGCAGGTGTGTTCATCTCCGTTCTGAGGAGATACCTGTGTGTGCTGTGAGCGCTCGACAGCGGGTTCTATTGGATTCCCAATTTGATTTTCTGAGCGCAGGTCGGATGGAACGATAGCGTTTCAAAAGTTTAAAGGTTGGATGAAGGATGTGGGTGGGGGCTTCATTCATCGAAAACTCGAAAACAAGTGTTTTCCCCCAAAAAAAAACTCTCTCTATTGTTTTCCACACTTATTTTGGGCAAGAACTCCCACAGGTGAGTATGAGCGCGATATTAGTCTAGTAGAATGGTATAGGACTTCTCGTTTAGCCAAAATGACGCCTCCAGGGACAAGAAACTTCACCTATTGTTGGTGTCACCGCTGACTCTGTTGGGCAAATTCTGCGCCCCATATGAAGAATTTGGAAACTAATTCCCGTCGATCGTATCATCATTCACCACTCCCTTCAATTCCCAGTCGTGTGTGTCGTCGGTTGGGAGTAATCCCTTCACGACTGGCACAACGGCTTGGTCATGCCGCGTAGGGGCCAGAAACCACAACAACACCGTACCGTTAGGAAAGTGACCTTTTTGGGACAATTGAATGGGAATCTCCACACCAAGAGACGCGCCATACAAAACGGTAATCATTGTGTAAAAGCCATGACATATATTACGAATGTTGGAACTCGTGTGCTAAACAATGATACTCACTTATTCCTTGAAGGTTACCGGAATGTGGAGGAGCAGGAACGTCAGCTACTGCAAGAGTTTCGTGAAAATAATATCCAGCAGCTGATCCAACAGCAACAGCAACAGCAACAGCAACTATATCAAAATCAACTGCAGCAACGTCAAATGCTTGCAGATCAGCAGAATGCTGAGCAAAATATGGGTCAACGGATGGAAGAGGTCCATCAAGGGCTACAGCAATGGCTACAGGATGAGCAAATGACGCAGAATGGCATTCTAATGTTAGAACATCATGCCCAGCTGGTTCAGGCTTATGAGGGTCGAGCGGATGCTTTGAATGGTCTACAAGTACTACAAAAAGAAAGGCGGCAAACAGATGCCCCCCACATAAACCAGACTGGCATTAGGCAGTGTTTTAAACACTTAAATCCGAATGCACAGGCAAGCCCAGAGTGGGTCAATGAAGCTTATTGTAAAACCTATGGAGTGAACAACGTTGATGATGTTCCCAGCCTGCCGGATCGTGATGTTTATCGAAATGTTTATCTAGCAGAACCAATTAATAATGCCGCTAGCCAATACGAAGTGAGTGCCCGCAATCACGTGACAACAAACTTTTACGGCCGTTTGATAAGTTGCACCCGCATTGTAGCTACACAAATATGCCCAAAGCTTAACAAAGGGAGAAATAAAGGCAGACTGAACCAAGTTGTATATTATACAGCCAGGTTGATTATGGAGGGCGTAAATGGGGAGCCGGGACTAAGTGGGGACGCCATCCAGAAAGAAGTTGCAATTGCCGAACTAAACGGACTTCTTCAGAACTTCTTAGGAGATGACGTAGAGACGAAGGAAGAACTCATTCGTGCGTTATGGCAGTATGCTGTCGAAGCCCTCAATAAGTACGGAACAGCCGATGATGTCTACCAGCGTCTCAATCAAGGAGACTTTCACACCCTATTGCACTGGTTATATCAGATGAACCATGAGATTGGCAATCACAACGGTTACATTGAATATCTTCGAGGTATCGCCGAAGATAACCGTTTGGCCGGGCTCCCGTTCGATAATGTAGGATGGTTATTGAAGTTTGAGAAAAACTTCACCATGCTCCCTATTGCCAACACTAACAAGGCCCAGCATATTCTGCTTGATACCAGAGCGGCGTATTACCTATTCAAGGATGTATACGGCCTAAGGGAAGGTAAAGAAGGTCTTGCGCATTATCATAACAACCCTGGCATGCTCTGGAGAAAAGTATTCAACTTGAGGGGCATCCGAAAAAGTACTGGTTGGAAATTCGCCAATTACGTCACGACAGACGGAGTTTCTCTTAACGTACACTTCAGCAAAGACATGACACCGGTTGAGGCTGCGGCTGCGCGCGCGGCTGCGGCTCAAAATCCATTTCGACGACGTTCAAACACGACTCCGTGGCACCTATTTCCATTAAATGATGATGTGGACCCTAACAATGTTTTTGGTTGTGACCCTGGGTCAAAAGATTTTGTGACTTCTGTGGGTGCCAAGGATCAGGATAACCCCCCCTCAAAAAAAAAAAATTTTCAACCGCCCTCCCGGCAAGCCAAAACCCACAACAAAAAAAAACAAAAAAAAAACGGGCACCGGGAGAGCAGGAACGGGAACAGGCGCAAGCACAAGCACGGGGGGAGAAAGAAGCAAAAATGTAACAACAAGGGAGAGAGATTTTTTCAATGCAGTAATCGTCGTTGGACACATGAAACAGGAAGCAAACAAGCCGCGAAAAGTTCTTTACAAAGACTGGCTTCAACACCTGTTTACTACGAGGCCGACGGTTTCTGGAACGAAACAACACTGTATGATGTGAAGGTCCTCATTCCAACAGCGAAGGTAGTGACTTCTCAAGAATTCCTACATCACTGCCGCTACGTCTTTTTTTATCTGGAGGATATTGTGAACGATTTGATGGTGCAGAAGGTTCGCCGCGAGAGATTCGGCAGGTACATGAAGAGGCAGGCTGCACTTGACATGGTGTGCCATGGGATCACCTTCGGCAGGGACAATGCCATTGTGGTTTTTGGAAATTGTACTCGCCAAAAAAGCCACTTTCCCCTACCCATCAAGGAACTCATTCGTCATCTCCAGCACTACAAGAGTACGACGGTGATTATCTTTGATGAATTTCGCACCAGCAAGTGCTGCAGCAAGTGTGCCTTCAATCAAGACCTTGGGGAGAGAAGGGGCAACAAAATGTTTGGTGAGGACACAAAGGGGGGGAAGAAAAAGGGGTATTGGCCTATCTATGGCGTGCGGGTGTGCAAGAACTGCGGAGTGCGATGGAACCGAGACATTAACGCTGCCCGCAACATGCGCCTAATATTTCTCTACATGGTCGAAAACCGCCAACCTGATGAAATACCTGTGCGACCCTTTCCTTTCGCCCGAGGACCACAACCACAACCACAACCATAACCACAACCACAACCACAACAACAACAACAACCACAACAACAACAACAACAACAACAACAACAACAACAACAACAACAACAACAACAACAACAACAACATCAACGCTATTACGACCCCCACAACCCCCCTCCAACACCCCCACCCTTACCCCCACTCCCACCCTCACCCCCATCCCCTCCATCGGATAAAATCTGACACATGAGCAGACTTAAGAGAAGCGATAAAAGACATTGGCAATAAATAGGCTCTACGTAAAAACGCGTGTAGTAGTTATAATTATTTCTTTGTCGTCACTGTCCTTTGTTCGTGTTCGTGTTCGCGATCGCAGCATCAAAGATCAGAGAGTCTTGCTCCAAATTGGCCTGGTGGCAATCAAGAATTTGAAAACCATGCTTGGCACCATTTTCCCCTTTGAGGCTAGGAAATCAGCCTGGGTTTGTAGAAATTTCACTCCAAGAAAAGCATCTGCCAAATCGCGACTCTCTTTTGCATTCACTCGCTTCATCATTTCTATATCCGGCTGTCCCATTGCCGTTCTCGGTTTATTCTCAGCTGCCTTGTTTGCAGCCAGCTGAACGGCTTCGCTAATAAGATCGCTTTTGTTAACACACTTGGTGATGAGGCCAATTTCAGCTGCCTCCTCGCCCGTTGGTACCCAGCCCTCCTTCCCCAGCATTCTCTCGGCATTATCTTTCCCCATTAAGTACTCAAAATGGACACTGGAGCAACCCTCAGGTGGAACGCCGAGCCTGCTGAACGGTGTGTTGAAGGTGGCCTCCTTGCAGGCCACAATTCCTTCGCTGAGAGTGGCGGTGGTCACTGATGCACCAATCGCTGGCCCGTTGACAGCGACGACAACTGGTTTAGGGAAGTCCAAAAATGTATCGAAAACTAGCTGATTCTTCACCCTGATCATCTCCTGCAGCTTGGCAGGTTGCATAGGCTTTATTGTGCCACTTAGATCAACCCCAGCAGAGTAGTAATTCCCCTCCCCTGTGATCACCAAGCCTTTAATACTTTCGTCGGTAGCAGCCACGGCAAAATCGCGATGCATCGCCTCCATCATTGGTTGCGTCCATCCATTCAATTTCTTCGGGTTCCGCATCGTGCATATCGCAATGGACTCATCAAATGTCGACTTCTCCAGCGTGGTGAGCAGTCCACGGGATCCATCCCTGTCTTTTTCAGCATTCTCCACTCGACGGACGTCCTTCCTTTCTCTCCTACCCGCTGTAGTATGGCCCTTCCCCAAAAGTGATGTCGCAAAAGCACGCACTGCCAGTTGATTGGGCAGGAGGTGAGAAGTTTGTTTGAGAAGACGGGGTGATAGAGAAACGATACTCATGTGGTCTCGGTTATTAAATTCTGACGCTTCGACCTTCGCAATGCGACAGGTGAAAACGATATAACGATGTATGGAAACGGATGAACTTTAATGTAATTTGTATTCCGAGAGTCGCGATGCAAGTAAGTCCTTTTATTCGCAGGTACACACTGATTGCAAGTCCTGTTGCAAGTGGCCTTATAAACATCATGATTATTACGATGATAAGGTGATAACCGATCATTAAAGAGAGAGACAGTTTTTGAAAGGTATGGATTCATAGTCATTCCTCCCGTTTTCTCAAGGTCATGTCTCAACCGGAGGGGGGGGCGACCGCCGAATTTGCGCTGACCCCAGAGGTTGTTCCCAGCATCTCAGGCCCCGGCACCTGTGGGGAAATGAACCTCTCGTCCCTTCCCTCTGACCTACGGTCTGCTCGCGCTGCCGATGCGGCTCTTGATCAGCGCTGCTTCAAAATTCAGAAGATGGCCGTAGTACAGGCCGGGGAGCAGCTAAAAAAGGAGATGAGCTCAGAGGTTCTGGAAAGGATAAACAACAGCAAGGTGCTGGTTACAGGAGCTAGCGGTTACCTAGGAGCCTCAATTTTGGCACTGGTAAAGAGCCTGGACTGCAACAAGGTCGCGGGGCTGGATGTGGCGCCGCCCTGTGAAAAGACACTCGCTCTCCTCGATGGAGCCAAGGTAACGCTCGGCAGCGCCAGTGATCCCACCGCTCTGACTGCAGCCACTATGAGTGCTTTCGGGAGCGAAGGCGCCGACATTGTGTTCCACGCGGCAGCTTGGCACGCTCCACATGCCTCTCACCACACAGAGGAAGAGTTCAGGGAGTCGAATGTGGCTAGCGTTAAACCAGTGCTGGGCTTGAGAGGGGTCAGATCGGTCGTGGCGACGAGTACTACGTCGCATACTATCACCGAGGCTGTCAAGGCGAGAGAGAAGAGAGGGGAGTGTGTGTGGCTCACGGAGATGGCGGGGGGCGAGAGGGACCATCCTCCGCGTAACAAGTACGGCAGGACAAAGCGGGAAGCTGAACGGTTATTCGTCGCCGCCGCCGCCGCCGCTACTGCCTCGCTCCCAGCAGTCGTCATTCTCCGTACCTCCCGGTTCTTTCCAGAGGACGCTATAGAAAGCTCCTCCTTGTCGATGCCCAACTTAATGGCAAACGAGCTGCTCGGGCGTCGCGCGGCGCTGTCAGACCTCCTCACGGCTCACATACTCGCCGCGTCGCGGGCTAACGATCTGACCGGTCGGATTCTGACTCTTTCTGCGATTTGGCCTCGGGCGTTGAAAGGCGGCGACAACGTTGGAACGGCTATCGAGGTCGCAGAGGACGTCAAGGCGAACTTCGGACCTGACGCATATAAGGACGCGCCGGGGTGGAGCCTGCCGGACAAGATCACTCGCGTTTACGATGCCGAGGCCGCGGTAAAGGCGCTGGGGTGGAGGCCGGTGTTTAATTTTGAGAATATATTGGAGAGGCTAAAAGAAGGTGACCCGGTGGCGCTCTTGGGGCTATATTGAAGTGAAAAATGTATACCCATTTGTTAACCTACTGGCCCCCGGGGACGACACTTGCGTTGTGATGCCTGACTTCTTCAGGGGGTTCCCCATTTTGAACCCGTATGGGTCGTTCGTTGCCTGAGAAGGTCGGGCTCATGCTTGCCGTCCCATGCATGTTTTATAGACTCAAATACGTCTACCCTCCTGCCTTGGCTCCACGACCAGGACATCTCAACTTTCGGATGCGCTGGCTTCTGCTTCGGAGGCTGGTGCGTAGGGCAGAGCTTGAGTTTGCCGAATACGCCGTTCTCGTGTGGCGTTGGCATACCAACATAACAAGCTAAAGAACTATGAAATAACACATTTGACACAAAAACGACTACACCCTATGCTAAATCCAATTTCATCATCTTTGCACTATTTTGCTACTGTGAACAGAACTCGCCATCGGCTCTCTAGATCGTCTACGCCAGTATAGCACCCCACGATGCTTCTTCCTTCTCCTTCCTTGAGATTGAAGCTTTCTCGCCCGTGCATGACCCTCCTATTGTGAACAACTGCACAATCGCCTTCCTTTAAAGCCACGACAATCCTCCTGCCAGGCTCATTGATAATGTCGTCCCATTTTTGTAGAGATCTTGACACCCGGTCGTAGTAGGCCGCGAGGTTAGAAGGCGACTGACGAAGACCGTAAGGGGGTAGAGTACCAATGCGATCGAGGTCATTGTGGCGGATTGAAGTTATTGGGGCATTTTCCAGTGTATCGTCTACTTCAATGATGGGACCAGAAGCCTAAACGAGACGAGACGGAGAGGCAATGACAAAAAAAGACAAAAGGAGTTAAATTAACGTTAAATCGTTTACACTTGTCAATGCAGTAAAGAATCGCCGAGTTTTCTCAGCACTTCACTTACCTCTAAATGCCAACCTGTATCTATGTCAATGCTGCGGTAACGAAAGATTGTCTTGCTGAGACAATCGAACGAATCCCTGCATGTTCGTCTCAACTCCTCCGCTGCACCGAACCCATCCAGATATGTGCTCTTCCCGCTGCCGTCCTTTGCTGGCATGGCCATATTGAATATTTGCAACCCAGGGGGAGTCTTGAAGTAAGTGTTGTCTGTGTGAAGAGGTAGACTGTCTTGAGAGTACGCCGAGTCAGCAGTACTGGCGCTGTCAGATTGAACACTGCTATTGGTCGTAGTCGCCCATGTGCTACCGTAGAGTGTTCTGAGAGGCCCTGAAGTGGAAAAGAACACATTGTACTCGTGGTCTTTGAGGTGTTCGTCATCTTGGGCAGAGGGCCCTGTGAAAGATTTGCTCAGGCGGTAGATTTCAGAGTGAGTTTTAGGGGTACCAGTAATAATTACAACCCCAAAAGTGTAGAGTAATTCCAGTGCTTTGGCGTTCGCGCTAGAATTCATCTGTGTTACTTCTGAAAAAGGCAACGTCTCAGATGGATGTAGGAAGTCAGAAGAATCACCGCGCCAATGTTTTATTGGAGGAGGAGAGAAAACACCGAGGCTGGGGTGCGACGTGCACTGTAGTGGGCCGGGAATGTTTACACTCGAAAGGTAAGACTCAGGAGGTGCGGCATTTCTACAGGGATGTGAGCCCGTGCCCAACTTTACACCGCTAACAGGGTGGACCAACACATCATTGCGTTGATAAGTGGAAGGATCAAACGAGGCTGGATTCAGACTATCCACAAATTGTGGAGGTAAAGGTAGAGAACTAAACATGGATCGGCGAGAAGCTGCCATCACTGGGCGGGCGCTCCTGGAAGGTTGACGAAGAACATTCAGAACATTCATTGGACAAAGAGAGGGAGATTTATTTGTACCGGGCGTTGATACGATCGCTTCTCTTCTCTGCAAGTATCTGCATTCAGCAGTTGTATAAATAAATCACAGAAGGACAGAAGGTGAAGTTTTTTGCTTGAGTTCGAGAGAGGAACGTCGGACGTCGGAGTCGGATTTCTTCCACCTCACTCCTCACTCCTTTTGTCTGTAGACTCAAGAATATGGCACGCCTTGCCCTCCTCCTTGGCATTTATTGTCTCTTGGTCTCTTTGAACCATGCATTTAACTTCCGCCTACCACATAAACAAAACTTGAAAAAAATGCCGCGCTGGCTGACAGGTACAGGCCCAACGGGCCCCTTTTCTCCAAAACATTCGTCGTTCTTCACTGGTTCGACCCTCCGCGCCTTTGAGGACGATGACTCTGGGTGGCAAACCCCAGGTAGTGGTGAGGGCTCAGCCAAAGGCAGTGCCATGGTAGGTGGGGCTGGTGTGTCGAATGCAGGAGAACCCCCCTTTGAGATCCGCGGATTCAGCCTTGGGAACCTCGTAATTCTGCTCGGAACGATTGTAACATTCGGATCATTTGCTGGTTATCTCTCTGGCGATGCCGACGGAGGGGTGTCTGGTCTTGGCTTTGTTTACGGGCTCCCTATTTTTCTTGCTGGCAGTGCTCTCAAGTATGCCGAGATTGAGCCTGTGGAATGCATTACAAGTCCCGGGGCGGAAGGTCTGATGGAAGTGCAGGGCACTGAAATACTGCAGAAGATCAAGAAAGACGTTACTCGTCACCGGTACGGTGATGAGGCTCACCTTGACACGACGGTGAAAAGGCTTGGCCTCGTGATAAAGGGAAATTCATACCCCCAGCTGAAGGAGGTCAGGGAAGGTGTCAGTCCCGAGGGGAAGTTGATTTTCACTATGGTGTGGGAAAGCCTGGAGACTCCCTTCAAAATGTGGGACGATGCAGATAGGAAAGCCCGTTACCCTGGATGTGAGTTGACAGCAGCAAAGCGAAGATACCTACCGTCTCTGTCTCAAATAAACCACATGTATGTTGGGTTGTGTATTATTATTGCTATAAATTATCAACAACCATCACCTCTCCTTCTTACCCTTACATTCGTATCCATTTCCTAACTTTAATTTCCTACAGATTTCGGCGGTGGCGTGGATGCCGAGGTTATCAAAATTGACAGAGAGAAACGGTTGGTTGGCATCCAGCTGACTGTTCAGTAGGTTTTAATAGTTGGTGGAGCGAGCTCCCCACAAGGAATAAGACATCTGAAAGAGAGTAGTAGCGATTTTACATTGGGAAACTGTTTTTTTTTTTCTCGTCTTCTTTTCTGTTTTCTAAATCCGCCGATGAATTGGTGGCGTGCTCCTTTATTACATTTCGAACAAATTCGCTATCCTCACTATCTTCTTCATCTACCTCACCCTCTTCGAGCAGTCCTGCCGACACCATCTCGTATTCCTGCTTTCTTGATGTAATTCTTCCTCGTGTACGTGTACGTTCACCGCGGTTATTATTAATAAACCGATTTTGGGAACAGCAGCAGCACATTAGCTTGCTCCAAATCAACACCCCCCCTACCGTAGCACTTGCAATCGCTCCCCCTAGCAAACTCACTGCGGGAACATCTAAACTGGATCTAATCTGCCACTGAACACCGTCTTCGGACGCAACAAGTAGTGTGAACGAGGCCCAAATTCCGCAGAAGGAGCTGAAGATCGTCGCAGTAATTTTAGCGCTCACATCGGAACTATCTTCCCCATCATCGTAGTCGTCGTCCTTCTTCTGTCGCCGTTGCCGCAACCGTTGCTGGACTCCTTCTCCACAGCTAAAATGACTCGCAATCCGGAAAATTGAGAAAAAAAGAATCAATCCACTATACACTTTGTGCAAACTTGCGCTGTGGGGATTGTGCTGGCTGTGCAGTGTGAAAAGCATCGCTACAATGGCCATGGTTAATGGAAGGGAGAGGTCCTTCGTTTCGGGGGAGACATTGCGCACAACAAACGAGAGTAACCCCATTGAGAGGGTGAAAAAGTGAGCCATGAAATGGTACAATTCATGCATTGAATGGTTTGTGCTTGTCAGGGTGTTGAGGTGAATCAGAGCAGGGATACCGCCACCGAGGAGCAAGACGATGCTGTGTTTTTGGGGTGAACAGATTCGCGATAGTTGAGTAGAGTAGTCAGTATACAATCAGTGTGTAAAATTCAGCAGCATCGATAACGCTCACCTGTCCAAAAGACCGTTTCCACGGTGACCATTTCCACGGTGACCAAAGGGTTCAGCAGACAACAATCTTCCAGTCACCCTAATAATGACTCCCTTATCCTCTCCCTGCATTGATTTAGTCAATCGCTGGAAACCGTTGAATGTGTTGACAAGCAACAAGATACAATAAATAAACAATGGCAGAGCTCCAGCCAAATGACCGAGATCATCTTCGCTTCCATAACCGGCGAACCAACCCCCGGTCGGTGCAGGGCAGATTTTCCTGAAGGGCAAATAAACAGGCTGGAAAACATCATAGTTGGGTGGCTCTAAACTCTGGAACTTCATCTCGACGCCGAACGATGCGTGGACACCCCCTTCATACAATCTCGGATCCACAGATGGGTTGCAGTGAAATCTTATCCCAAAGTCAATCCGGCCCTGACTGAACACTCCCTTCAATGGCATAAATTTCTTATCCATTCCCTCCGAGTCGCTTATCCTGTAGAATTCAATGCCTCCCTCACCCAATACGCTCCGAAAATTCGGGTCCATATCAACTCTATTCGCACTGACTTCATGCAGCTCAATTTCATACTTTATTGGATCTCCCACGTGCCCACCAAAGTGCATCACCTCCGTGTTCCCTGGGATCACCATTGTCGGCATGATATTGTGGCGATGGTGCGGAATTATTCCGTCAGTAACAATTGGTACCATCTCATAGACGGCAGTTGACGGTGCATTGATCTTGTCGCTCCCAGCGCAGGGTGTGGCATGAAGGCTGTGAAAGGTGGAGTTGGTGAATGGATTGTACAAACTGACGATTTGGTAAAGACGAGCAGAATCATAACATTGTGTGAAGACAGAGAGAGAAAATGGGGCAGGGGAAGTCATGTATCCCGGGATCCCTGCAGAGAAACAGTACCGGACCAGACCAGGTTATTAGATTTATCGTAAGAAAGGAGAGTTCTTGTTTCAAACCATTGACAAGAGAATATTTAGAGACGAGGACCGAGTCCCGGCACAAGAAAATAATGTTAGCAGGGAACCAGTTGTTCGGGCCAACGAAACGAAGTCAAAAGTCAAAATTTCCCTGCCCTGAACGGATGAACTGAAAATTGCTTTTGTGTCCTTCATACTTCTACTCCTTCACTCCTTACCTTTTGAGAAGTCTCAAAGGCATGTCCTCAGACAACGACGAAGATGATTGGAAGCCTCCAACTCTTAGTGAAGCAGAGGAGAGGGAAAGTGGTGCCCACTTTGTGACTGAGGATCCTGATGAGCTTCCTCCTAGTTACGAGAAACCTTCCATCGAAAAGGCCTGGGAGTTCTACAATGGTAACCTTCCGCGCCGAATTGCTGTTATTAAAAGCGAGGGGGTCGGAATTGGTGCCGGCGGGATGCTTCAGTTTGGGCACAACCCAAATGCACAGCAGAGTGATAAGGGCACTGGTTACAGGATGGCTCGCCCTGGTGAAACCCACGACGAGATCACCGGCAATCCCGCCGTAAAGTACAGCTTCTTTGGCAACTACAGAGAGTTGGATGAGTTTGGTATTGGTATTAGCCTCTATTTCAGGCAACTGATGCTGCTTTTTGTCATGATGAGTATTTGTGCAATTGTTAATTTGAGGACGATCAACAAGAATATGACTGAATTCCAACCAGACCTCAGTAAGGTCCCCTACACACTTCAGGGATCTGTATTGAATGCCACCCGCGAGGGCCTGAGTTTTGAAGACCAGGGATCAGCGGATATTACCACTTGCGCGATTCTGTTCTTTTTTGTGCTGTTCCTGAAGAAGTTCGAAGACAAGAACATTGAATCAATCGACCTAGCGCAGCAGACTCCTCAGGATTATGCAGTCCAGGTTAAGAACCTTCCCAAGCACATTAGAGACCCTGATGTTTACCATAAGTTCTTTAGTAGGTGGGGCGATGTAGTGTTTGTTACTGTCGCTACGGATAACGGTCCGTTGACCAAGCGGCTTGCTGACCTCCGCGAGGCCGACCAAGCTATTGAGAATAGGACGACAATAGATACTCTCACCGCATCAAGCGGAGGGACCGTCCTCCACCAGAGTGATCTTACTGCTGACCAAATTGCCAAACAGAAGTTTGGCATGAACATTACCATCGAGAAGCTTCAGGAGGACAGGGAGGCGATTCAAAGAGACATCGAGACCCTCAGCAAAGCGAGCTACGACCCCAAGTTGGTTTATGTCGTTTTCAACAAGGAAAAGGACCAAAGGCAGTGCCTGAAGGATTGTGCAACTGGCCTAATTGAGGACACGCTGAATATTCAGTGCTGTGACAGCAACCAGAGCAGTGTCTTGGAAGGCCATGTCATGAAAATGGTCGAGCCTGTCGAACCGAGCGAGATAATCTACGAGAATCTCCACGTGGGGTTCTTTGACTATTGGTTTGGACTATTTAAGAGTTACGCCATTACTTTTTTGGTTTTGCTAGTGAGCTTTTTCATCCTTCAGTCACTGACTGTTAGCGCCGCTGAGAGCGCTAGCGGTGACGACAGTGCTACTGGTTCGTCCACTGGCGCGGCTCTCTTTGTGAGTCTCTTGAACGGCGGCTTACCCTGGTTTCTCAAGACGTTGACTTTGAAAACGGAAATTCACGTCGACGAGGGGGATCTCCAAACGAGTATTCTGAGGAAATTGATGGTAGCGCGTTGTGTCAACACGGCAGTTTTGATGTACATAATCACAGACTACACTGACAGGTTTGGAGAGGCCAACCTCGCCCAGATCCAGTCGATCTTGATTGCTGACTGTTTCACCACCCCCGTCATGCGTCTTTTGAACATCTATGAGCACGTTCAGCACTATGTGGTGGCACCGACGATGAAGACGCAGGCCCAAATGAATTTGCTTTTCAGGGGTGCTTACTGGAATCTTGCTGAGCGTTACACCGATATGATTAAGACGTTATTCGTCGGACTGTTCTATTCTGTCGTTGTTCCAAGCAGCCTGTTTATTACTGCATTTGCAATGATGTCCACTTACATTGTCGACAAATACTGCTTACTCAGGATGTGGGAACGACCGCCCATGTATGATGAGGCTATGGCAGTCACGAGCAGGAAAATGATTATGGTTAGCGTCTGGGCGCACGTCGTAATGGCTAGGCATTTTTTTGCCAACTGGCCTTGTGAAGACCCAGCCGAGGAGAGCAATTGTGGCTTATGGACTTGTGACGAACCGTACAGAGAGACTGAAAGCGGAACCAGAGATTACACAATTTGGACCGATGCGCAGAGGCAAGTCGTCACGACGTATCAAAGCGTTGGTGTCTCACTGGGAGGTCTCATCATCTTCTATATTTTCTGGAAACAGTTCTTTAGTAAGATCAAGGGTTTATTCAGGCAAAAGATAGACGAGGTTGGGGCTGCAAGTGAGATCCAGTTCAGGAATCTAACTGGCGTCGCTGCTTATATTCCCCAAATTCGTCGTTCCACCATGGTCGACCCCTTGTTTGCCTGCAATGTAAGCCAAATTCCGCGCACCTACGTTCCCTGCCGACCTGCTGCTGTGGACGGGTCGTTGCTTGACCCCAGTGATCTCTCTCTGAGCTGCAAAGCGGACCTGCCATTTCTGAACAGCCAAGAAGAGATGGACTTGTTGTTTGGCTCGTGTAAGTTCTATGAGCCCCCTGCCGCCGCCGCCGCACAAGTTCAGGTCCTTCAAGTGCAACAACCTCAAGGTGGTAATATCCAGATGGTGCAGCAGATGCAACGACCGCAACAAGCCACGGTCGGTGGCTTTTCGCAGCCTCTCCAGATGAGCGGTGCCCAGCAGCACTTTGCTCAACAGCAGCAGGCAGCAATACAGCAACAGCAGCAAATTGCCATGCAGCAACAGCAACAGCTTGCCATGCAGCAACAGCAGCACCAGCTTGCAATGCAGCAACAGCAACAGCGAGCCATGCAGATGCAGTCGCAAATGAGGGCGAATGTTCCTCAGCAGCCTCTCCCTGCAGGCTGGGAGGCGAAGCTTGACCCAGCGTCTGGGAGGACCTTTTACGTCAACCACAGTACCAAGACGACACAGTGGACACGACCACAATATCGTGCTGCTGTGGCGAGCATGCCCACTGCTGTTGCCGTTCCTTCCGGGGGGAGAGGCGGAGGGCTACCGCCTGGATGGGAGATGAAGTATACGCCCCAGGGTCGGCCCTACTTCATGAATCACGTCACCAAAACCACTCAGTGGAATAGACCGACAGCGTAAAGATCGGTAGACGGCCGAGTGCATTCTTAGAGGGGGGATACATTTGTGGAATAGACCGACAGCGTAAAGATCGGTAGACGGCCGAGTGCATTCTTAGAGGGGGGATACATTTATTGCACAAATTAGAATTAAACGATAACAAAATGCAACTTTAACACTACTGCCACTTATTTCTACTGATGAAATTCTTTCATGGTCGTGTTTCGTAGTGTTTCGTAGTTTCTTTACCTCCCTTACTGCTTCAGAGAGGAGAGAAAGTGGTCAATGGAGTCATCTTTCACGCCGCAACTGGTTAAAAAATCACCCACTCTCAGCTGCGCATCTGCCACCAAAGAAACTGCTGCAGCACTATCGAAGGAGGCATCAACAGTGCGGTCGCCATCATTGTCAATGGCTGATTTGACAGCAAGAATATCATCACGAGCTCGGATAATAGCCTTGACCCGCTCATCGTCATCAGCACCTGTAGCTACTCCTATCTTCAGGACGTAGTTGCGAGCAAAGGTTGGGTAGAAAGAAGGATCCTGCGCAAAAATCTCAAGACCCACAACACACTGCTGGAGGTCGTTTGGATCGGACGACTTAAGTTTCGTTTTTAGCTGCGACAGACTCTTCCCAAAAGAGAGAATGGGATCAACATCCCGGAGGATTGGCTTGTAGTCATTCTTCTTCGCAAATGCTGGAGTAGCACCAGCGAGAAGAGTCGCTGACGACCCTACCCCGGTTATTAAAGCTTGACGGCGAGTGAAAGTCAACGCGTTCCAGCCAAAAGAAACCTGAAGGAGAAGGAAGAGGAGGATTTTTTGGGGCATTTTGAAGAGCTTATTTGAAAAGTTGAGATTTGAATGAGCGAAAGAGCGAAAGAATCAAAGAACCTTAAACTCCTACTGCCTACTGCTATGTTTACAATGGATATATACTACTTGCCACTTAGCAAAAAATCCTCATCGCCTTGAATGTCACTGTCAACCGGTGCACCGCCACACAACCAATTCTTAACAGCAGCCGTTAGCGCCTGCACTTGCTTGAGGTTGCCGATTGCAAATCCATCCTTCTCAAAACCTAATCTGGACCCCATTCCAAAATTTCCCATTCCCAAATCTCCGAGCGCACCTTCCAAATCCAAGTACACAGGGGTCAGGTGATTTCCTTTCAGGTCTTGAACGCCGATTTTTTCTTTTTTTCCCCTTCTTGAAAATTCCTTCACGAACTCCAACGAATTGTCAATGTCATCATCGTCAAACGCAAACAAACAAATATTGCTGTCAATCCCATCCGACCCTCCAATCCTTTCATTCATCTCTTTCCTCGATGGCTTGAAAGCCGTGCCAACGTTCCCGCCGACGGCATCCACTACAGTCTCTACCAGGTCACTAAATGCTCCAAATGTGCTGTCGTGACCACCTACTCCTCCTACACCGCTAATACCCCTGATGAATTGTTTCATTATCTCTCCTGACTTGTCCAGGTCATCATTGTTGAATGAAATAAGCCCAAGTCCTGCGCTCCCCTCACCACCTTTGTTTATCGACAGAATTGTCTGGATTTTACTTCCAAGACTGTGGCCAAGAGAGAATGATGGCACATTTGAAGATACCAGATTATCCTGCGTTTGCCTGCTTGGTCAGTTCAAGTGCCATTAAAGGTTTCCTGCACAACGTGCAGAGAAAGAGAAACGCGGGGCTAAAAATCGAGAAATCAATATGCAAGGAAAAGAAACAAAATTGGCATCCTTTCTTCACAGCAAAACATATAATAACTCACCTCCTTTATCTCCCTGAGCCCTTCCCTGAGCATTCTCTCGCAATCTTGCGCTATTTTATCGTGGTCCACTCCCAAATCATAAGACGGTGCGATCACAATCGCGCACGCTTCCTCTGCTAGCGATTTTAAGAACGCATTGTAGGAAATATGAGGGAACTTTCCCAGAACAGCACCTCCCACAAATGTTACCACGCAGCCTGGCACTGACTCAGGAACGTACACATAAGTCTCCCCGTCACTCAAAGTTCGCCAGCCAGACAGCCCCCCCCCTGGGTTGTTATTTTGGTACTGCAAATCCAGGCGCTGAAGAGCCTCTTCTAGGGGAACAAGTGCTGACGAAGCAGATGACAGCGATGATGAAGACACGAGTGATGATACCCGTGCGAGCCGAGTTGAAACTCTTGGATAGCTCGTAGGCAATCCGTTAGTCTTAAACCCCGCTATTAGGTTAAGGAACAGTAGGGGGGCAAGCAAAATTGCAGTCATGAGAACTCTGATTACCCTAAATAAATAGTGAAACGAGCCTAAAAATTTTGCAGATCCGCTAGGGTTAGCTAAGAAAAACCGTAACACACACGATACTGAAAAAAAACTCAGTATTGTGGGAGGAGATTAAACAGAGATTTATTCTGCCCAAAAATACAACTACACAAGAAATTGCCTTGATTTGCACAGCTGCCAACTCCGAAATCCGCTCGTACACGCAAACAGGTACTCGTCGTGGTGACCCGCCCCCTGATTGAGGCAAGACAAGGAAACGACATTCTTCTCTTCCCTAAAATACCCATGCCCTTGCATTTTAAAAGCAAGTTAGTATCTTAGTTACTATCCCCCTTTAATTTCGACATGCTTTCTTATGTCCGTCCTGGGCTTCGTGCCTTCAGGCGGGACTGGAGCCGCCTATCACAAACAGTGTCGTTTTCAACCGATGAAAGCGAGAGAGAACCTTTAAATAAAAGTGCTGACAGTCTGGCAGCTGCTTCGAATGCAAGCATGAGCTACAATCGTTGGTTGACGGTCCCCCCCTCTATGTTAGTCGAGATGAGCATTGGGTCAATTTACTGCTGGACCATGTGGAATTTGCCAATAACACAATCGATTGGCGTCATTACAGCTGCACCTTCAGATTTTAGCGTCTCAGAGATTATCCCCGTGTTCTCTCTTGCCGCTGGATCTCTTGGAATAGCCACTGGCTTCTTAGGCAAATGGGTCGAGAGAGTGGGACCTCGCAAAGCTGGAACAGTGGGCGCGGTGACCTGGTGTGCGGCCCTTTGTACTACCGCCGTTGGTGTTGAGCAACACATCCTTCCCCTTATATATACTGGATACGGTTTGATGGGAGGGGTTGCGTGGGGTATCCTGTACATGAGTCCCGTTTCGTCTGTCATGAAGCACTTCCCGGATCGGCGGGGTCTTGGTGAGTGATATGTATTGATTAGCCATAAGTCTTATCTTATCTCAACCGACCGTAACATTGAGACTAACCCTATATTCTCCCCTTGCCGTCGCTCGTAGCTACCGGCCTTACCCTTAGCGCCTTTGGTTTGGGAGCTGCAATTGCCCCACCTATTATTGAGGGAGCAACAAATTACTTTTTCGAGGCGCCAAATTACTTGGGAGACGTAAATGTACTGAAGGCCTGTATCGAGACGCTCGCTGACGGGTCACTAAGCTTCTCACCAGAGGGAGCTGAATCTGCAAAGCAGGTGGTCATTGCCACGGCTCAGGAGGCGTCAAGATACCCTGGCCTTAGCGAGGGTGTGTACGAAGTTGGTACTGGAAATAGTGGGGCCTCCAAAGCGCTTGTCGCTCTTGGCGTTGCCTACGGTGCTATTGGTGGGCTGGCTGCCCAGTTTACACGGGCTCCTCCGCCTGGTTGGGTGCCTGAGGGTTTCACTGCAGACCAAACTTCGACAGCGGGGAGCCAAATTGGTTTGCCCGAGCCTGCTGCGATTCGAACGGCACAGTTTCCGTTGCTTTGGATGACTATTTTCGGGAATGCTACTGGCGGGCTCGCTTTAATATCTGCATCGAAATTAATGATCACGGACATTTGGGCCGGCGCACTACCTCTGGTGGTGACATCGACATTTGCGACAGGATATGTAGCGGCAGTGGGGTCCGCTAATGCTGCAGGGCGACTCTCCTGGGCTATTTTGAGCGATAAGTTGGGCCGAAAGAACACGTACTCGCTCTTTGGTACTGCCATACCTATAATTGGGGGGGCTCCGATGCTTATTACCGCCGACATGGGGATGGATCCAGCTTCAGCG
>ERZ651776.1593-NODE-1593-length-26730-cov-2.963306_pt1 | contig 26730 bp, 16 predicted proteins | sample MGYA00514761_ERZ651776 | MGnify/ENA metagenome assembly ERZ651776 | reverse complement strand
ACTTCCAACAACACGGTGCGGGTGGTGCTTGGATCAGCCAGCTTATGCCGCACCTAGCCGGCGTCGCGGACGATCTCTGTTTCGTCAAGTCGATGTACACCGAAGCGATCAATCATGGCCCGGGTGTTACCTTTATGCAAACTGGTTCCCAGCTTCCCGGACGTCCGAGTGTGGGAGCATGGTTATCGCATGGTCTAGGTTCAATGAATGAAAACCTGCCTAATTTTGTGGTTCTCAAAACAAAGGGAAAAGGAGGCCAACCCTTGGCTTCGAGACTATGGGGAAGCGGGTTTCTTCCCGGCAAGCATGCCGGCACCCGTTTCCGTGCTGATAAGGATGCCATTCTGTATCTCAACAACCCAGATGGGATTTCCGAAAATGGTCGACGCAGTATGCTCGATCATTTGAAAAAACTTCACGAACTTCAGCTCGAGAAGACGGGGGATCCATCGCTGGAAACGAAAATTGCACAATATGAAATGGGATTTCGGATGCAAAGTTCCATTCCTGAAGTCACCGCAATTGATAAAGAACCGGATTCCACTTTTTCTTTATATGGAGAAGAAGCCCGGAAGCCCGGAACTTTTGCAGCCAACTGCTTGTTGGCCCGGAGGCTGGCCGAAAAAGGAGTTCGCTTTATTCAACTTTATCACCCCGGTTGGGACCAACATGGAGGATTGCCAGGCGGAATTAAGAAACAGTGCAAAGAGACTGACCAAGCGTCCTATGCCTTAGTCAAAGATTTAAAGCAGAGAGGAATGCTTGAAGATACTTTGGTCATTTGGGGAGGAGAATTTGGACGGACCAATTATTGTCAGGGAAAATTCAACGGAACCAATTTCGGGAGAGATCACCATCCCAGAAATTTTTCCACATGGTTTGCCGGGGGCGGAGTAAAACCCGGGATGACCTATGGGAAATCAGATGACTACTCTTACAGTGTGGCGGAAAATGGTGTGCATGTGCACGACTTCCATGCAACTATCCTGCATTTATTGGGAATTGATCACGAAAGACTGACCTTTAAATACCAGGGGCGTCACTTCCGGTTGACTGATGTCCATGGGCATGCGGTGAAATCAATCCTTAGCTAAACTGCTTCTATCGATAACAATCAAGACTGATCACATTGCTCCAAAACCGATCAGGGAAAAAATAATAATTCAACGAAATTTAATATATTTTAATCCCATTTAGTAAAAACAAAAAGTTTTCATTTGTGAAGTACGCTAAAAGCGTCAAAATGATCAACTGCTAATCTTTATTTATCTCAACTATTATGCCTGTATTTAAAACAAGACTCATTCTTACTGCCCTGCTTTGCATACAAGGCTGCCTATCCGTCCAAGCCAAGATTGAATTGGATCAGGGTGATACTATTACCCTGATTGGTTCGGGTATGGGATCGAGGATGATTCATTATGGCCACCTCGAAACTGAGATTTATTTAAGTTTCCCAAAACTTAACCTGACCATTCGTAATCTTTGTGACGAGGGAAACACCCCAGGGTTCCGCCCCCATCCGAGCAGGGAACAGGAAGGTCAATATGCGTTTCCCGGAGCCAAAGAACTGATTCATAAAAACCTACAATCAAACACCAAACCGAAGGGACACTTCCCCACTCCCGACCAGTGGCTTTCCAATCTAAAGGCTGATGTCATTCTTTGCTTTTTTGGTTTTAATTCTTCTTTTGACGGACCCAACCAGCTTGATCGTTTTAAAAAAGAACTCGATGCCTTTCTCAAACACACAAGCAATTCCGTATACAATTCATCCAATCCTCAAATTGCACTCATCTCCCCTACTGCCGTGCAGGCATTACCCGGGATTACCGACGGAAAATACCAAAACCGTAATATCAAGTTATACACCGATGCAATGAAGGGTGTTGCCCAAGAAAATAAGATACTCTTCGTGGATGCGTTCACTCCTTCCCTGGAATGGTACAAAAAAGGAAAAGCACTTTCCATTGATGGTGCACTGTACAACGACAACGGATACAAAAAACTATCTGTCTTTCTTGCAAATTCTCTTTTCAAAGGTCAACCCACTGAAGAAAAAAATCGCGTCAGCCTCCACAAGGCGGTGATGGATAAAAACTTTTACTGGCTGAATGACTTTAAGGTGCCAAACGGTGTCCATGTGTACGGTCGACGATACAATCCATTTGGGCCCCAAAATTACCCATACGAAATTGAAAAAACACGAGAATACACCCGAATTCGCGATGAATCGATATGGGCCATCCTTCAAGGCAAACCCTACGATATTAAGGCAGAAGAAGCAAAAAGCCCCAAGCTTCCTGATGTGCCAACGAATTACCTTCCGCCTCAACAAAACAGCAAAAATGGAAATGTTAACTATACACCCGCGCCAGTAGCCAAAACAAAAATAAAAGTTGCGGATGGGTATAGAATTGAGCTTTTTGCGGATGAAAAAACTTTCCCCGACCTCGCAAATCCAGTTCAGTTATCTTTCGACAATAAAGGTCGATTATGGGTAGCGACTATGGCAAGTTACCCTCACTATAGAATAGGAGATCCTCTTCCTTCCGATAAACTGATTATTTTTGAAGACACCAACAACGACGGAAAGGCAGACAAACAAACTAATTTTGCAGATGATTTGCACATCCCGATTGGATTCGAAATTGCTCATGACGGAGTTTATGTTTCCCAAAGTGGAAGCCTTGTTTTCCTGAAGGACTCTGACGGGGATGATAAATACGATCAAAAAGAAGTACTCCTTTCTGGATTCGATGACCATGACACGCACCATGCCATCTCCTCTTTTACCGCAGATCCATCGGGTGCAATTGTTATGTGCGAAGGTGTTTTTCTCCACAGTCATGTAGAAACCGCTTTTGGTCCACAACGAGGTTCCAATGGAGGATTTTTTCGCTACGATCCACGAACCCGAAAATTAATTCGGCACGCCCAATTTAACATCCCCAACCCGTGGGGTGTAGCGGTGGATGACTATGGGCAGGAATTATTCCTCCACACTTCGGGAACTAAAATGTCGTGGATGCTACCCGGAATGATAAAAGCCCGTTATGGTGCAAATATAGCGGCCCCAGACTTAATTACTTCGAATAAAGTACGACCCACATCCGGGATTGAATTTGTTTCGAGCAGACACTTTCCTGACGAGGTGCAGGGAGATGTATTGATTAACAATAATATTGGTTTTCTGGGGGCAAAACAACATAAAGTAATTGATCAAGACCCAGGCTACATAACCGAATACCGCCAGGATTTATTTGTGTCGGAAGACCTTAATTTCAGACCGACCGATCTTGAATTTGCACCAGATGGTTCTCTCTATGTGATTGATTGGCAAAATGCGCTGATTGGACACATGCAGCACAACGCCAGAGATCCGAACCGAGACCATAAGCATGGAAGAATTTATAGAATAACCTACCCTTCCCGCCCGCTAGTTAAACCGGCCAAAATTCATGGAAGTTCCATTCCCGAGTTACTCCAAAACTTGGAACTACCAGAATTGAGGACACGGTACAGAACTCGTCGAGAATTACGCGGAAGAGATTCGAATGAGGTCGCAAACGCAATTAATCAATGGTGTAAGGACAAGCCTGACTCTGCAAAATTGGAGGCGTTGTGGGTTACATGGGGAGCCGGCCAGTTAAACAAAGAATTAACCCGCCAACTACTGAGATCGAAGGATCACCGAGTAAGAGCCGCTGCCCTCAATGTTCTTCGCTTTCATATTAATTCATTCAAGGATCACGAAGAACTTATTCTCAAATGTGCAAATGACTCTCATGGGCGAGTCCGCATGACTGCTGTGGTAACCGCATCATACATGAAGCGTAAAGCCGCGCTTAAGATTCTCGCCGCTTCGGAACAACATCCCATAGAAAAACAATACAAGCAATCGAATGAGTATGCCCGAGAAGTGATCAACCGGCAACCGGCGGTGTCCGAGTTAAAGGAACGCCTCGCCGCCCCACCCTCCCATTTGGACAAGAAATTTGCCGAGTCCTACATTAAAGGAAGCGAGGTTTACGCCCGCGAGGGACACTGTATCACTTGCCACCAGGGAAATGGAAAAGGCTTACCCGGTTCCGGATTCCCCCCACTGGCCGAAACTAAGTGGGTGATTGGGAACACCGACCGGTTGATTAAACTGACTCTCAAAGGACTGATGGGGCCAATCGAAGTAATGGGGAAAAAGTATCCTGGGCAAGTCCCGATGACTCCTTTTGAATATATGCTCAAGGATGATGAAATATCTGCGGTACTCACTTATGTTCGCAACTCGTTCGGAAACAAAGCAAGTCCAATCACAACCGAGCAAGTGGCCAAAATAAGAAATGAATACAAAAACAAATTGGGCCTTTACTCACCGGAAGAACTATTAAAAGAGCATCCGCTTGAAAATTAAAAGCGGGTATTGCGAGTCCGCACAGGATAAAAGAATCTTTGCTCAATAATATTTTCTGCTTTCTTTCTTAGGTGCTTTTGCAGTAGTAATCACCTATGACAAGTATATCAGACTTCGATGCACCTAAGCCTCCACCGTGGATGGGAGCACTGGTGCCTTTTTTGATAGTTTTGGCGGCTGCTGGATTCTATTGGTTCCTGACTTCAGATAAAGAAAAGAGTCCAATTGACCTTGATTCCAGTCAAGAGGTTAAGCTGAGTGGAAAACTATCCAACGGCCAAACCTACTATATTTTTGCCTCTGAAATCGAAGTTTATCCAACAAACTTGGAAAATGAAGCATGGGACAGGGGAGAAAAAGGACCCGATATTCGTTATCGTATTTTATGGAAAGGAAATGCAGTATTTGAAAGCGTGACCAAAGGAGATTCCTTGATTGCTGATTGGTCGGGATTATCCATCGAACTGAACTGGAAAGATCTACTCGGCAAATCAGTTTCCCCTGACGATGTGATCAAGGCGGGAAGAGTTCGCTTTGACGAGAATGAGACAATAGAGATCGTCGTACAAGATGTTGATATTGCATCTGATGACGATGTCGGGCGAAAGGAAATCTTGTTGAATGGACTTTCGATCGGAAAAAATGTGATTCGATTAAAAAAGTCTCCCGCCAATGCGATTCGGCGTATAACCCTAAGAATCTTACCGATTGGCTCTAATTTACAGGACTTAGCGAACATTATGAAGTAAGGAATATTAGCAGTGAATATCACTCGTTTTTTCATTGCTCTTGCCGCTCTTTTATTAGGAATCGGTTTAATTGCTCCCACCCTTACCATTTCTCCTATGGCGGGAGAACTTACTTGGTTAGTCAGAATACTCTCGCCGGAGGAACTGGTCCCCTCAACCTACTCGATCTTGGGTGTGATTGGAAAACTTTACCAGGGGAACGATTTCTTCCTAGTCTTGCTTTTATCACTGTTCTCAGTTCTATCTCCCATTTTAAAACTCTCTTTTTTCTGGCAAGCAAGCTCGCAATCATATCAACAGGAAACCTCGAACTCTCTCTTCAAGGTAATTCATTATGTGGGGAAGTTTTCTATGGCCGAGGTATTTGCTCTCGCCCTTATTATCGTGGTTGTAAAATCATTCCCCGGAGGATCATCGGCACAATTAGAATGGGGAGCTTATATTTTTACTTGCTCAGTCGCATGCTCAATAATTGCATCAATCAGAATCGAAAAAAAGGACAGGAATAAAGCATTACAATAATACCGACTTATTATAATAGAACCAAAATCCAACTTTTGCTAAATTGGAATGGTGGAAAATCTCAGCACAAGCGTATGCCTGTTGACAAAAACTATTTTAGAAGAAGATAATACAACTCTTGATTCCCTCTATAAATTTCAAATGATCGAATATTGGCAAACTTTAGACTCCGCACAAAAAACATTTACCGGAGTCGGCATAATTTCTAGTTTAGTTCTCACTCTCCAAATGCTTTTAGTCATGATCGGCGGAGGCTTCGACATGCCGGATGCCGAAATTGCAGAGACGGGTGAAGGAGGGGCAACCGGTGTATTTTCGATCCGAACTATCGGGGCTTTTTTTACCGGGTTTGGATGGGCAGGTGCTGCCATGTTGGATGCTGGTTATGGTACCGGTGCTGCTACTTTTGTCGCCACAATTTCTGGATCGATATTTCTGGCAATCGTAATCTACTTAATGACTTATTTACACAGCCTGCGCCAGGAAGGCACCTTAAACTATAAAAATGCAATTGGACAAGTTGGTAGCATATACCTGCCCGTCCCACCAAACCGCAAAGGAATCGGACAGGTCGAAGTAATGGTACAGGGAAGGTTACGAATTGTAAAAGCAGTAACCGATAATGATAAAAAAATTGCCAACCGTATCGCAGTCAGGGTAACCGAAACAGTAGACGAACAAACCATTTTAGTAGTTCCATTAGAAAACGAATCTTCTGAAAAAAATATTTAAACCACAATCTAATCAAATCTAAATTATGAGTCCTGCATTAATTGGCTTTATTTCTCTTATTGTTGTCGTTCTTGGAACGCTTGTATTTTTCTTCAGTCGGTACAAGCGTTGTCCATCGGATAAAGTTCTTGTAATTTATGGTAAAACTGGAGGAGATCGTTCTTCCAAATGTGTCCATGGTGGAGCGTCTTTTGTTTGGCCCCTCATTCAAGACTACCAATGGTTAGACCTTGCCCCTATTCCAATTGATATCGCATTGAAAGGAGCCCTTTCCAAGCAAAATATTCGGGTCAATACTCCCTCTACTTTTACGGTTGGAATTTCAACTGAGTCGGGTGTTATGGAAAATGCAGCCGAGCGTTTACTGGGGCTCAACTTACAATCTGTGCGGGAACAAGCAAGTGACATTATATTTGGTCAAATGAGAGTGGTCCTGGCAACAATGGACATCGAATCGATTAATGCGGACCGTGATTTATTGATCGAAAAAATTACCAACGGGATCGAAGTGGAACTCAAAAAAGTCGGACTCCGACTTATCAATGTTAATATCAAGGATATAACCGATGAGTCCGGATATATCGACGCGTTGGGGAAGGAAGCTTCATCCCGAGCGATCAATGAAGCTAAAGTAAGTGTTTCGGAGAGAGAAAGGGACGGAGCGATTGGGAGTGCAAATGCAGATAGGGAAAGAAGAATTGAAGTTGCCAGTGCACAAGCCACGGCGACTGAGGGAGAGAATTTATCTAAAATCAAGGTAGCCCAATCAGATGCACAAAGACGGGAGCAGGAAGCGGAAGCGGAGCGCCTTGCAGTAGCAGCGGAGAAGGTGAAGTCTGCACAAGCTTCGCAGGAAGCTTATGCGGCAGAAACAACTGCAGAAAAAGCCCGTGCAGAGCGTGAAAAGGCGAGTCAGCATGCAGATATAATCATACCCGCAGAAATTGAAAAACTTAAAATTCAAACTCTTGCAGAGGCAGATGCTGAAAAGATTCGTCGCCTCAAGAAAGGGGAGGCAGACGGTGTTCAGTCCATTATGGAAGCGGAGGCAAAAGGAACGCTCGCTGCACTACAAAGCAAGGCGGAAGGTTTTGCCAGGATCGTAGAAGCTTCTGGGGGTGCAGAATTTGCAAGCACACTTCTTGTCACGGAACAACTTCCTCAGTTAGTGGCAGAACAGGTCAAAGCAATTGCCAACCTCAAAATTGATAAAATTACCGTTTGGGACTCTGGTAAGGGAGAAGGCGGAAAGAACGACACCGCAAATTTTGTTTCCGGTTTAGTGGGTGCTCTACCCCCACTCCATCAAATTACCAAGAATGTTGGAATTGAACTTCCCGAATTTTTAGGGAAACTGAGCGAAAACCCAACAGAAGCAGCTAAAATCCTCGAAGAGGCACAAGCAGCAGAGCCTAAAAAAAAAGAATTGAATCAGTAGATTTAGATCAAGCAAGCAGTATCCCAGTTCACCCTTCAATAGAAGATCAGATTGAGGCTCGAATCAGAGAAGATCTAAGTTTAATCAAAACTTTCGATGAAAATAAAGACGGGGTTTTAAACGACAACGAAATTAGTAATGCCGTCAACAAAACCAAAAAATGGGCTTCTGAATCAAATGATAAGGGTAAGGATTGGCTGTATTACGGGAGAAATAACCAAATAGGCCCGATTTCCTGGGATGAAATTATTAAGGTTTCAAATCAATACCCGGAAGTTTTCATTTCTAAAGTCCAAGATGCCGACCAGGTAGAAGAAAAGGCAATCAATTGGCTTCCGATTACAATTGTTTTGTTCGCAAAAGAATTATTATCCGCGTAAATCTCCGCAAATAGAATTGCTAGCTTCTGCGTTTCTCTTTTTCTTTCCATGAATAAATCCCTTTACATTCAAGTAGTCTCCTGCAAATCAAAATAGTTCTAGCTTTGGTATAAGAGTCCTCAGGGGAAACACGATAGTTACATATATGTAATTATTAGGTGGTAGTTATAATATGGCTATGTATAGTATATAGCCATGGAAGTTATCATTGCATCCGATCAAGATATTGTGGCACTGAAATGTGCGGATATTATTGAATCTCAAATCAAGACGCTGCCAGATTCTGTCCTAGGATTGGCAACAGGATCCACACCGGTTGGACTGTATAAGGAACTGATTAAAAGACATCGCGAACATGGATTAGATTTTACAGGAGTCCGTACTTTTAACTTGGATGAGTATATCGGTATACCTGCAAACCATCCGCAAAGCTACCGAACTTTTATGAATCAAAATTTATTTGATCCAATCAATATAATTTCTGAAAACACTTATGTTCCTGACGGTATGGGAGAAAATCCATTAGATTCAGGCCCCCTATATGAAAAGAAAATTAAAGATGCTGGGGGGATCGACCTTCAGGTTCTTGGAGTTGGAACGGACGGGCATATTGGATTTAACGAACCCACCTCGAGCCTACAATCCAAGACCCGAATAAAGACATTAACTCCTCAAACACTGGAGGATAATTCGAGGTTCTTTTCAGAAGATGAATTCCAGCCTAAGTTGGCGATCACCATGGGGATTGGTACGATTTTAGAATCAAGACGGATTTTAATGATGGCAACAGGGGAAAGTAAAGCGTCAGCAGTTCGTGAAATGGTGGAAGGTTCCATTTCTGCTTTCTTTCCCGCAACTGCCCTTCAAATGCACGAAAGAGTTACTGTGATTGTGGATGAAGGTGCTGCATCAAAGTTAGAACTCAAAGGATACTATAAGTTTGTTGGCAAATTACAGGATGATTTGATAAAGAAACACAGACCCTCTGATTGGATTTCCCGATAAAATTATGAATAATACAAGAAAAATTCGAGTACTCGTGGTGGGAGCCGGCAATATGGGTCGTTCCCATGCACTTGCCTACGAGTCTATACCTGAATTCGAAATTGCCGCTATATGCACCCGTAGTCCGGAGTCTCGTGCCAAGTTAATGGCAGAGTTACCTGACGGAATACCCGAGGTAAACGAGTACGAAAAAGCGTTAACAGAAATGAAGCCCGATGCAGTTTGTATATCGACTTACCCCGACACCCATTATCCGTTTGCCAAGATGGCTTTAGAGGCAGGATGTCATGTTTTTACTGAAAAACCCCTGGCCGAAAGTTCGGAACAATGCAGTGAACTGGTTAGCCTTGCCCGTGCAAAAGGGAAAGCATTGGTGGTGGGCTATATTCTACGTCAGCACCCCAGTTGGATTAAATTTGTGGAAGTGGCAAAAACATTGGGCAAACCCCTGGTGATGCGAATGAACTTAAACCAACAATCGTACGGAAAAAACTGGGACACCCATAAAAGCCTTCTCTCCTCGATCTCTCCAATCGTTGATTGTGGAGTTCATTATGTGGATGTGATGTGCCAAATGACAGAGTCCCGCCCAACCCGAGTCTCTGGTCTAGGCACACAACTTACGGATGAACTTCCTGCTGATAAAATAAACTACGGTCATCTACAAGTCACTTTTGATGATGGAAGTGTGGGTTGGTACGAGGCGGGTTGGGGTCCAATGATGAGCGAAACTGCATTTTTCATAAAAGATGTTATTGGTCCTCTCGGGAGTGCATCGATCGTGGCGGCGGATGCTGGATCACGGGGAAATTCATCGTCCGTGGATGCTCACACCCAAACCGAACGTATCCTTCTGCATCGAAGTAAAAAAGGACTGAATGGTGAACTGGAGCCCGAAGATGAATACATCGACCTTGACGATGAACCTGACCACGACGAACTCTGTCGGCGTGAACAACTTTTCTTTCTTGATGGAATTTTAGAAAAAGCTGATTTAACGGAGCATCAAAACAGTGCCATTCGTGCCAGTGAAATCGTACTTGCTGCCGATCAGTCTTTCAGAAATGGAGAGACCATCAAACTCTGAGATTTTGTATCTCCATAAATGTGGTAACAAATTTTGTTAAAAAATGATATCAGAACAGACTCGCAAGCGCCTAAAGAACCAATCTGAAATCTTACGCACAATTCGAAGAAAAGGTGCAACCAGTCGTTCATTCATAAGCACATCCTGCGGGATACGGAAAGCAAGTGTTACCAATATATGCAGGGATTTAGTTGATCGCGGATCCCTGAATGAAAAGACTCCCGGATTTTACCGTTCCGAAATAGAGCTCTCATCGGAGTATTGGAGATCATTGGCTATTTTTATAGGCCCAGGAGAAATTATAGCCACTATTGTGGATCATAACGGAAAGGTCTATGAAGAATGGACTCAAAAAATGGGGAACCAAAAAACTCCGGAATCCATTGTTTCAGTGATCGTAACATTAATAAATAATGCATCGAAATTAAAAAAGTCCATTGTGGGAATAGGAATCAGTGTGCCCGGAATCATAAATGCAGAAAAAGGGATATGCCTATCTGCGGTTAATTTGGGAAGATGGCTCGACTTCCCACTTGTTGAAGAAATTACGAAAAGACTTCCTCAAGGTTCTCCGAGGATTGTAATAGAAAATGATGCAAATGCAGAGTTGATGGGAAATCATTGGTTTGGAGGTTATGGAGAAACACTTGAAAATTCCCTTTATATTTCCCTCGGTGAAGGAGTTGGTTGTGCCCAGCTTTTGGAGGGAAATATAGTTAGGGGTCGCCGTTTTTCAGCGGGAGAAATTGGATGCCTTCCTTCAGGAAACGAAAAGAGACCCTGTTCATGCGGGAAAATGGATTGCCTTCAAACGTATTGTGGAGAATTGGGCATCATCCAATCGGTTAAAAACCAAAACAAAGAAGTCACTGCCCCTTCCATTGCCCAACTTTGTCATTTAGCAAAAAACAACTTAGAAATAAGACAACAACTTACCCAAGCCTACCAGCCACTGGTCCAGCAAATATCCACAATGATTGCATTAACTGACCCTGCTCAGATTGTGGTCGGATGCCCTGATCCTAACATGGACAGTACTATACCGGACATTGTATCCACAGGTTTAAAAAGCCTACTGGGTTGGACAGACAAAGAAGGTATCCCTGTTCTTGCCGGATTAAATCCAGTAAAATCGGGGATACTAGGCGCTGCCGTCAGTGTATTCAAGAATGCATTTCAAGATGAATCCCCTATTTGTAACTCTAATGTAAATGCCTTTTGAATTCGTGACATGTTAAGACAGTTTTATGTAATAAACCAAGTGAATTTAGAAATTACCGAACACGAGAAGATGATAAACAAATTGTTCTCATTTCTTCACAACCTAAAATCAAATCAAAATTTACGCTAAGCTTAACCTAGGTTTTTAGAAAAATGGGGGATCATCTATCATTTTTTCACAGTGCCTTAAAAATAATTTCTTTTCTAAAAATGAAGAGCTCAGGCTATTATATTCTGTCGTAAGTTAACAAATTTTAGACGCAATATGCGGTTTCAAAATCCATACCTTTATTTATAATTAGAATAGTCCTCTTAATTTCCCATCATAATATTAATGACCTACTGTAAGACTCACTTAATTCTTTTTATTCTTACTTTATTTGTAGGCCGTTTGCTGAATGCTGCCCTACCTGTTGACTTCACGAACAAAGTTCGCCCGATTCTGTCCGAATATTGCTTCCACTGCCATGGCCCGGACAAGAGCACTCGTAAAGCCAAGCTCAGGCTTGATTTATCTGAAGGTGCCTTGCGAGATCTCGGCGGATACTCTGCGGTTATTCCCGGTAAGCCGGAGGATAGTGAATTGGTCTTCAGACTTCATAGCGAAGATAAAGAAGAACTCATGCCTCCCCCGGAAACCGGCAAACGGCTATCCGAAAAACAAAAGAAAATCCTCGAAGAATGGATTAAACAGGGAGCTATCTATGAGGAACATTGGTCTTTTCTTCCGATTGAAAACCCAGTAGTTCCAACTAAATCTTCCAAAACTAAATCCAAACATCCGGTGGATCGTTTCTTGGCAAAGAGACTTGAATCAGAGGCTTATTCCTTTGCTCAACCAACTGAAAAAAAGACGCTTCTTCGTCGTCTCTATTTTGATTTACTTGGCATGCCCCCCACCCAGAAAGAAGCCAATCAATTTTTAACGGATAAATCAGATAATGCTTACGACCAATTAGTCGACCGTTTACTGGCTGATCAAAGATTTGGGGAGCGAATGGCAGTACACTGGCTGGATCTTGTCCGCTATTCCGACACGATCGGCTATCACAGTGATAATTTCATGGAGGTCTCCGCATATCGTGACTATGTCATCGATGCCTTCAATGAAAATATGAGCTACGATCAATTCGTAATTGAAAACCTGGCCGGTGATCTCATCCCCGAGTCCAGCAAACGCCAAAAAATTGCCTCCGGATACAATCGTCTTCTTCAAACCACACAAGAAGGAGGTGCCCAGGCTGCCGAGTACACAGCCATTTACCAAGCCGATCGGGTTCGAAACTTTGGGGTTGTTTGGTTGGGTGCTACTACCGGATGCGCCCAATGCCATGATCACAAGTTCGACCCTTTTACAATTAAGGATTTTTATTCTCTCGCCGCCTTTTTTGCTGATCTTCAGGAAAAACCTGTGGGCAGAAGAAATCCTAACCTTTACCTGCCAACTCCTAAACAGGAAATGAAATTAGAAGAACTTGAATCAGCCAAAAAAGAGACTGAACAAAAAAGAAACCTTCATAAACCAAAGATCCAGCAAGAAGAAAAGGAATTAGCTAAAGAACTTAAAGAGATGGTTGCCAATTTTTCCTATTCCGAACCAAACAGAGATGAAGTCCAGAAGAAGGAAAGAATTTTCGTCGAAGATTCTGCCCCGTCTGATGCGGATCTGAATGGAGAGTGGAAACTTACAGAGAACCCTGTTTTCTCCGGATCAAAGTCAATTATGCGGACTGGGCAGGGAAACAACCAGCACTACTTTATAAACTCTAAAAACCCCCATCATATTTTTTCAGAAGAAGATGAATTTTTTGCCTATGTATACTTAGACCCCAAGAATCCACCCAAGCAAATTATGCTGCAGTTTAACGACGGAAGCTGGTCGCGCCGTGCTTATTGGGGCGAATCCCTAATACCCTATGGAAAAGAAAACACCACAAGCCGTCTAAAAATTGGCCCATTGCCTGAGCTGAAACAATGGGTTCGTCTTTCTGTAACAGCCAAGAAAATGGGTCTAAAGCCAAATGATAAAATCAATGGGATTGCATTCACCCAGTGGGATGGAACACTTTATTGGGATAAGGTGGGAGTAAATACAAGAATTGATCCCAGGCAGGACCCTGATTTTTCACTCAAAAAATGGATAACACTTGCCAAAAATGACAAATCATTACCTGCAAACATTCAAACTCTAGCCAAGAAAAAGGAAAATGATCGTCCGGAAACAGAAAAAAAATCTCTTTCTCAATATTTCTTAAGCTATGTTTTCAAAGGTATCCCTAAGAGTGCTTTAGAAATTCGAAAAAAACTACAAGAAACGAAGAGAGAAATTGCAAACTTAGATGCGGCTGTTACAAAAACAACCGATGCAATCAAAAATCATAAAGACATGTTTCAAAGCATGCTGGTTTCCCAAACTGGCAATAAACGGATGGTACGAATACTTCCCCGGGGAAACTGGTTGGATCAGAGCGGTGAAGTAGTCGAGCCAGCCATTCCTGAATTCATGGGGAAATTGGATACTAATGACCGGAAGGCTAATCGGCTCGATCTAGCAAACTGGGTCGTTAGCAATAATAACCCCCTACCCGCCCGAGCCTTTACCAATCGTATTTGGAAAATGTTTTTTGGTTATGGATTGTCACGGAGACTCGAAGACTTAGGAGGTCAGGGAGAACCTCCAACTCACCCCAAATTACTTGACCACCTCGCATCTGAATTTCGAAATAGCGGATGGGATGTAAAAAAGTTAATTCGTACTCTAGTTACCTCGAATGCCTATAAACAAAGCTCGGTGCCCACAGAAAAACTTGCAAAAAATGATCCACTCAACCGCCTTTTCGCCAGACAGTCCAGGTACAGGGTGGACGCAGAGTTCGTGAGAGATACGGCTCTTTCAATCAGTGGTTTGCTTGTTTCAGATATTGGTGGAACCAGTGTAAAACCTTACCAACCAGCTGGGTATTGGCAGCACTTGAATTTCCCCGCACGTAAATGGCAAGCAGGCAAAGGAGACGATCTCTATCGCAGGGGGCTCTACACCTTTCACTGTCGTAGTTTTACCCATCCAGCCATGCTTGCCTTTGATGCACCAAGTCGTGAAGAATGCACTGCGGAAAGGCCCAGGTCCAACATTCCACAACAGGCGTTGGCCCTGTTGAACGATCCGGTCTTCGTGGAAGCCGCTCGTGTATTTGCTGAAAAACTTCTTACCCATTCCAACAAAGAGGATTTAGCGAAAATTCACTATGCTTTTCAATGTGCACTGACCCGAAAACCAACGAAGGAAGAAGTCCAAGTGTTGACTGAACTCCTTTCCCAGCAAAGGAAACGTTATCAAAAGGATGAAGAGGCTGCTTTGGCCTTGGTGAAAACGGGACAGAAAAAATATAATACAAACCTGCGTGTCTCTGAATTGGCTGCCTGGACAAGTGTATCCCGCACACTACTCAATATGTATGAAACCACTGCCCGCTTCTAAATAAGACTACTTTCATGAATCCTACTTTTATCAATCGCAGAACTTTTTTAAACCAAGCTACCGTGGGAATTGGTTCAACCGCTCTGTCGACTATGCTCGCAGGCAATGCAATGGCAAACCCCCAAGCTTGGCCTGCCAACCTACCCCCGCATGCGAAACTGAGTGGAAACCCGAAAGCCAAACGGGTCATTTTTCTCTGTATGGCAGGAGGTCCTTCTCATTTAGAAACTTTTGACTACAAGCCCAAGCTCAAGGAGATGGATGGTAAACCCATGCCTGAATCAATCACTAAGGGTCAGCCCGTCGCCCAGTTACAAGGTAAGCAATTGAAATGCTTCGCTCCTCAACTGGAATTCAAAAAATGGGGAAAGTCTGGTCAGTATTTCAGCTCTGCATTTCCTAAAATTGGGGGGATTGCAGATGATATTTGTATCGTCCGCTCGATGACCACGGAGCAGATTAACCATGACCCGGCTCATACATACATGAACACAGGCACGCAAATTTCCGGACGTCCAAGCATGGGATCGTGGGTGCTGTATGGATTAGGTGCTGAAACCAATAACCTTCCAGGATTTGTGGTACTTACCTCAGTGGGCGGTGGGCAAAGCCAGCCGATTGCATCCCGGCAATGGCACAGTGGATTCTTACCCAGTAAATATCAGGGTGTTCATTTTCATAGTAAAGGAGACCCAGTTCTTTATCTGAGCAATCCTAAAGGGGTAACCAATAAAGATCAACGATCGGTAATCGACTCCGTAAACCAGTTAAACCGTATTGGAAACCATACGCTCCGGGATCCAGAAATTTCGACAAAGATCAGCCAATATGAAATGGCATTTCGCATGCAGGCCAGTGTGCCCGACTTAATGGATGTTTCCAATGAACCCAAGCATGTGCTCGATATGTACGGAGCGAAACCGGGAGATGGATCCTTTGCCAGCAATTGCCTTCTCGCCCGCAAGTTGGCAGAACGAGATGTACGCTTCATTCATCTATACCACCGTGGATGGGATCATCATGGTGGAGTAAAAACCAATGTTCAAAAAACGGCCAATCTTGTGGATCAGGGTTCCGCTGCCCTTGTACAGGACTTAAAGCAACGCGGAATGCTGGAAGATACTCTCGTGGTTTGGGGCGGTGAATTTGGACGCACTCCGATGGCACAGGGAAATGGACGGGATCATCACATCAAAGGCTTCTCAATCTGGATGGCGGGCGGTGGAATCAAAGGGGGAATTTCCTACGGAAACACCGATGAACTGGGATATAATGCAGAAGAAAATGTAGTTCATGTTCGCGACTTCCATGCCACAATGCTTCATCAATTAGGAATCCAATCCCAATTCTTCACCCATAAACACCAAGGTCTCGATTTTCGACTGACTGGGGTGGATGAGGAAGCCCATGTCATTAAAGACATCATTGCCTAATTTCCTGTAAGTTCCCATTGCCAGAGGAATCTTTTTAACAAATCAATATCTAACTCCCAATGCGTTCTTTTACCATCCTGGCATTCTTTGCCTTTCACTCTTTCGTCTTTGCGAACGATCAAGTCTTTGATCCTGAAAGACTTTCTAAGATAACACTAGTCTCCGATTTAAATCGTCCCATGGAACTAGAAGTCGCTCCTGATGGGCGAATATTTTTCATTGAATTAGACGGTGCGTTTAGAGTGTTAAATTCGAAATCAAAAGAAGTTACTGAAATCAGAAAATTTGAGGTGGCCCGTAAAGGAGAAGTCGGGCTGATTGGATTGGCACTGGACCCTGCTTTTCAAAAAAATAATTGGGTTTATCTTCAATACTCTCCCATTGGTTTGACCTCACAACGAACTTCCAGGTTCACACTCGATGGGAACAAAATAGTGGAAGGGAGTGAGAAAATATTGATCGAATTTCACGAACCCAATGGAACCGGCGCACACCATGCCGGCTCCTTGGAATTTGGGCCGAATGGTTGCCTTTTTATTGCAACGGGTGATAACACAAGCCCTGGCGGAGATTCTAAGGGATACGCCCCTATCGACGACCGCCCTGACCGCTTATCTTTCAGTGCCGAAAAATCTTCGTCCAATCCTTTCAGCCATAATGGAAAAATTCTTCGTATTCGCCCCCTTGCAAATGGAACATTGGAAATCCCGAATGGTAATCTTTTTCCCAAAGATGGATCCAAAGGATTACCAGAAGTTTATATAATGGGATGCCGAAATCCATGGCGCATCAATCTGAATCAAAGAACGGGTACTTTGTACTGGGGCGATGTCGGACCCGATGCGTCGGTGGATCATGAGAGAGGACCATCCGGACATGATGAAATTAATCAGGCAAAAAATGCAGGAAATTATGGTTGGCCTTATTTTGTAGGTAACAATTTCGCTTACCCCATGCGTGATTTCAACACCTCGGAGATCAGTCCCCCACAACCAGCAGAAGCACCTATCAATCAATCGAGGTATGTGAAAGAGCCTATAACTCTTCCACCTGCAAAACCTGCATTTGTTTGGTATAAAAGAAAGGAAACCACGGGCTTTGAGATTCTGAAAACAGGCGGAAGAACTGCATGTGCCGGTCCGGTTTTTCATTTCGATCATAATTTGAAGAATAAAACTCAACTTCATTCAAAATTTGATAATTGTCTTTTTATATACGAGTGGACCCGCAATTGGATCTTTACTGCTCAGTTGGATAAGGATGAAAACTTGGTTAACTTGACACCCTTTATGCCCGATCAAAAATTCGTTCGTCCGATTGATATGAATTTTGGACCGGACGGTTCTCTTTATCTCATTGAATATGGAACTACCTGGGGGAAAAATGAAAACTGTAAGCTGGTTCGAATTGATTATGTCCGTGGCAACCGTTCGCCTGTAGGAAAAATTTCAGCTAATATCACAGCAGGGAAATCGCCCTTAACCATTCAATTCTCAAGTGAAGGTTCAATGGACCCCGATACAGATGACAAGATATCATTTGAATGGCGTAAAACCCCGGGTAATGGAGAAATCCTTTCAAACGAAGCTAATCCTGAAATTACCTTAAAAGATTTTGGAAATATGCAAGTTACCTTAACCGTTAGAGACCGCTCAGGTGCAACCCACTTTTCGAGTATTCCCCTGTCGGTTGGTAATGAAAGACCAAGAGTTCAAATTATTTCTCCACAGGACGGGGATTTCTTCAGTTTTAGCAAGCCAGTGAAATGGGAAGTTCAAGTGAGTGATCACGAAGATAAAAAAATTGAATCTAGCCGGATTTCACTAACACATAAATTAATGTCAGGCTCGATACGAAAAAAACCTGACACACTCAACTTATCAGAGAGCAGTCATCAAGGATTCAAACTCATGAAAAAAAGCGACTGCTTCAATTGTCACTCAGTTAACAAAGCTTTAGTCGGTCCAACCTTTCGGGCCGTTTCCGAAAAATATTGGAAGAGCAAAAAAACAAAGCCAGTGATAGCCAAAAGAATTCTCGAAGGTTCCACAGGAGTATGGGGACAAATTCCAATGATGCCCCACCCCCAGCATTCCCTGGATGATGCAAAACAAATGGTAGAGTGGATTTTTTCACTCGCCACTCCCAAAGAAAACTCACTGACCGGAGAGACTGGTTCTTTCGAGATTCCAGTTCCTTCAAAGTTCAACAAAAATGAAACTGCCACGCTCTTGCTGGAAGCCAGTTATTTAGATGACGGTTTCTTGCCTTTGGCTCCTCTCAGCGGGTCAGACCTAATTCGCCTTCGCGCCCCTATATTGGGGGGGCACCATGCTGATCGAAATAACGGAGTAAAAGTTGATCCTATTAGCGTCAAACAGATAGCTCATGATGGATTTTTATGTTACGAAAATATAAACCTTTCAGGAATTAAAGAAATTGCGCTGAGTGTAACGAGTGCCGGGTCCGGAGGAGTGGTGGAAATCCGACTAGGATCACTAAGAGGAGAGATCATAGGAAAAACGGTAGTCACTCCGAATGGGAGTTGGGATAAATATGCCGAACAGGTTGTAAAAATCAAGCCGAGGCAATTTAAAGGAGATCTTTTTATTCGCTTTGTAAAACCAGGTATTAAAGGTGGAATGATGAACCTAAAATACCTTGCTTTCAGGTAAATAAATCTAACTAGAAATCCTTAATATTACCAAAAGAATTGAATTTCAATTAAGAATTATCAAAAATTTGTAACCTTTTAAAATTGAGGTTTGTAGCAAGGGTGTACCTAATCATTAAAACCAAATTAAACGGAAATCCTAGATATGAAAAAAATCCTTCTCTTGCTCTCAACTCTTTTAGTTACAATAACCGGAACAGCGTCGGAAAAACAGATCGGATTGGAAAAGATTCCTTCCAGTGCGAATTGGATTGCTCATCTTGACTTTGAAGCTTTTCGTTCATCGGAGATCGGAGCCTTTGTATTACAGGACATTCTTAAAGCTCCTCACATTGAACAAAAGATGACCGGTTTAAAGAATGCTTTTGGGGTGGATATTGATCAATTAGGTTTCGTCACTGCCCATGGATCAGGGAAGAAGGATGAAGGCTTTATTTATGCCCAAGGAGGGTTTAATACAAAACAACTTGAAGGCTTTGCCAGTCTGAACGAAAAAGTAGAAATCAAAACAGTTAATGGGCATAAAATATACTCCGCACCCAAAGTGGCTTTTTCACCACTGGGTCCTGATAGTATGATTGCCGCCACCAATGAAGAATTACTTAAAGCTGGTTTGAACGCACGCTTAGGGAATAATACAAAACAGAAAGAAAACCCTATTCTGGATCACCTAAACGAGTTGGTAAAAAGACCTATAGTAACCATAACAGCGCAAATCCCCAAGGTGAGAAAAATGGAAAAACAAGGCAGATTGATATCACCAATTTACTTGCAAGCTATTATGGAGAAGCTCGACTGGGCAGGAGTAGCACTGGGTGAATCCGGGGCATCAATTCGGATAGCATGTGTCATGAATACCGAGAATATTGAAACCGCCGAACATATGGAAAACGTTTTAAGGGGGGTTTCGAGCCTGCTCTCCCTGAGCACAGAGATAGAGCCCCTTTTTCAAAATGACCCTAAACTGAGTAAAATCATCCCCCATATCAAAACTTCAGTTTCGCGGAAAAGCCAAATCGTTGGAATGCAACTCGAAATGGATACTGCATTTCTGCTCGAAATGATTGAACAAGAAATGGCGAAAAAAAGAAATGTTAAAGAAAATTCATCCATTCAGGAATAAAAGCTGATTACCTCCCCATAAAACTTTGCAAAACAAGGAATCTTTTTCAGACGAGGAACTTGCCATTCGTTCTCAACAGGGTGGCATGGCAGATTTTGAAGAGTTGGCAAAGAGATATTGGCCCCGACTTCACCGCTTTTTATTAACCTATGGAAACGATGCATTTGCATCTGACATTACACAGGAAACTTTACTCAGAGCTTATCAAAAAATTTCCTATTACCATCCAAAAAAAACATTTGCACCCTGGGTCTTCACAATTGCCCGTAATCTCGCCCTAAACTCTCTCAAAAGATCCAAGAGAAAGGCGGAGGTTACAATGGATGATAACTTTTCTGAAAGTAATCAAGAGATAGAAAATGATTATGAAATCGGAATAGTGTGGAGTAAGGCAAAGCAATTTCTCTCTAAAACAGCATATGGAAGCCTTCGTTTATATTATGGCGAAGAATTAACCATTAAAGAAGTAGCATTTATTATGGGCAAAAGTGAAATTGCGATCAAAGTCATTTTACATCGTTCCCGTAAAAAACTTGCCGAGTATTTTAAATCCAATCCAATCAAGTTATGAGTATAAAATCCATTCTTCAAAATAAACCTTGTAGTGAAGCGGAAAAGCAAGTCATTGAAAAGCTGAGGCATGAAGCTAATTTAGAAAAAATTGCATCATCCCAATCAAAAAAGCATGGAAATGAAGTCAGCCAATTTCTGGACTTAATAAAAGATGAGAGTAAACCGGATAGAAAAATTAAAAACAACAACCGCAAGTCTACTTTTTATCTCCCCCGTCTTGCTTTTGCCTCTTTTTCTTTGTGCATTGCTTCTTTTCTAATTTTTAAAGGATTTGAAAAACCTGAAGAAAAAAAATGGATTCAAGACCTATCCCTGATTGAAGACTTAGTAGAATTAGAATTTCAACCGGATTTGGGTTTTATGGAAAATATAAATTTAGAAAACTTTACATGGGAAAAACCTTCCGTTGATCTAAATTTAATACTCACACCCATAGCAGATTTCGGGTCTCTTTTCACTGATATTGAAATCGTTCCCCCTTTCAATCCTTATTTTGATCCTGTTCAAAACCTGCCCAACCGACTTATACCATCTGAATTTTGGGATTTTAAAGAAAATACAGAAGAAGATTTCGAAAACTTCAGGGATTCAATCCCCTTTTTAAATGAGATTCTCTCAGTCTAATCGTGAATCCTAAAGAATTCAAACATGACCAATAAGCACAAAATATAGTTGTTATGTCATAAAAAATACCTAACGGTAGAATAATGTCTGTTCGCATATGCAACTTATTCTTATTTGTTTTGATTTTTTATTCATCTTCGCTTTTTTCTGTACAAAAGCCTAATGTCTTACTGATAGTTTGCGATGATCTGAATGATTATGTAGAAACATTGGGGGGGCATCCACAAACTAAGACACCCCATATTCGAAAGTTAATTGAGAGTGGGGTCTCTTTTACCCAGGCCCATTGCAACATTCCTATTTGCAACCCCTCAAGGGCAAGCTTTGCAACCGGAATTTATCCGCATACATCCCAACAGTTCGGCTTTGAAGATTGGGATAAGAATGAAATCCTAAAAAATTCCCGAACTATGATGGATCATTTTGGCAGGAATGGATACCATACCTTGGGAACCGGTAAAGTTATGCATAGCCGGGATCGGCAGGAGTGGAATGAATTTGGTCATCCGTCCGACTACGGCCCGTTCCTCTATGATGGTAAGGATAAAATACCCAACCTGAGTGTACCCAAGCCATTCAGGGATGACTTTGGAATTATTGATGGAAACTTTGGACCACTGGAAAATGTAACGAATCAAAAATCGGCCAAAACGGGAAAGACCTACAGCTGGGTGACTGGTGGTTGGAAAAAGCAACGCGAGATGAAATATAATTCAGACTTGGATCGTGATCCAACCGGAGATGAACTCAATGCCCAATGGGCTGTTAATAGACTTTCCGAACTTGCAAAATCAAAAGAGGAAAAACCCTTCTTCATGGGTGTTGGTTTTGTACGGCCACACACTCCTCTGATTGTGCCGCAAAAGTACTTTGATCTATTCCCCATAGAATCTATTAAACTGCCAAAAATTCTTAAAGCAGATGCAGAAGATACTTTTAAAAATACCGTAACCTCAAAGGAGGATGATCGCAGTGGGGACCGGGGAACGAAAATGTATGACAGCCTCATTGCATCTTATGGTGAAGATCGCGAGTTGGCCTTAAAAAAATTCATTCAGGCCTATCTTGCATCGGTCGCATCAATCGATGATTTAGTGGGAGAGATTTTGGAAACTCTCCAGGAAACCGAACTAGACAAGAACACGATTGTGATATTCACCAGTGATCACGGTTGGGGAAATGGTGAGAAAGATTACCTCTATAAAAACTCGCTTTGGCAGGAAAGTACACGCGTACCTCTTATTATACGAGCACCAGGTGTGTCCAAAGAAAATAAGGAATGCGAACAACCTGTCTCACTGGTCGATTTATACCCCACCCTACTCGACTTGTGTGGGTTACCCGACAATACCATGAAAAATGACAAGGGTCGTCCTTTAGACGGTTTTTCAATGAAACCATTCCTCAAAGATCCTAAAAATGGAAAATGGGATGGACCAGAGTATGCCATCACTGCCCTCTACAAATGGGCTCAGTATTATGATCCGGCTTTTCAAAATTATTCCCTCCGTTTCAAGGACTGGCGATATATTCGCTACGAGAATGGCAAGGAAGAACTCTATCACACTGCAAAAGATGACCACGAATGGAATAACTTGGCACAGAATTCAAAATTCGAGAAAAAATTAACCGGATTCCGTAAGCAACTTTTATCAATCATTCCTGAAAGTATTCCAGAAAAACCAAAGAGTAATGAGTATTGGAAGGACCAGTACTTTAAGAAAAAGCCATCTGCAGATACGAATGGGGACGGAACTCTGTCATGGGCCGAACTCACTGCCCATAGGAAAATGTCCGAAGAGGGAAAAAAAGTCCTACAAAATGAACATTGGAAAAACTCATACTTAAAAAAGAATCCATCGGCCGATAGCAATAATGATGGCATGTTGTCCTGGCCAGAATTTCACGCCCATAAAAAAAACAAGGGGTGAAAGATCTTTAATCCCAAACATAAAACCTATAACCCAAATAATAAATGAATCGAATTACATTACTTGCCCTTCTTGCCCTAGGAGCGTTTTTTGCAAACCTTGGATTTGCCCAAGAAGCCAAAACACTTGATGCCACTGGTAAATTTATCAAAAACGATAAGGGAGCCATTATTTTCACAGATGACGCAGACAAGAAGAAGTACTACGGCTTCAATGACGGAGTGAAGGAAAAAGTGGGCGATATGCTCAATAAAAAAGTCAAGCTTAAGGCCAAGATTAAAAAGAAGGAAGGTGCCAAGATTACTTTGATGACTTACATTGTATCGGTTAAGCCGGTAAAGTAAGGGTAGTATAATTTATAAAAGCCCGGTACTTGCAAATGAGCGATACCGGGCTTTCTCAATTTCGGTTCCATTTTTAATTATGTTTCATAGCACAGCCTGTCTCATTATCAGCTTACTTCCTGTTGTCTGTTCTTTTGCATTAGGAGGAATGATGGCTCCCCCCAACATTCTTGTTTTCCTGATGGACGATATGGGAATTGGAGATTCCCGGGTTTACAATAAGAACAGCAAGGTATCGATGCCCAATTTGGAAAAATTAGCTGCTGCAGGAATCACTTTCACTGATGCCCATGCACCAGCCGCCGTATGTGCTCCCACGCGTTACAGTGTTATGACAGGGAACTATCCATGGCGTGGAAGAAATTCGAACGGCACCTGGTTATTTAATATGCCATCTCAGGTTTTGAGGGGGCAACAAACTGTTGGACAGTTAATGAAAAAAGTGGGTTATCACACTGCCTTTCTCGGAAAGGTTCATTTAGGAGGAAAAGTATTCAGTAAATCAACGGGTAAAGCCAAGCTTAGTATGAAGGGTGGATTTAAAGACTTTGATTTTGGGCGCAAAGTTGAGAACACACCTGCATCCCTTGGCTTTGACTATGCCTATGAACTGCCTCAAGGGATTCAGGGCTCTCCTTATATCGCAATTGAAAATGGAATACTTGTTGGTGATGCTGCAAAGCTCAGGGAGTGGAAAACGGGTACTTACGGCAATTCAGTCATTGAGGCAGATGGATTTGGTTCACCCGATTGGGATTCGTCCATGGCGGGTCCGGTTTTAACCAAAAAAGCATTATCTTTTCTGAAAAGACATTCTGAAAGAAATGAAGCAGATGGAATACGAAAACCGTTCTTCATGTATTATTGGAGCCAGTCTTGTCATGTTCCCCATACGCCTCCTGATGAACTGATGGGGGAAAAAGTAAAAGGTGCATCGCTCGACGCTCATCTGGATATGTTGGTGGAAGCTGATATTAGCCTAGGGAAAATAATTGAAACTCTCAAAGCGAATGGTGAATTGGAAAACACTCTGATTATCTTCACCAGCGATAATGGGGGTTTATCCCGTGGTCTTCCAGGAAAGCACAAAGGCGGGCACAATTCCAATTCAGGCTTTCGAGGAAGTAAAGCACAGGTATATGAAGGAGGCCATCGGGTTCCCTTCATCGCCCGATGGGGGAATGGGAAAGAAAATTCACCTATTAAATCAGGTACCCTTTCCGATGCATTAATTGGTCTGCAGGATCTCTATGCAACATTTGCTGAAATTACTTTTCAGCCGATGCAAATATCTGATGGTTTAGACAGTCAGTCCTTTTTAAGAACTCTGCTTGGAAAAAAGGACGAAAATACCCGTTCGTCCATTCTTATTCAGGCAAACAATGGAAAATATCATGGACAACAATCAAAGAAGTCCGTGAGGGAAAATTCATGGAAATTAATATGCACCAAAGATCTCAAACCCATTGAATTGTATAATCTCGCCGATGATCCGATGGAAAGCCAAAACCAAATTGCAGAAAAATCTCAACTAAGTCGGGTTAACCGAATGAGTTCAGAGCTGAGGGAAATTTTAAATTCATCCAGAAGTACCGACCCTTTTCTTTTTGAAAGTGGAGAAAAGAATCATACGAAGCCCAAAATCCATTCCGAACAACTTTTTTCCCCTAAAGCAAATCTGCTTTGTCAGATTAAAATACCCAAGGGAAACGAAGTCCAAAATTGGGGAGGTAAATGGAAGGTTGAAGGGAAAAGCCCCATGAGGATTTCACTGAGTCCAAAAGCGGGTGATAAATGGGATATCAGTGGTTACAAACTTGCCGGCATTCCCATTCAAAACTGGGAACAAGGCGTCACCACCATTGAAGGAAGATTGAACAATGGAAACCTTACGAGTTGGTCGCACCATGCCGTTGGATTTGCGGTAGCTCCGAGTTGGGAAAAAACCACCTTGGGGTTCCCCTTTCCTATGATTGAAGATCGCTATCAAGGGTCGGATCTTTTTAAGGATCAACTCGCAAAACCAAATGGTCATCGCGTACATTGGAGGAGATTCTTTCCGGAAGATATCCGTGAAATCATTTTGGATCTAACCTCCTCTTCCGGGAAAATCAATATACTCATTGGTGCACCAGTTCTAGGTTGGCAAAATAATAAGGAGATTAATAAAAAATTGGAAAGTCTTCCCTATCTCGATGAACTTGGACAGGTCAGTGCCATTCATTGGCCAGGCAAAGCGAACAACCTTGAGGAAGCAAGGGACACGATGCAATCAGAGTTCAAACAAGCTAAAAAAGAAGCCAAGGATAAGAGACTCAGTAAATTCGGTGGATGGATTGATGGTCCGAAAATGAAAGCAACCGGTCGGTTCCGCACTCAAAAAGTCGATGGAAAATGGTGGCTGATTGACCCGGATGGTTATTTATTCTTTTCTGTCGGCCCTTGCCTTACCGGAAACCGTGCCGAAACACTCGCCATTCCCAAAAGAACGAACACGTCCTTTTTTAACTACATCCCCGGGGAGAAGGACTACCTAAAATGGACGGGGTTACGAAAAACAGGAGGAAGGCAGTATGTGAATTTCCCAGCTTTAAACTATAGGCGTTATTTCGGAGAAAAATGGGAGGAAACGGTCAATCAGGGAACACATGATCGCCTGAGAGCGTGGGGACTAAACACCCTTGCCTGCTGGTCAGATGAAAAATTGCAAAAAGATAGAAAAACACCCTACACATTAATCTCTTCCATTTGGTGGCAAAGCAGTGGACACAGAAAATTCCCATCCCCTTTTCGAGCAGATTTTCAATCCGACTTGGAAAAAAACCTTAGAAAACTGGCATGGGCAAAAAACGATCCATTTTGTCTGGGAATTTTCATGGGGAATGAATTGGAATGGCCGGATCGGATTGGGGAAACCATACAAAAGCTTCCAGGAGACCACCCGACTAAAATTTGGGCAGTCAATGAATTAAAAAAACGGGGCAAAAATAATTTACCCGCAAAAG
>ERZ651776.1592-NODE-1592-length-26740-cov-4.692495_pt1 | contig 26740 bp, 14 predicted proteins | sample MGYA00514761_ERZ651776 | MGnify/ENA metagenome assembly ERZ651776 | reverse complement strand
GGAGTCTGCTTCCTTCTTCGTCTGTACGGTCAATGAAGTTGCGAGACACCATGTCCCAACCACCAATGGATGCTTCCGCTCCCACGAAGTCGTCCATTTGTCGCAGTCCAAGGCCTTAGTTTCTCGCAGGAAGCACGATGAGGTCAGGCATGATGCCTGGGTCAGGGAGGGTGGCGGGGTCCTCTAAGTAGTTGTCTGGAGATCTGGGGTCAAAGCCGAATATTTGGTTTACGGCTTTGTCTAGGGTGCTCTGGACGGTTTGGTTTGTGTCGGGGAGCAAATCAAAGCGGTGGGTCTGCTGGTGGTATTGTAACCGGGCCTGAAGGCTGAGGCGGAGTACTGTCAAGGCGACGTCAGGGCTTAGGGAGTTGAGCGAGTTTGTAATGTTGTTAATGTTGCTGCACACTTCCTTTGTCTTCAACCACCACCACCACCACCGCCTCCACCACCATCAACACCACCATCAACACCACCACCACCATCACCACCACCAACACCACCACCATCATCAACTTCATACGACCGGAGACGGGAAGGGTGCAAAGCTTCCCATCGACGCTTCGCGCCTTTGCCTCGGTCGTCGTCGTTGTCGCCGCCGTCGCCGTCGTCGTCGTCGTCGTGGGGAGGGGGACGAGAGGTTATCAAGCGCGACCCGAAGTACAGACCCTCTGTGCGACGACCCTCTTTCCCCTCCTCCTCCTCCTCCTCCTCCGACTTGACGGTTGTCGTCCGCGGCCGGGGCGCGATGAAACTTGTTAGGATACCCCCGCAGCCCGCGACGGGGACGGAGTCCCAGCAGGCGGAGGGGGACGCGAGGGGGAGGGAGGAGGAGGGGGGGAGAGGGTAGGAGACGTGGGAGGGGGGGGAGAGGGGGAGGGTGAGGGTCATGGGGGAGCTCTTCCTTTGCTTTTCTTGGTTCTTTGTTCGCTTCTTTTCTTTTGTTTTGTTTATGGAGGGGAGAGAAAAAAAAGGAGAGAAGAGGAGAGCAGAGAAGAGGAGAGCAGTTAAGAGGAGAGCAGAGAGGAGGAGAGAAGATGAAAGTATTGCTCTAGCTTCCTAGTGCACCCCGATCACCCTACTCGTGAACAGTGCCTCTCGATGTTCCGAAGGAAAACACGCCCGGTAAGCTCTAAAAAAAGTACGAAAAGATCGTTTCGAAGTTATGAATTCAGTGATCGTCAAACCCTTCGGTTGTGAATTGACGAAGGAAAAGATTTTTTTTCTTTTCTTTTTTCCCACTCTCTTCGTTTCCCCCCCCCCACATATGGTGATAACGTTGAAAACCACACCCTAGGAAATCTCTCTTATCTTCCTTCATATGTGCACGTTTTTTCGTTGAAAAAGTGTACAGGAAACTCTTTTCTCCTCACCAGAATCTCATCGTCAAAAAATAATGCCCCCCCCTCCCCCCCTCTTTCTCCTCCTCCTCCTCCTACCAACCCCTACATTATCCTTCGCCTCCTACCTCCTTTCCCCCTCCTATTGCACAGAATACTCCCTCCGCCCGGGGGAGGTGATGATGGGGTCGAAGTCAGTACCCTCCCCCCCCTCCCCACTCCTCGACGGCGTCTTCCCCCCCCCTCCCCCCTCCTCCGCCACGGACTCGTACGACGGCGACGTCGGCCGCAGCGACCTCATCGTCCAAAGGGACGACCCCCGGACTGCCTCGGGGGACGGCCAGGACCACCACCTCCTCTCCGTCCGTCTGCGGCTGGAAATCGACCCCCTGGAGATCGAATACGCCCCAAAGGGCTGGCAGTACGCGGTGGATATCTCCGGGGGTTTCTGCCCCCCGGGCGGGGGGGAGATAGCTTGGTCCGGCGGTCCGATGGATGCCGCCGCTTCCTCCTCCTCGTCGCCGTCCAAGACCGGCTGCGACTGTTCCCGTCGGATGTCGTCCAAGATGAACCCCGAGATCGCCGAGCTGCCCGTGGAGGAGAGGTGGATCACGGTGACTTTTCCGGAGGATTTCAGGGGGATAGCGGACGTGGTCGTTAGGGCGGGGTGGGCGGCGGGACATGAGACTGTTAAGGTTACTGAGGTGGGGTTGGGAGGGGTTTTTGGAGGCGTCGATGATGCAAACGAATTGGGAGGGGTAGAGGAGTTGGAGTCGGAGTCGGAGTCGGAGTCGGAGTCGGAGTCGGAGTCGGAGTCGGAGACTGAGTCGGAGTCGGAGTTGGAGTCGGAGGAGCCGGAGGAGGGTTCCGCGGACGACGGCGGTGCCGAATTTACCCAAGAGGAGAGGAAGAATCCTCCTCCAAAGAAACCCGAAGAACCCTCCTCCGAAGGGCGCCCAGGTCGTCGCGAAGCCCTCAAGCGTCAGCGCAACATCCGCCAGCAGGATTTCTCGGACGCCGACGCCGACGCGGACGCCGACGCGGACGCCGACGCGGACGCGATCGGGGACGACTTGGTCGACATAAAGTTCTCTTTGAAGAGGTTTTATTTGGTCTGCTTGGCGATTGTCGGGACGGTCGTGGGGAGCGTTTACGTGAAGATTACAGGGATCTGCTGGAGAAATTCGAGAATGGGGCATAGGAAATATAGATGACGGGGTACGGGACGAGGGATGCAGATTGGGTGATTATTTTGTCTCTAATAAATTTCTTTGCCCCCCAAACAAAAACTTCTTTACTGTTCTTATGTTCTCCGTTTGCAACTTTGAGAGTTATGCTCTGGCCGGTGTGCTTGTGTACGACTCTCCCCACACCACACCTACACCTACACCTACACCTACACCTACACCTACACCTACACCTACACCTACACCATGTCTATCCCGACCTGATCGTCATCAAGGAAGTTATAAATCCTAACAAAATCCCCGATGCTCACCTTCCCCTCCCCCATAAGCTTTCCAACCTCCCCCTCTTCAACCTCTCCAAACCCAGCCTCCTCCAGCGCCCTCATCACCCCCTCCACCCCCTCCAGCCCCTCCCCCTCAGGGTCCACCGTCATGTAGGCGTTCCTCGCCTCGCCGATCTCCATGTTTCCCATCCCCAGCGATCTCCCAACGACGTCCGCCTCCGCAAGGAACTCCCGAGTCGACCTCTCCAACATCCCGTCCGCTCCCACCTGCAAAACCGTCTCCACCCCGCGGTTCGGGTCCACGCTCAACGTCTCCATCTTCACGACATTTCTCCTCTCTTGCTCGGAGGTAACGAGCTTCTCTAACTCCAGTGGATCCACAGTAGGAATATCGCCGATCTTCGTTATCTTACCGGAAGGATCCTGGAGGCAAGTGGTAATTTTCTCGGCTGATTCGCCGGACTCCGACATCGTGGCCACTTCGATGTATTTCAAGTGGACACCGTAGGGAGAAGAGAACCGCACTCCGTCCGTGAGATACAACGTGAGAGTCCTTGCGAAGTTCGGCACTGTCAACGTTGCGGTATAAACGCTCCCATCGGCGGCAGGATCCGCAGCGAAGGGAAGGGTGATGGTAGGGGCATCGTCATCTGCTGACCAGTCGTTAAAACCACCAATGAGAGATAAATCTTCCCCTTTAAATTCGGCGGACGGGAGGGGTTTGTACGTTATCTGGACCGTGTCGTGGACGGATACGTGCGGACTGTCGTCGAAGGGGATCGTTAGGGAGTGGGGACGCGTTACCACCGTCAGGGAGAGGTCATCCGGCGGCAGTGAATCCGTCGTGAATATTGGGATTGGATTCAGAGAACTTTGGCGGCAAATTAGACCATTTGATGAACGACGCGCCCTTCCGGACAATAACCAGGACGGAGGGGAGTGGTAGCTGACAATTTTGGTCACTAGGATTAGGAGGGGGAGGAGGAATAGCGACGTCCTCGTCATGTGGTATTTTAGAGTTTTTTACCGTGTTATCAATGATACTCTTCCGGTGACAATAGATATGAAAACGAACGGTAGAAAGTCAATTCTGAGTCTAAAAATATCTAAAAACTGCAAGAACAAAATTTAACCCATTTTCACTTTTGAATTCTTCGACAAGTACCTATTTCTTACCAAGTAACGATAAATTACAGGGAAAAAAAGGGTTTGTGACCTGTATCAACCATAGAACCCTCGAGATGCTGCAAAATCTCTTGAACAATGCAGCTGCAACAGCGTCAACTCCCCAGACACCACATCAACAGCATCAAGATCAGCTGCCCCCAGGCTGGGTCGAGTTGGAAGACCCGGCGACGGGCTCACTATACTTCTACAATAATGATACATTTGAGTCGCGTTGGGAGCGGCCTACTTTCTTGACTTCCTCTTCCGCTTCTCCTTACCCTCAAACCCCGACCATGTCCACCAACAATATCCAGAATGCCACTCCTTCGGCGCGATCTTCGGTGAATTTCCAGCACTCTGCCCGCTCGGCTCAGTCTGAGTGGGACGAGCTGTTCGACCCTGCCTCCAATCTTCCCTACTATATCAACAAGAAAACCCAGGTAACCCAGTGGGAAAAGCCCTCCAACCTCTCGACCCCTTACCGAACTCCTCTCAAGAACGTTTCCAACATGATGGCAACGCCGGCGACTGCGACCCCCAACACAACATTAGGTGGCGACAATGGCGGCGGGACGCTTGTTTCCCCCTCGCCCTTTGCGAAGAACCACATGAACCCCAACCTCGGCGGCAATCTGGTGTCTCCCTCCCCATTTGCCAAGAAGCACATGAACCCGATTCTGCCGCTTCCGGCCCCGTGGATCGAGCTGTTTGATCAAGAGAGTAACTACCCTTACTATCAGAACACTGTAACGGGGGAGACTTCGTGGGAGCGGCCTGAGCCGATTCAATTCCCCCCCATTAATGTCCAAGGTACTCCCATCACCTCCACCCCACTTGCCGCAAACAACAACAACAACGACAACAACATCAACAACATGTCCTTCACGGAGAGTATATTGATGTCTGCTGCAAAAAAATCCGCAGAAAAGCCATCTAGTAACAGCAACAGCGCGGGAAACAGTGCCAAGAATCGGACTCCGACTCCCCAAACTATCCCCCAGTCCCCCCAAAACAATTACACACCTCACACAAATTCAAAAACGCACACACCCGATCTCAAGCCCCTTTCATCTCGGAAGTACATGATGTGGGAGGAACTATACGACAACGAACAGGAGGCGTACTATTACTACAATGTCGCCACCGAGGAATCGCGTTGGGAGCCTCCTGAGGACTGGCCTTATTCTTCCTCTCCGACCGACATGGCGCTGCCTGCTTCGCAGTTTCAGCCCCTGTCGGAGACTGCGAAGAGCATGCGCGTCGAGTCCCCCCCCCCGTTTGCAACCCCATCCAAAACCATGCAAGCGGCGATTCAGCCGAATTCGACTCCGCCATCGCAGCAAAAGTCTACCCCAAACAATCGGCACTGGGAAGTAGGGTTTGATCAAGCAACCAATTCATCGTACTACATCAACACCGCAACGGACGAAATGCAGTGGGAGCGGCCCAACTCTCTGCCTCCTTCTGACAGGAAGAAAACGTTCACTCCCGAGGAGTTCAAAGCGGCGAAATCTGCTGGCAAGGCCCTTCCCGGAGACTGGACGGCGGAGATCGACGAGGTGTCGGGCCACCGTTACTACGTCAATACGCAAACGGGCGTATCGCAGTGGGAGCCGCCGACGGAAATGATATCAGAGCGCGCCTCCGCGACGAAGCCTACGCTGCTATTTACCAATGCTTCTCAGCCGGCCTCTCAGTCGGCGGCCACGACCCTCCTCAACCAGCTCACTAAAAGCGACAAGGCGGTCACTTCGAACAGTTACGACGAAATCGGACAGTTTTCCACGGCCTTTTCCGAGAGCGATGCACAGAAGGCACTGCTGCGCAAGCAAAACAGTGCCAACAATGATGGCAAAGATGGCGGCGCTGCCGCAAGTGCGGGCCAGTACTCTGATAACGGCGGTGTTCTTGGGTTCGTCTGGACTCAGAAACGAGCTGCAACGATACTGCAGGCCAACTTCCGGGGCCGCAGACTTCGTCGTCAGCAGCGCAAGGCCATGAAGGACAAAGAATTCTGGATCAAAGAGAACGCGAAGAAAACGGGAGCTTTCGATGATCTCTTCGATAAGCTGCGCGCTCGAGGTGCCAAAATGCGCACAATTGACCAATGGGAGCAATGGCTGGACGCGAGCGGTCGAATATTTTACTTCAACCCGATCGACGTCAGGGGGCAGTGGGTGCCCCCCCTCGTCTTCGAAAAGAAGATGCTACTGGAAGAGAAAATTTCCCAGGGACGCACCCGCGCGCTCAAGGAGGACTCGGCGATGCGCAAGTTAGAGCGAAACTGGGAGAACCGCACCAACGTCGAAGAAAAGTGGAACAAGCTTGAGCTTGTGCAGAAGGGAAAGATGGAGATTGAGTGGAAAGGGAATTCATGGATGCGAGGAAACGACACGCTTAGATTATCAAGCACCTACACGCGCGATGCGCTGGAAAAAGATAGTTACAAGTACATGTACAATATGCTCAAGAGGACCGATAAACAGCTCGACGAAAAGTTTGAGGAGGTGGAGGAGGAGAGGAAGCTCAAGAAACTTCGAGCTGAGCTCGGGGAGGGCGACGAGTTCGGTTTGACCGAGTTCGAGCTGAAGCTTTTGGAGGAGGAAGAAGAAGACGAGGGGATTGAAGGGGGCCGAACAAAAGCGAGGAAGGAAAAACCAGAAAGAAAGAAGGAGCGCTTCATCAACACCGTCAGCAGAGGAATGTTGGATGTCAACAATCCCGAAATGCTCAGGCGATCCTTTATCCTCAAAATTGGCCAAAACAAGTGCAGTAACTGGCTTCAGCTTGCAGATCCAATTCATGGCTTCAAATTTTACAAAAACAAATCAGACTACAGTTTTCAGTGGGAGAAACCTGAGTTCTGGGATTTACAGCACCTCAAAGAAGACGAAAGCGAAGGTGACAACCCAAGCACCGCTGGCGCCGCTGTCAAGAGTCAGCTTCAGATCCAGCAAGAGAAAGAGGATAAAAAATTGCGCGAGCGTCGTCCCACCCCCCAGAAAATTCTCGTGGAGATGATAAGTTCCTACAACCTGCCGAAGACTCGCTTACTGAACGAGAAGGGCTTTACGAGGAGCTCAGCACTTGATGAGAATGCCACCAATGGCAACAAAACCAGCATCATCGAGGACAATAATGTCTTCAACGCGATTAGTGTGATGGACAAGCAGCTATCACTGACAAAGCTACTCAAGAAAGCCAGCAGCACCCAAATATTCAACAAGAACAGCTATCACTCGCAGGAGGATTGGCTGGAGATGTCACTTCGAAACTTGGTCATAAGCAGTAGTATGGGGGCTACCAAGCCTGTGAAAAGCAATAGAGCCATGAGAATTCCGGGCATGAGAAATCCCAGTTTGACGGACAGCGACTCACCTTCTACGCCATTTTCTGGTCTGACGAATGAAATCAAGCGTATTGAGGTGCGAAACGAAGGAAAAAATTGGAAGGAATCGACAAGGACCAAGACAACAGCGAAAAAGACGAAGACGGCTACAAACCGCATAAGCGAAGCAGCCATCGCAGCTGTGAAGTATTTCAGCTCTCTGCCTTCTATCTCCACCCCCCGCACGAAGCTCAAGTCTCGCCGCAGGGTCAACAAAGAGCGCCCGAGTTTTACCACGAACAGCAAGCCACCAATCAGTAACAAAAATACGGCGACAGAAAATAATATTGCAATGCCCTTTGCCCATCCTCGAATCCACGCTATGTCAAAGCACATGAACGAGATTGCCAAGAGCAGTTTCTGGGCCAACAAAAAGGCCAAGGACGAAACCATCACGCAGAGGGAGATGGAATTGCTGCTCAGTTGCCCTCGCGCTTCCGTCCTTACAAAAACGCAGTTCTGGTCGCCTGTCTCAAGTCCCCACCAGCTTGTTCAAGCGGACGATAGGTTCAGCAGCTATGCTATCCCCGGGAGTAGCAGTATGATCAGGTCTGATATTTCACTGGGGCATACACCTCACTGTACTCAGCGGCTTATTCAGCTCAGAGATCGCGGAATCGAGGTGCGAGAAATGATGTTACTGAATAGCGCCGACGAACAGATGGACGAGTGGTGTGCATTCGTCGTTAAGGCTTTTAATTGGTACCAGCTTCCCAGCGCGGCAAATAGAGCCATGAGCAAAAATGAGAGAGAAGAACAGGAAGCGAAGGAGAAGGCATTGATGAAAAGTCAACAGACACAGCACCACATCATGCGGGATAGCGCCACCGGGAATCACGCAGAAAGCAAGAAGAAGCCTGCTCCTCCTCCAGGGCCACCCCCTCACAAGATGCAGGAAATATTCTACCTCAACAAGAGAAATCTCATTTGTCAGTCCTCGATTCCCAGCAGCTTGTCTTCGGAGCACTTATATAGAGGTGCGTCTAAGACGAATCTTGTCGCTCGCACTGGGTACGGGCACAGCGTACAGGACTGGGACCAGTATTTTTGCAATACTAGCAAATGTTTTGTCTATAGAAACAAGAGGGGGCAAGAGGGAGAGGACGACGAGTCGAACTTTGCACACAGCTACGACTTTGACGAGGAAAACAGTCGGAACTGGTGCAATAATTTGGCCTACATTGACTCCGACGCGCGCGTTCTGATTGACGAAAAGCTGGAAGAGGATCTCAGAGACTGCTTCCGTTTCGTCTTGGACAGCAAAAATGTGCAGGATACAGGGGGAATGGTGTTGGGTGCCGCAAATTTGGCAGGGAAGATGCAATTTGTTCACGCGGGAAAGACACTCCGACATGTGGCCGAATTAATGAATCTGAGTTTGGAAGACGAGCCGCGCGAATTATCGACGGTCGAAGAAGTGACAATCGACCGAGACGAAATAAAATTAGCGGCCGTATTGACGCTGCAGGCCGTTGCAAGGAGCTTTCTCTCGAGAAGATCAGGGAAGAAGAACAATTTGTTGAATAAGGCCCAGACGACTGTATTTTCTCCCGGCATTACGGACAGTGGGAGCAAAGTGTGGCGAATGCGTGAGCGTGGGGGGACGAAAGATGCACAACAGGCGGAAGATAACGCCGATACCAGCACCAGCACCAAAACCAATACTAACCTCGCTCAACTGGACATCATGAACGAGCAGAAAACACCCACAAAGGTTTCTTCTCCACTCGACCCAGAAAAGAGAAAGACGATCGAAGATGCCTTCGAAACACTGCTACAAGATGAAAATACGAACAGTGAGTCGCTTTCACAGCTCAAGATAATTTCAACTGTCAATACCCTCGCGTCCACCAGGATGAAGGAAAGGGAGGCGCTGAAAGAATTTGCATCTCTCCTCCCAGAAGTGAACAGCGATGAAATGGCTGAGTTGTTCCGCATGTGCGACGAGAAATCGCGCTACGACCGTAATGACTTTTGCGAGCTATTCGCTCATCTCGCGAGGAAGGCGACCCCGACAACGGCGACAAGGAATACGGCAAAGCCCACCATTCGAAAATCAAGCAGCCACATCGATTTGGCCATCAGCTCTAGGGTGGCAATCGCTCGAGGGTGGGCGTATGTCGGAGCGAACGATGTCGTCGCGGCAGAGAACGCCGCAACGACAGCTCTTCACGACATTGTAAACAGCAGCAAGTCAGCCACAACACAATCTTGCTATGACGTGGATGCACTTATAAAGGTTGCCGAGCTAATTGGGCTGGGACTGAACGACATGACCAACTATTCCGCGATCTTGAATCTGTGTCTGAAGGATTACCCGTCAAATCCAGCGGTTATGAGAAGTTGTTCTAACCTCGTAAAGAAATTGAACAGCGACGGTGGGATTTTATCGGCGTCTGCTCGACGTTTTGCAAACGCATTCTTGAATGATGCCGTCACAAAATGTAGGAATTTCCCTCCCTTGGACAAGGCAGAGATACTCTTCAATCTTGCGGACTTCGAGCTTAGCAACAACAGGGCGAATTTTGTAGGCAGTGATGACATCACCAATGGAAAAATTGAGAAGTTTCCGCTAATTAGTATCGAACGGAAGCTTAGACAGGCCATGAGCCTACTCGCGCCGTTGCTTAGCAGAAAAGATTGCTCGAGCAGCGTCTTTTCTCTGAGCAGCAACATATGCTATTGCCTTGCTAAGCTGCTACACTGTCACAAGGGCGTTGTCAGTATTTTGGGTGTAGCCGGCGATGACGACGGCGTTCATAGCTGCAGCGAAGCGCTGAAACTCTATGAGCGAGCTCGCGAGTACGGGAATTTGAGTGGCGGCGAATTCTATCGCGCGGGAATCGATATTCACCAAGCCGCGTTGCTGAGTAATCTCGGGAATAACTCTATCGCCAACGAGCGTTTCAGGATGGCTCTCTTTCCTCGGCAGTTTGAAGTCTGTCTAGGGAGTGCGAAGGCTTGGCTGCTGTACGGAGCATACCTTGAGGGTGTGTTACTAGACATCGACGGCGCAAAACATGCCTATGAATTTGCGCTTGAGAAGTCGGAATTCGCAAACGAGGTCGTAGCTCTGCTCGCGTTAGCGCAGCTTCACGAGATTCAGATAGGGGATGCGACAGAGGGAGGAAGGTATTTGCAGAAGGCTATTGCCACCAAAGCCGGGAAGAAGCAAAGACTTAATGTTGCAGCAGCAAGCGTTGCGGCAGCTCAGTTCAGCTCAGAAGTGGACGCGGATGCTGTCTCAAGCACTCAATTGTTGGAAACTGCGCTGGTGGATAATGACGGATTCGGACCCGCTCTCAGGTGGCAGGGGCTACTGCTCGCAAGGGTAGGCCTGTACGAAGATTGCCTAAAGAAATTGAAGGAGTGCTGTAAGTGGGGGAGCATGTACGCGTCCGGATACAAAACTTATGCGCTAATGGCCTTGTCGGTTGCAGCTGACAAAGACTGTAAAGAATACGTATGTAATGTGGACGGGAGAAACGGGGACTTCAGATTGTTGAAGAATGTCAAGGATGCTGCTGCTGGGGCCAAGAAGCTCCTCAGCCGAGCCAACAGTGCAGACCCGAGGTGCAAGTGGACGTGCCTGGCGTATGGCCTGCTGCAATTAAGTGTATACGACAACGTAACTAAGGGGGAAATTCTTTTGCTCAGCGCTTGCGGGATGGAAAATAGAGCAGGAAGAGGGGGAGAGGACAACAGTTCAGTTGGGAGCGATTTATGGCTGGAGAGGCTCGGCATTGGATTTGGTTTCGTTAGTGGTGAAGGAAAGCGGAAGAAACTTGGTAGTGAGAACATTAGCCTGGGCGACAAGGTTCCAGCCGAGGCATTAAGGGTGCTGGCAAGGCTACACGATACTAAGGGAGATATAATGAGTAGTGTTGAGCTATGGAAGAGGTGCCTACGCTTATTTCCAGGAGATCGGCTTGCTATGGCTGGGCTCGCGACTACCTTGTGGAAAGTTGTCAAGGAGAATGCCAGTGATAACGAGGGTTGGAGGGAGGACCTCTTATTGGAAAGCCGGCTCCTATTTGAGGGCAGTGTGAACGATATCACAGTGAATGAGATCAAGAAAATCGAGGCGGCAGGCGAAGACGAAGACGGCGAAGATCCCGGTAAAAATGATACCAGCAATAGCAAGAATGCATTGAAAGCGCACAAGCCATATCTATGTGAAGGACCTGTTCCGGCCGAGGCGCATGCGCTATACGCCGCATTCGTCCAGGATGAACTAAAGGACAATGAACTCGCTAGAATTCAGCTTAGCTTGGCGTGCAAAAAGTACAAGATGCTCAACGAGACTCGCGATGGCGAAATGGCAACCACGAAGAATAAGTCTTCCGGAGTGGGAGGAGGAGGTCTCATGTTTTGCGGGAGCAATTTGATCCCAGCAACTATATTGTACAGACTAGGAAAGTGCGCTGAAAATGCGAGTGATCTTGCGGCTGCAGAGAAGTTCTTCATGTGGTCCCTTGAGGTAAATCTGGGGAGCGCCAGCAGCATCGCAAATCTTAAACATGTAATTAAGTGGGTCAACAGAGACAACAGGAGAGCAAAGGTGGATTACATGCGTTGTAAGAAAAGGCGCAGGAGGTGGTTGAAGGAGATCGGAGATGGAGAGGTTGACAACGATGTCGAAACAATGATGGAGGAGGAGTTGGCTTTTAACGCAAGGTGTCTGATGCTCCACAGTCGACTTCAAAAGTTCGCCAAGCTGAAAAGTGCTGTCCTAGAACAGTCTGGGGTCGATGTCAGCGATTGGATAAGCGTCTGTGAGAGAGGGTGGGAAGGAAGGCTACTCTGTAAATTCAGCGGTCGAGACAGTTGGCAGGTGCTAACGCAAACGCAAACGTAGTTGCGAGACGAATCAAACCACGCTTGGACAAATAAAGGAGGATTGGGAAAATTGAGGCATAGTTAGAATTATCTGTAGCAATACTGAATAAATTTCCGGCAGCGACAGAATCTCTTCTCTTTCCTCATTCACTGGGTGTTTGTTGTTGATCTTTCTTTTTTTCGTTCGGGTCAGCAAATAATTTTGAGCTAACGATTTCATTCAGCACGTCCATCGAGTACATCGTCGTCTCGAGGACCTCAGCGGACGACTGCATCAGCTGGTTGCTCCGAAGCTCAAAATTCTGACTCCTGAAGCTGCTCATTGTGTCGTCATCAAGTCCGTTGAGACTACCAAAATCGTCAATGTCATCGAGCTCGTTCATTTGATGACATTTCTGGTCGATTTCAACTTTTTTCTCTCGAATGTTGGCCACAGCCTTTGAGAGAGCGATGGCAAGATTATTCCTCTCCTCCATGTGCGACAAGCGAAGGTCCTTGTTCTGTGCCTTCAGCTCCTTCAGTGACTTGTTATAAGCCTCGGATTGACGCTCAATGGCATCATTCGCAGCGTCAGTGAATTGTTCCTGAAGGCTCGACTTCATGGCGTCCATGTCAGCGGAGAAGCGAGAGCGCATTGCCCCAATTTCGCCGTCGACAATTATTTCGAATTCTTTCTGTTGCTCGACAATCTTCAGATTTTCCTTACGGGCATCGTCGAGGGAGCGATGGACGAAGGAGTTTTCCTCCTTTGATATTTTGAGCTGCTCCTCGAGGGACGATATTTTAGCCGATGATTCTGACTTGGTAAGTTGAACCACATCGAGCTTCGTCTTTAGGCTTGCCGTTTCATTCGTGAGAGACTTGACGGTGTCACTCTGAGCGGAAAGGGCATCTTCGAGACTTTTCGTGTGCCTACGGAGCTGCGCAAGGTTATTTTCAGCCGATTGGGCCTGTGTCCGTACCTTGTTTTCTTCAACTGATAACCTTTCGGAGAGATTCGCCAGGATCACCTCGTTTTCATCGACAATGAACCGCACATTTTTTTCGTGCTCGCACCGGCTCGATTTGACCGTGGCACGTAGGTCCTTGACAGTATCACGTGACGATTGCAAGTCGGCCTCGAGCGCCTCGATACGCTTGCTGTGATTCTGCTCGGCGACTTTCAACTGCGTACCAGTGGCGTCGGCTTGCTCTCGTGCTGCGAGGAGCAGACTTTTGCAATTATTGAGCTCGAACTCGAGGTTTGAGAGAGCCATATCGTTATCGTTGACAAGGGTAGCGATTTTATTCTCACAGTCCGATTTCGTTGCGGAAAGCAGGCGCTCAGTTTTTTGGTTATGCTCGTACATTTGGGTCTCAAAATTCGCTTGTTCGTTCTGCAGCACGATTCGTTCCGTCGACTCCAAGATCTTGTACTGCACTTCGTGGCGCTGGTTGGTCTTTTCGAGGGTATTTTGGAAAGTCTTTTCGAGATCTTGTAACTGAGTCGCGCTCTTAGTTTCCAGGTTGTCGTACTGTTTTCGGAGGGCATCGAAGTTGCTTGTTAAGGTGGTGCACTCGGAGGCTGAAGCCTCTAAGTCCTCTGTAAGGGCAGCGTTTCTTTTCTCCAGCTCAACTCGCTCAATCTCGAGAGTATCTTTGCCACCCTTCACGTTGTCGTATTGAATCTGAAGCTGACGAAGATCCTCCTTTAGTATCTCCGATTGAGTACATGCAGCCGCAAGGGCGGCACTATGTTCCTGTTTCGTGTTCTCGAGGGTCATTTGGTGATCCTGCTTGGATTTGCGCGACGCGAGGATCATTTCCGATTCCAATTTTCTGTAAGCGTTGACGTGGTTGCTGATGCTCTTGTCATGCTCACGGCGTAAGGCAGCCAGGTTCTCGTTTGACTCGATAAGCAGCTGGGATAACTTAGACTGGAATCCAGATGCCGTCTTTTCCTTTTCGTCGATAGCGCTCGAGAGTTGGTTCCGCAGATCAGTAATTTGCTGCTTGTCGTCGGCGACTGTCGTTCGAAGTTCGGCAGTTGTCAAAGTCAGTTCTTCATTGTGATTTTGTGCAGTTTGGAGTGAAAACGTGACGGTGTCCACGTTTTGAATCGCTTTGTTGTGCTTAGTTGTCAGCTCTTCGTAGTTTTTCTGGGCCAATTCAGCCTGCTCTATCAGCTGACTGATTGTTTCATTTTGATTGGCGTGCATTTGGATGTGCTGACCATAGCGAGGACGATAAAGGACAAGGGGTGAGGAGGGGAAAAGAGGAGATTACTCATAGGGACGAGAGTGTTCACTCACCTTCGCGATTTCGCCATCCCTCTCCCCAATTTTGGACTGTAGATTGGCTTTCTGCTTCTTGTTAAGGCTCTTGAGAGATCTCAATTGTTGATGATAATCGCGCTGCTGGTTCTTCAAGTCCCCAAACTCTGTCAATATTAACGTAACATCGTTCAGCAGGACATCATGGTTCGGAGTTTGAGCTGTCGCGCTGTTATGGCCCTGCGATGACGAAGGGGTAGTATGTCCAGCAGCACCGTCGGTGACCTCGGAATTTGAATCGGAATCATCCTCGATATAAGGATTAAATTTTAGCGCAAGACCCTGAAACGAGTCGTCAACGTTCTTGATACTCTGCGCCGTCGCTCTCAAGTTCTGTAGCAGCGTATCCCCAGGCTTGTTCGAAGTGGGGCTGGGGTTGATGACAGTGACGCTGGCGTTGGCGTTGGCGTTGGCGTTGGCGTTGGCGTTAGTATTGGGAGAAAAGGAGGAAACATTCACGTCTGAGAGGTTGGTGAGAAGTGAATTGTTGTTCATGTTGATCATCGAGCGCTGGGGGGATCCAAACAGAGCTGATTGTGGCTCGACAATTTTGTTGTCATCGATGGTAGAATTCAAGCGTAGCTCCCTGGCTCTGCTCTTCAAGTAGCTCATGTTACCCTCAATTGCGTTCTTTTGCAGCGCGAGCAGCTTTTGCGAAGACTCAGCTTCAGTCGCCAGCCGGCTTGCGGCTGAGGAGGCTCTGAGAACCTGCTTTTTGGTAGCTAGCTGGGCTGCCTCAAAACGTTCCATCTCAAGGAGGGCAGATTGCTTCAACTTGTCTGTGTTGTTCTCGTGCCTTTTAAGTAGCTTCATAAATTGGTCGCGCTCGCTGCGTAAGCGTGCGGCGGCGGCGGTGGTGGAGGGATGGTTGGTTAATGAAGGGGGTTGTTGTGGGGGTAGAGTTGTTAGTATTGTGATTTGGGAGTCCCTTAACTCTAAAAAAAACCGCTTGTGGAGGGCATGGCAACAAATACACCTTACCTAGTCACAGCAGCCTCCACCGCATTATCAATCTCTTTGTCCATCGTTTGTCGGACTCTTCTCTCATTTTCACTCAGCATCGTCCCATACTCGTCATGGCGGAATTCCATCCTGTGAAGCTCCTGGTTGAGGCGTGCTATTTCTCCTTCGTAATACTTCCTTTGCTCTGGCATCGAGACCGCGGTCGCCGGCGCAGGGTGAGGCGACTGCATCCAAACGTACACGGAGCGAAAAGGGGGGAGGATCAGGTCAAGCAAGAGCAAATGAGAGAGAAAGTGAGCCGAATTCGGTGTCCGAGCTCGGGAGCCGAAGAAAATCGGTTAGTAGAAAGCCGGTCGCCAAGTTTTGGAGTGGGTCGGAAGAGATGTCAATTTGGTAAAATAGAGAGGGGCATTTTCATTTTTTCATGATCCACCAAAAACGTTGCTCTTGTGCCCTTTAACGTTCCAAAGCAAAAAAACTGCTGCAGAACAATGGACAGGGAGAATGAGAAGCTAAGCTCCAAAAAATCACCAGGGAATGACTCGAAAAAGGTCCAACAAAATTTGCCATCGCCTACAGCAATTAGGTACTCCCAGTTTGCGGTAGAGGGGAATGATTTGATTGAGACAACGCCAAAGGCGTTCGAAGAGGTAGACTTCACTGGCGGTGGGATATCTTATCTGGAAATCATCAAACCCTTGAATCTCTCACGGTCTTTTGATTCAGCCACTGTTGGCAGTGTGGAGGATGGGAATCGAGGGGATACTAGCGCTGGAAACGCACGTAAGTACAGCAGCAGAAACTGCAGTGATAGCAGTAATAGCAGTTATGCGACACCAGACAGTGGTAGCATGCCTGGTGCAGTCTCTACGTGTGCAGACGAGAGTAACCCTTCGACAGTCTCCATGCCTCTCCCCTCCTCCACACACAATAAGAAATCGACGACCCCTCAACCCCCTCGAACACCAGGCTCCACTAAGAAAAGATCAAAGAGCTTGGGCGGCGAAGGGACAAAAAACAACTTTGGTACGTCATCGGAAAAAATGATCAATAAGTGGGGGAGTTTTATCGGCAAAAAGGGCCACCGCCCTCGACTTGACTCTGGGAGCAGCGCAGTTGGCCGGTCTCCGCTGCTCGTTAATTCCCAGAAAAACTCCTCGACATTGATCTCAAATGAAATCAGCGGATACTTGTCCAAGCTTGCCGCCGGAAATGTCTGGCAAAATCGATGGTTTGAGACGAATGGCAAATACCTTACATACTACAAAACCAGGAGCAAGAAGGAATGCCTCGCTGTTTTGAACCTGACAAAGAGCGGGCGGATCTACGTCGACATCGAAGACGGTGAGATGAGGACCTTCATCATCGAAGTTAAAAACAAGCCCTACCGCTGTGTCGCCGCCTCGGAAGCAGAGTGTGCAGACTGGGTAATTATGCTCAACCGGATCAAGGACGAACGTTCAGAGACCATGACAAGGTCATTAACGACCAAGGTTGGTATTGTGGCAAAGAACTTGGAGCTGACACCAACCCGATCTCGGAGCAAAACATTCCGTCCGGCGGACAACACCCCCATTTGCCCTAGCCGTAACGTAGTAAACTTCGAAGAGGGGGGCATTCACAAGACACCGTCAAACATAAGTGGCATGACAGAAGATGATGACAACCATCTCGGCGAAGGCAATAATGGCATCGACGGCGAGAATGTCGACAAGACTCCACTGGCTTTCTGGCTCAAAAGGAGGCGCACCAAAATGGCGGGACTGCACAGCCTCGGTTGCTGTCATAAGTCTCGGAAGAGTGATGTCGTCGACTTTGTTGACGAGAATAAGCACCACAATAATGTCAGAGTCGCGGGGGGGCTCATCAGAAACTCTCCCACTTCATCACCGTACAAGAACAAGGCGAAGTGGTGGAGGTCCGCAGAAGGACAGTTGGTGGATATAATTGCGGAGAGAGCTCGGGAAGAGTTTGTTGATGATGACCAAGAGTTCAGAAGCATAAGGAAGAAGAACACTGCCGACAGTGTTGAGCTTGAGTTCGAAGACGAGGAAGTCGAAGACAACGAAGGTGACATCGACGAAGATTCACGCGAGAGTCGGATCGACAAAGGCGGATGCGATCCATTGAATACGAGCTTAGTGGTGTAGTTGGGTGATAACATTAGGAGAATCTTTACGTTCAAAATTATCGTATATATATTCCCGCGCGCGATCATAAATAACCCAAGGAAAATAGCTATTAGTGCGGAAAACCCCCTGTTCAGTGCAATACAGAAACCCGTAAATAAAAGTTTCCTGCTGCTGAGATTATTTTTGGAAACAACACCCTTCTGAAGCGTAAAAATTACAAACTTTTTTGCTCACACCTATCGAGTGAATATAACAAGACTGGGGGGCGGGGGCATTTTTGATAATTTGTCCACACCTTGCTGATTCAGTGTGTGTGTGTTTCTGAATGGGTTGGCAGGCAGACGTTAACAAGACAAAAAAGCGACATCGTCCGTATCTTGGAACAGCCTGGGGCGATGAGAACTTCTCATCGCGTTTTCCTCGCTATTTATCGTCCCTAACGTCAAGCGAATCAGTGTATTCTCCTCCTTCAGCTTGCAAAGTTGTAACAAATGGGGCTTCCGAGGGGGAGGCCCTCCCCTTTTTCATCGATAGTCGATCGGTTGGTGTTCAAGAATTTGGGGAAAGGTTCGAGAGGAGGGGAATACCGTGCGTGATAAGAGGGGTGCCTGAAGAGGAGGAATGGGGAGCAAGGGTGAGATGGAAGGATGTGTACCGGTGGGGGAGCGAAGATGGAGAGGAGGAGGATAGTGAGGATGACCCTGATGGTGAGACGGGGAAAAAAGCTACCATTGCGACTGAGAGCGCCAACATAACAGCAAGCATCGCAACGAACGTAAAGAACATTGACATTCAAAGCACCCAGGCAGACAACACAAGCATGAAGACCCACTTGCCATCAGCTGCATCATCAGCGTCAGCTTCTTCTTCTTCCAAACCAGTACCAACATCATCATCAACATCAATATCAATATCAATATCACCATCACCGTCACCGTCACCATCATCGGAAAAAAGAGAGGCAACTTCTTTCACAGAGTACAAGCGTGCACTCCTCTCCCGATCCTTCAAATGTGGCGAGTCTGATAGTGGCAAGACTCTCCGATTGAAACTCTCTCACTTCCTCAAGTACTGCCGTTCCAATACAGACGACTCCCCCCTCTATGTTTTTGAGGGTTCTTTTGACGACGATTCCGTTGCCAAGAAGCTCCTCGAGGACTACACTGTCCCGAAGTATTTCAGGGAGGATCTCTTTAGACTGGTGGGAGAGGAGCGCAGGCCCCCATACCGCTGGTGGCTCATTGGGCCCCAGAGAAGCGGCACAACAGTACACATTGACCCTCTCGGCACCTCTGCTTGGAACACTCTGATTGTCGGTCAAAAGAGGTGGGTCTTGTTCCCTCCCTCCACTCCGAAGAGCATCGCCAAGAGCAAGGAGCTCTACCGGAAGGGGGAGGACACGGAGGCTATCAATTACTTTGTCGATGTGCTGCCCCGGATTAAAGATAAGCACAAATCTCTGACTATATATGAGTTCACACAAAACGCGGGGGAGACACTATACGTCCCCACTGGTTGGTGGCACGCTGTCTTGAATTTGACTGACACCGTAGCTGTCACACAGAATTTTTGTGATAGGTGGAACTTCGAGGATGTTTGGAAGGAGACAAGGGGAGGCAGGAAGAAGATGGCGGCCAAGTTGTTGAGGAAGCTAGAAGAAGGTTCGGCTGGGGATGTGGGAAGGGGGCTTGGAGAGAAAGCTAGGAGGTGGAATGTGGATGACGGATTTGTCATGTACGAGAAAGAAAAGAGAGAAAAAAGCGACGATAGAAAGAAAGAGTCCAAGAATGAGTCCAAGAATGAGTCCAAGAAGGAGTCCAAGAAGGAGTCCAAGAAGGAGTCCAAGAAGGAGTCCAAGAAGGAGTCCAAGAAGGAGTCCAAGAAGTCAAAAAAGGACGGCAAAAAGAAGAAGGAGGAAGAGAAAAAAAGGAAGGGGGTTATTACCGGAGCGGACGTGGCTTGTACTGGATTACAGGAGATGAACAGCGACAACAAAAAGCTAAAGACAAATTAAGCGGGCGCAGTCGTTCTTCGTATATAACAATAAGTAGCTAAGGCCTGTGTGTGTTTTTGCCTTGAAAAACCTGTAAAAAAAACACTTCAACTACCGTTTTTTTTCTTTCTAATTTCTAATTCTATGTTCATATTCTCTAAAAATTCTTGAAATCCAGCAGCAAATACTCAAATACGTCCTCATCATTGATGTCTTCTGTTGCGAGTATATTCTTGCTGATCCCACTGACCTGCTCCTCGAGGAGTCTGAGCTGCCGGAGAATCTCTAGCTTCCGACACGAATCCCCATTGTGCAAACCGTCCAGGTAACGCATCAAGCGGGGATAACGGGAAATATGCGTCATAATTCCTTGACTGCCTCGTTTTTTCAGCTTGGCGGACTCGTCGGATATAGAATGATCGCTGTCGCCATAGTTGTCATCAGCTTGCTGTTGCTGCTGTCGAGAGTTGTTAACCCCCTGTGGTATGTCTAAATGGTAACCAATATCAACACTGTCTTCTCCACTACCTTGCATGATTGCGCCAACCCCTCCATTGGAACCCACTCCGTCATCAGCTCCATAGTTATCCAATGCGTCAGTCATCAACTCGCTTACGTCCATCTCGCCGCGTCCAACCATTAACTCGCGTTGGTTGTTTGTGTCGCCACCATTACATTTATCTAACTGGTAGCCATTGTCCATGACTGTTGGGGCCGTGCTCCTCCTCTTTTTGCCCCTTGCCTTGTCCTTGTCATTCCCCCTGTTAACGCTGACGTTGGCGTTTGTACTCGGGTCGTCGATAAGATCCTGTAGCCTGCGCTGACTGCTCGCCTTGACCAGCCCAAGCCCGCGAGACAAAGGCTGCGGCGGCTGCATTGCTTTATTATGGAAACTGACGCTGTTGCTCCTGCTATTGTTCTTGCTGCTGTTGTTGCTAATGCTTGGGCTGAGGCTCGGGCTGGCACTATTCACTGATAGCTGGGCGTTCGAGGGGTGACCGCTTGAGAGGTGACCAGTTGACTGCTGGCCAATAGACTGTAGGCTGGTCGACAGCTGGCCGCTCGAGAGGGTGCTCGCATTGCTGCCACTGCGTTCTCGAAAACCAGTCATATCAACCCCAACCTCATCAGCTCGGTGTTGGGGAGGAAGAGGGGAAGCTTCAACATCAACAGGGCTATAATAATACTGGTGTAGCCGCCACAGCTCTCGGGAGCTGAAATTCCCTAAGCAGCCTGCTAGCAGGCTTTGAAGTTGTGGCCACATGGGCAGTTTCGTTATCTGTTGATTGAGATCGATAATTGTCTTCGTGCGAACTGAGGAAGGCGAGGGAACTGAGCAGGCAGAGAGATTATTATTGCTGTTGTTGTTGCTGTTGCTGTTACTGTTGTTGGAACTATTGCTGTTGCTGTACAAATGTCCGTAGGGGAATTGAGGTGGTGGTGGCGGCATCATTACAGCCGGATTCTCAGCTCCAAACACCATAAAGCGCAAACTCTGATCGATCCCCATACGCTCGAACGCCTTAGTTGCTTGCCTCAGCACCTCCTCTGGCTCCGCTATATCTGTCTTTTCATGACTACTTTTCGTGGCCGTAGGTTTCTGCTCCACCTCAGTCCCTGTCACCTCACTTGTCTCCTCCCTCCCCAGCCTCCACATCATTCTAAGAAAATTGAGCACCCAATCATTGCTCCAGCTTTCCACGATGGACGCAAAACCTAGCCTGACAGCCAACACGCCCAAACGGAATCCAGTGAGGGTGCGGAGGGCGCTGCGTGTATTGCTCACGACACCACTGCAGACGTGAAGAGACTGAGTGGCAGTGATTCTTGTGTCGAGATAGAGTGTGTGGAGGTGCTTGTTTGTAACAAGGGCATAGGCGATCGACTTGCTCGCAAGGTCTGAAAGGGAGATTCCCGATAAGGTCAAGCTCGTGAGTGATTCATTGGAGCTTAAGGCAGACATTAAATGCTGTATCCCGGACGTCGAGAAACGATTGAATGGCACCGCGAGATTCTGGACCCTCATATCATCGATGGCACCAGCGATTGCTATCACCCCTGAGTCACCAATGGAGTTGTTTCCGAGGGATAGCTTCTGGATTTGTCGTGTATGGACGTCCGACATGCTATCATCACCGTCGTCGTAATTGCAATTTTTAGTGGAAGCCACGAGACTACGCGCGAGGCGAGAGGCCCCAAGATCGCCAATGTTATTGTGGGACAGTTCCAGGTTCTCAAGCTCCAACGATGTGTTGCTGTCCATTGCATCAGAGATCAAAACGCAGTCCGAGTCCTGAAGAGAATTGTTATCGCATCGAAAGTCCTTGAAGCGGGAGGGCACCAAGCTGAACATTTTAGCCAAGTGGTGGGAGTTATTGGAGTTGATTCCTGTCCCGTCAAGGTGAAGAGTGGTCAAAACTGAATGAGGTACCGCATCACATATCGCCTCAATACCAGCATCGCCAAGTGGATTGGCGGTCAAGTGGAGATTCTCGATCTTCGCGTCAGTTTTTAAAGCCAAGGCTAAGGCAGTTGCACCTTCAGGACCGACGCGATTTCCCGAAAAGTAAAGGGTCCTGATTTTGGAATTGAGTGTGTTGAGAGTTTTTGCAACAGCCTTCATTCCATGGCATGAAATGTCATTGAATCCAAAGTCTACGTCCCGCAATGATGGATGAGGAGAAACGCCCTCACAGATTTTCTCACAGCCTTCGTCTTTAAGGTCGTTATACCCCAGCTTTAGCGTGCGAAGGGAGAGGTTGTTTTGCAGTGTGAGGGAGATCAGAGAGGCATGAACAGATGAAAGAGAACGGTGGCTCAAATTTAGGTCGGTGAGTGATTTTTGAAGGAGTAGAGGGCCAAGGGGAGGAAGGGAGCTTGACATTTGTGCTTGTGGGTGTTGCAATTGTTGTTGTGGATGCTGCAGTTGGGGCACTTCTTGATTCGGGAGTTGAGATTCGACATTTTGGCTTGATATGCTTGACAAGCTATTGTTGCTTACTGTGGTAAAGTGGTTGTATGTCGTGGGAGAGGTAGGTAGGTATGGGTAACTCGCCGGAGCGGAAAAGCTTATTAAGGAGATGCAAGGAGCAGCAAATTGCTCGGAGGAAAATGAGGAGGGGAAGGGTCTCTTGTCACCATCCTGATTCCGCTTGCACTCCATTTTAAAGGCTCAGCGCATTCTCTGAAAAGTTATGATGCTCTGCACACATTTAAAAAAATGAATCATTCCAGTGTTATGAAGGAAGTTCTAAAATTTTCATGAGCTGTGTCATTTTGCCTCCCCAGTTCGGACCCGGCCGGGCCGGGGCCTGGGGGACCTAGCTAAAATAACAGTGATGAGAGTATTGAGTTTTGACCCAAATTCCCATCAGATAATTCACATATAGTTACGGGCAGCCAAATAGGAGTAACCGAACACCTAGTGTGAACGGGCACTACTTTGAGGTTGTCTGGGAGGAGTTTGGACCACCCTTACTAAACAACCTGTTTCAGTTGAAAAGTGCCAAGCATCTTCGAAATCAAGATGCTGCATCCAATTTTTCCCCTTATTTAATAATAAGATTTGCTTTAATAAACAACATCTAATTTCTATCATTTAATTTAGAACAGCGATACCTTGGAAGGATTCAGCGTCGACTTCATCCACCAGGCCTCGGCCAGGAAGAACTCTTGTTGAGACAGGAGCCCATCTCCATCCGTGTCGGCCTTCTCAAACATTACCATCAGCTGGGATTCAGCCTCATCAACCTTCTGGTAGTGGGCCTGCCTTTGCGCCTCAATTTCAGCTAGTTTCTCCTGGGAGGTTACTTCCTTAAGCGCAGCCTCAAATTGCTTGTCAATCGCTGCCTTCGCAGCCTCCGAACGTTCCTTGCAAGCGGCAACACATTCGTTCCTATCAATGTCCCCATCACCATTAGCATCGTAACGATTGAAAGTTTCCATAATCTCGTCTTTTTGCTCCTGATCAAGATCTTCAAGGGCCTCTAAGCGACGATCATCAAATACTAGATCGTAAGTGACCCCCTGGCGGCAAAGGGAAGTGTCAATGATGTTCAGATCGCCATGTTTAGGTGAGGGCGCAAAATGCAGGGGAGCAGCAAGAGTTGTAGGGACACCGGAAGGGTTCAGTGCCACGGGAGTCATCCAGAGGTCTTGAACAGTGCCGGAGAGACCCAAGCAGTCCTTCACCTCGTGTTCCCAAAGCACACAGCTCTTGCGTGGCAGCGTGCGGGGGGATGGCACCCAAACTAGGTGTTTTTTCTGCTCCCAGCGGAGATAAATGTGGAACTTTGAGGCATCATGGACCCCCTCGGGGAGGTCCAGGTGCATGTACTTTTCCAAGACCGATTTGACGCGCGGCACAGGTGTCGCGATAGGGCGCTGGTTAGCCGGAATAGGAAGTCGTGCGGAAGGGTCATCAGTGTCATCAAAGTTAGATGCTGTGTTCAGAATAGCATTGTATGATGAGTCGATCTGGCAGGTCACCATCCCCAAGTAAAGGTCCGAAGCGGGGTTCTTGACTAAGGAATCAAGTTTTTGAAGAAGATTCCTCTTCATTTCTTGCCCCTCATCATTGTCATCGCCTTCCACATTAAGATCAAACTCAACACAGGTTAACCAGTCCATCCCAGCAGCAGGTTTCAAATCATATATTCGAACAAGGGAACTCCCCAACGAAGCGTTGGCTACCAAGCACCGGGCAATATCCTCCTGAAAAGACGCAGTGAAGCGGCCGCGTTCAGAGCTACCAGGTGGCATCGAAGAGATATCTATTTCAAGCCGGATCTGGGGGTGTTTCATAAGTTTATTTTTTTGTCGGCGAGGCGATTCAGGTTCATCCTCCTATATAGAGCAACCGAAAAGGGATACGAGATTGGGGAGAGTTAATAAAATTTGTACCGAAGGTTGAACGTCGTGGCGCTGCAGGTCGGCTTTCAACGCTCATTTCTGGATACTCAGTGCTTCTCCCTCTGGCAAAAAAATCTCCTCACCTCTACATAGAAACTGGCCCTCGCATTCATCCTCTGACCCATTCTTTGCCGCTGCAGGCTACCTCTCCTACTCGCACAGTTCGCCACATATTTAAGTGTCTGCATCCACATTTGCTTTTCTCGCTCCGTTGTTGCCGTCACTTCAAAGGGGTCTTTGCGCTCAGGGACCTTGATCTGGAAGGCATAGTCCTGCTTTCTCTTGGACTTTGTAATGTCTGGATCATCCAAAATCTCAGCACCGTCGAGCGGAAGGACGCCCTTAGGTTTAGAGTCGTCAGGGTTCTTAAAATATTTGAGGAGGTAGTTGTCATCTGGCCCCGTGAGCCTATGCTCCAAAATGAAGAACCGCTTCTGCCAGTTGCGGCGATTGCCAAAGAGACCGCTGGCACCAGACGATCCACCTTTCTTGTTCAGGAAACCACAAACCTTCCGCCGTTTCTGGTTCCACACAACCAGCTGGTTCACATCAATTTCCGGCAGGTAGTCATCAGATTCATCCTGATTGGAAGAGGTTTTGGGATTCATGATAGACTTTGATGGAGCGGTGCAATGGAGAGATGATTCGGGAGCAGTTGGGCTCTTCAAAAAATTTCAAGGACTTTTTGGATTTAAATTAGCAAAACAGTTGATAATGAATTTTCTGGGCCTTTTTCTGCAGTTCCTGAGCAGTGTCCCGAGACAGAAAATGATTCACCCACCAGCTCACCAAGAGAGGACAGTTGAAGCCTCCGCTGGTTTCCCAAAAACTGCTCTCCCCCTTTCACGGCCCCTAGATAACGACGATTAAAGCTAGAACGCCGCATCATCTACTTTTCACATTAAAATTTGATTTGTTTCCAGTCCTGGACGATGCCCCCATCCCCCCCTGCTGGGTTCACTTTCTCTCCTCTCCCTCCTTCGGGATACACTACCTCCCTGGATGACACCCGCCTCCCTCTCCGGAGCACGGCGGCCTTCCTGAATTCCCTCCAGTCCTCGGCGGGCCTCTCCGAATCTGGCATCTACCCCTCCGTCGAGGATGTCGTCCAAAGGCTCAGGAAGGTCGAGGAGGCGCTCAAACGAACCGGGCACTACGAGCAGATTGCCTGCCAAGTCGACGTGCACGGGAGCAGTTCGAATGTCCAAGTTATGAATTCAGATGACAATTCGAAAAATGACAATTCAAATGGTGATGGTAGAGGAGTTCAGGGGACAGTGACGGCTCGCTGGAACATTATTGAGAAGGGTGCTGGCTATTTAAAGACCTACGCAGGAGTAAACCCGGATCTAAGTGATGTCTCTGGTGGACTGATGGAGGTGGGGGTGATTAACAAAAGTTCGGGGGAAGATGGGGGGAGTGGCAGCGGCAATAGCAGCGGCAATAGCGGCAGCGACAGCAATAGAAACCCCGGAAACGTTCCGACGGAGATCAGTCTCACTGGCGGACTGCGGAACGCTCTAGGTTACGGCGAGACAATTGTCGCTAGCCTCACAGGCGACGGCGCTTTGCAGTCCGCTCTTTCTGGGGGCAACATCAAAGAGTGGTTCCAAGGTACCGCCCCGGGACCATCGATCGAGATTAAGGCCGAGAAGCACTCTCCGTTTCCCTCTCTCGGTATGATTGGCCTGTTTGGCCTGATCGGCATCATGAAAAACGGGAAAAATGGGCAAAATGGGCAAAATAGGCAAAACAGGATGAAGCAGCCATCTCCTCTCCAACCACCGCCGCCACACAACTCCCTCTTCTTCCACACTGCGCTGACTGGACTCCTCCGTTCCCGTACATCCCACGTATTCGCCCGGGGTTATACCCACGAGACACTGAATTCCCTCTCCCTTTCTTCCACCATCGACACATTCAAAGGCCTGAACGGACCTCAGTTCACCCTGGAGCTTTGCAGGAACGAAGACAGAATAATCCCAGAAATACGGCCTAAAACGACGATCCCAGCTTGCTCCAGTGAAGTCCTTAGGGAGTGCTACGGAATAGGGGACGAAGGGCGACGACGACAAGGCGGCGGGAACTTTTCAATCAAAGGAATCTTCCAAACAGGACGCATCCAATCCTCCCTTTTTGATCATGCAGAAAACGCAAACGCAAACGCAAACGCAAAGAAAATGCAGAGCACCGTGCGATTGTCGGTGGAGAAAGTTTTCTCCCAAAT
>ERZ651776.1584-NODE-1584-length-26887-cov-8.881761_pt1 | contig 26887 bp, 35 predicted proteins | sample MGYA00514761_ERZ651776 | MGnify/ENA metagenome assembly ERZ651776 | reverse complement strand
AGGGCTCGGGCTAAGAGGATGGATCGTGGTCAGCCTTTTAACATGAAGACACCTCAAAACGTAAGGAACGCCATAAAGGGTGGTAAGAATATGAAGTTTGTTGGAGGATCAAAGGGTTTCAAGACGGTCACACCCAAGGTCAAGACCCCCACACCAAAGAAGGCAGTTAATATGTACATTAATAAGTTCGTAAATAAACTAGATAAAGATGAAGTCAATGCACTCAAAAAGAAGATTTGTCAACCTTAAAAAATATTTACCTATAATAAAATGTTACTGATCGTAATACTCATCATTGCGAACATATACATTCTTTGTCAGACGGGGAAAAATCAAGTTTTCACTCCAAAGGTGCAAGGCCCTAAAAAGTGGACTGTTTACGGGACCATGACATGCAAATGGACTCGTAAGCAGTTGGAATATTTTAACAATACGAAAAGACATTACGTCTTCATAAATTGTAATGAAGAATCATGTGATAATATCGACGGCTTTCCTTATATTATTCACCCTGATGGTGAAATCAGTATCGGGTACACCGAATTTTAAAGACCTCGCACAACGCTAAGAGCGATAGAAAGGACAAACGCGTCAGTGAGGGTGTTGACAGGCTTGAGGGTGCTTATATGTTTCACGAGAGACCTGTTCCAGAGAAGACGGATCAGGAAGGTGGTAATAAGAAGGGCGAGAATGTACAAAAGAACTTCCCTGACCATATCGGTACGAGTTTGGGATTTGGCAACGTCTTTAATCATTTATTACATGTTGATATTTTTTTTCTAAATAGACAGTAAGATGACCAATCTGCCCCTGAGTGGTTCCGAACCAAAATTCACGAATAGACGGTGGTCGACTAAAAAGGGTGTTGGAAGTAATAACTGCTATGCGTATGCTGTGGGAGACTACGAAGCGTACAGGTGGCAGAAATCAATACCAGGTGATCGATCGGGGCTTTCTAACAAAGGTCATAATTACACGTCATGTAAGGGATTAGCGAACCGCGTTGTTTCAGACAACCCAACAAAGGTTTACAAAGCTCGAGCGAATGAAAGATGTAAAAAGGGGTACTACAAAGTTATGATGTTCGTGTCCCCTGGGCGACCTGTGAACTACATTCGACAGGGAGATTTTCACTTTTATAAACAGCACGGTGTTGTTGAGTATAAGATCAAACCAGGTGACACCATTGCTTCAGTGGCAAAGTTCTTCAAAATTCCAGTGTCCCGAATTCAAAAGGCGGGATCATTTAAAGTTGGCAAACGTATCGTTTTCCGTGCCAATGTATTTAGTCATAAACGTGGGTGGGCCACGGGACCTCTCCTGAAAGATGCTAGGGGTAATATGATCAAGGATCCACGGACATCTTCGAGGGATTATTCTACGCTAAACTATAAACTATACTGTGGGTCATTCTGCGTCAAGAATAGAGGAATCAAAGTCGGCAAGACTCATCCCAAGGTCGGCAAGAATACTGTCTAGGTCGGGTTGATTTTCAACGTCAAAGTTGATATCAAATAAATCCAATACATCGAATATAGAATTTTCATTCAATGACACAGAGTTTGCGACTGCTGTGTGATTGTTCTGAATCGTAACTAGAACATTAAATTGAGATGCGTCAAACACTTTTCTACATGTGGGACATGTGTTCTTACCTTGGTTTTTCCACTCCTGTAGACAGTGGGAATGAAATATATGTCCACATCTGATCGGAGGATTTGACCTCGTCGATCGGACTTCACCGAGACATATAGCACATATGGGCATTCTACAGTAGGGTAGTAAAGTATTTTTCGTAATTTAGCTCATGTAATTTAATAAATTTTAGATGTATCGACTAGGGGTTTGTTGCAGTCTACACACGGGCCCGTACCCTGGTTAGCTGCCTGCACTTTGTTGAAAAGTTCGGGACCAGACTTCTGGAGAAGCTGACGGTAGGAGTAATTATCCTCGTAGGTAATATTGTTCTGCTTCATGACATAGTTGTTGAACAACTGGGCTGAAGAGTTCACAGTGAAGCATCGTCCATCGGCCATTCCAAGTCGTTGAGACATATTGTTACTATAAATTTAGAAATTAATTTGCCGGTTGTTAATTGTGTGTAGCCATGACTTGAATCCCTTATTTTTCAAATGTTCCACAAAAGGATCACATCGGTATCCCAGATAAATATCAAATACATCAGTTTCCTGTGTCTGGGATACACGGATTGATTTGTTTTCATTTATGTGTTGGTTAATGATATTATAGGCAAATGCGATTTCCTTGAGTGTTTCTGCACCGGTAATGATAATTTTACCAGTACTGAAGATACTACAAGTGATCTCTTTCATATCATTTGCTGGTTTAAACTTAATCTTCACGGCAGAGTAGCGATCTGGTTCAAATGATACTTTGAAAATATCAGAGTACTCTTCAAACCAATTCGAAACCACATGAAGGTTGATATTGTAGTTTAAACTGAAGTTGGAGTTAATCATCACTACACGGAAGGAATCTTCTGGTATATCATGATCGATATCAAGAAAAGTCTTGAAAATGTATGTAAGTTGTGTGATGATACGCTTACAGTCAAAGAGATCACAACAGCCAGCAACTTGAATACTCCCATTCGGGAATACCTTTACTGATTTAGTGCTGTAGCTGTCATGATACGTCAGTGTAACTTGATTGTAAAATGTCGTCGGTTTCAGTTTCCAGTGAAATCCTCCGTCACCTCCAGAGCCTGATCGTTTCATGGTGTAAGAACCAATCTCCTCGAAAATAGCTCGAAGTCTCTTTATATTAATCTGCTGAACAAAACTTGATATCATAGTTATTGTGGTAATCTTTACCCATGAAGGTCTTAACTCATCAGGTAAAGCTTTGCGAAATTCATCCAGTGTCAATAGATAAGAAAAACTGTTGTTTGCGATCGATGAATACATCTCGATTTTGGGACATACTTTATATGTTCCACACACCCCACTTAGGTGTTTAAAGACTAGATTCTCTTTATATTCACATGAACTGCTTTGTTAAGAGTGCAACCTCTGTTTACGATGTTGACTCTAAAATGAATTATATCGAAATCGTATACGAGCGATTCGTCAAGAAGGATAAGAAATACGACACGTACGTCGATTACATTTCTACCGAACCCAATGGAGATTGGACCATGATAAATTCTACCAAAAGAACCATCTTATATGTAAAGTTTCTTGACACTATGGTTAAAAAGACACTCGAAGTTCAGCACAAAATAGCAGAGCTCACACTAGAAAATGTGTTTACACGAGACTATAATTGTATTCGTCTCGCACATTCTAGTAAAATATTGGATCCCACATTCCAGCCACCGATTATCAATGTGAACAGTGCTTGGCAAGTGGATTTTATGAAGAAATTTTGTAAAAAATACCTCCTTGAAATAATTCAGAGATGTAACAATTTGGGGCGTTTAGAATATTTCATTAACGTCCTGAATATAATACAATCAGAAGTATAACTAACATACAGAGGAACATACCAAAATAAGGAATCCTCACCTCATTTTTCACAACCTTCTTCTTTTTTGATGGGCAAGTGAAACCGGTATCTATGTTTCGTTTAGGTTGAATAACGATATCACGAACAACTGGTTTTAATTGGTCGTTACATAATCCAAAATCACAAAATACACTACGATCATCTACAGATACTGGTTTACACACAGTTTTCTTCAGTTCTGAGAAATTTCCAAATTCACCCGTCTGTCGCATACCCCCTGGAAGGGAGAAATCATGTGTGACAAATGGATTGACGTCATTGATCGCATCTTCGTCGTTGAGCATATATGAACTCATACTTGTTATTACTTCAGATTATATTTCTTATCTCGCATCTTAGTTTTGTGTTCACACCACATCTGATCCAGGTCCACATTTAGCATGTGTGCCAGTTGAAAAAGGTAACTGAAAACATCACCCATTTCCATCATAATATCAGTACCCCGATCCTTTTTGAGATTTGTCTTCTTGAACGTTTTTTTGTGTTGACGAATTGCCGATGCTAATTCACCAAACTCTTCTGTTAGTAAAAGCCACACTGTATCGACAGGAGCACGATCCCACCCCTTTGATCTACAGACCTTCTCGGTTTCAGTTTTATAGTAGTTAAGACTCATACTTAATATACCATCGAGGTATAACTTTAAACTAGTTGATACCCATTTTAGTATTCTTGTCCAACTTGTTTCCTGTAGTGCTCGTATTCACTGGACGATCCAAAAGGTCCCTGGTTGTGTCAATTTCCTTACTGTATGCGATATACTGAGCTACACCAGTTTGAATCTGACCAACAGCCGTGTCAATGACACGACCATTCATGTACTTGACCTGCTTCTTAACTTCCTTGTTGTGATCACCCGAGTTGTTGATGAATACCACGCGCATGAGACTGTATAAATCATCAGGGTTCTGATAATCTATGGATATACCACTCTTATTTTTAAAGGCCTGACGAATCCCACGCTGAAGCAATTCGGTATTGAACTCAGAAAAAAAGAGTGAGTTCAGAGGAGTCTCGGTTTGTTTGATGGAATTGAGGTAACTCATTTAATATACTCGCCGAAAAAAATTATATGTAAATAGTAAATGCTGAACATGTCCGACTTCGACGAAGCGTATGCTCAACATCCAACATTAAAGAAGGAAGCTGAAATTAACTGCAAACCCCCAGCATGCTTCGTGGGTTCATATGCCCCAGTCTCCAAGGCTGGTGAGGAAGGTGCTTTTTTCGTAAACACGTATCTTCTTCAACCCAATCGCAAAATGGAAGTGGCGGGAACTGTCCCCGTTCGGAGTAAAGACTTAGAATGTAAGAAGTAAGTTAAAAATAAAAATTTAACAATAGGTATATGAGAGTTATTAAACGCTCAGGTCGTATTGAGGATATGAAATTTGATAATGTCACCAATAGGATCAAGAATTTAACGTATGATCTCTCAGAAAATTGCGATTCATCTAAGGTTGCGCAACAGGTATTTTCTTCCATGTACGATAACATCACAGCTCAAGAAATTGATATACTTTCAGCCGAAATTTGTATCGGAATGATCACATCTGACCCAGACTATGAGATTCTCGCGACCCGTATTATTGCGAGTAACATCCAAAAGGTATGCCCAAACAACTTCCACCTCGCCATGCGAAAGCTTCATAAGGCTGGTATTATCACAGATGAAGTTGTAGAAGTCGCACAAAAGGTCAAAGAGTCTATTAAAACTGATCGTGATTTTGAATTTGGTTACTTTGGTCTGAAAACTCTCGAAAAGAGTTATCTTCAGCGTGCCGATGGAAAGTTGGTAGAGACACCACAGTATATGTTTATGAGAGTTTCTATAGGTATTCACGGTAGGGATATTCCAGCTGTATTAGAAACATACGACAAAATGTCTCAAGGTTTTTTCATTCACGCGACACCTACATTGTTTAACGCCGGAACACCCAGACCTCAGATGTCTTCCTGCTTTCTCATCGCCAATAAGGGTGATTCCATTGATGGAATTTATGGTACACTAACAGAGTGTGCCCAAATCTCGAAATGGGCCGGTGGTATCGGTATGCATATTCACGATATTCGTAGTAATAAGTCTCGTATTCGAGGCACCAATGGCCAATCCGATGGGATTATTCCGATGCTTAGGGTATTCAACGCCACGGCACGCTACGTCAATCAGGCTGGTAGGCGCAAGGGTTCTATCGCAGTGTATATCGAACCATGGCACGCAGATATCATGGATTTCTTGGAACTTCGTCTCAATCAAGGTGATGAAGAAGCTCGGTGCAGGGATCTCTTCTCGGGTCTCTGGATTCCTGACCTGTTCATGAAGAGGGTTGAAGAAGGTGGGAACTGGTCACTTTTCTGCCCCGACAAGGCCAAGGGTCTCTCTGATGTGTACGGTGAAGAGTTTGAAGCACTGTACACGAAGTATGAAGAGGAGGGTCTCGCCAATTCAACTGTTCCAGCGGCTGAAGTCTGGAAAGCGATTCTCAAGTCTCAGACAGAGACTGGGACTCCCTATATGCTGTATAAGGATGCTTGTAATCAGAAGAGTAACCAAAAGAACTTAGGTACGATTAAGAGTTCTAACCTGTGTACGGAGATTATTGAGTACACAGATAAGGATGAGACTTCGGTTTGTAACCTGGCATCTATCGCTCTCCCCAAATATGTAAACAGGGAGGCGAAAACATTTGACTTTGATAAATTGCATGAAGTCACTAAGATTGTTACGAAAAACCTGAACCGCGTGATCGATAGAAACTTCTACCCAGTTGAAACGGCGAAGAAGTCTAATATGAGACATCGCCCCATTGGTCTAGGTGTTCAAGGTCTTGCAGATGTATTCATTCTGTGTGGTCTCGCATTCGACTGTGAGGAATCACGATTGATGAATGCACAGATTTTTGAAACTATGTACCACGCATCACTCGAAGCTTCATCCGAATTGGCGGAAGTTGACGGTTCGTATGAAACATTCGAAGGTTCACCAGCTTCTCAGGGTATTCTTCAGCCATCTATGTGGGGTGGTGAAGCCAAGTACCCACTTAGGTATGATTGGACTGAAATGGCTGAGCGTATCAAGAATAAGGGTCTTAAGAACAGTCTTCTCATGGCACCGATGCCTACTGCTTCTACTGCACAGATTCTCGGTAACAATGAATGTTTTGAACCGTACACGACGAACATCTATCTGCGACGCACACTTGCGGGTGAATTTGTAGTGGTGAACAAACATCTCGTAGATGACCTAAAGAAGGCGGGTCTCTGGTCCAAGGAAATGAAAGATCTCATGGTCAAGGCGGGTGGGTCTATTCAAAACATTGTCGATATTCCCGATGATATTAAGAAACTTTACAAAACTGTATGGGAAATTAGCCAAAAATGTATCATCGACATGGCAGCTGATCGCGGTAGGTTCATAGACCAATCACAATCGATGAATCTGTTCATGGAAAGTCCCACAATGTCCAAGTTATCTTCGATGCATATGTACGCGTGGAAGTCGGGTCTTAAGACCGGTATGTATTATCTGAGATCTAAGGCAAAGGCTCGACCAATCCAATTCAGTTTAGAACCAGACTGTGTCGCGTGTTCGGCTTAAAGTTTTAACCACACTATAAATTAGAAATGTCGAAAATTAATGAAGCTATCAACAACCTTGAAATCGGGGAATATAACAATCGAAAAGTAGTTCTATCGACAAAACAGGGAACTCCTATGCGTATTCAGTTTCCGAGGTTGTATATGCCATTTGGTGTGTCAGGATTTACACCTGAAGTAGGAATGACGAAGTATAATATCGACTTTGCATTGAAGGGACACGATGAAGATGGTAGTTATATTAAAAAATTCTATGAAGGTATTCGTGAGATTGAGGATAAGATCATAGAATCAGTCGTAAATCAAAGTGAAAAGATTTTTGGTAACCAAATGACAAAGGATGAACTCGTACCAATGTTTAATTCTAACGTCAAAGAGTCACCCGATAGGGAACCCAAGTTTCGTGTAAAGGTTGACACCGATCACCAAGGAATGATTAAGGCTGGTGTCTATGATTCTGATAAAAACGCAGTCAGGGCAGAGGTTTCTAATGGTCTCTATTCAAGAAATTCGGGTCATGCTATTGCTGAGTTAAATAGCGTGTATTTCTTGAACAGGAAGTTTGGGTGTACTTGGAAGCTTCATCAGCTCGTTGTATACGAGCCTCAAAATTTAAAAGGTTTCCAGTTTCTTATTTAAAATCGGAGATTTTGGGGAAGCCCACTTTGACCCGCGACGGGTGTTACCATACCACTACCCACTTGGTTCCTAAAAGCCGCGTTAGGCCTGTAATTCTTGGCACCACCGGGCATGTTTACATAAGCACCGCCATTGGGCCCCTGCATGATGCGACGACCCATATTATCCATATAATTCATAGGCATTTCTTCACCAAATTGAAGACCACTGGCTTGTGCCTCCATTCGAGCCTTCTCGAGTGCTTGGTTATGAGCCTGTGTGGCCATGTTAATAGCCTGGCGATGCGCCTTTTTGGCCATGTTACGCCCCTTTTCTATCGCTGAGAGGGCCTGTTTGGTGGTATTCTCCGCCATCCTGCGCCCATCCGCTTGAACCTTGTTAGCTATCGCTTTACCCTTAAAATTCGCCCTCCCATTGGATGACACCGCATTGGCAACTTTCTTCACTGCGCTGTTATTTTTAGGCTTGTTACCTGTAGCTGTAGTAGCACCGGCTTGGGCCATCACACCTGGAGCAGCAGCCTTGGCCTTGTTGGCGACCGCCTTGGCTTGGGCCATCACACCTGGGGCGGCAGCCTTGGCCTTGTTCGCGACCGCCTTGGCTTGAGACTGGGCCTTGTTTGCGGCAGCTTTAGCTTGGGCTATTACACCCGGAGCGGCAGCTTTGGCCTTGTTCGCGGCAGCTTTGGCCTTAGCTTGAATCTGTGCCATCATACCGGGACCCTGAGCCTTGGCCTTGTTCGCAGCAGCTTTGGCCTTAGCTTGAATCTGTGCCATCATACCAGGACCCTGAGCCTTGGCCTTGGCAGCCATGGCTTTACCTTGGGATTGTGCTTGCTTGGCCATCGCAGCTCCCTGCTTCTTCATCTTATTCATAAAAGATCCAGCTTTTCCCTTTTTGACTGGAGCCATTTAGTATTTACTGATATTTTTTTATCAAATCTACTTTTTAGATTTCACACGCCGCGTGGGCTTGGTTAATAATATATGATAAATTTCCTGAGCTTCTTTGAGTAATTTCCCCTGTACTCGCACGAACTTGGAACGATCAATATTCAATCGGTCCTTCGCCTCCTTAACAGAGTAGTTCCATAACGCTATGGTCATTCTTAATTAATACATAGATTTTTTACTGCTTGAGAAGTTTATCGTACGCCTTGGTTCCCTCCTTAGGAACGCGGTGGAACTTACCATCCTTGGATTTCGCCTTCGCCGCATCAACAAACGCCTTAAAGGCGGTCGTCTTGTAAGCCTTCTTCGAAGCCTTACTCGCCGCCTTGGAGATAATCCGACCATCCTTCATCTTTAGGTCCTTTTTGGTGAGACCACCACTTGTCTGGGTAGCGTTGCCATGGAATACTTCTGCACGAGAACCAACAGTCATTTATCTTATGCTCTGAAAATATTTTTGATGTCCAAGATTGAAATCTTATCGGTAATTCGATTGACGGGGATCTGTGTTTTAACACGATCGTCGTTAAGAACTTCCGAACAAACCAATGATTTATGACCCTGTAATGCCATCATTTCTTCTTCGACACTGACAAATTGTACACATTCTTTGTATACCAACTTTTTCACGAAAACTGTGTGATTCTGACCTGTGCGATGACTCCGACCAATCGCCTGGAGTTCGGTGGCCGGATTCCACGCGGGGGCGGTAATGTACACCCGTGTGGCCTCCTGGAGATTGAGACCCTGACCCCCACTTTTTATCTGAATGATAAAAACAGCTCCAGGTGGTGCGCGTTTAAACGCATTAATTTGGTCAACTCTGTCATCTCTTGAAACTGACCCATCGATTCTGAAAACTTGACACTTTAAATTTTTCTGAATATGATTCATTTCACCACGGAATTGACAAAATATGAGACTTTTTTCCTTTGGATGTTCTTCAATCAAACTGAACAATGTTTCCATTTTTTTTGACCTCCCGGTCCATTTTGTTGGTGAAACACCATTTTTAGAAGCCACCCCGTCGAGATACATTTGTGGCCAAATCATACATTGACGAGCACGAAGAAGACACTCCAAAATGACCATATTTTTTGAATTCAAACTCACTGCATCTTTGAAAACATCCTTGATAATATCCTGTGCTTCCAAAAAAACAAATTCATAGAGAGCCTTTTCTTCTGGGAGCATATCAAGTTCAACATTTTCAAAGTGACACGGTGGGAGCCTGAGGCGTTCATTGATTTGTGCAAGATCTTCTTTGGTTCGACGAAGGATGTAAATATCCTTGATATCTTTGGTCATGGCTTGAACACTCGACTTGTGAAAGCCAAAGAATACACACAAAGAAACAAAATCGTTCATCGAGTTAAATACAGGTGTACCAGTCACGATCCACTTAATAGTGGAATGCAAACGACACACACTTTTGTGTAACTTTGAACCACTGTTTCGTATTTCATGTGCTTCATCCAGAATGACCCGATCCCACTGCACGTGGTGGAGAGGTGTGGATGCACCACTTTCAGCACCTTTGACGGTGAGTAGAGTGTAAGGTGCAATTGTAATATCAGCCTCTTTCATTTTCCGTTCTGGACCATCAAAGATATTGATCGTCAAGTTAGGGGCAAATCGGTTGATTTCTTCAACCCACTGTGTGATAATCGATTTGGGTACGATAATAAGCGTACGAGGCGTCGGGTTCCCGAGCATCGTACAAATCAACTGCACACTTTTACCCAAACCCATTTCGTCACACAGAAATCCACCTTTGGGTCCTGATTTTTGATTTTCCATGTTGAGCATCCACATCACACCCTCCTTTTGGTACGGTGAGAATAGACGCCCGTTAAGGGTCTTTGTCGCCAAGATGTATTGGTCTTCAGTCGTCATTGTAGGGATCTTCTTCGGGAAGTGGTTCAATTTCGCAGACAGTTGGTTCGAGTTCCTTTTTCTTACGAGTCTTCTTCAACTTAGGTTTTGGAAGTTCATCAATATGTTCTCGAAAATAGAGTACTTTTTCCCAAAATTCCTTCATAATCGGGAAATTGGTCTTCCACCACTCGGGGTCCCGCTTAACGTTCACGACATCAAACTCTTCAGGCTTTGGCCAATTGGTCTCCGCCGGTTTGTACTGAATAAAATCCGCCTCTTCCAAGTCCAAAATCTCCATACACAACTGAAGCTGAGGCATATAATGAATGGGTACTTCCCCAGGTATAATCTGTCGCATAGGAGGGCATTTAATTTCGACAAGCTTTCCAGACTCGGATACACCATCGGGACTCCCACCAAGCCACGTGTGTTCGGGGTGTGGACAAAGACCGAGTTCATGGACAACTTCTCCGTGTCTCTCTTCATAGAGAATACGCGCTTCATCTTCAAATTTCTCACCGTGACGGGTGGCCGCATTACCGGTAAATTTTTCACCGAGACCACATTTTTTCAGTAAGAGGTCCGCAGGTGTTTCGTATTTATTAACACCAATGGCTGTAGCAGCATCTGAAGCGGTCAACATGTTACCACGGAGTGCGAGCCACTCTTCGGATTTCTGCGCCGCATATTCCCTCTCCAATAAAGCTTTAACATTTGGGTGCATTATTAAATAATATACTTCTCAATCTTTTAAGCCAATCCTTGTCTTTTAAAGTGTTCTATTCTTTGAAAAAAGTGTTTCGCAGCTTCCTGTTCAGCGTGTTTTTTACTTTTAGCGGTACCTCGACTTACGTACTGATTATCGATATATACATCTATGTAAAATATACCCTCATGATGACCAGCTACACGGTATTCCGGGAGTTGGTGATTGTTCACTTGACAATGACGCATGAGATGATCTTTGAAGTTATCGTCAACCATTATGGAATTCAGGTCAATCATAGCGGGATTTGTGTAGATCCTGAGTACGAATTCTTTAGCGTGAAGAAGACCAAGATCCATGTAAAGAGCCCCGATTAGAGCTTCGAACACATCTTCTAAAATCTTGGGGTTGTTATTCCATCCATTGCGCATACCCTTTTCATCCATGATAACTAATGCATTCAACCCCATCGTGTTGGCTATTTTAGCCAATGTTTCACCACGAACGAGCTTTGTACGAGCTTTCGTGAGGAAACCTTCTTGTCGACTTTCGTAACGATCAAATAAAAACTTGGTGATAACAAAACCTAGTACGGAGTCACCAATAAATTCCAGAGTTTCAAATGATTCTGTAAATTGTTCATATTCTTTGAGTGCGGATTTGTGTGTAAAAGCCTTTTGGTACAAATCAAGGTTTTTGATCTTTGTACCAACAAGTTGTTCTATTTGTTCTTTCGTTACGAAAGTAACCATCTTGTTGTTAATACTATGTTTTATTTTTTTAAGCCTTTACAGGTTCCTTCTTAATGTAATGAGGAGAAAGGTACTTTTGGAGGTTGAGGTAAGTTACAACGACGTCAGCGGGGGGTGCGAGAAGATCCCTGAGTGTGTCGTCTAGGATGATCTGACGACCGTTCTCGGGGTGCTTAAGACCCTTCTCAAGGATGTACTTGTTGATGAACTTGGTCACCTCGGAACGAGAAATGAGATCCTCGGCTGGAAGGGCAAGGAACGCGCGCAACTTAGGTGTGATTTCCTGCTTTCGGTTAAACCCGTTGTTCTCGGCACGCTTCTTAGCCTTCTCACCATCGGGATCCTCTTGGGTATTCTTGATCTTACGAATGAGCTTGGTGAGGGTCTTTACCTCGGAACGAAGAGCAACGATATCGGTTTGAATGGTTTCAAGAGACATTATATCTATCTTACAGACTTAATCTTTAAGTCATGGAATACGAGAAACAATAATGTGATTATCATAAAGAAACCAAACAGGTAATCACGAGTAAAGAATCGAGAATCATTTTTTGGTTTGCGCTTGGGTCTCTTTAAAATCCGGAAAGGTTCCCCAGAACATCCACCAGCGCAACACGCACTTGGGCAAGGGGAAATAGTTGGACCTCTCCTCGCACCACAGAATTGATTCTTCGCACCTTTGTACTTGTAGCATCTACACTCGTCTATAATACCACAGTCCATAATATTATATCACAATATAATAATGGATGAAAAGATCTACCCAAAGGAGACCATCGAAAAATTTATGAACGATAATTTACTTTTCAAAGATTCAAAACTCAAAAAATATTTCGATAGAAATGAACAACGGGATTTAAAAAAGTTCAGGGACCGTGTTCATAGTTCGTATCCTGACAAAGACTTTGAGAAGATGATTTATGTTTTCATCACAGATTCTATCCGTGACATCATCCTTCAAACAACCGGTGAATTGACTGAATTTCTCAAATCGTCGGGTGATCTCATCATAAGTGGGGGTGAAGCATTTAACATGTATGTAGACTTCAAAGATCGTATAGTCACTAGTGACATCGACGCAAAGTTTGTCCCACATATGAAAACCAATGCGAAATACTTTGGGAAACTCCAGGCTTTGAAACTACTCCTGTGGAATAAACTTGGAGAAATATCCAGTCGCTTAAATGCACGGATTAAAAATCGCATATTGGCACAGAAAGGTAAGTTGACCAAGTTCCTTGGTGTGGGATTCAAAAACAAGGGGCCGTATGTGACTAGAAGGTACACATTGATCAAGAAGAAGAAGTCGAGGGAAAACAACAATCCAGGGAAGGGTGATGTTTTTATTGATGTAGAGTTATTCGCACTGGATCTCAATGTTAGGTATTTATCACCTAAAACGGGTAAAATTCAGGATTTCACGATGGGTGGTATCTTAGATATTCCATTCATGCGCCCAGATGAGTTTGGTTCGGATGTCGCATTAACGAGAAAGAAGGGGATAACATACCGCAACGCCAGCACAGGAAAGATGGTTGTAAATAACAAAATTTTAGTTGCGAGTAAGGAATTCTTAATTGGAGACATTTACCTCATGCACAAGCTTAAATTGCGACCAGAAAAGAAAGAGAAGGATCGTCAACGACTCATAAAACTTGGACAAATGTTTAATAAGAGCATCAAACAGAGCGACTCCATCGATGATATATTCAAAAAAGTCCGTAATAAGATCAGAAAGGTCCGCACGGTACGCGCCAAACCTGGGAATGTGAACATTAAGAAAGCATCTCGTATCAACCCACGTAACTATAGTAAATTCACAACCGAACCATTAAAGGAGCGTTTATCTAAGCAGTTAGTACATGGCATTAAGACAGTTACCCAGGGCACAAAGGTGGGTAATAATTATGAAAAATCATCAGGGAATAAACGATTTAATGTAGATTCTCTCAAGTGGAAAACTGTTAGTAATAAGTCATATGTAAAAAATGAACAAAATTACAGGCCAAAGAATGCGCAAAAAATTGCCAAGAATGTCAATGTTAAGAAAACATTGTATGGATACAGAGGAAATAGAAATGACTGGCTTTCGAAATCGATTCTAGACAAGGCGTCTAATATACCGTTTGTTGGGTTAAAGAAATGAAACACATATAGAGTATAAATGATTTTTGATACCCTCACCAAAGGTGAAGATGGCCTCCGAACTGTGAAGGTTCGCAATGATAACAAGCGAAAGGTTTTCGTTCAATTGAATGGTGTTAAAATCTCTGACATTTCCGATGATATTCTCATTGACATCGTATCCGATGCGAATGTTGAAAAGATCAAGGTAATTGATTCGGGGAATGTCACAGCCGCACAAGAAAATGCGGTTGATTGGTTTGGTAAGGAGTTATCTGAGGATGTTATCAGGGGAGCTTATACACATAGTGCACCCGACAACCAGTTGAGATGCGAACGAATCGACGTCACCAAGGTTTTCAATTCTCAGCAGGAGGCCGTGGACTTTGAAACTCTCCAGAAGGATAAATCTTGCGATGTTATTCTCGAATTTTCTGAACTTTGGTTTGCCAAAAAATCATTCGCGTGTACATGGAATCTCGTTCAGGTCAGGCTTCATCCAGAGCCAATCATCGACACATACCCAGACGAATATGCATTTGTTGATGACGACCAATAAAAAAATTTGTTACTAATATATAAAGATGATCACTAATATGCTCAAGCGTCACCAGTCTAAGATACTTACTCTCGTGGCCATTGCCGTAGTTGTCTACTTACTCACTACTCTCAACAACACTTCCGACTACTCCATCAACGAGCGTGAGTATGTTGGCTTCGGTAGCGGTTCGGTCATTGGCCCCGCTGCGGCTCCTGTAAATGGGGGTATGCAGAAGGGTACCGGCCTCGCCTCCTCCCTCCTTCCCCGCGAGGTGGCTTCCGAGGAGGATTTCGGTCAGTTTGCCCCAGAGGACGTGCTCAAGGGACAGAACTTCCTCGAGCCCCGCGCCCAGGTCGGTTTCCCCGAAACCATCGGTGGTGCCCTCCGCAATGCCAATCAACAAATCCGCGCGGATCCCCCTAACAGCAAGGATCCCTTCGTGTGGAACAACTCCACTATCGTCCCCGATCTCATGCAGCGTAGTTTGTGTGCTTAAAGATTTAACTACAGGATAACATATGACTTCCGTTGGAACTGACCTTTCGGGTAACGTTTCAAAGCTTGTCGAACTTTCCAAACAACTTTCTGAAGCGAAAGCTGATATCAAAATCCTCAACCAGGAAGAGAAGCGTCTCAAGGAGAATGTGAAGAAGCATATGGTTGAGCAGGGTATTGATACCATTAACCTCAGGAAAGGTAAAATCAGCCTTCGCAAATCTGTTCGTAAGGGCAGTATTAATAAAGATGCAATCAAAGATGGACTTTTGAAATTTTTTGGTGGTGATGAAGCAAAGGTGGAAGGAGCACTTAATGCTATTAAAGATGGTCTTAAAGTGAAAGAGTCGACCTCTCTGTCACTAACTGGTATAAAGGATAAACCCGAGAAAGAAGATAAGTAACTAACCATGGTCTGGAGCCAATACGTATACGAAGCCAATAACGGATTTGATCCCGATGTCAGTGATGACGAAGGGTTCGAAAATGAACACACTCCTCTGAATATTGAAGACTGGGAAGTCGAATACTCAGATGAATTACGGTATATGTGGAATACGATGAATACACTGCTGTATGATGCACAGATTGAACATACTGGAAAGTTTTGCGACTTTGTCGAGTTTTGCTATGAAGAGCGTGACACGGGTTTGACACGCACAACATGGGAATATCAGGAACAGACGATGTGGTACGAAGAGCGACTTGGTCATATTTGGAGAAACATCAGGCGCATTGTAAATGAAAATGGTGTACACGAATATATGATGCGTGGAGCTACATTTAACGACTTTACTGCTTATGCTAAAAATTATATGTGTGTATATTAAATGTTACCCGATATCACGTCCCAAAAGGTCGCCATCCCCGCAGCTCTTTTTTTGTCACTAAGCCCCGGTCTTCTTCTGACCACCGACGGCTCGAAAATATCTTTCATGAACCGAAAGACTGGTCAGATGGCGGTATTTTTCCACGCACTTGTATTCTTTCTCGTGTACAGCCTAATTGCCAAAACAATGGGCATCGTACTCACAAAGACCGACTTACTCGTGACCACCGCTCTCTTTATCTTACTAAGCCCCGGTCTCTTACTCACACTTCCCCCCAAGTCGGGTGGTATCTTCGGATCTGGTCAGACGAGCATAGAATCCGTGCTCACACACGCAGTCGTGTACGCTCTAGTATTTGCGATATTACGTCGTCAATTTCCTCAATTCTATTAAGTAGGAAGATGAAGTATCTTATTCTCGGACCGGCGTCTATGGGAATATTTTCATTGATCGGTGTATTAAAAGCGCGGGAGTCTGAATTAGTTGATGTCAAGGAAATTTCAGGGTCTTCCGCTGGGTCGATTTTAGCATTATTCTTAGGGGTTGGAATGTCGGTTGATGAAATTCTGGAAACTTCATTAAATTTGAATATCCCCAATTTTGTTAAGATACGTATAGGGTCCTTTTTTAACAAATTTGGTTTTGTTGATATGGCACCCATTCGTAAAAAATTAGTAGAAATATGTGGGTGTGATCCCACTTTTAAAGAAATTGATATGAAAATTTACATTTCAGCATTCTGTATGAATACTTCTGAAACGGTGTATTTCTCTAAAGATACCCACCCGGACATGAATATCATAGATGCTGTATGTATGAGTATGGCTGTACCTTTCATATTTGCGTGTGGTAAGTATAACGGTGAAACTTACGTAGATGGGGGTATGAAGGAGGAATACCCAATGACACCATTTTTTGATAAAAAACCATATGAAGTTACATGTGTTAAGATTAAGATGAATCGGATATATCAAGAAGATATACAAACACCAAAACAATTTGTAGAGTGTTTGGTTCGTTCAGCACTGTCTAACCGCGTGACTTACGATTTACCAATAGAAATACACGAGATCAATGTTGAAGATACAGATGTGTTTGATTTCAGTATGAGTTATGAAGAAAAAGTACAATTGTTTAATAGGGGATACATGAGCCATTAATCACTTTTTTTTGTTAGTTTAAAATATATGACAGACCCGTGCAAAAAGGGCACGAGCGTTAAAATTCTCCGGAACGTGGTTAAAATCAAAACCGGAAGAAAGACTAAACTAACAAAAAAGAATATTTGTGAAGTATACACTAATATCCAGGAAGGAAAGTTACTCTTACCACCCCTGGTTCTTACACCAGATAGAATGTATTTACTGGATAAGAAATCACCATTCAATTCGAATGATTATGAGAAATTATTTGACAGGTCTTCGAGTAGAGTCACCTTGAAAAAGTTGGCTGAAAAGATTAACATCAAAAAAGTTGATGCGTTGACGAAGAAACAGCTCACTGATACAATTCTGAAACGTCTCCAGTTTTTGAATATATCCGAACCTGTCAAACTCAGTAAACGGTCTTCAGTCGCAGCAGCGAAACGCCCCATAGCAGTACAAAGTACAGCAGTGAAAAAGACCGTACAAAAACGCCCCGCAGCAGTACAAAGTACAGCAGTGAAAAAGACCGTACAAAAACGCCCCGCAGCAGTACAAAGTACAGCAGCGAAAGTTGTAACGATTTTCAAAGGACCAAATGTACCTGAGAAACCCTTAGTACCTGAACAGGCTAAGGTTGTATTAGGTAACAGGAATTATGACCTATTATTTGATCCCAAGACTAAGAGAGAAGATCTTCTCAGGATAGCCAATAAGGTTGGTGTCGAAAATGCAGAAAACATGACAAAAAAGGAGTTAATCGAAGCGACCACAAAGCGCGTGAGATTTATGAGTAATAGGGGCTTAACTCCCAAAAATATAAAAAGTGGCGCGAAGGTACCATTTTTCCCCAAACCTCCCAATCGACCCCCACCTATAACAACCCCTGCATTTTTACAACAAAAATCGGGTCCCGGGGCTGGTGGCCCACCGGTCGGGGGACCACCGAGTGGAACACCAAATTTCTTAAAAGGACGCACGGTAGTACCAGGTCCTGCCCCCATTCCTCCTAGACCCTCTAATGTGAAGCCCAACAATGTGAAGCCCAATGCGAAGCCAAACAACGTGAAGCCCAGTACCACCAACACTGGAACTGGTAACAACAACGTGAAGCCAAACAATGCGAAGCCCAGTACTACAAACACTGGAACTGGTAACAACAACGTGAAGCCAAACAACGGGAAACCAAACAACAATGTGAAGCCCAGTACTACAAACACTGGAACTGGTAACAATAATGTGAGGCCAAATGCGCCCCCTCCTAAAAAGAGTGGTAAGAGCTTTTTCAATTATTTCAGGGGTGGTAAGAAGAAGAATGCCACTACCACTGCCCCCGCTAAGAAGGGTAAGGGCTTTTTCAATTATTTCAAGGGTGGTAAGAAGAAGAATGCTGCTGCCACGGTCCCCGCTAAAAAGAGTGGTAAGAGCTTTTTCAATTATTTCAAGGGTGGTAAGAAGAAGAATGTCAATGTGAAACCCAACAGTGGTATTGGTAAGAATACACTCCCACCTAATGTGAAACCCAACAATGGTATCGGTAAGAATACACTCCCACCTAATGTGAATCCACCTCCAATCAACGTGAAGCCCAACAAGATTGAGAATAACATGATTGAAGAGTTAATAAATAATGCAGTAAATAAAGAAATCTCAAATTCTGTGCGTAAAAAGCAACTCAATAACGAAGCTAAGCGTCAAAACCGGGCCAAAAACAAGAACAACAACAATTTCAATGCCGCCAAGGAGCTTAACAAGCAACTGAATAACGAAGCTAAGCGTCAAAACCGAGCCAAAAACAAGAACAACAACAATTTCAATGCCACCAAGGAGTTTAACAAGCAAATGGCAATAAGAAACATGACTGACGAGTTGATAACTAACGCAGTCAATGAAGAGTTAAATAACGAAATTTCGAATTCTAAACCTAACAATAATTTCAATGCCACCAATGAGCGTAACAATCAAGTAGTAAATAACATGACTGACGAGTTAATAACTCGTGCAGTAAATAACGAAATCGTAAATTCTATGCGTAAAAATATCAAGAATACTATTAACAAGAAGAACGTGTCGAAAAATTCTGTAAATACGATTAACAATAAGAATACATCGAAAAATTCTGTAAAAAACAAGAAGATTGAAGTCAATTCCAATCAACTTACAAATGAAATTATAAACAAACTGAAAACTGATATTTCATCTGACATTAATAAAGTGAAATTAAACAATAATAAACCTATTTACAATAACTCGAGTAACAGTAACAATAACAACAATAAGACTACACAGAATAATCCCTTATTTGAACCAAATATGACGAATAACCCGATATTTAACAACAAAAAATCTGAATCCAATGAATTAAGTAAGCACATAAACAATTTGGGTTTACCGAATGCGAATAAGAAGAAATTAATGAACTTATTTAATACCACTAATCAAACATTAGGAGCTGCTAAACGAAATGCGAATACGTTAAGTAATACTCGAAAGTTACAAAACAAGAACAGTTTTAACGGGGGTCTTAGATTAGGTGCCAACAACAATAATGTGTCCCTCCCCCCCTCTAATAATGCCGTAAATGTAAATAATGTAAAGGTAAATGTCAAGAATTTCAACTCTGAGAGGGACAAGCTCAAGAATAAGATCACCAAGGAACTGAATCTTATACCCAATAACAATGGTGTATTCCAGGAAAGAAAGGGTTTCACCAAGGGTCGTATAGGACTTTGGGCCCGTGAATTAAGAGCTGCGGAGACGATCGAAGATCTCAAGAAGATTGAAAATAAGCTCAATGCGAAGGTGGTACTTCGTAAAAATATTGAGAACAAGTATACCAAGGCTGGTCTCACCAAGGTTGAGAAGATGAATCACCGGAGGAAGGTTGTGAAACTATTGAACAACGTGAATAAGAGGAGGGAGGAGATTGAGATGCAGGTCAAGAACAAAAAGAACAATAGCAACAACAACAAAAACTCGGTTATTTCAAACTACAACTCCAACGATAATTCTAACCGGGCTAAGAAGATGAAGTACAAATCCCGTGAGAACTTCGTGGAGGCCAAGAAGGTTGAGTTGAGGGAGTTGGCTAAAAAGACTAGCACGAACTTCGGTAGAAATATAGATCGCATGCAGACGAGGCAAAATGTGTTCAAGCTTCGTGGTAGGATCAAAGGTGCGATTAAAAGAGATGAAGGCCTAAGTAAACTAGCCAATAACAAAAAGTAGATAAAAAATGAATCACCCCGACGACGATTGCACCGTGATTACCGACATGCCTCTCAGTGACGAGGTTGTCGATTTCATCCAACAAGGTCTTCACCGGGATATGACTGATAAAGATATTGTGGAATGGTGTGATGATAATCTCGATGATCTTGCTTCAATTTATGAAAAGTACCGAGATACATACTTGTCATATGGGCAAGCAGAGATGACTCTCTTTTTCACTCAAACTATTTATGGACGAGATGACGCGATGGAGTTAGTTAGTAGTTTTGTAGATTGTCAATAATCAGTTAAAGATATAAACTTCCTTTAAGTTAATGGCTACATGCGACGTGTGTTGTGAAAAGATTAACAAGATAAATCACAAAAAAGTTGATTGCCCTTTTTGTGATTTAACTAGTTGCCGTTCGTGTTCCCAAAAGTATATTCTCTCAAGCATAGAAGATCCTCATTGTATGGGATGCAAAACTCTATGGAATCGTGAATTTGTAGATTCTTTCTGTACCAAGTATTTTAGGCGTACAGAACTCAGGCGTCATCGTGAAAATGTATTATTTGAACGAGAAAAGGCTCTGATGCCCCAAAGTCAAAAAGAAGTGGAAAGGGTGATAGCTATAAGAAAATTACGTAGAGAGGCTAGACGTTTACGTAATTCATTAATTGAACTCTATCAAAGAAATCACATATCTTTCCCAGTCACGAATGAAGATTTACAAAATCACCCAGCTATATTAGAGTTTCACCGTGATCTAGAGGCTATCTATATACAATTAGAACGATTGAGAAATTCAACAGATACGTTTCATAATGAACCAACTAAATTTATACGTAAATGTCCACATGAAGAATGTAAAGGGTTCTTAAACGAAGAATATTTCTGTGGTTTGTGCAGTAATAGATTTTGTCGTGATTGTAACGAATTGTTAACAGAGGATCATACATGTAACCCAGAAACAGTAAAAACTATGAAGCTTCTAAATAAAGACAGTAAATCGTGTCCCAAATGTGGTACTGTTATACATAAAACGAGTGGTTGTGCTCAGATGTGGTGTCCAGATTGCCATACAGCATTTGACTGGCGTACGGGTGAGATTGTAACTGGACGTATCCATAATCCACATTACATAGAATTTAAACGAAAAGGTGGAACATCTAGGGAACACGGTGACATTCCTTGTGGTGGCATACCCACGTACCGTGAGTTGAGAGAGGTTGGTTCATCTAATGATATAATGAATTTAGCCTCGTATATATTCTACGCAGAACGCGAAAATATGTACATAGACGTAGAACCTGTAAATAATCTAAGTCTCAGAGTGTCTTATATGTTAAATGAACTAGATGAGAAAGATTTTAAGATCTTCTTACAAAGACAGGAAAAGTTCAAAGACAAGATGATAGATCTATCAAGCATATATGAGATGTTGACTCATTCTGGTGGTGACCTTCTTAGACAATTCATTATTGATCCAGAACGTGAAACTGAAATCATTGATATGATAAAGAAGTTATTTTCGTATGCGAATGAAGTTTTCACTACTATTCGCACAAGATACAACTGTGTAACACCAAAAAACTTTTATCTGTAAATATTAAGATGAAGGGTAAATTAATTGTGGTCGCACTTATTTTACTCATTCTATACTTGTTACCAAGTTATCCAGAACCCATAGTAATGAGAAACTTTTTATCCGAGTCGGAAAGACGTCATATCATAAGTGAAGCTACAAATAAACTTGAAACGTCTACAATCTCACACAACAAAATGGTAGACGAGAACATTCGTAAGAGTGAAACTGCGTGGTTAGATAAAGATGATAAAGTCGTCCGTAACGTGATAAATAGGTGTTTGAAACACACAGATAGACCTATAACCAATTGTGAAAAGTTACAAGTTCTCAAATATAAATCGGGTGGTCATTACAAACCACATCAAGACGCATTCAAAGGTGACGATAATATGAGGGTACACACTTTCATCATAGCACTAAATGATGGATATAGGGGTGGTGAAACAACATTTCCAAATCTCAACAAATCCTATAAACTTAATGCTGGAGATGTACTCTTTTTTGATACATTAGATAACTATAATTTCATAACATCCAAAGCTTTACATGGCGGGAAACCTGTAGAGTCTGGTGATAAATGGATTTGTAATTTATGGGTGAGAAAATACCCCTACTCTATATAAACTGTTTCTTCGTTTTACCGTCATATGGATTTACCAAACCTGAATTAATCATGATATCATTTACCGACGTTGGATCTATTATATCACATGACGGTTTAGTTTTGAACACATTAACTAGGGTTCTACCATATTTATCATTCGCGTAACACTCTATCCATACCCACCCATTGACTTTATTTCTACACATGAATGGATTCCACCATTGATGTGGTGCAGAAGAATCAAAACCCAACTCCTCCTTAAACATCTCTCGCGCTAGAATAGCATCTTGTATATATTGATCTCTATTATCAATTATCAGTCGTGGTTTCATCTCAGGGGCGTCATATCCAAGAGTTCTAAAGATGAATTTTCTGACCCGCCCATCAAGAATGATACACGCCTTGAAAGTATCACCGTCATATACACTGGTTATTCTTGCGTAACCCCTATAGTTATTTAGACTGAAAACTGGAATAGAATCATCCACTTTAGAGAGTCGTCTCTTAGTCAAACAGTCAAACATCTTAACAGACCATCTTATTAATTCTTTAAACTTCTGAGATTTTCTCCACGAGTCCAAGATTTCTGGATATATCTCAGATTGTGACCACGGTACCACAATTTTTCACCAATAACGCGAACAGGTGCTTTCCTAACCACCTTTTTACCGAAAATTCTAAAGAACGAAGTAAAACTCATTTATACGTTTTACCTTCTTTTTCTTTAATTTTGTTTTCATTCTTCTCCGTTTACGATTACGGCGTTTTTTTCGTTTTATGATAGTTTCTTCAACCTTTACCACCATGTATAAACGAGGTCTGATTTTAAACGGAAATTTTATTTTTAACCGTCGTCTACATAGCATACTTGTGTATATATATCAAAACTTTAATATGTTGCTTATTACAGATGAGTTCATACCTTGATTTGCCGACATATACTTATGGTAACATGACATCAGATGAAAAGAAGACACTACTTATGGACAACATCAAAGAACCAACTGTAATACGTGGATTGTATCAGCCTACAGCGATCAAGATGAACACTAAGCAGATAGTCGGTATGTTTGGAAATATTTCTTTACCTGTAGAAATTTATGATACACACGAAACAGAAACCACCTCAGCAGATATGGGTAAAAGCACTCTACCAAAACTATTTAAACATTGGAAACAGGATCTATCACCTCGTTTGTATTGTGCAGAAGTTGATCTATTTGAACAGAGAATACCAAAAAAACTACTAGAAGCATTAAGAAATCCAAATACCGAACCTAAAGAGGTTGAGGCGCTTATGTTGTATTTGGGAAAAGATCATGCGAGTGGTTTACATCTACATGTGAATTCAGATTTTGTACTAAACCAGTTATTTGGAAGTAAAACGGTTTATATTTTTAACAATTATGATAACCCGAATATCCATAAAAATAGCACCTTTCACATGGGTAAATCTAATTTTGCTAAGGAGGATTTCTTTCAATTAGACCATAGCAAAATGAAAATATATAAAGTAACTCTTCAACCTGGTGACAGTCTCATGATTCCACCGTGGTCATGGCATGCTACACAAGGGCACGGTATCAACATGTCTCTCACTCAAATTTTTAATCGAAGTGATCTTACATATTTACTAGCCAACCCAAATATGATATTAGATTACGTGTTTGAAGATCAAATCATACTCTTTTCCATTTTAATCATTATTTTCGTAATTTATTATGTACGAAGACGAAAACGTTAAATGGTGACTTCACCACGCTCAATAAGCTTCTTACGATTTTCAAGATGAAGTCCTTCGACGAGAGCCTTATTCTCAGCTCCATATGGAACCGCGTATCCCTCATCAACTAGCCACTTGTTCACATTAGTCCACGCACCATCTTCACACACCCATACTTCAGCTAATACACGTCCAAACTTACCCCTAGAATCAGCCTCTGGGCATCTGAGCTCGATCTCCACGTCATCCTTCTCAGATGCGACAGCCTTGAGACACCATTCCTTTAGCTTCTTCTTGGATAGAAGACCGAACTTCTTCTCTTCGAGGTCACGGGTTCTGGACTCTGGTGTGTCAATCCCTAGAAGGCGAACACGCTGCTTTGTGCACACGTCAAAACCTAGATCAATATTTACATCAATTGTGTCACCATCGACAACCCTCTCAAGGGAAGAGACCCGGTACTTGAAATTACAAGCTTCAACGTTATAGGGCATCCTATAATTATATATAGACTTAAAACTTTAATACCCTCATATATTAAATGAAATGTGTAGCCACCTTCTCTGAAAACAGTCTTTACAAGATTAAACTAGCAAAGACTCGACGGAATGTTCTTGAGAATATGTATCAGAGACCAAGTATCGTAGAGGTGAGACCAATTAGGGAGAATCTGAGACTTCGTTTTCGTTTTACTGAAGCGATAAAAGAAGCACAGGAAATTTGTAAGATTGACAAGGACTCATCCGAATGTCATTGGGCCTGGTATGAAGTGGATGAATTAGAAGACGCTATACTACGTCTATATCCCGATAGACGGTAACAATTGGGGGTTCATCATCATATCCATAATAACGAATTGATACTCCAAAAAGTTTCATCATTTCTGGATCAACATACTCATTGATTTCTCTTTTCCAGTTTTTTACGGTGGTTTGAAAATATTCAATTCCATTATCGGAAAATACACAAATACGCATGAACGGTTTACTGCGTACCTTTCTCATATATTCGTGTACAGCCTCAGGTAAAGGTGATGCCCTCATGTACGCCGATTTAAGGATATTAATAACGTAATATCCATGTGAGTCACAAATTATATTGACTTGCATTTCAGGAAACCCTTTGATATATGCATCAAAATCCGCATTACTGGGGAGAGTTGCGAATATTGGTGTATTCTGACATACAGTCCCATCATGATGACCGATACCTGGGTGTGTATGAAATGACATTTCAGAATACCAAACCTTATCAATTTCAGGACCTTCTACACGGTTCCGTTTTTTTGATGTAACAATATTTGGTTTACTAAACTTGAAATTTTTGTACTCAATATTGCCTGCAAATTCCCATTGTTTGGAAGAAGATAATTTACTCACTTCTTTCAAATCGTGAACGACTTCACGAGAAAATTTTATTCTCTTCTTTCTTATCGCCATATTTGGGCGCATGAGTCTAAATTTCATTGACACTACCTATTATACACTGAGACTTTATCGTGTTTTGTTTTTAACTACAACTAAACTCTTAATTTCGGGAGGGAAATTTAAGAAGTATTTTCTTCTGGCGGTAGAGTCCTGTGCCGCAAAACGAGTTATCCCATTGATGTTTTTCCCAGCTATGAGGGCGCGGATGTAGTCCATGAAAGTAACGTAGAAGGTTGTACAGACACCCCTATTATTGTCCGCTTGTAAGTTGGGACCATTGTAGTATCTAACCGCGAAGTTTGAACCCCATAAATCCTTAATGATTGGTACTACCTTTTGACGCATAGTTGTACCCCAAATAGAACCCCTAGAATCCTGACCATGGGGGTCAAATACCCACATCCTAAATTCATTCGTATAAACACCGGGATCAACTAAGACACTAATTGCGTGTGCCTTGTCCACATCCCGTATACCAACCATGAAGAAGTGAATTTGCTTACCCACGGAAATTCTAGAAGATGTGTTTACCGCACCACGTCGGTTCAATATCTTAGATATATTCTTCAATATACCATGTTGATTGGTGGCGATAGTGTAGTCTAGGAAGGCTGACACCACATTCGCGTTGTCAAACCTTTCTTGCGCTCTTTGCATGTATCGTGGAATACCCGCGTATCCACATCCCATGCCCCCACCACCAATATTTATGTTGGGTAAATTCACCTGTCTCTTTCTGTATGCCTTAGCTTGATTATTGTTGCTGTTGCTGTTGCTGTTGGCACTTTTACGCTTCTTCTTACGGACGGGTGCCACATTACCCATGATGACATTTCCATTGTTATTTTTGTTTGTCATATTGAGTTTATTTATCCGTGTTGTAATATTGTTAAGATTTCTGTTAAGATTGATTGCTTGAATATTTTTCAGTAATTGATTAGCTTCGTTCGCCAATCTCTTAGTCTTTTCTTCCTTGTATTTTGGAATCTTAGACTTGTTGAGTTCTTTCCAAGCCTTTTGAATTTTCTTGGCGGCTGTCTGGTGACGCTCGGACGTGATAGGGGTATTTTTCAACCTCTTCAATGCTCGCTCCAACTTGAAACGTCCTGTATTCAACGCAGCCTTACGACTTACATTACGTAAGTTGCGTTT
>ERZ651776.1582-NODE-1582-length-26922-cov-5.070851_pt1 | contig 26922 bp, 17 predicted proteins | sample MGYA00514761_ERZ651776 | MGnify/ENA metagenome assembly ERZ651776 | reverse complement strand
CCTCCGCCATCCCCTCCGCCATCCCCTCCGCCGCCTCCAACCTGTCCCAAGACAGGGCATTCGAATGAATCACACTGGCAAAGCCCTACAGATGGGCATTCAAATACCTGAGTCCCATCAAAAAGCCTATCGATAGCAGTATACATGCCACGGTCGTAGGAATACAATTCTGCCCTAGTGTTAATATTGTTGTGTATCCCGTTCCCAGAACTCGGACCATTCTGGTTGACGTTGAAGTAACTCTGCACACCCTCTGCCCAGTATTCTTTGAAATTCTGTGCTGCGTATGTGTTACTCCACTTCCCTGCACTCATAGCAGATTGGTATAACTCCCTTGTCTTGTCTTCTAGGTTTTCTCTCGGGTTTTCGAGGAAGCGGTCATATGTTAAGGTGTGGCCTGACAGTGAATGGATTAATTCATGTACACAGATGTTCTCTCCTTCGTACGAATCACGTCCAGCATTCCCATACCAACCATAGCAAAGTAGATTCTCCTCTGCGCAGCTAACCACAGGGACCCAGGTTGTCGCCCCTAGACCGCGTGCCCAGTCTAAATTACTGAAGCTTGCATATTCAGGAATGTCTGTTGTAGTTTCAGAAGATGCCAACACGGCAAGGTGGACATTCTCTCTGTATAAAGTGTCGAGAAGGTCCGGCCGCTTCACAGCCAGTTTAACGAGCGTCAATGCAGCCTCGAGTAAAGCAGGGTCTGAAACTGCGTTTGAGCTCGCAACTTTTATAGCATTTAAGCCATTGACATTCTGGAGAAGTACCTGCTTCTTATAGAAGTCATTCAGGTTCTTGCCTGGGTCGGAGCTACTTGGTGTTGTGACCTGATAGCAGCAACTGCCGCAACTATGGTTTGGATCATTGGAAATCGGGAGTGTTCTATGTTGCCTCTGTTGGGGCAATGTTGGGGAAATTGGATCCCCACTGGATTGGTGGGGGGGATAGAGTGTCATTTACACACAAGATTTGGAAAGTAAGGTGTTGAAGCGAAGAATCTCAAAGTAGTACCCGTTCACCCTAGTTGTTCGGTTACTCTCTACTTAGCTGCCCGTAACTATATGTGAATTATCTCTCCCGGGGAAAAGCAAAGTGTGCGTTCCAGAGCCTTTGAACCACACTTTGAACTGAAAATTAACTCATAACCCCTAAACGAAACCCCACTCCAGAACAACAACTGAAATTTAACTTATAATCTCCCGTAAACGAAACCACAAAACCACAAAAAAACTCGTCCCTCTACTTCGCGTCAATAATTATTCGCTATATTCTTCCAGCTTTCCCCCAAAATATATCATCATGGTTGCCAAGTGGGCGAGATCTTCCTTTTCCAGTTCAACAGTCCCCTCTTTCGCTTCCATGTTTGCTCCGATACCGCTGCTTTCACTTGGTGGTTTGTAATCAGCGCTGATAACTCCAAGTTCGTAAACACAATCCTGGAGAATATCCTTTGCGCGGTCGTAGTAACCCTTCGCATAAACAACAATATCTTCCCCTGATGGCACAACAACGTCCCCACTCACATTGGTAACCCCCAACTTCCTTGATCCAGCCGGAGAATTGGTCAAATGCTCGATAAGCGATTCCACACTAATTGATTTCAAAAATTGTACGTACAATGGGTTAGTAAGTGAATAACAAGACAATCGCTTCTTTTTCCTCCCTTCACCGCACTTACACGCCAACCAATGAATCAGCAAGTAACCTCCCCATCTTAACCCTATTTAGCTGAATCTTGAGTGTCTTTACGTGTGCATCGTCCACCTCCCCTTTAGCCTCCTTCAGGTTCTCCTCTCTTAGTCCAACACTTTGCAAAAAAGCCTCCGCAGCATCTCCGTGATCCCCTGATGCAGAGCAAGCATCTCCAAGTGTACAGAGGTAGCGAGGCCGCTGCAAACGGGCCCAATCAGTGTACGGCCGCGGTGCGAGTGCGGGGGCAGGAAGCAGGTACTCATCCAGGAGTGACCACGCGTGGTGGATCATCTGCATGTGCGTGCGTAGTTGGGGGGGGGTTAGGGAGGAAAATAATCAAGAACATGACAAATATTTTTCGCAAAAAAACAGGCTGGTGGCGATGCGATGCGCGTCGTCCAGGAACAAAACAGCATCGAGGTAATTTCGGTTTCTCACCTCACGAGCAATGCCGATGTCTTCTTCATCAGTCCGTTCGGTGCCCTTCTTCGTTGTGTCGTTGGTAGTTGATGAGCTGCTGTTGCTGTTGCTGTTGCTGTTGCTGTTGCTGTTACTGTTGCTGTTGCCGTTACTGTTGCTATTGCTGTTGCCGTTGTTACTGCTATTTCCGTTCCTATTTTCATTCCTGTCATTGTCTCCCTTGTCTTCGATCTCATAGCCCCTCACAACAACACTCCGATAGAGCCCCCGGCCATATTCGTAAAATCCAGCTGCTGCCTCGATCCTCTCTTCAATCGAAGTGCTCGCTTCGTTATCCGCGACCCCGTCCTTGTCCACATCCACCATCGAAGATAGCAAGCCCTCCAATACCCCCACCCCTCGCTCACAATCATCAACAGCAGAGGAGGTGAGTAACTTTCTTGCCATAATGAAGCGGGGGTCGGAGAGTAAACGTGGAGTTGCGCTCGCATTCGGACCAGCTAGTTGAGCACCATCCGTTTTTTGCTTTTTTGAGCTCGGGAGATCAGGAGTTTGGGGGGGGGGTGAAGACAAACGCTTGCTCATTCTGGCCAATTGGAAGAAGACAACAATCCTTCCAGGGATGCTTCAGTCACCCTGATTAAATCTTTTTTCAAAACAAAACTATAGGGATGGGGATGGATGGGATGATAGGATGGTCGGATCGAGTGAATCTGGGCGAATTTGTAACAGGGAGAAAAAGGAGCGACGTTTTCGCAAAAAAAATCCCACCACTTTCTTTATTGGCTATATCTTCACTTCTGATGAGATTATAATAAAAAATCGACCACCCAGTTGAGATCTACCCTCCTCTCGCTCCACCAAATTCTCCCCTTTGTTTACGAGAACTCCTCCTTCTACGATGGGCTCCCGACGATACATTAGAGCAATCGTCTCAGTGTGGATCGCATGTCTTGCTCTCCTAGCCCCGCATACAGTGCCACCACCCCCGAACGATCCAACAATTTCCAGGATATCAAGCGCCTTCACAAATTATTTCTCACCATCGTCAACGACGACAACTGCTAGTATAAGCAATCGCGGGGTGTTGAAGCGGGACCGTGATACATTTTTTTGGAATTTTTTTACTGACAAGTTTGGCTCAAACCCCAACACCCCTTACATGTGGTGTGCTCTCCCTCTCTTTGGATTTGGGATACTGTCCCCGATGTGGCGGCTGAAAGAGCGTGATGCTGTGGTTCTGATTGGGAAGCGGCCACCTAATACCGTGTATTTCAGCTTCACATCATTTGCCTTGTTCATGCCCAAGAGGGAGATGAAGCTTCCCTTCAGCTCTCTTGGGGACAGCACGAATATCGCAAATATTAAGCACGATGAAGATGGAGTGATGGCGCACGTGTTGACTGCTGATGTGAACACATACGATAGTGTGCGTCAAGGGCTGGTTGCTAGCGGTGTGGACGAGTCTGCCATCAACCTCACACCAGTCCCCTCGGACTTGGGGCTATTCTCTGATTTTACGTTTTTTGAGATTGTCTTGCGGTTGTTCCGATTCGAGGACCAATCTTTGGGTAATGCATACCTGGAAGCGAATCATCCTGTCTTTTACGTAAGTGCTTCAACAAAATTGGCTCATGAGCCCATTCCCACGCGTGGCTACAAGCCAAGAGAGGACAGCAAGAATGTCAATGAAAAGAGAGGCGGATTGGAGGCAGACTTTGGTAAATTTGGTGAAGTCATTGTGGCGGGTGCCGGCGAGACGTTTCGACGAGATTTTTCATCTGTAAAACCGATTCAGTTCAACCCACTCTACATCATCGGCACGGAATGTTTGCGAAATGGCTCGAAAGCTTGTCTCGGGGATTGCCCGGATGCAGCCTACTTCGGGCCCAACATATTCGCTGGGAATGACACTGTCAGGACATTTCAAATGCTTAGCGATGACGAGGTCGATATTGTGACGCTCGTCAACCACAAGAAGCAGAAGACGGGTGTGTACAATTCAATTGCTGTAATGAGTAGTCCCTCCTCCACTCTCAGTCAGATTGCGATGGACATCCGAGCCTCCGACCTCGGGCTAACAAGCTTTGATTTCGGTGACCTTCATTCCGACTTCATTGCTCACGCATTTACGCGAAATTCCAAAATTTGTGAGCGGCTGCTTTCAGTTTCAGCTGACGCTCCCATAGGATGTTCTGTGATAGAGGACAGTGTCATCAAGCGGCCAAATTTTTTCACGTACTGTGAGAGAGTTTATCTAAATCCTACGACAGGAACGGGTCCAGACTGGAAGATGCTCGTGACGGCGAATTTATATCGGCTAAAAATTAATTTGGGTGAACCTGCTCTGCTTTTGCCGCCGTCGAGAAGCAACGACAAAATCGTCACGCGGAATTACGGAGCGTTGAAGAACATCGAGCCAGTGACTTTCAAGGTTTTTGATGGGAACGAGCCGTTCAGATTCCTTCACATTATTAAGACTGGTGGAGAGGCCCTGGAAGGCTATGTGAGACAGCAGACGTCGCCTAAAATCAGCTTCGATACGTGTAGACGCGCTGCGTTTGAACCTAGTGTTGGAGTGGAGGGGATGTGCCAGTACGGGGGAGCATTTGTGAGCACAATGTTGTGCGGTTTGAACTGTGAATGTTGCGCAGCAGATATAAAAGCCGAGGGAGGCTTCCATGGAACACTCCTCAGATCTCCCCGCGCTCATGTTCTGAGCCAATTTAGCCACTGCCACATTGCTCATCATGGTACATGGAAACGCGCACTCATGGACATTCCTCTGTACTTTGCCGAGCTAATCTTGAGAGGCACCGAGGCGGCTTGCGACGACAGTTGCGATGGCGGAAACGCAGATTGGCTGCAGTCGTTAGAACAGAAGCTGATTGCCGTTGAGAGGGAGCACGGAAACGATGAGACCCATGAGAATTCTGTCAAAGTAATCAGTGTTGCGAATACTTTGTCGCATGCGCTTACATGCACAAAGTCAAGAGGCAGTCTGGGACATCACTTTCGGGTCCTAGACGGTACAGACAGTCTGAAACCAAACTTGGAGGATGCCCTTAAATCTATGAGAGAGATGGAATGGATCGGGGTCACAGATCTGTTTGAGCCTTCAATTTGTTTGCTGCATTACACCGCCAACGGTACCTTGCCATTAAATTGTGGCTGTGATTGGAAAGATAGAAATATTTTGGCAAACACTCTCGGCCATTGGGTAGAAACGCGCTCAACCAAGCGAAGCCCCAGCATGCTCTCCCAAGCGGGCCTCCAAAGATTAGACAAACAGACTGAAGTTGATGCTGTCATTTTTGCTGAGGGCCTAAAACTCATCTTAGGAAGACTCAAGTATGTTGAGGAACAGACGGGGGTTGCCTTGCTAAGGTGTATAGACTGGGACGACCTCATTTTGAATACAAGTTATATCAAAGGCCTGTGGGATGATTTACTCGAGAAAGGGGAAATAGAGGTTGAAAAAAAGTAGAAATAGAAATTTCCCCTCCTGAGATTTCTCCCTTCTCTGGAACTATGCCAAAATAACAAATTTAACGCAGAGCGGACAACATTGTGATTTAGACATGTTGTTAACTTGACTTACCTTAGTCGATGTTTGATAATAATGTAACAATAACCACACACACCCCTGTTAGATAATAATAATAACAAATTTAACGCAAAAGCGACTAGTGAATAGCTATCTCAAAGGAAAAAATTTCTATTTCGTTTACTTAAATACATTTCTGGTATACAATTTTCTTTAATAATATTACCAATACATATTTTTTAAATAATTTGAATGAAAACTTTTCAATAATAAATTGATGAAATATATTATTAATTTTGATCATAAAATTTTATAAATATTGAGTATTAAAGTATAATTACTAAAATTTAATTATTTGAAATTATTGATTGTAAATAATTCTAAATTATATTTATAAAATATTATGAAAGGAAATTGTATTACAAAAAATGTATTTACGTAAGCGAAAATTTTTCCTTCAGAGACCAAGTTTTCGTCGCATACACCCCGGCCTCGCAATCGTAGAACTTATCTGCTGATTGGCATGGGTGTGTCTGGTTGTACTCTCTCACGGATACAATGCCGTCGCCATCTGCATCTATTTGCCGCAGGATGCGACCGTCTGGAGCAGTAGATGGCAACATTGATTTTCAGTTGTAAACTATGGAAGTTTAAAGAATATAAATATTTTGCTGTTTTTGACGACAAAGAGGGGGGGTCAGCTCAGTGCTTTTGACAAAAAGAAAGGGTCAAAGTTAAGGCAAATTCTTTTGACCAAAATTTCGGGCTAATCAACAATTCTCTTTTTTTTGCAGTTTTTTTGTGTTCAAAAGTTGTGGGATCCATTTGAAATGCAACAATTCCACAACTGAACACAAAGTTTTCAAAATGAATACCAATGATGCGATCATTCCAGCGCTAATTATCTTGTGCCTCTACGTTTATTATGGAATTGGGTCTCGAGGCCATCAAAATTCCATCTCAAGTTGGGGATCGACACATTACAAAAACTTGAAAACTGTTGTTGTTTCTGAGGGGGGCGCTGAAAGAGAATTGTAGTTTAGCCCGTATGCCTTGTAGCTGGATGAAAACGAAAGTAGCAGCGAACTTTGCCCATAATTTACACACTATTACCTACAACGGACACACATCTTCGGTCTCATCTCTCAAATCACTGAGTTGGCTTTTTTCAAACGTCGCGTGACTCTGCTTGTATCTGCCCCGCCAGCATCTCCCCCAAGCATATATATTTCATCATCGTCGCTCTCGCTTTTATTTTCATCATCGTCATCTTCATCCCCTTGTTCATTCCCTTGCTCACTGCCACCTTTTACCAAACGTTTGGCCATACTATCACTGAGTTCTTGGATTACAGCAGGGTCTGTCTCCACCATCATGGCACTAACAAGAACCTCTTCAACATTCTTGGTTAAACCAACAAAGCTCTCGACCCCTGATTGAAACTCCTCCCTATTGATGAAGCCGCTGCGGTCACTGTCCAGCTTCCTGAACAAGTCCACAACTCTCAGCTTCCTCTCAAGCATCCATTCTTCTAGCTTGCTCATGACCAAACTACAATTGTATTCCACCAAAAGACTGTCGGGAGTGAGCGTGCTTCGCCTGAAAGCATCCTTTACCTCCAACATCGTAATGAAGCCGTGGAAATGTGGGTCCAGGTAGTGGATGATGTGCTCAATGCTCTCCTGATCAAAAACATCACAGTCTGTCCCCTCGCACACACTTTCAAGCTCATGGTGAATTTTTGTCATACTAACTCGTCCATCGTGATAATCCTCATCTCGCTCACCAACATTCCCGATAGTCAAACAGTCCTTGAACCAATCCTTAATGCTCCACCCTCGCTTCTCTATCGCCTCTCGAAGCCTGTACATCAGTAGCCTCCCCCTAGCGTGCTCCTTTCCCGCTCCCTTACCTCTCCTGCAGTTCCGGATAACATTTTCAAGCTCTTCAATGCTGATCTCTTTGTCATTGTTTCCCATTGAGTCTATGTAAGTGACGATGTGCCTTATGTCCGCTTTCGTTATTTTGCTGCCCATTCTATCCAAAATTTTGGGATCTAAATCGCTGTTGTGTTTACGTGTTTTCTCCTTCAGCGCGCGATTATGCTCTTCCTCCAACTTTTCTTTCCCCTCCTTCATGCTTGTCAGCGCTTTCTTCCCTTCTTCTATGGTCAGCAGCAACTTCTCGATTTCAGCCCCGTGTTTCTCATTCAGGATTTTGACGATATCTTTCTCCGCTAATACTTCTTCCTTCAGCAATTCTTTCTCCTTTTTGACTTGATTTGTCAATTTGGCGATCGTATCGTTCTTATCAGTCACCAGGATATCATCGGCGGATTTGATTGCTTCGATCTCATTCTCCAAGAACTCGATGCGTTTCTGATTCTTTTCATTCGTTTCTTTGTCAGCAGACTTCACGCTATCAAGCTCGCTTACAAGGTCGAGCACACGGTGCTCATAATCTGACTTTACTCTATCTAGCTCGCTCCTTAGATTGACAAGGTTTATTTTGTTTTCCTCTGCCTCCCTCTCTTTATTTTCCAACGCCCTCCCTAACTCCCCAGTATTCTTCTCGTTCAGACATTTCATCTCTGCTAATAGCTCCTTTTCAACAGCAAGCTTTCCCTCTGCCTCTTCGAGCAATTTCTTTGAGTCTTGTAAATTTTTCTTGGCTTCCTCTAGTCGCTTCTCGCCCTCTAACTTCTCCTTCTCAAATTTACTTGCCATCTCCACATGACCGTTCTCCGCTTGGGATTTCTCTTTGTGCAGTCCTTCGACGCGATTCTCCAGTTCTAAGATCTTACTTTTCATAAAAGAACCCTCGTCTCTATTCTTTTGCACTAGCACATTGATTTCATTCTTGTGTTTGGTCTCCAACCTTGCTTTCAGCTCGTCAACTAATGTGTCCCTCTCTTCCATTGCCTTGCTCAGCCCCTTCACAAACTTCTCCTGAAATTGTTCCGTGAGAGAGGTTATCTCGGCAGTAAGTTGTTTTTTATTATCTTCACTGACTTTGATGATTGTCGCGCTATGATTGGTCTGCATTGCGTGTATGTCCCCGTTCAAATCTCTCACGACAGTTTCATATTTGTCGTGGACATTTTTTAGCTCGCTCGCACTTTCTGCCAGCCTCTCATCGTACGCTCTACGCGCTTTCTCAAGCTCAAAGGTGGCACTTTCTTTCAGCCGCGCCACGATCCGATCTTCCTCATTCGTGCGTTCTTTGAGCTTCTTCTCGAAGCCATTGCGGGCGAAAGCAGAGGAGAATTTCCTCCTTAGGATTTCCTTTTTTAGAAGCGAGATAGCCGAATCCTGGCTATTGAATTTTTCCTCAAACTCCTTACGCTGACGATTTAGTGCTGCCTCACTAGCCATCTTGGCAGCTGCCGTTGACTCCATCAACTTCACTACTTCCATCTCAAAAATCTTCACCTTGTTGGCGTAGTTATCCTCCGCATTCTTGAGCTGGGAAGACACTGTCTCTTGCTCAGCAGCGAATGCCTTCTTCAGTTCTTTCAGCAAGTTACCAGTTTGAGCTTCCTTTTCAGCTCGAATCTGTTCGTGCAGCACGCGCTCCCTCTCCAGCTCATCCTTAGCATACTTCAATTTCTTCTCTGAGTTTTGTCGCTCGGTGGCAAGTGCCTCGTTAAGGGAAGTCAGGTCTGCTTGCAACTGCTGCACTTGCTTCTTATTTTTTTCATCCGCGCTCTCCAACTGCTTCCTCAGCACTTCGTTAGCTCGTTTTTCCATGTTAAACCTTCTCATTGCATTGTCGACGGACATTTGCTGGTTGTCGAGATTCTTTTTGTATTCAAGCGCATTCGCACTCGCGCCGAGGTTATACTTTTCCTCTGCATCATTTAGCTTTGCTTCATTTGTTTTCCGCTCGTCTAGAAGTTGGCTCATGAGAACCTCAGTCTGAATCCTGTGGCTGCTTCTCTCCCTCTCCTCAGCCAGCTGGCGGTGCAGGCTGTCAATGGCAGATGATTGCGCATGGTCCATCAACATAAGCATCGGGACGTTACTATTGTTATTGACAGATAACGGCTTAAGGTCGAAATCGTCGCGAAAAGTTCTCGACCCGTAAATTGTTGGCATGGTAGTGAGCTTATCTGTACTTGGCTGCTGGTGATGCTGTTCATGTTCCTGCTGGTTTTCCTGCTGGTGTTGTTGTTGATGTCGTTCTAGTAGCGAAGGTGGCGGAGGAGGCGGCTCTCGACCGTCATGGTCGTGCTCACCGACAAAGTTTGTCCGAACACTGGTTGTTGGAGAGAGCATGTAATGTGACGTTTCTGCAACTGATGCAAGAGCAGAAGAATTCTGGAGGTCTCTCCTGTCAATATAGACAGCCTTTGAAGACAATGAACGATTTGTAGGATTTGGAGAGAACATATTGCTTTATAAGTGTCCCCTGCCTAATCGTTAGTTAGTTGGAAGTTGGCAGTTCGTAGCTGTGTGGGAGATTTTAAAGGCAAAAAAGAGCGACAACTGTCAAGCTCACGGGTATGGTACCGGTACGGAATATATCGAACGAGAACAGTTCAAATAACTATGTTTTCGAAGGTAGTCTACTTGTCTCTTCAACAGCCTTATTTGCTTCCGACCCCAGACCCCCGACCCCCGACCCCGAAACCCGAAACCCCGAAATTAATTTGAAAAGAAGTCCCATTTATAGAAGCACGTTTTCATCCATCATCTCTTCAAAAAATACTTCAAAAGAGTACAGCCTACGTCTAAGCACCCACCTTTGTAGAATGATGGCATTTCGTTCCAGCTTCCTCCTCTCTTGTGTACTTTCCCTCACCCGGATTCAATTTTCAAGCTCCGAGACACTTGTTTCCCTACCCCCCTCGATGGAGTGCAACCCAGACACCGAGTACTTCGACATCAGCTGGTTGAAGTGTAACGTGTGCGACCAAACAGAGAACTACAAGCCGAATCTATATTCGATTGACGCTTTTGGGAATGCTAATTCGTGCACTTGCGCACATGGGTACAAAAAGGTATCAGATTGTACACCAGAAGAAGAAGAAGAAGGCGAATGCGCCGGTTTCTCGTGTGTTCAATGTGAGGCCGGTAAAACCGTGTCACGTGATGGTTTCCAGGTAAGTAGTAACTGAGTCTGTTTACAGGTCTCCAACAACACTCCCAACAATATTTCCTGAAAAACTAACAACATGAAAATTCAGTGCGTGACTTGTGCTACTGATGGCATTGAAGACTGTGTCTGTGCTTCGAATAAGGTCATGGTAGAGGAATACAATGCTACTGGTGTCCCTACCCGAGTAATTTGCGAGGAATGTCCAGATGGCCTTGCTGTCATCCTTGAATCTCACTACAACGAAGACAATAATTATTTTGAAGCGGGGCGCAGGTTTTTCGCAGACAAATTTACCTGCCAGGCTTGTCCCGACACCGCAGAGTTTGACAAGGCAAGTCCACCAAAGTGTAAGTGCAACGAGGACGAGGACTTTGAACTTGCCGGTATTGCAGAACTTGGAGAGCTCTACTGCAGCCACGATGATTTCAGCAGGGGGTCCGGCGGTGATGTATTTGAACACTACTTCCAAAATGCGGCGACCAAATGCAAATACTTCCATGAACACAAAGAGGAGAACTACAGAGCTTGTCAGTCTCTCGCGAATCTTTGCGTTCTGCATCACTATGAAGAGAGTAAGGACGCGTGCGATTCGTTCAAAGAAATCGGGGAAAAACGTGTGGAGGAGTACAACAACATCGATGATTGGAAGGAGGGAATGCCATGGCTCTACTTCGAGAGCTATGATGAAAACAGCAAAGATATCAGCATGGAGATGAGCTTCAGCCAGCTGGATGGTTACAGCCACATGATGAAATATAAACTCGCTAAGTACAGAATAGACGGAACTTTGGTGTCCATCGAGGATTTGGACACACAGCTAAGCTACTGTAGGATGGCAGCGCCTGAAACTGAGTCTGGAGGGGGGCACAAGAGCAGCACCAAGTTTTTGAAGTTCGGTACCTCTCAGAGGGATGAGTTTCAGTGTGACCTTCGCCTTCTTGTGGAAGAAGAGATGTTCTTCTACGATCTGTACGTAGTTGATGAGGGAGCAAGTGGGTGCGAAGGTTACATTGACGGCGGCGTGTGCATGTATCCGGTTGCGGTTTTGAACCGCAACTATGTGGGCCGAGGAGGTGATAGTGATAGACCTAACGAGTACGAAGAGACTCAGACAAACCCCGATTACGCCTACACTCGCCGATTCTACCTTTTTGACAATCTTAGCACGAAGGGGATCATCAAATATGCCACGAAAATAATTCTCCGTACACAAATCCAGGAGGACAAGACTGACAAGATCTACCCCCCCACGCTTACGATTGAGTACGGCGAGAAAAAGCCTAGCGAATTTAGTGATGCCATTGCCGTTGACGACGACGACATTGGGGCCGCCTCCAGTTCACCCATCGCCACTGTCATGTTCAAGGTCGAGTACACTATGAATACAGTTGACTTTTGGTATAATGCCACGATTTTGATCGGTTTTTTGACCGCTGTGGCGGGTATGATTTGGATGATCAGAGTGCGCAATTGGCAGAACCGAACAAGCAAAATTGGCGCGGGAGATCTAGATCAAGTCGGAATGATCTATATGGTCCACGTGATTATGCTTATGTGCCACTCATTTGTAGTGGTCTTCTTCCCCTTCACGTTCTGCATGTGTGCCTACTGGTTCGTCTTTTTTAAGCTACAGGATACGGTTTTCATTTTGATGCCGGCCGACGATGAATTTCTCGTCGAAGATAACGAATACTACTACTACATTGCCATTTTCCACGCGCTTTTCTGGACGCAAACAATTTATCTACTGTATAAAATCTACCAGCAGTGCAACACGGACATATTCCTGGTAGATTGGGAGAAGAGTAAGAGTCCAAAGCAGGATGTAAGCGTCTGGAGAACCCTCATGGTCGCAAACGAGTGGAATGAAATGCAGACTCAGAGGAAGACCTCCATCGAGTTTAGCCTCTTCTGGATCGGGTTCTTTCTCATCGGTTTAGACCTCCAAAACAATGCCACAAGTCAGCCAAACATCGATGATGTATCGGACGGTTACATCAACCCCGTTCTGAGATTCTGCAACATCACCTGGTGGTTTTTCCTAACAGCCGCAGTTCAGTGGATCTGGCAGTTTGCTTTCTACGAGAGATATTACAAGGAACCCAGGGGGCAGGTTTTCATCGACCTCTGTACTATCGCAAAGGTCAGCGTATTCATCATGGATGAGCCTTACCACGGATTCTACCTGCACTGCAGGAGCCCGTATGAGTTTGCAGACGGTAGCATGATGCAGCTCACAGAACAGCTAAAAAAAGAGGAGAGCGGACTAACAACAGACAGAGGGCTGGATGCTCCTGGTGCACCTAGAGATTGTCAGGCCTTTGAGCTGTTTACGAGCCCTATGTTCAGAGGCAAGTTCAACAAAGTCTACAGCAGCTTGCATCAACAGAACTCAGCGTCATTGGCACAGCAGAGTGGTAGGTTGGGCCACATGGTGGGAAGGGCCGGTGGCAAGGGAAGGGCACCCCCACCTGAGCGCATGGTCGAGGCTGTGAAGGAGCTCAATGGATTTTTGCAGAGTTTTGTTGAGCAGAGTCCACCGCCCAGAAGCGAAGAGTTGAAGAGGATTGTACGAGAACCGCCATTACTGGACAGACTCATGGGGAACCCGCCCGCTGACATCAGAATGGACAATGCCAAGTGCATTTTTTATCCTGACAACAAGACTTGGCTAGCGGACAACAATTTCTTGAGGGTGGTCTTTCTGGGAATTGAGACCGACCTTTGGATCCACAATGTACTAACCTTCAACATCTTCGACCTTACCGTGGGGAATACCAGCGTCAGTATCTTGATGACATATCTGATGCATCTCTTGCTCGTCTGGCTGCGAGGCGCCTTTGGGCAGGCTAATGTGGCAAACAAGACCTTGGTGGACGACCGATTCTTAATATAAATTTTTCTCTTGGAACCATATTGTTGAAATGTGAAATAAAAATAAAATGTTTAAAAATTGCCGGGAACCACCAACATTTACTTGTTATTGTTGCACCGTGCATTGTTGCCCATTTACATTAAAAGTGTATGTTTGGTCCATGAGCAAGTTCGCCGGAACCAAACTCAAAAAGGAAATCTAACAGCCTCCGCAACGGTATTGATTGTCACATAAATCAATTTCGCTGCGACCAAACTACAGATCATCCGCCTCCGGCTACTTAAATCAATTATCATCCTCCCCCTCTGGGAGTAGCTCTGCGGTTCGCCCGCTTCTTTTTTTGGTTTACAGTTTACAGTCAAAAAAATCGATGGGCTACTTGCGAAGTTCACTTACATTTCTGACAGTCATTGTGTGCCTGATTGCTGTATCGATCCCAATTATCATACAGTACGTCCCAGCTAAGGTAATCGCTTTGCACGTCCAGATGGTGAACGACGCCTTCTCTTCTTTTGTGAATCGTAAAATGGAAGCCGAGGAGGCGGCGACTGGGCTCGTCCAGAGCGAGAGTAAGCCATCGATGACATCACAATCTCGGTTGAGCAGTGTGCTCCCGCCATGCCCTACACCTCCTTACGAATTGACAGAGCAGGAGCTTTCCCAGTATACTGATCCTAAGCTTCCGCATCCCTCACCAAAGTTCGCTCATTGCCCTCGTCCGCTATTGTTGGCACTGAACAGTATTATTTTTGACGTAACCGCGGGCGAGAAATTTTACGGGCCTGGATCTGCTTACAGTCTCTTTGCAGGGAAGAGATGCGGTCGTGCGCTCACTTTGGGATCTCTTGATGATGCTGACATGTCAGACGATTTTTCGGGTTTCAGCGAGAAAGAGTTGGCTGCCGTGGACAAGCAGGTAAAATTTTATCAGGACAAATACAAGGAGGTGGGGCGAGTGGTAGGAGAAAAAAAGTAAAGTGAGAATATATATTACTTAACAGCACAAATTCGTTACTCTTGTTAGAAGGTTGTACTAGCCATTTGTTCCTAAAGTTCGCGTGTCTTCTTTCTCTCGACTTCCCTGGCAAATTCGCAACCAACCATGACGATATCAAACTCTTTCAACAAAACTTTGGCAACATCCTTCTTCAAAACTTTCACCTCTTCCCGGTTCACCAGATCCTTGATGATTACCTCCCCAGTCTTGAGCTCCTCTTCGCCTACGATTACCATGAAGGGAATATCCCTGTCTAGAGCAGACGCAATCTCTCGCTTCAAAACGTTCCCCTCCCTTTGAGTGTATTCGGCACTAATGTTCTCCTTCCAGAGCAGGTTTGTCACCTCCATGCGGTGAGACATCATATTTTTCCCAACACTGGCTACCAAAACATTCACAGGCGGTCGCTTCAGAGACCCTTTCTGCTTTCTTAGCTTAGCTTCCATGAGGGTGAAGACCCGTTCAATCCCGACGCTGACTCCCACGCACGGTGTTGGCTTGTCGCTGTTGCTAAACATGTTGACCAAATAGTCATACCGTCCTCCTCCCCCGATACTACCAACTTGGCAACCCTCTTCAATGCACACGGCTTCGTAGATAAGACCAGTGTAATAGTCAAGCCCGCGGGCAAGCGATAAGTCAAACTTGACGTATTTGAGCTTGTCAAGAGCCTCTAGATAGGTGAAGAGAGTCTTGAGTTCCTCCATAGCGGCATTGGCGCTAACATTGTCTCCAAAGGCGTTTGACTCGGTGAGTTGGTTAAAAAGTTCCCAAGGCGAGCCCGAGTGCTGGACAAAGCCCCATATCCGCTCAGCAACATCTGCGCTGACACCCTTGTCGATCATTTCGACCTTAACGGTCGACCACTCCTCTTTGTCCAGCTTATCGATAGCACTACAAATAGGACGGAACTTGTCCGCCTCAACGCCACTAATTTCCATAATCGCGTCTAGCAGACGTCTGTGATTCAACTTAAGCTCAAAATCTCCGATTTCCAAGTCTGAGAGGATCTCTGTCACCACACTGACCACCTCGCTATCGGATACCATCTTCCCGTAGTCACCGCATATATCGAAATCACACTGATAAAATTCCCTGTACCGTCCCTTGGAGAGCTGTGGTTGGTCGCGGCGATACACCTTCCCTATGTGAAACCGCTTGATAGATCCGACTCCATTCAGAGCCACGAATCGGGCGAAAGGTACCGTCAAATCGTACCGCAAGGCAAGAGACTCTCCCCCCTGGTCAGCGAGCTCGTAAATTAGTTTGCTAGATTGAGTGAGAGATATGTGATATGAAGTGTGTGTGAGCATACATGTGTCCTGGAGAGTTCGCGGACAATTCTATCGCCTAACTGGGCAGAATTCAAAAACAAAAAGTCAATTAAGTCACTTACCTGTCCTCCCCGTACTTCCCCATGAGAGTCTCTTTCAGCTCAAAGACAGGTGTGTCGATTTCAACGGCTCCATGGCGCTTAAATACTCGGCGAATAATCTGAAATGCCTCATCCCTGACCGCCATTTGCTCGGGCAGATAATCTCTCGTCCCCTTCGCGACTTTCGGCTTCCTCTTTACACCGCCGCGCATGAGCTTTTCAATATGTTGTTCAAACTCGATACTGACCGAAAAAATATTCTCAGGGTTCGGAACGCCCCCCAACTTTGACATAGCCTGAACTAACTTTGTATTACCTTCTCCGATACACTTGCCTTTCTTCCCACCCTTCTTGGCCGCCTTGGCGGCAGCCTTAGCCTCCTTCTCCCGGCGTTTTTTCATGATTTTCTCGATCTCAGCTTCGCTCTTTCCCTCAAAGTTGTCCTCCTGCTTTTTCATGTTTGAAGCATTTTTGCCTTTTTGGTCGCTTTTGGCATTCTCGCCCGCCTTTCTGGCTTCATCCTCCACTTTCTTTGCAAAAGAGAACCCCTTCTCAATCTCACTCAGGACAGTTGTCTGCCATCCCATCACAGTTTCTCTGAAGATGGTGGAGAGTTTAGAGTTCTCATCGCAGGTTGAGATACCATCGGCTCCGACGGGCGGAGAGGCATCGATATTCAAGCGTGACCTAGCAGCCTCATCAAGAGCGGACACAGCACTGACAGCCGATAAAACGGCAATGCCAACCTGAATTCCGCCAGTTCCCTCCGTAGAGTTCGTGTCACCAACTCCAAGGACATTCAGCTCTGTGCTGAGAGACGCGCAAGCATTCCGCAGTGCCTGATCGCTCGGCCCAAAAACCGTTGGAATACTTCGACACGCATTCAAGGCTTTCTGGCAGTAATCCAACGGAGCGGTAGAGGTGCTCTCCGTGGCGGACGCCGCGGGATGTCCAAAATATTTACTACCGATCACCAAAGAGCGGAGCTTGTTGCCGGCCTCAATCATTCCCCGGTGAGGACGGCGCCCTTCAAAGTTCTGCTCGTCAAAGCTGTCCCACATGTCCTCCGTTGTGCCTTCCATCCACTCAAGAGAAAGAGACGCGCCAACCAAGTTAATACTCAAGAGAGACTGTGTTAAGGTTTAGGTTAGGGTTAGGGTGGTGAAGGACAAGGACAAAGGACAAGGTCGAGGAGAGGAGAACTTGGGCAATGTTGCTCACCTGACTCCTCGCAACACTGAGGGCTGAAGATACCAGCGAGGGTAGATTGACAGATATATAGAGAGGAAGAGGGGAGGATGTGGACAAAAGCGCCTGAATATTTTTGTTCGTCTCGGTAGGGCTAGTCATGGAAATAGCTGGGAACGGGTCATTGGGTGTTTGTGCCAGAGAGTTAACAAGGTCTGTGAGGATCACAGCGAAGCTGACCGACGTCTCATCATCTATCGCAACTTTACTCTCGCCACTGTTGCTTTCGGGGGGAGGAGGGGGCGCATCGGCCACATTTCCCCCCTTCTTCTTTGTCAAAGGTTTCGTGACCCATCGTCTCTGAAGGAAATGGTTAGCAAGCACTGCCAAGAATCCAATAGTCTCTTGGTGAGTCAACAAATCTTTCGCTCCCTTGATAGTACAGACTACAGATCGGTCTTTCAGGTAATCCTGCGCATCCTTGAAGGGAGGCACCGTCGTGGTCTGTGAGAGCTCATTGGGGTGGAACTCCACGGTAGTCCTCCCCCGAGAGATGGATGAGACAATATCAACTGTCAGACGCCTATCCTTCCCCAGTTGTTGCGAGGACGCCATTCGATTTAATGTTAGTGAACTATTTAGAATTTTCTTGAGGAAGTTAAAATAGTGGAGGGGGTGTCGTGTGTCGCGTGCCAAAAAAAGCTGCTCGAATATTTCCCCTACTTCCACTTTTTCATGAGGCAGGCACCTTCTATATTGCTATCATACAGCCTCATTATACGATGGAGTTATCTTACGTTATCGCTGGCGACGGCGACGAAGGTGAAGTTCCATGAAAACCCTGAGAACGACAACATAGAGGCTGTCCGCGCCCCGCGTTCACAGCGGTATTGGGACGAACATAATATTGAGCGCCCTGACTACGCAAAGACAGACTCGGAGATATGGATCGAGCGTGTTGAAAAGTGGCAGACATGGGGTCGTGAGAGGGGGATCTCGTGGTTTCTTGTTGGGATTGTGGTGATGGGGTTGTACTTCTTAATGTTTCGTGGTTCGATTAATCCTCGTCCGCTGAGTGACGCCGAAAGACAGAAGATAGCTGAGGCGAGGATGAGCAGGTTTGACAATGGCGAAGAAAATGAGACGGAAAGGGAAAATGATCGGATCAATAATGATGCAGATAACATGGACGAAATCTACGGAGAAGAAGAGACAGTCGTTCCAGGTTTGCAGAAAAGACATCCGAAACCGAACAAAACACAGTCGTCTGCCTACGCGGTCGCAATGGCCTCTGCGATGAAGAAGCAAGATTAACAGTAGATTAAACCTCGTATGAGATGCATCCCCAAACATTTCAGCTTCGCTTCAGACTAAGTTACTGTTACTGTTCCCTCTGAAACCATTCAGTTCAAGTGTTATGTCGGCTTCTGATCTCTCCTCCTCAATCAACAATATCTCGTCAATTACCCCATCTTCCGTATCCTCATCTTCATCATCGAAGAGCAGCCTGTCCGCAGTACTGATGATGCGGGGACCTCTCCAGACCTCGCCAAGTTCCCCCCATCGATGAGCCAAAAAAATCATCGGTCCGAGGACACAAGGCACCAATGTCATAAGAGCAGGCTGTCCCTGTTTCATGACGTACACCAGAATATTAGCAGACATAAGACCTACAGCATACCCCAGACAGAGCCAGGGGAAATAACCTCTGCAAAAACTTCTTTTTTTACGGTTCGGGCTGACAGCGTAGCCGGAATTAGCCCCTTCTTCGTCATCACTAGCAGCATCATTGGAAATACCAACGAATTGTTTCGACAGGTCGAGTCGGCAGGCGAAACTGAGCAATAGACCAGGCAAGACAATATCACCTAACCCTAATAAACTAGATCCTCCCTGGTAATCATCAATTCTGACAATCTGGAACAACATAGGCAGGGGATTGTTTGCGGCACACCCAGGAGTATCAGGGTACTTTTCACAGGTAAGTTCATCCTCTGTTGGTCCCCCGCCTCCGGTTGCGACTTCGATCATTACGCTCTTGGAAAACAGGAGTGGGGTGACGAATACAAAGAAAATGTCGTACACGAAAGCGGCTACCAATAGCAGGCTCGCGACGCGGATGCTGGGGAGCTTGATGACACCCAAAAACAATACGCACATGGCAGCCCCATAAATATCTTGCATAATCCAATATATGGTGTAGCTTGATGCGTCCTTTTGCAGGGCGATTGTGAGCCAGATGATGCCAATAAGATAGCTGAGACCGACAGAAAGAACCTCGAGCCGAGAACAGGGCCCGATGTCGAGCGGGAGGGTCACCCAAACTTCGTCCCACCAAGATACCTGCATGTTGTTTGGGTTATTTGACCTGCTGCTGTAGCATTTATTTATTCTCTTGGCGAGGGGTAACAAAATGATTTGGGCGGTGGCATTGCTGCAACCGAACGCATAGAGCACCGTGACCAGCGAATAAGCCTTGAAAAAGAACAACCCCAGCAACACAGCACTTGAACAAACCAAAAATGCTATGGCGTGGCTGCCTGTGAGCTCAAGCGTTTCGCCCCCGGCGAAACCGTCCTCTCTTTTCAATCCACCTTTTCTAAGCCTACTGTGAATCCCACTTCCATCACCTACAGATGTGTACTTAGTCTCGAGTCCGTGTTCTAAATTAGCTATCCCCGTCCTGAGCTCACTCGCGGACAGGTAAGAAGCACCGCAGGCGACTGCAACGCCCAGCATCCAGATTAATAAGCTCGACACATTCACATTTGGCCTGTACCTTTCTTCCAGCTTGATAATCGTAGCCGCCACATTTCCCATCACGGCACCTTTCACCATAGCAAACTGCTGCGCAGAAATGAAAACGGAAGGGATGGAAGAGAAAGGTACTGTCGGATCGGCATGCATGACCTGCTTCAAATCCCAAGCGCAGCAAACCTTCATTTTCTGCGTTGTGTCATCAAAAACCCCAGTAACAATGCAATTCTCGCTCTGACAGCTACCTGTCTGGGTTGCACACTTGCTCCCGCTTCCCAAAATATCCTCATTTCCCTCCCAAAATGGTTGATTCAGGTCTTCCTTCGCTATCCACGCCTCTCCATTATCACACTCATAGTCCAAGCGCGGCACTGGAAAACTAGTGAAATCGTACCCGTCAGCGGCAGGCACATTAACAGCACTAGTATTGAGCCCCCGCCGAAAATACATCGCTTTCAAGTCGTTATAAATTACAACACCTCTTGCTCCCCTTTTTGAAGCTCTATAAACTTTTTCAGAGAAGCTGCAGTTCCCCCGGGGAACAAAAACAACTGAATCGTAGAACTCAGCACCACCACCACCATCACCATCAGCCTCATCGTTGCCATTGCAAAGATAATCATCTATTATCTCTATTCCAAACGCACTTCCTCCAGGAGACATGGGGGGGAGTGGGCCAAACATGCTGTGTGTGGCGTACTCTACCATAAACGGGGTACTTGAGCCTCCCCGATATAGCGATAATTGGTTGATAGGAACGACCTTTGCCACCAAAGGTGTCATTGGAGTCAGCAGCAGGAGCATGAAGCAAAACATGCTGAAATATCGAAATAACACTATTGAAATAATCACTTGTCAAGGCACCACAAAGAAACTTTAGTCCTATCGTCCTACCATCGGGACGGGGTTCCCGCGCAATTAAACTGTATCTGTGTGGTTTATGACGTGTTTTGGGTTGTCGCAAGACTAGGGCGTGTAACAACGTGAAACAAATGCCAAATGCCCAGTTTGTTCTTATTCGATTAAAAATTCCCACCGTAGCCTGAACTCCTGAAAAAAGTCCGAAATGAAGAAAAAAGTGCTCCTTATGGTACGAATTCCTCCCTTATCTTCCCTCCTCCCTTTCCCCCTCTCATGCTAACCCCCCCCCCCCCCCCCACCACCACAGGGCAAAGCCCACTCGGGCAAGACTTCGATGCGCTCCATAATATTTGCCAACTATCTCGCTCGGGATACAATGCGTCTCTCGCCCACCCTCGATGTTGAGCACCACCATGTCCGCTTTTTGGGCAACCTGGTGTTGAATCTTTGGGATTGTGGGGGCCAGGATGCCTTCTACGAGAGTTATTTTGAGAGGGACAGGGAGACTATTTTCAGGAGTGTGGAGCTGCTAATCTATGTTTTTGACATAGAGAGCGACAATCCTGAGAAGGATTTTGAGCATTTTGGTGGTGTTCTGGAGGCCATTGAGGAAAATAGTCCGGATGCGAGGGTTTTCGTGTTAGTTCACAAAATGGATTTAGTTGCCGAGGAGGAGAGGGGTCTGATTTTTGAGGACCGTGAAAGACTGGTCATGGAACAGTCTCGAGGTCTTCAGTTACAGTGTTTTGCCACCTCTATCTGGGATGAGACTCTGTACAAGGCTTGGAGTCAAATAGTGACGAATCTGATCCCCAATATCGAGCTTCTCACTAGTCATCTTGACGAGTTCTGTAGGATCTCAGATGCTGACGAAGTGGTGTTATTCGAACGGGCTACTTTTCTTGTAATCTCTCATGCATCCCATACTCAAACTAATTTTGACACTCATCGCTTTGAGAAGATATCGAATATAATCAAGCAATTTAAGTTGTCTTGCGGCAAGACACAGGCGCAATTTCAGGGAATGGAGGTAAAAAATTCTCAGTTCAGCGCTTTTATTGACGCATTTACCGCGAACACATATGTCATGGTGATTGTTGGCGATCCAACAATTGAGACAGCAACAACGCAGATCAACATAAAGGGGGCGCGAAAACATTTTGAAAGGTTGATGCTACGTGTGTAAGCACATAGTAATTGTGTAATGACGAAGATTCCGACAAAAAGACTAACGAGACGAGACAAATTTTTTAGGACTATGTGGGGTGGAAAAAAGAAGCCCACATATTTTATCACTATCCTCATACCACAATTCTAAAACCCTTTTAAACCAATGTTTCGTCTTAATTCATCCACCATTTAAGAAAGGTTTCAAGGCTAACCACACCACATTGCGTTGGGTCCAAGCCTGCCTTTGCGTCAGCAATCTCTTCTTCATCGAAATCTGCATTCAAGCTTGCCATGAGATCCCCAAGCTTGTCGGTTTTGATGCACTCGCATTCAAATTCAAAGGTCGAAAATGTGGCCCTGACTTCTTGCTCATTAAGCTCTGCGTGAAACTCACCCAAAAGCAAGGGTGGGGGCTCCAACATGCTGGGGTCGTTGAAGATCTCATCGAGAGTGAGCTTGGCCAGACTCTTCCGAGACAGCACTTTGGTTCCAATAACTCCCTCCACTGAAGACAAGAGATCCTCACTAGCGCTCTCCAAGAAGACGCCAACAATAATGTTATCTTCACTGATGTAAAATGCACCAAACGTTGTCCCCCCACCTCCACCTTCCTTCTTTTCTTCGGACTCCCCCTCTCCAGCACCCTCCTCCCCACTCTTGAGTCCAACTGTTATGATACTTCCCTCGACCTTGCCAAAAAACTTCCAGCTTAGATCCATTATTCGGGAGTAAAAGTGCGGCGTCTCGCTAAACGCCAGTTCGAACTTTGTGCCTGCTTTCGCACTCAAAATGTTCTCCGCCAGATACTTTCCCTGGTTACGAGCAGACCATACATGCTCGTTGGGGCATGAATTTCTTAATACTGCAATATCACCGATAGCGAAAATATTATCATCACTCGTTCTCATATTTTCATCCACAATAACATGTCCACTCCTCGCCAGCTCAACACTGTCTCCAAAAACACTATTGTTTGGCTTGCTTCCAACTCCGAAGACGACAAATCGAGCTGCCAAGGCAATATCGTCCCCATCTTCATTGTTGACCTCCCTCAATTTCACACCTCGACACTCAGTGAACTGTGGCGGACAGTCTCCAAAAAGTCGCGGTCGCGTCCGCTGCAGATTGAAGGCTGGTCCATCCAGACTACAGAACTCTCCGACATCTGACTTTTCCCACAAACTTTTTACAGAGAAATTTCTCGCAAATCGTACCCCAAACTTGGTGGTCAGCTGCTGCTCATAATATTCACTCATCTCCTTGTTCATAAGACCAGGCAAAAAATGCGGGCCGTCCATCACAACAGTAACATGCAGGTCGGGACAATTGCTCGCTATCTGACTGCAAACCTCCATAGCTATGAAACCCCCTCCTACAACAACTACAGGGTCATAGTTAGTCTCTTGGTCGTCTTCCTCAATGCGTTGCATTGCAGCGACAAGCTTCACGCTATCTCCAATGTTGTGCAGAGTATGAACGCTGCCAAAGCCATACTTTCCTTTGTCCTTGACAGTCAGATCATTGTCATCCAAGTCATCAGAATGAGCCCACGTTTCGCTGTCCACCCCTCCACAGTCCTTAAGGCAGCGACTTCTACAGCCTGTCGCGATGACAAGTTTATCGTACTCAATAGATATCCCGTCGCTGAGCTCAACACTTCTATTCCCCTTGTTATGACTGACTACAGACACACCCGACAGAAGTGTCACATTCTCATTAGCGCCCAGATTCTTTTCGATAAAGGGAAACGCGTCATTAGAAGGATCTCTTAGGGCTTCTTTATCGGGATCTAGACACCCTTTGGAACAAGCAGGTCGCTCATAGGGCAAAATTGATGCTGGGTTGGCAGAGATGAGGGCCACTTTCTGTTGTGTGTTTGCAGGAAAATTCTTTATAAAATTTCCCCCGGAAACTCCACCTCCAACCACAACAACGTCATAGAAGACCATAGTGGAAGAAAAAAAGGGAAATAATAAAGGCTGTGTGTTAAAGGTTGTGTTGTTCGCATTTTGCCCGAAGTCCGAAGTCGAACAAAGCAGTTTCCGGCCAGTTGTTACAAAACAAAAGAAAGGTCACAGACAGAATGGAGATGACAGAAAGCGGCGGGTCCTCGCAGGGGAACAGACAGCCCCCCTCTATTGATGAGGCATGGAATTTCTACGAACATATAACCCTCCCACGACGAGTACTGTGAGTGGTCTCTGAAAAAAATCTTATTTTGGTTTTGTCTCATCCCATCACTAACACAACCAGTGCGCAGGAAAGAAGGCAAGGTTGACGATTATAGAAAGCTTGAACCAGGGGAGGTAGTCGAGGGGTCCGAGCTTTATGGAGGTAAGTGTCCATTTTGATTGCCTGTTGGCTGCCTCTGCTACCTACCTACCCACCCAAGAGCATGCATACAACCAAATTCAATTAGCTCCCCCCTCCTTAATCACTTACACAAAATCTCCTAACGACCCCCTAAATCACCTGAAAACCCCTACATACCAACCCTCTCCGATCCCAACCCCCTCCAATCCCAACCTCAGTCTGGGACACCCCCGCTGATGAACTCGGCGACTTTGGCCTTGGAATCGTGCTCTACTTCAAAATGCTTATCACTCTGATGGGTACAGCCATTTTTTGCTTCTTGATTGGCCTTTATGGCATGAGCCACTATTCCAGCGATAGCTATAGTGAGGGTCAGCAGAGTATTACAGCAGCCACCCTCACGGGAAGCATGATCTGTGATTCCTTTGAATACGTTTGCACGAACTTGGATACGGCAAAATGCACATGTGTCTATGATACGGTCACGCAGACTATCAGCGGCGACGGTTGCGAGCTCAAGAACCACTGCCACTTCGATGGAACTGTTGCCACGGCAGCCTACCTTGATATAGGTATGGTTTTGGTTATGCTGATTGGTCTTTTCATGCTTGGCAAGCTGCAGAATTCTATCGTTGAGGAAGCCGACGAGGCTGAGCAGACAGCACAGGATTATTCTATCATGGTGGACGATCCTGATGCCGATGCAACCAACCCAGACGAGTGGCAGGCTTTTTTCAGCCAATTTGGCCATGTATCTTATGTTACCTGCGCCATAAACAATGGCGAGTTGATCCAAAAGCTTGCTGAGAGGCGTGTTACCGCCCTAAAGATTGCATACGAAACTGCATTACCTTCAGAGAGGGCTAGTATGTTTGACCCCTCTGAGAATGATTCAGCCTTTGAAGCCCTGTCCGATTGGAAGAAGAAGCTCATCGGATATGGGCTCTCCAGTGATGTCACTGTCGAGCGCAGGAAGATTCAACAGTTGGACGAAGAGATTGCCGCTCTTGCCAAAAAGGAATATGAGTGTGTCAAGGTTTTCGTTGTATTCGAGACGGAAGAGGCTCAGCGTAGCTGCCTCAGGGAGATGACTGTTGGGGTGATCCCGGCTATGCTGGAGGCGGCAGCCCACATCCCTGAGCACCAGAGATTTCGTGGAACGAACGTCCTCTCAATCAACGAGGCACCCGAACCTACCGATATCATCTGGGTGAATTTAGAGACTTCAATCCAACACCGTGTTATCGAACAGACCTGCACCCTTTCTGCTAGTTTCTTCATTGTCACTATTTGCGGTGTGATCATCTATTTCGTTTCAGGAGTAAATGCAGCTGCCGCCGCTATGTTTATTTCCATAAGTAACGGTATGCTGCCAGCAATTTTGAAACAGATCAACAACACAGAGGAGCACCTGACTCAGGGGCACAAGCAGGCTTCTCTCCTGTTGAAGCTTGTCTTTGCTAGGTGGATGACGACTGGGTTCATTGTCTGGGGCATCAGGGACTTCACTGAGACACTCAAAGCTGTTTTCTTGTCCAAAGTTAGTGCTGTGCTGTTTGCAGATGCTTTCACTACCCCTGTCCTCCGCTTCATGGATCTTGGCAGTCGTTACAGCCACAACTTTGCCGCCAAGAAGGCATCCACCCAGGAGAAGATGAATAGCATGTTCCAGGGAACGCCTTGGTTTTTGGCGGAAAGGTACACGGACATGACTAAGACGCTCTTTGTTTCAACATTTTTCGGAGTTCTGCTTCCCAGCGGTTACCTTGTGAGTATGCTGGCCTTCCTGTGCTGCTACTGGGTCGACAAGTACTGCTTGTTCAGGTTGTGGAAGCAGCCCCCTGCCATCGACGCCAGTTTGACGGTGGCTTCAAGGTTGCAGATCGCCGTCATATTGATTGTCCACTGTGTTATTGCTTGCCAAGTCTTTGCCGGCTTCCCTTTTGATAATGTCACTGGTTGTGAAGTTGAGGCACAGGCTGCTGCCACGATGGAATGTAGCACCTGCCTGGTGAGCAAAGAGAATGGACGGGTCGACGTTACTAGCACAGAAACTCGCGGCGATTCGCCATTTTCAGTTGGCCTGGTAGGTTTTTGTGATCAAAGCCAGATCGGCGACTTCATCAATGTCGGCACTAAGGACTTCATGACTGATAGTCAGAAGGGGGTCGTTGATGCATACAGCATTGTGAACATCTTCCTTATGGTGATCGTTTGTGTTGGATACTTTGGAAGGACTGCTGCATACAGCCTCTACTCCTTGATTTACGGAAGTTACGTTCCTGTGGGCGAGGCCAATGAAGATGAATTCAGCTTTGTCCCCGGTATCCAGACTTACGTGCCCATTCTTACGGACGATAGCCTACCGCTTCCTTTAATTTGCTGCGACTTGGAACAGTTCGACAACGAACATATTTCATTCACCTCAGACTACAGCAAAGTTGACATTACCAAGGATGCCCCCATTGTCAACAGTGGAGCTGACATCAGGAAGATCTTTTCAGTCTGCAAGCAGTACCCAAGTCCTAAACTGATGGAAAAGCAGTCCGCCTAGTCATTGGGGGGGATGCCAGTGAGAGTCGTGTTTTAATAGGAGGAGCGAGTATAATTAGAATGGGGGG
>ERZ651776.1580-NODE-1580-length-26935-cov-8.788108_pt1 | contig 26935 bp, 21 predicted proteins | sample MGYA00514761_ERZ651776 | MGnify/ENA metagenome assembly ERZ651776 | reverse complement strand
GCCCCCCTAGCGCGCATGGCTGAGCCGCGGCTCAGGGCCAGGCCGTTTAGACCGAGCCTGCTCTGAAGGGTTTTGGGCGGTTAAATTTGCACAATGCTGGATGCGATCGTCTGCGTGCGCGCCTCGAAGGCAGTCTGCGTGCCATCTCCGTCGGTCGCGCACACTAAGTAGCCGCCGCCCTGGGCGATGGATCGCGCTATGTCTGGCCACATCAAGTCCGGCATTTTTGCCTCATCCCATTGTTTGGCGATTTTAGGGTCCATATTTCTAGGGCCGCCAAAGCGCTCGGGCCGGGCGCGTGCACCATCCCAAATTTTCGTGTTCAGAAGCCCCGGGCAGAGAATGGTCGAGGCAATGCCTTGGTCCTCGAGTTCGGCGCTTAAAGCATCGGCAAAAGCGAAGGTGGCATGTTTGGTGGTGGCATAGAGCGGAAATGCGCCCGCGGGCGATCGCAAGGCTGCGGTCGACGCCGTAAACCCAACATGGCGCGGGCCTTCAGCGTCTTGCATCAGCGGCGTAAAGGCTTGCGCGGTCCAGATCACGCCGTAGACATTGACGCCGAGCGCCCACTCGATGGCGTTGGGCTTGCCGGTCAGAATGGGCGAGCCAACGCCAACGCCTGCATTGATCCACAACAAATTAAGCGGGCCATGGGCCCGTAAGGCGTCGGCGGCGGCAAGGCAGGCATCCCGATCGGATACATCGAAAACGACGGGGAAGGCGCTGCCCCCAATCTCACTGACGACGCGTTCTGCTGCGTCTTGCCGAATATCTTGGACAGCGACGGTGAGTCCTGCTGTAGCAAGCTGTTTGGCCAGCATTTCGCCAATGCCATCGCCAGCGCCGGTCACCATCGCCAGCTTGCCTTGGTATTCGTTGAGTTTCGTCATACTTTGAAATCCTCATTAATAATGGTTTACGCCGTGCGCTGCCGCACAATTCTGGGGGATAGGCCGCCTCGATGGAAGCCAGGCCTGTGAGGGCGACGTTGGGTACGCCTTGCCAGCTCACCGCTATCGTAACCATTCTGCTCGGGCGCTGGGTTGATTGGGCAATGCTTTCCCAAGCTGACCGTTTTTTATGCTTGAATAAGATCCTGTGTTGCATGCTAAGCGGTGCGCGAAACGGTGCAATCCCTCCGTTTGGATTTTCGCGGTGAAGGTGTTCTTTTTGACACATAGCTCCATTGAGACGCATTATCTGAGGTTTAGACGTTGTAATACTGGTAGGGGCAAGATGATTCGAGGTATCCGAGACAGTTTCAGGTTAGTAGGTTTGGCATCCCTGTGGGTTGCACTGAGTTTAAGCTCGGTTGGCGTCAGCGCGGCGGACATCGTGCTTTTTGAGTTTTCGGATGATTTGAGTGACGAGTCGGCGGGCGTGACATTAGAAGCTTATGCCTTCGAGGAGTTCACGGATAATTTTAAAAACAACACAACCAACGTCAATTTCGAGGAAGGTGCTGTAGCTTTATCGAACCTTCAATACTTGGTCGTACCTGAAACCGTGACGGCCGAACTTGATTATACGGAGACGGTGCAGTTAGACCTAAGGTTTAAATTCAAAGAGCCTATCACGACTGATTCGAGTCGAGATTTTCAGCGTCCAGTATTAACAACAACAACGACCGACCAGCGGGACGAAGGATTTACCCTTTATGTGGGTAAAGAAGAGGAGGATTTCCAACTTTTTTTTCAGGTCGGTGAAGGCTCCGAACTGATCCCGCCTTTTCCGCCGCGCGAAGGCTACGTGAAAAACATGCTGACCTTGACGCTGGGTGACTGGTACAACATGAGCGTGATCTTTCAGCTCGCAGCCCCAACGCCTCGAATCGACTTTGTGATTAATGGTTCTGTCCAAAGCCTGGTGCTTAGCGACGACGCCCGCGCGGATATCGCAAAACTGATTACTTTGTTGTCAGGCGGGACCTATCGAAACCAACAGGCAGGTTTAGCCGCAGTTCAAATATTTCTAGGTGGATTCCCAGTGGCAAATGTTGGCTGTTGCGACCCACGGGTTCATGACTCGACCTTGCTGATTGATTCATTTTCGATTCAGCCGGTCAAGGCGGATGTGCCGAATGTTGATTTGGAGGGCGTCCTCAAGCAGTTTACGGATCATTTGAAGGGCGACGCGATATTAAGCGATGCGAAGCAATATCAATTAGCACAAGAATTTTTGTCAGCATTCAATTATAAGTGGCCCGAAATTGCGATCGAAGCCAGGCGGTTTGTCACGACCTACCACGACGAGCAGGGTCCAATTTTTGATAGGGATCAGCGAAATCCTAGTAATTTCTCGCCAATCAAAACAGTGGCGTATTTTTTAAAACAATGGGTTTTCGACAATGCCGTCACTGTCGTGCCCATGTCCGACCTCGAAGGTTGGGCTTTCGAGGAGTCGCGATACTACCCCGGTTCGGTGGCATCTGATGCACCAAGGATTGAGCGTAACCTCGAGATTGATGCAACCTATCAAACAGATCCTGGATTGATGCTGAACGGTCAAGAAACCATCCTAAGGCCGACTGGATTGTTTGTGCCCGCCGGGGAGCGAGTTGAAATAGCCCTTGATGAAAAAGCCGTGGGTCAAGGCATTAAAGCCGTAGTGGGGCTGCAAATAGCGGATTTAGAAGCTACTTGGACAGAGTTCGCTCGGTTCCCAAGAATCTCCAAAGCCTTTTCGCTGACCCAGGCGAGCCTGAGCATTATTAACCCGTTTGGTGGGGGGCTGTATTTTGAAGTGCCGGAGGGGGCTGAGCTCGGTTTGATCTCGGTCACGATTACGGGGGCGGTTAACCTGCCGACCTATTCAACCCTTGGGCTACAAGGCCAAAATAGCGATGCCTCGGTATTTAAAACCGATCTTGATCAAGCGATGGTGCCTTGGTTTGAGCTGGTCAGCGATAAATTTATAACTACCCAACCCATCAATGCCCGGAAGTTGGTCGATGACCCGCAGGGAATATTGGATAAGTTCGGTGATATGTTTGACGCCGTTAATTTGATGGCAGGTAGGCCATTAACCCGATTTCGAGGCGAGTGGCTCACACTTGATGCTCAGGTCACCGTTCGGGGTACGGCAATGGCAGCGTCCTATCCGACCTATGGCGATGGGGCGATTGATGATCGCGAGGTGGTGTGGGAACGCGATGGTGCATGGTTTGCGCCTTATCAATATCTGCTTCCTGATTTCTTTGCATCAGATGTCGATGAGCCTCGGCGTTACCAGCGAAATTCTGGTTTTATTTTATGGCATGAGTGGGGGCATTTGCACAACTTGCCGACGTTGGGCTGCCAGGAGGCGGAATCGAATGTTCATTTGTTAGCAGCGGTTATCTATAACAGAGTGTTTGAGGCTGATATGGATACGGCACTGAAATACTCAGGATTTCAACAATATAATCTAGATGATTCAGCGCTGGATACGATGTTGTCTCCGAGTTGGCAGCGTGGTCGGCGTCTCTGTCTTGATGAATGGGATAACGAAGTTCGATATCAGACAAGAAGCTGGGCGAGAATCGTTGAAATTGCATCGATGCTGGGCTGGCATCAGGTCGGAGCGATCCACAAAGCATTCTATGATAGAGGTCTAGCCTCAGGAGAGGCTGTTAATTATGGCATTACTGATGACGATTTCGTTGAAACTGCGTCACTGGCGCTAGGGCTTAACCTGGTTCCGCTCTTTGAGTTTTGGGGCGTGCCGGTGTCTGCAAATGTGCTGGCGAGAACGATGACTTTACCGGTGGTCACTGAATTTGAATCACGGCTGCTGCATTATAAGTCGATCGTGCCGAGCACTAACGCTGCATTTGCAGTGGTGTCAGATCGACTTGCTGCAACGACTGGCAGCATCGGTCGATGGGAGTTCCTCAACGCCAATTTTACGCCTGCGATGGCGGTGAAAATGACGGCTCGGGTTGACGACCTTTTGTGTCGTTACTATCAGTATGAGGCGCTGTGTTTGGCGGCATCCGGCGATGTCGATGCAGACGGCCGGGTCAATGAACTGGATGCGTTTCCGTTTGATTCTGATAATGAAGATCTAGAGGCTGGCGAGAGTCGAACGCGTTTTGATCTAAGTTTTCCAGCCCTGGTCCTTAATGATGATCGAGATGGGGATGGCGTCGCAGACGATCGTGATGCTTTTCCTTTTAATGCGAGCGAGTCGTTGGATACCGATGCCGATGGGGAGGGTAACAATGCAGACTTAGATGACGACAACGACGGCTTTACAGACGAAGAAGAGTTAGCCGACGGCACAGACCCTTTAAGCCGTTTCTCCTGCAGATCAGGCTGCTTCAGCTTTGATGTAGACGAGAATCTAGAAGCCCAACCACTCACCGATGGTCTACTAGTCATCCGTCATTTATTCGGTTTTACGGGTGACGCATTAACCTCTGGTGCTACTGCCGGCGGTGCAGGTAGAGGTTCTGCTGAGGAGATTGGACGCTATCTGACAGAGGCTAACTCAGAGTTGGATATTGACGGCGATGGCGAGACGAAGCCCCTTACGGATGGACTGCTGCTGATACGCTATCTGTTCGGTTTCTCTGGTGATGCGCTGGTCTCAGGCGCTATCGGTACGGATGCGACGCGGGACGACGCTGAAGCCGTTGAGGTTTATCTTAGAGCGCGATTGCCGGTTCCGTAGACGGGGCGCCTAGGTGCATTAGACCTACAAAGCGGTTTAAGGTGGTGCTCGCCAGGCTGCTATGCAGCTTGGTAATCGGAAGAAGTCTGGGCGGGTTCCGCTCAACCGCGGGACAGGCACCGGCCGGGCCCAGGGCGATTCTCGCTCTGACGATAAAAGTTTTGAAAACGGATAATGCGTCTCGCGGTTTTGCCTCAAAGCACCGAGGGTCAATTAAAGGATCCGCGTACAGGCATTGGATTAAGATCGGTCGTATACCGTAAAAGCCAAAGGAGTCCTATGAAACACCTACTTACACTGGTCGCAACCGTCGTTCTTGCCCAAGAGGCCCTGGCCGAGGATAAGGCGACGTCGTTGCCGGCTGAATTGAGCCAGGCCGATATCGCGGGCGCGATTTTCGAGCGACCCGACATGACTCGAACCCAACACGAAGATGGCCATGTCACGCTGGATGTGACGTCTTTTGTCTCCAGCGATCAGAAGTTTTCCTCGGGGATGTACAAGTCGGGTAAAACGCGCCTGGAGGTGACTGAGCCTTACGGCGTGGATGAGTTCATGTACTTTTTAGAAGGCAGTGTCACGCTCACCTCAAGTGACGGCAGCGTGCAGACCATAGACGCCGGCGAGGGTGTCACCATAGCCAAAGAGTGGACGGGCATCTGGGAGACCGACGGCTACACCAAGATCTGGGTGATCTACTCAGCCCTTGGCGAGTAAAGGGCCGCCGCCTAACGATAAAGTAAGCTATGACTGCAACGCGTCAACCAAAGCAGGATCCCAGACATGTTTGAACTCCCAGAAAAAGCATTGGCCATTCAGGCCCAGGTAGAACAATTCTTTAGCCAGCAGGTGCTGCCGATGAATGCCCAGTGGCATGAGCAAGTGCGCGCAGGCCACGTACAGCCACCGATTGAAGCGGCCTTGCGCGAGCAGGCCAAGGCGTTAGGGCTTTGGAACATGGCGCTGCCCAGACTCGCCGATCATGAGCCAGGCTTGCGGTTAACCAATCTCGAGTTCACTGGGGTTGCCGAGGTGTTAGGGCGTCTGGAGTGGGCTTCCAAAGTGTTTAATTGCCACGCGCCGGATGTGCCGAACATGGAGCTGTTGCAGTTGTTCGCAACCCCTGCGCAAAAAGCACAATGGTTGAACCCGCTGCTCGCGGGGGATATCGGATCGGCATTTGCGATGACCGAGCCCGATGTCGCGTCCAGTGACCCGGTTAACCTGCAAACCCGCATTGAAAAGGATGGTGAGTTTTATGTTGTGAACGGCCGGAAGTGGTTTGCCTCGAATGCGGGGCATGCGGCCTGTGAGCTGATCATTGCCCTTGGGGTGTCAGATCCGAGCGCGCCCAAGTCGCAGCGGCAGTCGCTGGTTTTGATCCCGCGCCACGCGCCTGGGGTCGACATCGTCCGTAACCTGCCGGTGTTCGACCATACCTCGATCACCAATACCCATACCGAGCTAACCTTCACCAATGTTCGGATTCCAGCCGATCACGTGCTGGGTGAGTTGGGGGCCGGCTTTGCCATGGGCCAGGCCCGATTAGGTCCTGCCCGACTGCACCACTGCATGCGCGCAATTGGGGAGTGTGAAGTGTTGATTAGCCTGATGGTGAAACGCTCGCAAGAGCGCACAACCTTTGGCAAACGCATTGACGAGTATGGTGCAACCCAGGCGGCCATCAGTTTGTCGCGTATTGAGCTGGATCAGTGCCGGCTATTGGTGCAACAGGCGGCGCACCGGTTGGACACGGTGGGTAACAAAGCCGCACGCAAGCAGATATCGATGATCAAGGTGGCGGTTGCGCGGATGTATCAGGATGTGGCGGATCGCGCGGTTCAGCTTTACGGCGCCAAAGGCGTAACCGGTGACACGCCGGCTGCTCGGGCCTTCAGTCGGGCGCGGGCCTTTAGAATTTACGATGGGCCAGACGAAGTGCATTTGCAGACGATTGCGCGGCTCGAGGCGAGCGACCAAGATTTAACAAACTTAGCGCACTATCTGCCGCAGGGTTAGCGCGCGCTGGCGGATTTGCTGCGATCGCGGCGCCAGAGATCTCTGTTAAGACATCTAAGACATCTAAGACATCAAGCTCAGGCGCGGCCTGGCCGGCAGGGGCTGTCGCTGGTCAGCCGGCAAGGAAGGCGTCTAGCAAAATGCGTAACCTCATCTAAAAAGCCTGCCGCAAACGGTCAGGCTTCGTGCGGTCAATCCAAAAGAGAATGCCGCCGAGGTCTTGATGTGTTACCGGCCGCGGACGGCGATCAGCTCGACCTCAAACACAAGCGTTGTGTTACCCGGAATCGGGCCGACACCGGCTGCGCCGTAGCCCAGTTCAGGCGGCACAATTAATTTCCATTTGTCGCCTTCCTGCATCATCAGGAGGGCTTCGGTCCAACCTGCAATGACGCCGTTAACCGGCAGGTCAAGTGGCTCGCCACGTTCAACCGAGCTGTCGAAGACGCGGCCATCTTCAAAGGTGCCGTGATAATGCGCGCTGACCACATCGGTGGGCCCAGGCGTTGCCCCGTCTCCTGATGCGAGTATTTCGTATTGCAAACCGGATGCTGTTGTAACCCTATCGCTCATTGTTGCCTACCTCTTATCGTGTGTCTGGTTCGTATGTTCTAGTTTTAGGCCGACGCAGCGAATGCTTGACGATGACCTGCTGAATCCGCAGTGCTGAGTTTGCTCTAAAACGGCATCCTGCAATCTTATCGCATCTTGAGTCGCGCCTTGTACTGAATCCGGCCGTGCTGGATCCCTAAACCCCAACTTTTCTGAAACGGGGCGCACTACCCGCGGATTCAGAAGAACCGGCCCTATTTTTGAGGCGAATCTCTCATGTATTGTATTGTTGCTGCAAGGTTCTGACTGCCGGCGCCGCCGGCAACCGCCCCGGAGAGTATTTGAGAAACGGCATCAACAAGATCGAGATTTTTTGGGCCCGGCCGGAAACTATTTGAAGCATTTTCTAAAGCAGCTTGCCAAACCGCCAGTGAGGCCTCTGTTTGGCTAAAATCGTTTAGCGCAATGCTGTGCGCCAAGGCTTTGATGCTATGGCCCGCACTGCCAAAAATCGGCGCAATCATGTCAGCATAGGTTTCGATTGAAACACCCGTGCCTTCCAGGGCGTGAATACTCTGCACAACCGCGAGCATTAAAGTCACCGTGGGAAAAATGACGGCAAAATCCAACGTTGCAGGCGCCGTTATGTTATCGCCCAAGTACTGACTCGCAGGGCCAAGGGTTAGAACGACGTCTTGCGCCGACGACCAGGCGGCCTCATGCCCGGCAACCAGAAGTGCGCATCCGGGGCTGCCGATGCCGCTTGGATACGCCAAAATGGCGCCATCTAGATATCGTCCGCCGCGCTGCGTGACCCAGTCTTGCAGGTTGCTCGCTTCGTGCGTTGAGCCGGTTGTGAGTTGAATGAGGGTTTTGCCCGTTAAGTCAGAGCAGGTGCTCAAACCGCGTCGAGACGCTTCGTAGTTGTTTAGGCAAACCAGGATGACCTCATTGGCTGCAATGCCGTCGGCGATTGCGTGCGCGAGGGTGGCCCCGGCGTCTAATAAAGGGGTCGCTTTTGATTCGGTTCGGTTCCAAACCGTGACGGGGTAGCCTTTGCCGAGGAGTGTTTTAGCCAGTGCGGCGCCCATGTTGCCGAGACCCATTACAAAAATATTCTGTGACATGCGAAATAGCTCCGAGGCTGGTCGATTTGAGTGATGGCCTCAAAATAGCACGGGTTGCGGTTAAATTGGGTGGCTCGCCGCATTGGCGGACATTTTTAACGCATTGAGTTTCAGGTGTTGCCAGGGGCAATGGCTGGTTCTTGTCCGAAGCGGCGTCATAAGCCTGCCAAGCGTGGGAGACGCGGGCGAGCGCTCGCCGGCGCTGTTCGTCACCGCTGGGGTCTTATATAGTGCGATGGTAGATCGTTATAAGGACGCAACATGGCAACGCCGTTTCCAAATCACCCACAACTCAGGGGTAACTACGCACCCATAAACTTTGAGGCGCAGATTCAAGATCTGGTCGTTGAGGGCTCGATCCCGGAAGACCTTTCGGGCTCGCTTTACCGCAATGGGCCGAACCCCAAGTATGCCCCGACGGGGCCCTATCATTGGTTTGGCGGTGATGGCATGGTGCACGCGTTCCATTTTAACGAGGGCCGCGTTGATTATTTAAATCGCTGGATCCAAACGCCAAAACATCTCGCAGAGCTCGCAGAAGGCCGCAGCGTGACTCGGGCGAGACAACCCGATCCCGAAACCGGCAAGTTGGTGGCCGATAACGAGAACGGCCTCGCCAATACGCACATTCTCTGGCATGGCGATCAGCTGCTGGCTTTGGATGAAGGCAGCAAGCCCTTCGAGCTGACGCCGATGACCCTCGAGTCGAAAGGGTATACCGAGACCGGCAGACAGCTCTCGGGCGCCATGACGGCCCACCCCAAAATTGATCCTCAGACCGGGGAGTTGCATGGCTTTGGTTATATGACCGGCTATGCTGGCAGTCCCACGATGACCTACCATGTGCTGGATAAGACTGGTGCCTTAATCCGATCGGATGAGTTTGCGGCACCGTATCCGGCGATGGTGCACGACTTTGTGATCACCCAAGACTACGTGCTGTTCCCGATCTTTCCCCTGACCTTTGACCTGGCAAGAGCTGCCAAGATCGGCTCGCCCTACGCCTTTGATGCCGCCCAGAGCACGCAGATTGGCGTGTTGAAGCGGGGGGCACCGGTTGCTGACATCCGCTGGATCGAAGGGCCCCTGTGTTTTGTGTTCCATTATTTGAACGCTTGGAATGACCGCGATCAGATTACCGTCGACACCATTGAGTTTGCGGTGGCGCCGAATTTCCCGTTGGTGGATGGTTCCTTGCCGTCCTATGCCGACGCGCAAGGCAAACTGGTGCGCTGGCATATCAACCTCAAAAACGGTGTGGTTCGGCAAGAGCCGGTGTTGGATGTGCCCTCGGAGTTTCCCCGTATGGATGAACGCCATGCTGGCAACCGGCATCGTCATGGCTACATTGCGGCGGCCTCTACCCGGCAACGCGGTGATAAAGGGTTGTTCCATGAAATTACCCACATTGATCTCGATTCAGGCAGCACGCGCACCTGGGATGCGGGGGTTGGCAATGGCGTATCAGAACCGGTTTTTGTTCCGGCCTGTGGCGGCGCGGCAGAGGGCGTTGGGTGGTTGCTCGCGACCGTTTACAAACACGACGCCAAGAGTTCAGATCTTGTTGTTTTGAATGCCGAGGCGGTCAATGACGGTCCGGTTGCCACCATTCGTCTGGATCACCGGATCCCGTTTGGGTTTCATGGTAGTTGGCGGCCCAATTGAGCGTTGATCCTAGTCATGCTGAAATGCTTTACCGGGTTTCGGGCGCGGGGCAGGTTGTCTGACTGGGTTTTTGCTACAGAAAAGAACACGGTTATTTTAGGATTAATTTCCCGGCAGGAGTGACGCGCGATGTGGGTTTATTGGGTTGCGAGTGTTTTGCTGTCAGCCGTGATTGGCGGCCTTTTGGGAAGGCGCGTCGGAAAGGCGCGTGAAGGCGTCATGTTAGGGGTGTTGCTCGGGCCGATCGGTTGGGTTGTGTTGTTCTTTCTGCCGAAAGGACTCAGGCCCCAGAATATCGGATATTCGGTGGTGGTCATCCTTTTGGTGATCCTCGCCTTGCTGGTCATCAATGCGCTCGTGCGTTGAGGGTTGGTGGTTGTGCGGCTCGCGATCAGCAATGGCCGAGTTTGACGCGGATTGAGGCCCTGGGCCGTGGTGGATCACTCACGGTTGTCGCCCGTCAGGCCGGAATCAAGTGATTGTGTGGCATCAGAGATCGATCTAAAAATTATGTTCAAAAACAAATACTTGTTGTAAAAAATTAATGTAGTAAGTAGATTTTTAGAAGGAAGGTATAGAAGGAAGACTGAGAAGGAAGACTGAGAAGAAAGACTTAGAAGGAGGCTTGAGATGAACAGTGCGAAAGAGATTATTGAAACATTCTGGCGGATTCAAGATGAAGGCGATTACACCAAAGTGGTGGACCTTTTTGCTGAAGACGCGGTGTTGGTGGATCCGTTTTTTGGCACGTTTGAGGGTAAAGCGGCGATTGGCGAATTCATGAAAAAAATGAATGCGGAGATGGGCGATCGGCAGACCAGCTTCGTGGTGCGCGAGATCGACGGCGGCGGGGACGTGGCCTGGGCGCAATGGACCGCCAAAACCCCAGCGGGCGAGATAGATGGTTGCGGCCTGTATCGCGTTCGAGATGGCCTGATGACGTATTACAAAGATTATATGAACGCGCCCACTAGCCGGTAAAGGCGGCTGGCGGTTAAGCCATCAGCCGATGTCGGACGGACATAAAACACCTTTAGCACCCGCTAAGGCCAGCAAAAGGACCGATTGGGCCCTCTGCTGGATGCGTAAAGCGTGTTTAGTACAGGGTGCCTAACGACGCTGAATCCCAATCAGCCAGTTCATCGTGACGGCCTTCTTTGATCTTCTGCGCCCAGTCTGGGTCCTGGAGCAGGGCCCGGCCGACGGCAATCATGTCAAATTCACCACGAGCGAGTCGTTCGACCGCAAGTCCAATGGGCTGGGTCTTAGAGGCTTCACCCTGGAAACTGCCGATGAAATCGGAGGACAAACCAACCGAGCCTACGGTAATCGACGGCAGTCCGGTCAGCTTTTTACACCAACCTGCGAGGTTTAAGCCGTGTTCACCATCCACTTCTGGGTATTCTGCTTCCCACCACCGGCGCTGGCTGGCGTGCAGCACATCGACGCCTGCATCGACAAAAACCTTTAAGAAAGCCTCGAGCTCAGCAGGAGTTTCCGCCAGACGCGCACTGAAGTCTTGCTGCTTCCACTGCGACCAGCGCAAGATAATCGGCATGTCTTCGCCGACCTGGGCGCGGCACTCGGCAATCACCTCACCCGCAAATTTAGCGCGCTCAACCAAACCGCCGCCATATTGGTCAGCGCGTGTGTTCATCACCCCCCAAAAGAATTCGTCGATTAAATAGCCATGGGCGCCGTGTATTTCAACGCAATCAAACCCCAAGCGTGCGGCATCGCCTGCTGCATTGGCGTAGGCCATGACCATATCGGCCACTTCGCTTTCGGTGGGTTCGGGCTGCACTTGTGAGCCGGTATGGGTGCGACCGGACGGGCTGTCTGAGGCGGCATCGGGTTCCGGACCCGTACCGGGCTGACGCATCATGCCCACATGCCAAAGCTGCGGACCGATTTTTGCTGGGGTCTCATGCGTGGCTTCGACGACATTTTGCCAGCCTTTTAAGGCCTGCTCCGCATGAAAGTTGGGCACTCTGGGGTCGTTGGATGCACCGCCCCGACCGACGGTTGTGCCCTCGGTGATCAGCAGTCCGACGTCTGCGTCGCCGCGACGCTGGTAATAGGCAGCGACGTCTTCACCAGGAATACCGTCGGGTGAGAAGGAGCGGGTCATGGGCGCCATCACGATGCGGTTTGGCACGGTCATACCGCGAATGGTCATGGGTTCAAATAAAGATGCGATGTCAGACATTCTGGGGTCCTTAATTGTTCAATGGGGTCATTCAATTCGAAATCGGTCCGTCACGTCAGGGTTTAGCCAGCGCATAAAGCCCCTTATTGAGGGGCGCCCGATGACGGCTGAGGCAGCATACCGGAGTCTAAGGGCGGGGCCAACTGCCGGGTCTATTGGGTCTGCCCCGACGCATAGAGACTTAAGGGTTGCGCTGGGCTGCCGACTGGGTTTAGCTCAGAGGGTTGCCTGTCAGGCATTGCAGTTGTTGAAGGAGGGGTCGATGAAATATGGCATGCTGTTGGTATTGGCGTTGACCGTTCTGGTGGGTTGTGAGCCGACTCAGCCGACCGACCAGACGTTGAGTGGCGAGCCGCTGACCGAGTCTCAGCGGCTGAATCAGTGGCTGGACCGGGAGTTTGTCGCCTATTTAGACTTCAGCCCGATGTCGAAGACGCGACTGGGCGATAAAAGCGATTACGATAAATTGGATGACCCAACGGATGCCGCCGCAGATGTCCGTCTTGCTTGGCGCCGAAGCAGTGTTGCAAGCCTAAAAGCTGAGTTTGATCGTGCCGCACTGGACGCCGAAGCCAAGCGCTCTTATGACCTTTGGGTGTTGATGTTAGATCGAGCTGAAGCCGCGCTCGCCTATCGCCGGTATGAGTATGTGTTTGGTCGAAATGGCCCCCACACCGGCCTACCCAATGCCTTGATCAATTATCACAAGGTCGACAGCGCAAGTGATATGCAGGCTTATATCGCTAGGCTGAAAGCGTCAGCGGATTATTTTGATGCGTATTTACAGCGCGCAAAGCTTGCGGCCGCAGCGGGTATTCGCGCACCCTATTTTGATTATGACGTCGCGGTCAGTCAGATTCAGCGGGTTACCCAAGGCGCGCCTTTCACGGTTGAAGGCACCTCGGCGCTCTGGGCAGATATAACGGCGAAAGTGGATGCGCTGGTCGTTGCCGAATCGATAACGGCCGTCGAGGCGACAGCCCTAAAAGCGGCGGCAAAAACAGCGATTCTAGACGCGATGGCGCCGGCCTATGATCGGATCTTAGGCTGGCTCCATGCGGACCGCGATAGGGTTTCAGACACGGCAACCGGGGCTTGGGCTTTGCCTGATGGCGCCGCTTTTTATACCTACCGTCTGCAGCGGATGACAACCTTGCCGTTGACCGCCGAGGCCATTCACCAAACGGGGCTGGAAGAGGTTGCCCGGATTCAGGCTGAGATGAAGGCGATCCAGGCGTCGGTAGGCTTTGAGGGCAGCTTGCAGGACTTCTTTACGCACCTGCGCACGAGTGACGAATTTTATTTTGAGAACACGGATCAAGGCCGTGAAGGTTACTTGCAGCTAGCCCGGGACTTCATTAAAGGCATCGAGGCCAAACTGCCTGATTATTTCGGTATTTTGCCTAAAGGGCCGCTTGAGGTTCGGCGGGTGGAAGCCTTTCGAGAGCAAGCAGGTGGCGCGGCGCACTATATGCGGGGCACGAAGGATGGCAGTCGTCCCGGCGTATTTTATGCGCACTTGGCCGATATGCGGGCGATGTCGATTTTTCGGCTCGAGAATCTGGCCTACCACGAAGGATTGCCGGGCCATCATTTGCAAATTTCGATTCAACAGGCGCTAGACGGGTTGCCGCGGTTCCGAACCTACCATGGCTACACCGCCTACAGCGAAGGCTGGGGTTTGTACTCCGAATTCCTTGGCAAAGAAATGGGGTTCTACCAAGATCCCTATCGGGACTTTGGCCGGTTAACCGGTGAGATTTGGCGCGCCATTCGATTGGTCGTGGATACTGGGATTCACGCTAAAGGCTGGACCGAAGCCGAAGCGATTGACTACGCGCTCACCAACTCACCGCGTCCTGAGCCGACGGTTCGGTCCGAGGTCCGGCGCTATTTCAATATGCCAGCGCAGGCAACGGCTTATAAAGTGGGTATGCTGGAGATTCAACGCATCAGAGCGAAGGCCGAAGGGGCTTTGAAGGATCGCTTTGATATTCGAGATTTTCACGATCAGATCTTAGGCAGTGGGCCCTTGCCGATGCCCGTGCTCGAACGAAAAATTGACGACTGGATTGCAGCGAGTTTGTAGCAAGCAGGCGGGCCGCGGATTGGTAATCCGCTTACGCGCATAGGAGGCTATACTGCGACCCGGTTTGCAACGCAACCAATAACGACACTGACTTAAAACGAAAGCGAGGAATACCGTGACAGAGAACCAGACCCCAAACTTCATTTCGCTCGACGATGCCGCCGCGATGACCGAGGGCACGCGCATCACCTTCATTCCAGGCCTGCAGGCGCTGTATGCCGAAGCGCTCAAAAATATTTGTTACGCCAAAGGCATACCCGTCATTCGAGCGCTGCATCCGCAAATGGGTGTTGACAAAGTAACCGGAGAAGACCGACAAGCGCGCTTGTATGAACTCACGAGCCAAACCGGGCTGCCGACGATGTTCTATAACAAGGAGCGACCTCGCAATGTTTGGACTGAGCAACTGGCCCTTGCTGAAAGCATCGGCAGCGCGGGCAGCCCAACCTTGATTCCCGAAAATTATAAGCACCGAGTGGATATGTTTGGATTGTGCGCCATAACCCTGGCCGAAGATGGGCTGGTTTGGAATATGCGGATCTTGAACGATGGCGCTTTAAGTCGAAAGTATGGGTACAACGAGCACGCCAGCGCGGCAGCACCTGAAAAAATTGTTGAGATTATTTCGGTGATCGATGCCTGTCTGGATCAACAGGCGCAGCGCGGTTCTCAATATCTCGTAGGCGATGCGGTATCGGCAGCTGATATCTACTGGGCAACCATGAGTATGTGCATTACAGCAACACCCCCCGAGGTTATGCCGGTGACGCAGCAGAATCAGGGGATGCTCAAGTTCTTCGCGTCGAACTCGAAACGGCCTGAGATCGCGAAGGTGCTCTCGCCAAGGATCCTCGATCATCAGCGCTACATTTTAACGACCTATTGTGAAACCCCAGCGGTGTTGGGCGGCGATCCTTTGTAGCGGGTGCCTGTTTAACAAGAACACTGACAATGGCCTGGCTCGGGATCTATACGCTGGCAATAGGCAACTAGTGTGACTTCTGGAATCAGCGTGCTATGTGTCTCGCGAATTCCAGAGGTCCTTCAAATGCGATTTTAGCTTACGGCTCAATTGTCCAAGTTAGGTCGCCAAATTCCGTTCGCTCGCTCAGTATATTGACGGTGAAAGGAATTATCAGCTTTCCGCCGATGCCATCGAGAATTGTAAGCTGAAGTTCAGATGAGCCTAATATTTCGCGTCGTGACGGTGGATCAAACCGGCGATGGATCCTTCGGCATGGCGCCTAGCCTCTTGCCGTGGTTTTGTCGGCCTATCCAATACATTGGGTCCTCAACGGTGCGTCTAAATAGGGCGTCAATAGCGGTATCACGCAAGATGTTGGGATAGAATTGGGCCTGAACGGCGCGGCATCGACCTTGCCTTAAAAAACGCTATGGTAAGTTAACGTATGATCATGATTACCGCTAAGGCGACCGTTATCGAAGAAAATCGGGACGCATACCTCAAGCTCTGTGCTTTACAGGTCGAGAACTCTCGCCTAGAAGCTGGTTGTCTCGACTATGGTTTTTATGAAGATGCCATGGCGCCCGGTACGTTTATCTTCGTTGAGCGCTGGCGGGATCAAGCGGCGCTCGACTTTCATTTTGCGCAGCGTTACTGCCTTGATTTTATTCGTGCGGTTCGAAAGCTTTCCAGAGCTGCGTCACCCATTGAGATCCACCATGTGACTGAAACAACCACGCCGAGCTGATGCCGCGGGGTTGGCGGCCGAATCAAAACCCGGTATTCAACATCGCGAGCCCTCAGTGGCGCTGTGGCTTGCCAAGCGTCGGGCCGGTAACAGCGGCACACGCCTTAGGCTTGGCGCTTTATCACCTCAGCTACTACCAAGACCTTGTGGCTAAAATGCAAAGTAAGTCGCATCAAACGGGCTAGAGTTTGCCGACCGCCAGCAAGATAAGGTAGCCCGCGGTCACAACCGTGGGGATTACCGTGCCTAAAGTGCCAATCAGTCGTCCGGCGGTGACCCCAGAATTCGCCATCAGGGCTATAGCATGCGATAGACGAGCGACCACCACCACGGCGCCCAATACCAAGACCCAAAGACCGCTGCCAATTATGAGTTCAAGCAGTAAAAGGCCGATTAAAAAGGTTGGGACGTTTTCAGTGAAATTGCCATGGGCTCGGATTTTACGCTCGAGCACCGCGTTATCACCATGGCCGATGAAAATATTAAGATCGCCGCGACTCTTGATCACTGAAAACATCAGCGCCACTTGTATTAGCATCAAACAAGCAGCACTCAGAGCGGTGTAAAGGGGTAATTGTAAGGCGATCGATTCCATAATTTTCCTCTTGTTTTATTGCTTAAAAGCTTAAGCGTCTCACGGATTAACCTTTTACAGGCAAGTTCTGAAATCGGCAAGCCGGTACACACCGGCTCACAAAATCTCGCGGCTGCTGTTAGCGACGGCCTTGGATATAGCCAAAAAATCCTGCTCGATTGGCTTCCATATCAGCGGCCACTTTTTGACTGATCGGGTCGGCAGCAAACCGGGCGTGCCAGCTTTCTAAACCCGGGATACGCGCATTCAAATTAACGCCCGTCAGGGCGCAGCCCATATTGGCAACGCTCAGTGCATAAAAAAGATAAATATCTGCCATCGTGAGTTCCTCGCCAAGGACAAAGGGGTCGAACGTTGCCAGCGCGTTGAGACTGTTGATGCCGCGATCAACTACGGCCACGACCTCAGCGATGAGGGCCTCGGGTGCCGGCTGATTGCTAAAGCTAAAAGGCAGTAATCGCCGGTTGGGCAGTTCTAAATACAACTCTGTCATGCGCATCAACTGTCGATTTTTGTTTCGAGCAATGGGTGTCGTTGGCAACAGCGGTTTATCCGGATAGGTCTCCTCGATGTACTCGCACAACACGGAGGCCTCTGACAAGTGTTGGCCCTCGTCCGTTGTGAGGCTCGGCACTTTCAGCGCTGGGCTTAACTGGTCGTAGTCTTTTGCGCTGGGGTAAACAAGATCCTCTTCAAAGGGGACGCCTTTATACAATAAGGCATGCTTTGGCATGTTGTAGTAGTTGCTGTACGAGAAACCGTGAAGGGTGGGCATTGTTAAATCCTTGTATCAAATGTCTTCGTGTTGCTGTTCTAATCCGCATCGCGGATCGGTGGCGACTGCTATAAGGGCCGCGGTGTGGCGTGATCATACAGGCTACCTTGGGCTGCCGACACCAAAGAAAGAGGGGGGGCGCTCTGGATAGCAGCTGTATCCCGGTAAAATTAAACGCGAAGGCGGCTCCTGACTCCCGCAGGTTGATCTCTCAACGGCCGTTAGCTCGGTTTAACGCGTTGCTAGACGCGTTGCTAGACGCGTTGCGATAAAGACGCCGCTTGGATCCCGACCCATGCAGCACCTAATGGGCTCGGCGTCTATTCTAGATCCAGGCCATCGAGCTGACCGTCGTCTCGCCAGGCGCGCAGCAACTTCATGTAAGCGCCAACGCCTTTGCTGTAGGTCTCGCGGCGCACATTGCGATAACGCTTTGACGTGCCTTCTTGATTGTAATAGCCCGGGGTGCAAGTGTCTGGGGAGCCGCCCAGCACAAACCCTCCGCCCTTGGTCTCTAGCTGATCGGCTATCCAGCGCTCCTCAGCATCAAGCGAGACGTTGGCTGACTGGATGCCGCGGCGGCTCAATTCGCTGATCGTGTAGGCCACGTGCCCAGCCTGAACGTCAATGCCGTGGGCATAGTTCGCGCCCAGCTGGAACACAAAACCGCCCCCGCACATAAATAGGTTCGGAAAACCGCTGACCATCAGGCCATGCATGCTGCGCATGCCCGCTTGCCAATGCTCGTAGATCGACTTCCCGGCAACGCCGAAAATCGGAATGCCGAGGCGGCGCTCATAACTTGAGGTAATCTCGAAACCGGAGGCATAAATAATGCAATCAACAGGGTATTCCTGACCGTTGGCGATGATGCCGGTTTCGGTGATGGCCTCAACGCCTTGGCTCGCGCTAACGTCGACTAATTCAACGTTTGGCCGATTGAACGTGTCGAGATAAAAGTCATTAAAGGTCGGTCGCTTACAGAACTGGTTGTAATAAGCCTTGAGCTTCTCGGCAACCTCAGGATCTTTAACGGTATCGTCGACCAGGCCTCGGATGGTCTCCATCGTTTTGAAATCGGCGATCTGCGCCAGACCCGATATCCTTTCTTCGCTCTGGGCAACTAAATCTTTCAGGTTACGGGTAAGCCGCGTCCAACCATCATCGACGAAAGCAGGATCGATCGGTCCGCCTAAAAAGGCCTCACCGAATTTCTTTTGCCGATCTCGCTGCCAACCCGGTTTGAGGCTCGCCGCCCAAGCTGGATCAGTCTCGGCGTTGTTGCGGACATCAACGGATGAGGGCGTGCGCTGAAACACATAGAGTTGCTTTGCGCTTTCACCCAATGCGGGCACGCACTGCACGGCCGTTGCCCCCGTGCCAATAATGGCCACGGTTTTGTCGGCAAGTCCTGCTAAATTGCCGGTTGGGCCGCCACCGGTGTAGTTGTAATCCCAACGACAGGTATGAAATGAATGGCCTTTAAACTGCTCAACGCCTGGGATCCCCGGCAGGCGCGGCCGATTGGCCGGCCCGGTGCCAAGGCAGATATGCCGAGCGCGCATGGCATCGCCCCGATTGGTTGTCACGAGCCACAGGGCCTCGTCTTCGAGCCAGCGCAACTCGGTCACCCAGGTTTGAAACACCGCGTCTTTATACAGATCGAAATGCTTGCCAATTCTTTGGGCATGCTCGTAAATCTCTGAGGCATAAGAATATCGGAGTTTTGGTACGTAGCCGGTTTCCTCCAGAAGCGGCAGGTAACTGTAGGACTCGATGTCGCATTGAGCCCCGGGATAGCGGTTCCAATACCAAGTGCCGCCAAAGTCGCTCCCACTCTCAACGATACGGACGTCGCCAATACCGGCCTGACTTAACCGTGCTGCGGTTAGCATACCGACCCAGCCACCGCCGATCACGATGACTTCGCGTTGGTCTTTTAAGGGCGCCCGTTCGAGTGTTTCGCTGTAAGGGTCTTCTTCTAAATATTTATTGGCGAAGGGCGAATCGTGGGAAAGCTGTACAAACTGCGTTTCGGCATCGGGCCGGATGCGTTTTTCGCGTTCTTCGGCGTAGCGTTGAGCAAGGGCATCCGGGTCAAACCCGAGCGCCTCGCTGGAGAGCAGTTCGTTTGTTTTAGTCATCAAAAAATCTTCCCAGTGATTACCCTGACAACCATACCGCATCGCCAGTAATACTGACCAGTGCTTGGGGCACGGCGCTTGCTGGGCGCGTCGCACCATCATTCCATGCGCGTCTGGACGTCGGCGCCGGCTGCAGGGCAAGCGTTAGGTAAGAGCAGTCGCCAAGATGAGGTCTCGTTGGCGGTCCGCGCCCAGCTGGAAGGTATGTTCTCCTACTTCTAAAAAACTTTGCTGACGATAGAATGCAAGCGCCCTAAAATTTTTCTCCCAAACCCCCAACCACAAGACATCGGTCAAGGTTTTTTTCGCTTCTTCAAAGACCGATTGCATCAGCGCCTGCGCGGCACCCGTGCCATGAAGCGGTTGATCGAGATAAAAACGGAGAATTTCGCTTGGCCACTTGGCTTGAATATCGCAGCTTGGGGCTTTGTGCCAGCAAAGTTGCGCAAACCCGCCCAGACGGCCATCGCGCTCAAGCAATAGGATGGTTTGGGTTTGATCGAGAATTTCTAAGGACTGTTGCGCTCGGCCGAAATACTGCGTGCAATGCGCGTTCATATCCGCTGCAGAATTAACCGACGTGTAGGCATCTCTGAAGGTCTTTTCAGCGATTTTGGCCAGATCATCCGCATCGTCGATCGTCGCGACGCGAACACGCGTTATCGCTTTAGACGCCTTGGATCGGTCGAAGTTCATAGTAGGTCGCACACTCTACTGCTATTGCTACGGAATCAATGGATATTCTAAAGCTGAGCCAACTTGGGTGCCGCACCGATGTCTTGTAAAGACATCGGCTTCTAACCCCGGCTTTCGGGAGCGTTCCGGTCTACCATATCCTTGGCCAGATGCCGCCAAGTTAATAGGAAGAACAGTGCGCTTGCAGCATATAAGAGCGACATGATGACCATCGCTGACTGCAGACTCTGAGCGTAAACCGCCCCGCAGACATTCTGTAGATTTTCGCTCAACCCGCCGATTGCACGCGGATGGCACTGGTTTCGAGCCAATTCTTCTGCTGCAACACCGAGTTCAGCCGCGCCGCTGACAAAGAAAACGTCGGAGATAAAGCCAATGAACAGCGGACCAAAACCGTAGCCAATTAAATTCGCAATAAACAACAGTACCGCCGTTGCCGTTGCCCGCACGCGCATACTGACGACCCCTTGGCCGATGGTGTACTGCGCGGCGATATAGCCGTATTTCACAAAGCCGCCGATCATCAAGCAAATCGCGGCAAGTAAAAGGCTTTGCGTGGTAAAGGCAACTAAATAGAACGGGATCGACAAGGCCAAGCCGAGGGCCGGCACCCAGGCGATCGCGCCCGGATATTTTTTATAGAGTCTGGTTGCAAGCCAGCCGGTCGCGAAGGTCCCGATGGCCGCTGACAACGACACGGGTGTGTTGATCCAAATAGCCGCTTCACCGGTCGTGATTTCATGGGTGCGAACGAGGAAGATAGACTGAAACGAGGAGATGCCATAACCGCAGAAGGCGGCGACCGTTGCGCCACCGGTCATAAGCCAGAAGGCGGGCTTCGTCAAAAGTTCTTGTATCGCCTCGCGCAAGCTAACCCGGTCGGCTGATTGCGTGCCCTTGGGGTCTGTAAAGCCGCGGGGCGGCTCTTTCACGGTGAGTTTAAAAACGACCGCAATTAACACGCCGGGCAGGCCCACGACATAAAATGCGGTTCGCCAGTCGAATACGTCTGTAACCCAACCGCCTATCAGATTGGCAAACATCGTGCCGAGGGTCACGCCCATGGCGTAAACACCCAGCGCCTGGGACCGGTCACGCGGCGCATAATAATCTGCGATCAGCGAGTTGGCCGGCGGTGTGCAACCCGCCTCGCCAATCCCAACACCGACGCGACACACCAACAAAACCCAGAAGGCGCCAATGGTGACCGAGCCAATGGTGATTTCGGTTGCGAGCCCGCAGAGCACCGTCATGAGCGACCAAAGTGCTACGCAGATGGTCATAATCCACACGCGGTGAGCCGCATCCGCATAGCGCGCCAGCGGAAGACCCACGATGGTGTAAAGCAGGGCAAAACCAAAGCCGGTCAGTAGTCCGAATTGGGTATCGGACAGACCGAGCTCCGGGACAAGTTCAGGGCCGACGACAGCAAGTAGGCCGCGGTCGACGAAATTCATAATATAAATCAGCGTGAGGGCCGAGAGTACATAGGTTCGGTAACCTTTAGTTCCGTAGCCTGTATTTTGGTCGGGTGTTTCACCTGCCTCTGGTGCGGTTGCTGCTGTCATAAAGGGATCTCTTCAAAAGGGTTCAACAATAATCGATGGCGTCTACTGTAAATGTTTCAGTGCGCGTTGTCTGGCAAATCGTTGGTCAGAATGCGCGCCGCTTCGCCCTCAGCCAGAAAAGTTGTAATAAATAAGGTTTTAGATCGCGGCGAGTCTAGCCAATTCTCTAGCTCAGACGCGTTGTTGGCAGCGCTCAAAATGCCCAAGCAGGTCGCCTACAACGCGCGGGGCGCCTCACAACGCGGCCTAAAATGCAATTTCCGGCAGCGCCATAATGCCAAGGATCATTGGCGTGGGCCATTTTTTGAGGGTGGTTGTCCGGGTTCGCAAAAGGGATGGATGCCGTGGTATTTTGAGGCCCGTTGAGTGATCTTGAGCTGCAGATGCAGATGTTTAAAATTTTAATGTTGTTGGTCGTGGTGATGGTGGGTCCCTGGACCGCCGCGATCGCGGCGGCGAGCCCACTGACCCGCGTGCTGTTCGTTGGCAACAGCTATCTGTACTACAACGACAGTCTGCACAACCATGTTGAGCGGATGGCCCAGGAGCGGTATCCGGATACGCCAGGCCGTTTATTTCAATTTAAGTCGGCAACCATTGGCGGGGCGCGACTGAAACATCACAACCTTGACTGGCTGCTGGCGCCCGGACAAATTGGGGTTGATCTCCCTTTTCAGGTTGTGATTATGCAAGGCGGCAGTTTTGAGCCGCTAACCGACCGGGCGCGCAAAGGGTTTATCGATACAACCGTTGCTTACGCTCAAAAAGTTCGACAGATCGGCGCGGTGCCGATGCTGTACATGACGCATGCCTACGTGGCGCCGCATGACGCGGTTGATGAAAAAATGATCGGGGTCGTGAGCAAGACCTATATTGAGGCTGGGCAAGCCGCGCGGGCTCAGGTGATCCCGGTGGGCCTTGCTTATGAGCGGTCTTACAAAGAACGGCCTGACTTTTCTTTACACGCGGACTTTGACGGCACGCATCCGAACCTGAGAGGGACTTATCTTGGCGCCTGTGTGGTTTTTCTGTCTCTCTTTGATGACGATGAATCGAACCTCACCTACGACTATTTTGGACGTCTCTCTCAAGATGAAGCACTGTATCTTCAACGCGTCGCTAGACAAACCGTCGACGCTTTTGCCGATATGTCTGAATAGCCTTTGTCTGTTATCCTTTAACGCTTCTTAACACCAATGGATATGTTACGTGCTGAAAGTTGTTAAACAGTGGTACAACAGAAATCGAATTCAGCCGGTTAAGGCCGCGCTTGCGGTCTCACGGCTCATCAAAGATCCAGACGATACAGGACAGGTGTTTAAGGTATTGGAAGCACTGCGCGGCGATTCGTTGAGTCGAGCGGCGGCAAGGATGCACGCTGATGCGCAAGGTCTGAAGCTCCTGCGCGATCAGCCAAACATCGTTAGCGCGCTCAATGATCGAGAAACCCTCGCCAGCCTTCCTGAGGGCAGTATTGGCCGCGCTTATTATAACTTTGTGCATCTAGAAGGTCTCTCGGCGGATGGCTTGATTGCCTCCAGCGATGAAGCACCAAGCGTTGACGGTATGGGTCAGACCGAGCGCTGGCTGGGCGATCGCCTGAGAGATATCCACGATCTACAACATGTCATGACCGGATACGGTCGCGACCCGCTGGGTGAGCTTTGCTTGCTGTCGTTTATGACGACCCAAACGCCTTCGCGAGGCATCGACTTTATTGTGTTCGTTGGTCGCAAAAAGGCCCAAAAAGACAACCCGTCGCTTGATATCAATGGTGCGATTGATGAAGGGCGCGATATCGGAGCGCAGTCGCAATGGATGTTGCTGAGCCGATGGGAAGACCGTCTCCATGAGCCCTTGGCAGCGGTTCGCGAAGAGCTTGGCTTTCGGGCGCCGGTTAAGTACCGCGAAATACTTCGCACGGTTCAGGCGACCCGCGCGGCTGAAGAACCAATCGCTGCCTAGTGTCACTGGCTGACCAGCAAGGCGTCGCATGACGCTGCTGCCGCTGTCAATCCATCGTTTGTTTACGCTTTGACGTCAGTTGAGTCGGCGCTTTGTCGGCGGGTAAACCAGTCAGCGATCGAGCCTTGACGCCTAGGTTGGGCTCAGAATCCGCGTTTTGTTGATGTTACGCACTGTCGAACGAGCGGGTAATCGCCCCGAAAAGGGTGCGTGAATCAAGTCGACGCCGTGCTATCGAAATTCGGGTCGCAATCGGGAGACGCGCTCGACCGGCAGGATCGTTGATATCAATGCTGCGCAATATCCGTAAAGGCGATTGCCCACTAGGAAGCATTTGGCGCCTTGTAAGCGTCTCGTTTGAGGCTCAACGCTCAACCCGCAACCTCTGGTTGGTCGAGGGGCGAGTGGTTGGCGATAAAATCGATGAGCCTTGTCGCCATTTCCGCGCCTTGAGACTCCTGAATAAAGTGACCGGCCGCGATTCTGTCGTGGGGCAAGCCTTTTGCCCCTGGGATGTTCTCGATTAATGTGTTTTGGACTTTTTCAGAGCCGACTAGCAGATCAAATTGACCAAAAACGGTAAGGAAGGGCTTCGTGAAGTGTTGCAAGGCTTCCCAGGCCGCAAGGCTCGCTTTGACGTCTAGCATTGACGCCATGCTTGGCAGGGTTCGAATGCCCGTCATATAGATCGCCTCTGGAAAAGGCGCATCATAAGCTCTGGCCTCGTCCTGTGTGAGTTTGATGCCGCCAAAGTCTCGCATGATGTTGTCGCTTGCTCGCAGCTCCGGACCCGTCAAGGCGTAGATCATCCAACCGTTAAAAAAATCGGACATATCTTCTTTAACATAGCCATTCTCCTGACAGTGTTTCAGGAAATCATCAAACGTACGCATTGTCGCATTGGGGTCGACGGGATAATCATCTCGATTGAGGTTGAGCGGAATATTGAGAACGGGTTCTGGCATTAAATTGAGTGCCGAGTTCGAGATCATGACGCGTTTAAAATATTCCGGGTGATGGGCGACCGTGATTAGGCTCGTAAAGCCCCCCCAATCTTGCGCAAATAGGGTGATGTCATTGAGTTGTAGTGCCTGAATAAACGCCAACCACCAGTCTGCATGCGCATAAATAGTGTGCGTGTGGATATCCGTGGGTTTGTCAGAGCGCCCCATGCCGATCATGTCTGGCGCGATTGCTCGAAACCCTGCCGCTGTGATGATGGGAATCATCTTTCTGTAAAGATAAGACCAATCTGGTTGCCCGTGAAGCAGGAGGACAACGGCACCATCTTTGGGGCCTTCGTCGATGTAATGCATGCGCAGGCCGTCCACGTCGACATAGTTGGGTTGGTATGGGAAGTCGGGCAGATTCTGGAATTGCGCGTCCGGGGTGCGGACAAAGGCTCTGCCATCGATGGTATGGCGTATTTCTGGGCTCATGATAGATCTCGACAATGCACGGGCTGGATAATGTCTGTCAGGCGCCCTGGTTTGTAATCGGTTGAATTCAGTGCTGGTCATTTAATGAACAGCGCCTTTATAATAATGGATCGCATTATTTTTGGCTATCTAAGATGCATCGAATCGACAAGACGCTGTGGGTTGGTCAAGATCAAAGCGGTTGGGGCGTTATTGCCTTGACCTTGAGAACATCAGCGCAACCGGTTGCTCAAGCAATGCTTGACTCGCAACGCTTCAGTGCAAAATTGAGAACACGCAGTATGCAATCGCGTGCAGGTTTACTGGCGCTTTTTGACTCGGCGCCTCGGCAGGCAGCGCTATGATGACGCAGCGCGACAGGGTAGGTCCTGTTTGGCGCAACCATCAGAACCCATAACCAACGCGTTAAAGGACAGACACGATGAATAAGTTCATAGGCCTGATTGGCGTGGTGATCGTGATCGCCGGGTTGGGTTGGCTCAACCGGGTTGACCTACTGCTCATGGTGGTGAAATTCCAGTCTGAACGTGATTTTGAAATTGGACCGACGCGGGATTTACCCTGGCAAAAAGGTCCGGATGCGCCCGTTGCTGATTTGGATCAGCGCCCGCCGAATATCGTCTTCATCCTGGCCGATGACATGGGTTACAACGATATCTCGACATTCGGTGGCGGTATTGCAGACGGCACAGTCAAGACCCATGCGATCGATCAGCTCGCCGCCGAAGGGGCCGTGTTTGAGCAATCTTACGCCGGCAATGCGACCTGCGCGCCGTCTCGCGGGATGTTGATGACGGGTCGGTATCCGACCAGAACAGGATTTGAATTTACGCCAACGCCCTCCGGCATGGGACCTGTGGTGTCGATGATTGGCAACAGTTTGGATCACGGTCTGCCGCCATATAAGTTCAATGATGAACTGGCAGAGACCGGATTGCCTTATGCGGCGCAGGGCTTGCAGCCTTCGGAGGTTACGGTCGCTGAGGTTCTGAAAGAAAAGGGTTACTACACAGCCCACATTGGTAAATGGCATCTCGGGCTCGGCAAGGGGCAGGCACCCAATGACCAGGGCTTTGATGACAGTCTAATCATGTCGAGCGCGCTGTATTTACCCGAACACGATCCGAATGTTGTCAACGCCAAACTGGATTTTGATCCCATTGACCAATTTTTATGGTCGCGGTTGACCTATGCCAATTCCTTTAATAATGATGGCAACGAACGGTTCGAGCCTGGCGGCTATCTGACCGATTATTGGACGGACGAAGCGGTTAAGGTGATACAGAACAACAAGAATCGGCCTTTCTTTTTGTATTTAGCACACTGGGGTATTCACACCCCGCTTCAAGCAACGCGAGAAGATTACGACGCGGTGGGTGATATTAAGCCGCATCGTTTACGGGTCTATGCCGCCATGATGCGGGCGCTTGATCGCAGCGTAGGACGGATCAATGAAACGCTAAAAGAAGAAGGTCTCGCCGAAAACACCATTGTGGTCTTCTCTAGCGACAATGGTGGCGCCGGATACGTTGGCCTGCCAGGCGTTAACAAACCCTTCAGAGGCTGGAAGCTCACCAACTTTGAAGGTGGGCTGCGGGTGCCGCTGTTTGTAAAGTGGCCTAAACACGTGGCGGCCGGCGCTCGGGTTAAGAAGCCGGTTGCCCATATTGATTTGATGCCGACCTTGGTCGCAGCCGCTGATGCAAAAATGCCAAAAAGCGTAGAGA
>ERZ651776.1579-NODE-1579-length-26940-cov-7.446153_pt1 | contig 26940 bp, 18 predicted proteins | sample MGYA00514761_ERZ651776 | MGnify/ENA metagenome assembly ERZ651776 | reverse complement strand
TACGGAGCAATTACAGCCCGGTGACATCCTTTGGTACGCGGGCTCAAACCCTTTATTTCGAGATAGGGTTTAAGTAAAAGGGCTAAAATTGTGAGAGTATCAAGTGCGTAAAGAGTGAGATTCTAGCGCTGCATACGTTCTGCATACTTTTTGCATACTTTTAACGTTATATATATATAATATATATAATCACACCATCAAAAGACGAAAATGAAAAGCAGAACGCGAAGAACGAGACCAGAAACGACTTCGACGCGCGGCCTCTGCCGAGGAGGAGGACGACGCTCTTCTTTTTCTTCTTCTTCGTTTTGTATCTTTTTTAAAGTCTTCTTTTTCTCTTTCGTGATGATGATGATGCAAACGACGACGAAAACGACGGTGGAAGCGAGACGGTCGTTTTTTAGCAAAACGCCTTTACCAGAAGAGACTTTAAAATCAAACGCGCAACATCACGACCACTCTTTCGGCGGCGACGTGGAGACGCATCATCGCGACGACGACGCGTCGTCGTACGACGACGACGAGCACAACAGATGGGAAAACAACGAAGATTTCGACGAAGACTACCACGATTACGACCGGTACCACGATTTTAACGTCACCAAACGATTGGAAGAAATCTTCCCTGTGATCGATTTGGACCAAAACGGAATCGTCTCGCGAGAAGAGCTCAGAATTTGGCACTACGCGCAGGCGAGGAACCACTCGGAAAACCGAGCGGAACACGAATTCGACGTCACGGATAACGACCACGACGGGTTCGTGACTTTGAAAGAATATTTGGAGGATGATTTCGACGTCGACGTGACCGGGAACGGGACCGAGAAGGAAATGGAGGAGTACAACGTTCGATGGATACGCAACGCGAGGAAAGTGTTCGAGTTGACGGATACCGATAAAGATGGGAAGTTGAACAGGACGGAATTTTTTTACTTCATACATCCGGAGGAAGGGAAAAGAGGGTCGGAGATTGGGAAGCATCTGGTCGCGGAGACGATTCGGGATCACGACACGAATATGGACGAGAAGTTGAATTTCACGGAATTCTACGAAAGTTTGTTTCACCAAGTGGACGAAGTCGAAGAGGAACCTGTTGGGAGCGATGATAAAACGAATAGCAACGAAGAGGGTAGCAACAACAACGACGCGTACGATGAAAGCGTTATGCGCGTGCGAGCCTTAGCGCTGTTTGCTCGATTAGATAAAGATAAAGACGGGTTAGTCACCTCGCACGAGTTACACGCGGACGAGGCGAGTTACAAAAAATTACATCCGACCAACGACGATCACGCGAGAGACCAAAGCGGGAGCTTAGTCGACGACGCGGACGAGAATAAAGACGGCGGTCTGAGTTTGGTGGAAATTTTAAAGAATAAGATGATGTTTTACTCCACGGCGATGACGAGCGAGGACGATTATCACGATTATCACGACGAGTTTTAATTTTTACACGACGATGTGAGATACAACAAACAACATATTTTGATCGCTCTGCTCTACTTTACATTTTACACGCTGCTAAAAAACTATATATACTATTGTTGTTTGTACAGATCGAACCGTTCTCCGATGGCTTTTACGGCAAATGCGCACGCCTTCTTCGCGTACGATTTGAAAATCGGTTCCAACTGTTTTCTTTTTCTCGTCGACTCGTCCTCCTCCATTTTTTTGGGGTGCCACAACGCCTTCTCGTTCACGCCGGACGAGCAATACCACATCGCGCTTTGAGCGAGTTCTCGAGCTCTGAATAAATCAATGGCACCTTCTTCATTTTTGAACGACGCATTTATTACCGCTTTCCGTATGTTTTGAAACTCCTCGCTTGAGATATCGGAGACGCAGTGTTCGATGATATCCGAAACGTGAAAGTCAATCGCTTCCAACGGGATGTCAAATTTCACAAACGGATGCGCAGACATCTCTTTGAGAAGCGTCGAATCTAATCGCGGACTGTTGCTTTTAATTTTATCCATCCAAAGTAACGAATCTATAGATTCGAATCTTCGCACCCAAACGCGAATAAAGTTCTTGAGCATTTTCACGTCGCCTTCCATGCCGCCAAACTGCGCGCGTACGATCAAGGACGCAATCAAAAGCGTTTCTTCGCTGTTCGAGCCAAACTTTTCTTGGATGGAGGAAAGGGACGGTAAAACGTCGACATCGTCGTCCGAGTCGTCATTTTTCACCTCTTTCACTTCTTTTTCATCTACGAGTGTTGTTCCATCGTCGCGAAACTCCTGCGCGGCGAGCTCGCTCGCTATTCGGCACACCTCCTCTTTGATTCTCGTCGAAGCGACAAAGTTTTTCGACAGCGCAATCATCAACCACGCTAAGAACGGTAAATCCGGATGTAAAGTTCCATCTTCTATGGATATAATCATCAATCTTCTCACGCACTGCATGAACGTATCGTTCCTCCGCGTCATAGCTTTGGCCACTCGATACGTCGGACCGACGCGTTTTCTTCTCACATTTTTTTGCAAAGCCGACGCCAACACGGATTGTGATAACCGATGGTTGGTATACGTCGCACGAATAGTTGTGGTGGTGTTGTTTTTATCCTCGTCGTCGATAAAAGTGCGATTATTATCATTTCCGTTTATCGAAACCGTCAAAGTTGTCTTGCATTTGATCCCGCCTCGCTCGATCTCTTTCAGCGCGGTTGCGCCGCTGAATAAAGCTTTGTCGACAAAAACACTCTTTTCAAACGCCAAGTTCCATTTTCCTTCTTCATCGAAACTCAGAACCAAACACTTCTTACACTCGGACAATCGCTGATTCTGTATGAGCGTCGTAAACGCGTTAGTATTGCAGTCATTTTCGTTCATCTTCTTCTTCTTCTTTTCCGACTCAAAACTCGTCTCCTTCTCTTCTTCTTCTTTGTCTTCTTCTTTCGATGAACTGCTCTTTGTCTTCTTCTCAAAAGCATCATCAAACTCGTCGAGATCGAAATCTCCTTTACCAACGCACTCCGACGCGTGCGCATCGATCAAGGTCCAGTGAAAATCCTTCGTGCATATTGGACATGTTTTCAACGCGCTTTCGTTCTTCTTCAATTTTTTTTTACCTGACCTTTCTTGCTCGTCTTTGTTTCTTTTATTCTTAGTAGTGCTCTTCTTTAAAGGAAAGAAGTCTCCGATGGTCGCGCTGCTTTTCGTCGCACTCTTATTCTTTCCGCTGCTTTTCATGCTGCTCTCTTTTTAAGTCTTTTTCTTGAGAAGGTAGTAAAAAGTGATCAACTTTTGCGCGACAACTTTGACGCGTTTGGATTTGCGTTTCTTAGCAGTCTCAACTAAAACAAGAAGGCTGTCCTCTCGCTCTCGTTTCATTTTTATTATAGTATCTCTCTCTTTGTCTTCTTTGTCTTCTTCTTGACGACGAGGAAAAGGAGGAAAAAACGCGCGAGAGAGATACTAACTGACGCGTCTCTCTCTTTCTCTCTTTCTCTCTTTCTCGCGCAGAACAGCGTCGTGTTTATACCAACACAACACAGAGGTGTTTGATTTTTGAATTTACGAGTAAATTCCCCAGTCTCTTTCTTAGTCTGTACGATTCACCCCTCGCTCTCTGGATGATGATGATATCTCAAACGACTCGAAATATATCGAGCGAACAGTTCCAACGCAGTTCGTCGCGTTTGAAGTTTTCCAAATCGCACAGTTTTTGGAGGAGATCAACGAATACTACTCTAGTCTGTGTTTTATTCTGAGGTTCGATTTTTGAATTTTAGGGGAAAAAACTCAAGAGTCAATTCCTCACAAAGAGAGTTTCTATCAGAGATGAAGAGAGATGAGGCGACGGTTTCGAATCAAAACCAACAGAACTCGTCCTCGTCTTTGCCAGGAGAAACGACGACGATGAAAATTTCTGACGCGCTCAAAAAACTGGACTGTTTATACCTGCTGGATGCGTTCGAAGAACGAGACGTGAGAACTGTTTTGGATTTGGAAAATGTGTTGATGGATAAGTTACTGGTGTCTTCGTCGGAAGTAAAAGAAGAAGACGACAGAGAAGAAGACAAAGACATCGAAGAAGAATATGTGAAAAAAGAAGTCATCGAGTTCATCGCGGAGGAATTCTGCTTCGGAGAGATGAAATACGCGGAAAAGATACTCGAGGAAACGAAGAAAGAACTGATGACGAGAAAACGGAACTTTAACGAGGAAAAGAAAGAAAAAGACACGAGAACGATGACATTCGGCCGGATGTATTCAAAGACATTCCTCGCAAAAACGACAAGTTTATACGACATGCACATGGGCGCGGAGAATATGGGCCCGTTTTTGTACCAGTTGTGTAGGTTTACGAAACCAGAAAACGTGTTAGAGATTGGCGCGGGGTACACGTCCGTGTATTTGATGCAAGCGTTGCGAGATAACAAAAAGGAGATCGAGGTGTACGAGCGCATGCGGGAGGAACACTCGTGCGTCGTGAGAAACGAAAACCCGAACGGTAAGGACACGCCGTGGTCGAACGAGGCATATTTTAGCAGAAAGAGTGAAAAAAGGAAAACCAGAGAGACGTACGAGCCGCAGTTACACGTCGTGGACAACATGGCGCACGCTCATACGACAGCGCACTTGGTCAAAGAGTGCTCGGAAGAGTTGAACGACGACGATGAAGAAAACAACTTTTTAGTCGTACACGAAGCCGACGCATTCAATCCAGACTTATCCGCCACGTTAGCCCCGGGTGTTCAGTTTGATTTCTTATGGATAGATTTAGGCGCGGCGAATAGAATAGAGACGTTTTTGAAGAACTTTTGGTTTCGCGTGAAACCGGGCGGGTACGTCGCGGTGCACTCGACGCTGACGAATAGTTTATCCCGAGAGTGGTTGGAAAAAATGCGCATGTTGGCTCGAAACGGAGGTAAAAATGCAGACGGAACCGTATCTGAATACGGCGTCTTCGAAACCATGTCATTTTTAGAACCGCACAAACTGTTTCAGAACTCGTTCACCATTTTCCAACGAAGAGACGCGCATCCGATCGATTCGAGCGAGTACGCAGAACCAGTATTGACGAAGTTTCCGTAACGCTTCTTTGTATTTTTATATTATTAGTTAAAATACTACGGTATTAAAATATTTCAATTATCTTTTCACAACATCGGGCAGCCTGGCGTTTCTTCTTACAGCGCGCGCTTTTGCATACATTTTTGTATTTGTTGTTGTTGTTGTTTTCCTCTCCTTTTGTTTGTTGTACTCTTCTGTGCCCGTTGTGAAATATTTTGCAGCAATACATGTTTCTTTCGCTTTTTTTCTCTTCTCTTTGCTCTTTCTTTTGACGATGACTCTTACTCTCTCATACATACGATGATAATAAATAACCCTTCTCTCTCACTCTCTCTCTCTCTCTCTCACTCTCTCTCTCTCTCACTCTCTCTCTTTTCGTGACGACTCAAACTCAAAAGTATTAATAATGACTACGGAACCTCGACGACTTTCATCAACGGATCGCCGTGTAATCGATGGACGCCGACGACTAAATCTCCAGTTTTTACAATCCTCATGTGATCTCTGGCGTACAAAATCGCATTCGATAACACCTCTTGCGGTAACGCCGTCTCGCCTCTCCATTCCATCTTCTCCATGATCGGAACGACGCCGCGGGAAAGCAACAAACGCCGAGCGCTGTTGCCGTGATCGTGGTTCGGTCGATTAATCGCCACGGCCACGATTGGACAGTTTGGTCGGTATTTCGCGATTAATCGCGAGGTGTTCCCGGATTTCGATAACGTGATGATGACTTTCGCGCCGATTTCATCCGCAGTTTGTGCGCTCGCCGCGGCGACGGATTCCAACGAAGGCACGTGCCACGAGAATCGCAGAAAAGGTTTCGAGGACGTGTGCATGCCGAAACCCAACGGTTGCGGTGAACGACTCCCATCAGCCGCCCCGTTCGCCTCGAACGCTTCCGCTTCGCCACAAATATCTGCCATGGCAGATACCGCGTCCAACGGGTACTTCCCCGCCGCAGTTTCCCCGGACAGCATGACGCAATCGGTGCCGTCGATGACGGCGTTGGCGACATCCGTCGCTTCCGCTCTCGTCGGTCTCGGCGCGCCCGTCATGGACTCTAACATTTGCGTCGCGGTAATGACTGGTTTCCCGGCTTCGTTACACCTTCGAATCATTCTTTTTTGCGCCAAGAAAATTTGCTCCATGCGAATCTCCATCCCTAAATCCCCTCGAGCGACCATCACGCCGTCCGATTTGTTCACGATGTCCTCAAAATTATCTAAACCTTCCATGTTTTCCACTTTCGCGATAATTCCGATTTTCCTCCCCGGCGTTTCTCCAACCACGTCACGTATGACGTCGATGTCCGATCCTTTTCTAACGAAGGAAGCGGCGATGAAATCTACGTTATTCTTCACCCCCCAATTCAAAATGTCGTCTTTATCTTTTTCCGTTATCGTCGGTAAGTTTACGTTCACTCTCGGTAAATTCATGTTTTTCCGTTCGCCAAGCATGGCTGAGTTTTCGCACCTGCACACAACCTCTCCTTTTCGAACGTCCGTGTCGAGAACTTTCAAAGTAATCGACCCGTCCGCGCACAAAATCTTACTCCCTCGTTTCACGTCCTTGGCGAGATCCGGGTAACTCACCGCGATCTTCTTCGCGTTTCCTTTCACCTCGTAATCGGTGGTTAAAGTTAACTCCTCCCCTTGATGCAGCTGCACCGGTTCTCCGTTTTCTAACATCCCCGTCCTTATCTCCGGTCCTTTCGTGTCCAAAAAAACCGCGCACATCAACCCGGTATTCTCCGTCGCTTTCTTCAAATTGTCCAACGTTTCCTGATGGTACTCGTGCGTGCCGTGCGAAAAGTTAAATCTGGCGACCGACATCCCGGTTTGTAACAAATTCTCCAACTGCTCCACCGTCCTCGACGAAGGGCCTAACGTGCATATAATTTTCGTCTTAAAATCCAAGGTTGTTCGACAATTGTCCAACACGTGTTTCTTCGCCACTAAGGAGCCGTCGCGGTTCGATCGCATGGAGGAGTTGTCCTCTGGACCATTTTGCTCGTCGTACGAGCCGGAAATATCGCACGAGAATCCACCTTTGTAAGAGATTTCATCCTCAAAATCTTCGTCCTCGTCGTCGAACGTTCTGTTTTCTTCTCGATCTGGTCGTCGAATCGCTCTGTGAGTAGCAGTCGCGCGTTGTTTCTGATGTTTTTGATATTTAATGTGTGCGCTCTGAGCCCCGTTATTAGGGTAACGTTGCCTTTGTCTCGATGTTCTCGCGCACACGAAAACGCTCAAAAGAGACGACGACGATTTCGAAAACGACATCACGTTCAAACGCTAAAAAGCAGCTCTCTCGCGTGTGATGAGATGTACTCTCGCAGTCTTTCGATCGTCTTTATTCTAGAGAAGGAGTAGAGTAGTATATTACGTATAAAAATGGGGATAAAATAAAGCGGTCGTTTGAATAAAAAAAGCGACAGAAGACTTTATTCTCTTCTTCTAAAACTGAGCGTTTAGTGGGATCACGGTTTAGGGTTTTTACTTTTGAAAAAAACGCTCCGATTTTTTTTTTCTTTTTTTTTCTGCTTCTTCTGTGTGAAAAAAAAGGATGTGAAATGCGTTAGAAATTCATTCATTCGCGTAGTAGCTCTGAACGGAAGAGAAGAGCGCGTTTATTACACACGCACAGTGTAGAAAGAGTTTATTATAAGTTTCATCATGGGTGGAGGAGAAGAGTTCTTTGCGTCTTCTTTGTCTTCTTCTTCTTCCTCGAAAAAAGACGGAGACGATGCGTTTGCGTTTCCAGAGCGAGATTCGGACGAGGAAAATTTGGACGAGGAAAAAGAAGAAGGCGAGAAGACGCGCGTGATGAAGACGAGAGTTTCAAAGGAAGAAGAAGACAAAGAAGATGAAAAGAGCGAAGAGGACGATTCAGAGGACGATTCTTCGGTTTCAGAGGAGGAATTGGAAGAGTACGAGAAGTTGGACGACACCTTGAACACCGATTCAAAAGGTGCTGGTGGTCAAAGTGGTGATTTTGTGAGATCATCATCTTCATCCGATGGACCGAACGAAGAACACGACAAAGAGTACTACCCAAACGCCGGTCCGAAAACAAAAGACGAACACGAACGTCAAACAAAACTCCGCTTGATGATTATTCGCCAACGCGATAAGGAGTTTAAACTTGATCAAAAGTTTAAATCGAAATCCATCGTCAAATTGAACAACGAAGCGGTGGAAGCGTTGAAAAAAGGCGACGACATCGAAGCGATTGCAAAGTACGCGAAAGTGTTTCGAAAAGCGCACGAGAATAACTTAACGCACGAGTTAATGCACGTGTGTCACTCAAATCGTGCGGTGGCGTATTTGAACTTGGGTTTGTTCGAAGAGGCGTTGTGGGACGCGAATAAATCGCAAGATTTAGCGAACGAGAGATACTATCGAACGCAATCCGCCGGCGGTCAAGTCTTGAACGTGTTCGTCAAAGGGTACGCGAGAAAAGGGTTCGCGTTGATGGGTTTGCGCATGCACCGATTAGCAAAATCAGTCTTCGAAACCGGGCTGGAATTTTCCCCTAAAGACGAGGAGTTGAAAAGAGGTTTGGAAGAAGCCGTCGTCGCCGTCTTGGCGGATTTGCACAACGGGAAAGGTTTCGTCAAAAATCGAGAGACGTTCCAGTGCTTACCAGCGCCAGAAAAGAAACATCAACAAGAACGACTGACGAATTTACCGTACGCGAGTCCGTTACACAGAGTGCATCCGAAAGATATGCTCCCGACGCAGCTTTTAACGCCGTTCCAAGCGGAAAATGATTACCATTTGAAAGATACGTATAATTACATGACGGTTCAAGCCGATATCGCGATACCGAAGAGACATTTCAAATACTTGGAAGATACGGTGAGACGCAAACAATATACTAAAGCCATCGAGATTGCGATCAAAAAACTCCAAAATGAAAATAAAGACGTTCGAGCGTTACATCTCGGATGTGGTGCCGGGTTGATGACCATGCACTTACTCGACAAAGGCGCGCACCACGTCACCGCGTGCGAGAGATGGTTGTACCAAGCCATGGCGTGTAAAGAAAACTTGTTGAACAACGGATTCTGCGACGATCAAGTGAAAGTGATTTATAAAAGGCCCACGGATTTATCTTTACTCGCGGACGTTCCGGTGTATTGCAACTTGTTTTTGAACGATATCATCGACGACGGATTACTCTCCTCCGGTTTAATCCCGTCCACGAAGCACTGTTTGCAAAATTTACTCTTGCCGGACTGTATCGTCTTACCGTCGTCCGCGACCGTGTTCGCGCAAGCGATTGAGATTAAATCGAGAAATATTTGCGGGTTAGACGTTTCCGCGATGGATTTATACCGTTCGCACCCGACGTACTCCGCCGGTGTCCCGATTGATCCGGACTCTTACAGAGCGCTTTCGAAACCGAAGGAAATTTGGCACTTTGATCTCGGAAATCCGCCCGAGGCGAGCGATCAAAAGTTTGTCGATTTCGAGTTTACGAAAGACGGGACGTTTAACGCCGTTTTGTTCTGGTACGAACTACACTTGATCGAGGACGTGAAAATATCGACCAGAGGCGTTACGAATGAGGAGGAGTTTGGCGACGCCGATGATGATGATGATGAGAACATCGTCGTATCGAGTTTAACGCCTTCACTTTTCTACCTCGACGGCGAGATCAAATCGTACGCGAACCACGTCGTTCCGATCAAATGTTCGCACAACACGGTCGCCATGCAATTTACCGTCGAAGACGCGGATTACATGCACATGATGAAGAAAGATGCGAGTTTTCCAAAGTATCAGTTTTCGATTTTAGCGGACGAAAGGCGAGCCAAGGCGTACGACGCGGCGATTCAACGACAGATAAAATTCTTAAAAAATCGCGAAGGATACGCGAACGTTCTCGATATCGGTTCCGGATCTGGTTTATTAACGATGATGGCTGCTCGTGCAAACGCGGACACGGTGATCTCCTGCGAAATGCTTCCATCCCTCGCCACGTGCACTCGCCGAAACGTGGCCCAAAACAACCTCTCGCGAAACGTCAACGTGATTTGCAAAGACGCCGCTTTACTCGAACGCGGCATTCACGGTCCACACGAAGGGTGCAACATGATCGTCGTCGACTTGTTCGATTGCGGCTTAACCGGCGAACACGTGTTGTACATGATCGAAGAAGCGCGACGTAAAGTCGCGAACGTCGGATCCGTCGTCGTGCCTGCCGCGGCGACGATATACGCCATGGGCGTCGAGGCGTACACGACTGAAATCGACGGGTTCGACATGTCCGCGCAAAACAAATACCGCTGGGATTCGAAATACGAACCGGTTGAAATGGAAAACGTGAAACACCGAAGATTGACGAAACCGAAAAAAGTGTTCGAATTCTTTTTCGATAACTCGATGAAACAGAAAGGTCGCGAAACCGTGATCAAGTTAGAAACCGTCGCCAGCGGCTACTTGAACGCCGTCGTCTTTTGGTTCGATTTGCACATGGACGAAGAAGAAACGATCACGACTGCACCAAAAGGAATTGGAAAAGGTGGAAGAGTCCAAGACGAGGCAAAGTTAATGCGAGATTTAGACGGGAAGAAGACGAAGAAAGTGATGGAGGAGAGTTTACGAAGAGTACGCGAGAAGCTCGCGAGAAATCCAAGGGCGAAGGAGTACGAAGGAGTTTCTTCTTCAATCGCCGACGCCGACGCCGACGTCGATGGAGCTCATAATAAAGTAAAGGAGAAAAACACAGAAGAAATTGGTGGTGCACTCGCGACACAAACATCCTACACCACCGACGACGACAGCGACAGCGACGACGACGACGACGGAGGAAATAACCACTACTGGGGCCAAGCGATGCAATACCTCGAACGCGCCGTACAAATAAAAGGCGGTAAAAAAATAGCCGTTTTGGCGAAACGAGAAGCCGATGTGATACGTTTCTCTTTAAAAGAAGGCGTCGGCTCGTGGGTCGGAAAACCACCGTGGAAAATCGAATGGGGCGGCGGCGCCTCGGTCGAATCCCCACACTTCCAAAGAGTGCATTACTGTCAACTCCTCGTGAACGACTTTTTAATGCGCTTGCGTTCGAAGCGGTTCGCGCCGATTGAGAAAGACATGCGGATGATTTTAGCGCACTGCGGGAGTTTGTTTTTGGACCCAGAAGCGTTGACGGACGTGTATCACAGACTCGTCGCGTTGGAGTTGTTGCACGGCGCGCCGGAGTTTTCACCCGGAGCGAGCATGGAGGCGTTGACGAAGCCGACGTTTCGTTTGCACTAATGATATCAAGAAGAGGAAGATTTTTTAAGTACCTACTACTACATTTACGGACACATGATACTGGTACTCACGCATTATATACGCTACTATGCTGCTACAACTACTACTTTAAAAGAAGACCTCTTTGCTTATTGTGCCAATCAATCACGTCCGCGTACTTCAAACTCCCTCCGAAACAATCCAAGGCGGAACCGATGGTCACGTCCACTCGATTCTGTCCGTACGTTTTCACGAGCTCTAAATCCTCGATCGATCTCGCCCCTCCGGCGTAAGTGACTGGAATTTGGCAATATTTCCCCAACAACTCCACTAAATCTAAATCCAAACCCATTTTTTTCCCTTCCACGTCCACGCCGTGGACGAGAAACTCGTCGCACTTCTCGCTTAAACGTTCTAAAGTTTTCTCGTCGACGCACACGTCGGTCCATTTTTGCCATCGATCGGTGACAACTTTATACTTGTTCCCATCTTTTTCGTCTCTACGACAGCTCAAATCTAACACCAACCGTTTCTTCCCAATTACTCTTATTAATTTCTCCAATCTCTCCTCGTCTAACTTGCCGTCGTGAAACACGTAACTCGTCACGATCACGTGACTCGCACCGTTCTCGAGATACTCCAACGCCGTCTCCGCGGTGACGCCGCCGCCAATCTGTAATCCGCCGGGAAACGCTCTCGTGGCTTCTAAAGCCGCTTCTTTCGTCTCCAAATCTTTGCTTAACAATATCGCGTGTCCGCCGTAGATGTTATCCCGTTTGTACATCTCCGCGAATTCGCTCGATTTCACGTCCGTTTCAAAGTTCGTCTCAGGTTTCTCCTCGTCGACGGACTTTTCGTCTCGTAAGCTCGAGCCGACGATTTGTTTCACCTTTCCGAGGTGGATGTCGATGCACGGGCGGAAAGATACGATGTTATTATTATTCGTATCATTACTCTCGCTTTTATCGTCACTTTGAGGGGTTCTCGTCGTCGCGCTTTGTGCACAAAGAAGAATCGTACTCCTGTTCCGCGTAACTGTATTCCTTCCCCGTCGTTCCGCGATGAGAAAATGATGATTTCGTACTCGGAAACAAGGACAGCACTGCGACATTTTCTTCGACGTAAACGACGCACATTTCGACGATGCTTTTGATTTCGACTTCGATGCGCTCGCTGTGAAGCTTTTGACCGTTGGAATCGTCGAAATCATCATCGTAATCTTTGTTTTGAGATGTGAATTTTGCGCGTAAAAATGGAGCAAATTGCTTCATTTTTACGCGTTGTTTAGCAGCATCATAAAGAGGAACAAGATGGAACCAAATGGTCGTCAAAACGATCGAGAACGAAGAAATCAAGATCTGTTCCTCCACTGCCCGGAAAAATTCTACCTCTGCTCGGCGTTTTCTGACCATCCGCCTCCAAACGCCAAAGGCATCACCGAAGATTCCAGACTTTTACTCTACGCGTTGCACGAACAAGCGACCCGATCTGGAGGCGTGAGAGAGAAGGAGGAACTACTCAAACCCACGTTTTGGCAAAGAATATACGACCCGGAAAGCGTTTTACGATACGAGGCGTGGAAAATGGTCTCAAACATGCCCGCAATCGTCGCCATGGAGAAGTATTGCGAAGAGGTTGAAAACTTCAACCAAAACTGGTGGCAGTTGATGACTGAAAACTGCACGTACGAAGAGAAGGCGAAGATGTTATCGATGGCGGACGAATCCTCGGAGGAGTATTATTTACAGGTTGGGATGCGGTTGCTCGTACCTCCGACGGGGACGGGGACGACGACGTCGTCGTCGTCTTCGGAGAGGGAGGGAATACGGACGTTCGGATCGGTGATATTTAGCGGCGGCGAGAGGAGTAGTAGTAGTCCGCGGAAAGGAAGAGGAGGGAAGAGTAGGTTCGCGTTGGAGAGTAAGATGCCGGAAAAGAACGAGTGGAGGACGATTGTCGCGCAACCGATGAAGAAAACAACAACGGTGGCGAACGAGAACGAGAGTAGTAATAATAATAGCAGCAGAGAAAAGAAGTTAGAAACGACCACGCGCCAACGATTCCCGCAGAAAAGATTCGGACACATAGCGCATAAAGTAGGCGAAGAGTTGATTATTTCGCACGGAAATAAAGACGGACGATTGTTGAGCGATTGTTGGGCGCTGGATTTGATGGAGTTAAGGTGGAAGAGGAAAGAGTTGAAGTGGCCGGGGTCGCCGTGCGCGGACGCGGCTTCGATCGCCACCGCGGATGGAGAGATTTACTTGTTTCGAGGCATCGGCACGAAGAGCGACGAAGACGCGCTGTTGGTGACGACGAATACGAATAGTGATAGCAACAACAGTAACAACAGTACTAATATCTTCGAGAAGAAGATGATGATGACGGTTTCCAAGTTGGATTTATCGGACATCGGAGGAAAGCTGAACGAGTTAAAATGGCAACACGTCGCGGCGGTTGGATCTGGCGGATCTTCCGATTTACCGTGCGCGAGAACGGGACACACGGCGACGTTGTTTGAAACTGACGACGTGGTGTACGTCTTCGGAGGCATGTCCGTTGGAGACGCGAAGAAGAACGTGAAATCTGTTCCTTTGAACGATTTGTGGGAGTTTTCGTTGATTACGAAAACGTGGCGACAGATACTCACTACTACTACTACTAAAACGGAAGGAGAGGAGAGCGAAAAATCGTCTCGTTCAAAATCATACGTTCCTTGCGCACCACCTACGGCGAGAGGATCTCACGTCGCGGGAAGATGCGGCCGTTTCCTTCTCGTATTCGGCGGCGCAGCCGGGAACGTCTTGAGCGATACGGACGTGCACTGTTTCGATACGCGCGCGTACCAATGGATAAAAGTCGCCTCTGAAATCTCCGACGAAGACGATAAAAAGCTCATTAAAATAGCCCCACGAGCTGGTCACTGCGCGACTATGTCCGAAGACGGCACCAAAATGTTCATCTGCGGCGGCGGCGATAATCAATCCGCGTTGCTCGAAACGCTTTCGCTGGATTGCTCCGAGCTCTTCTCCGAGTTCTCCGAGAAGAAGAAGAAGAAAACGAAGAAGAACGACGACGACCACGACGACAACAACAACAACATCAACTCCTCCTCTTCTCCGCCAAAACTCTCCTGGTCTCTCCTCGTCGAATCCTCCTCGTTAACCGGTAAAGAAGGCATGACGTTAACCACGATCCCGTGTCAATCCGGAGAATACTTGCTCGCCTTTGGCGGGTTGACCGGTACCTCTGATTGCGAGGTCTCTTGTTTGCGCACTGTGTGAGCGAGAGATAGTTCTTAAAGCATATTTTCGGCAGTAGTATTCGCAGCGGTGGTTTTTTTTCGGCGGCGAAAGGAGTACGCGAAAAGTGTTTTTGTTCGTTGTGATGATAAATTTTGTCTCCTCTTTCATTTTGTAATCTTTTGCGAAAAATTCGTCCATGAAAAAACCACCACAAATTTGTCCTCACATTTTAGCGCGTTTCTTAGCGAGAAGCAGACGACGAGACCAAGATAAACTCTCTCTCTCTTCGAATAAGTATTCAATTTGTGCGCCGTACCGTGAACGCAGATTTGAATTTTCGATTGGTTTTGAGCACGTATCTTTCGCAAGAGCGCGCGTATCACGAGAAATCATTTCATCAATTCGCGCGTGAAAGTTGACCTTCTAACGAGAACGACAGAGAAAAAATCGTAACGAGAATCATCCTCATCATCGAAGATGTCGAGCGCGACGCAACGGCAACACGCCGTCGGTTCGCCGACGGCAAAATCAGATAAGAGCCAAAATTCCAGCTCGGATAGCGCGAGCGTGGCGAGAAGGTACATTCTTTTTCGCGCGTGAAACCTTTCGTCCCGTTTCCGAGAGAGAAAGCGCGGAGCACATTTTCTTCTTCTTTCCCGTAAAGTGGTTGCGTTTCTCGGTTTTTTGTTATCTTTTTTTGCTTTGGTTACCCCTTTTGGATGGATGTCAAAAGTACTTCGAAGAAAACCTTTAAAAACGCCAGAGGACTAAACTGTGCTGAAACTCTTACTCAACTATTACACATAAAAACAGATTACAAACGGAGCTGATGTCCCTGATGACCTCCTCGGACAGCGGCATCTCCGCGTTCCCGGATGGGGACAACATCTTCAGCTGGGTCGGGACGATCGAAGGCGCCAAAGGGACGGTGTACGAAAACATGAAGTACTCCTTGACGTTATCGTTCGCGAACGAGTACCCGTTTAAAGCGCCGGTGGTGAAATTTTCCACCCCGTGTTTCCATCCGAACGTCGATCAGTTCGGGAACATTTGCTTGGATATTTTGAAAGAGCAGTGGTCGCCGGCGTATAACGTGAGGACGATTTTGTTGTCCATTCAGAGTTTGTTGGGAGAGCCGAATAACGATTCGCCGCTGAATACGCACGCGGCGGGGTTGTGGTCGAATCAAGAGGAGTATCGAAAGTTGTTGCAGAAGAAGTATAAGGAGGACGGGGCAAAGAATTAGAGAGGGAACGCGCGAGAGGACACGGATACTTACGGGAAAAGGGGTAAAATCGAAAGAATTTTCATCGGCTTTCCGTAGTTAAATTAGAGGGTGAGGAGAGAGCGAGAGGCTGAGTGTACCGCGCATTAGAATTAAACTTGTAACATTAGATAAACGATTAATCATAGTATATAATAAATAATCAATCATCTTTTTCGTCGTCTGCGAGCGCTAATTAATAATGTCTTCTTCTTCTATCGCGGCTACATTGAGCTAAATTCTTCTAAACGCGTAGTACTAACGTTACTTTGTCTTCTTGGACTTCTTCTTCTTGGACGAGGACTTCTTCTTTTCCCCGACATTGTCCTCGTCTCTCGTTTTACTCTTGTTCTTCTCTTTCTTCTTCTCTTTCTTCTTCTTCATCTTCTTCTCCTCCTTCCTCTTTTTCTTCTCAAAGTCTTCTTTTTCTTCGTCCTCGTCGAAACTTCTCTTGGTCCCCGTAAACTCCTTCCCAAGCTTGGCCTTATCGCCTAAACCGCGTCTCGACCCTTTCGCCGAGGCCATTTGGTGCGCCTGGTTGAATATATCCTCCTGCTTATCCTCCGTGAACCCATTCTTATTATTCTCTTTGTGATTATCCTCGTTGATATCGACGTCTCGATCTAACTCTCGTTTACTCCCGACTAAACCGCCCCAGGAAAATCCGGCGTTGCGCCACCACGAAAATTTTTCCGTCGTTTCCGACGGTTTTCCTTCGTACGCCTCGCCGCCTTTCTTCTTCTCTTCAAAATTCTTTCGTCTCTTCTTCTTCGTGTTCTCTTCTCGTTCTTTTCGTTCTTCATCGTCGTCGTCTTTCTCCTCCGCTTTTCTAATTTCCCTAATCTCTAAATTCGTGTTCATGATCGTCTCTTCTCGGCTAAAACCGCGTTTCTTCAACAAAGCGTTCATCTGCGCTTCTTCGAAACCGGCGATGCGTTTCAACTTTCCTTTCCTTCCTCGAAACGAACTCTGTTCTCTCGCGATTTCCCTCGCGACTTCGAGCTCTTTCTGGCACCCGTTGTATTTCACGCCGTCGTCGCCTTTTTCTTCTTTAAGTTCTTCTTCTTTCGTCGTCAAAACATTATTACCAGAGGTTATTTCGCGAACGTTTCGTTCGAACTCATCTTCGCTCTCCGACGACGACGACGAATTCGATGTGTTCCCTTTTCCCTTCCTCTCGTCGTCGTCGTCTTTTCCTCCTCCTTTACCTCCTCCTTCGACGACTGCCAGCGCGAATTTCTCCGCCGCGGATTTAAAGTGCCCTTCCCACCACTTCTCCTCCCAGTTATACCTCTCCTTTTTCTCTTTCCCGACGCCTTCTCGATCGTTTTTCATATCCACGGAGATGGCTTCTTTCAAGCCTTTCGACGGGTTCGCGCCTAACGCGTCTCCGTGTTTCCACCCCATCTTTTCGAGCATCAGATTTCCAAATCCGGAGTACGCTTTCTTGCCTGGATTTTGGTCGTGCGTTGGCATCTTCATCTTGAAAAACTTTGAGTGGAGTAAATATACTCCTTTCTTCGAGGATGTGATGATACGTTTTCGCTCTCGTCGCGAGCGTTGTTGTTGTTGTTGTTCTTCTTCTCGCACTGATGGGCAAACGTATTCTTGACTCTCACGCCGCCAGAAATTCCCAAAAACAACTCTTAAAGTCGTGTTCTCTCTTTCCACTTTTTCTCTGTGTGTATATAAAATATACAAAAACACAGTTTTAGTGCGCGATGTGCTATATACGCTCAATTCGTCGTGATGCGAGTCGTGTGCTTCTCTGAAGCGAGAAGGATATATCTCGCTTTCACGGAGACATTTTTGACGACATTTTTGCACCCAAAAACGGATGGTTCCGAGAAACACAAAATCCGGACAATTAAGTTCTCTTTGCCTCCTCCTCCACGCTTTGTATTTTACTCTCGTTTCCCCACTACGAGTGTTTCATAAAGTTCTGGGTTGCTTTACAGTTTTACTACCTGAGCGAAAAAGAAGCGACGAGTTATACCTTGTCGCGCGTTGCGGGGCAAACGACGAGAAGGATCGTGAGAGAGTTGCACATCCAAAGTACATATCAGAGTGGAACGATTGACGCGCGAGGTCACGAAAATTCAGATTGAATCTCATCATGGGACATTTAACGCGCTTCTTTCTTCCAGTATCGGTGCTTTTTACGTGCGTTTTGATCCTCCAACGACCGCTCCCAGTGGTGCGCTCGAGAAGTGTGCCAAAAACGATGACGATGACGACGCGAAATGATCATCTCGATTACGATTTTTCAGAAGCGGTGCGAATGGCATCTCTAAAGTATTCGTCAACGAACTGGCAATCGGATTCAGAGAATTACGCAAAGTTCTCGCCGGTCAATCTCGTCTTCCCTGGCACGCACGATAGCGGCTCGTATTACTTAACCTCGAAATTCCAACCGGATTCTGGCGGAAGAGGCGTACCGGAATGGCTACAAAGTATATCGAAAATCATCAAAACAGTTGGGATTCCGATCGACGAGCTCGTCGCTCGATGGGCGAAAACGCAGAAACAGACGATATTCGAACAACTGAGAACGGGGGCGAGGTATTTGGATTTACGATGCGGGTGGCAACCGGATACGAAAACGTGGAAAATACACCACTCGTTAGTCGGGGTGGACGTGGTGACCGTTTTAGAAGATATCAAGAGTTTCGTGAACGCGTTTAAGACGGAGGTGGTGATTGTGGAGATGTCGCACTTTTACGGCGACCCGGACGAAGACGCCGTGGAGCAGTTGGCGAGTGAAGTTTTAGGCGCTTTAGGGGAACTCGTCGTGCCGTATTACCCTTTAGAGGAGGAAAACTTTTGGACGCGACCGTTGGAAGAGTCGGTGAAGAAAAACCAGCGCGTGTTAATCGCGTTTGAGAACTTTAACGCGTACAACACGACGGAAAAACATTCGCCCTTTTTATGGCCGTGGGTGTTGGAAAACGGCTACGCGGATACCGACGACGTCGCGAAGATGAAAGAGTACAACTACGACGTCGTTCGCACGTTTAACAATCAAACGGAGAAAGACGAATTGCGTTTAACGAAACTGTCTTGGATTCTCACCGCCAAGGCGAAAACGGTTGAAAACTCCATCTGGCCGCTGATTAAAAATCACCATCCGAAAACAATCGTCGATTTGACGTTGAAATACGCCGATCGATTCGTGTTTGAAGAGTTCGTCGACCTCGTGAGTAAAGACTTGAACTGCCGTTTTCCTCAGGTTTTTTCCCTGGACGCCTGGTTCGCCGATAGTAGTTTTAGAAGTAGAAGCAGCAGTAAAAGCAATAACAGTAAAAGCAATAACGGAAGAACAAACAGAGACGACGACGAAGTAGGAGAAAAAGAAGGCGAAAACAGAAAAGGCGTTCTGTGGAAGCTCGCGAAAGAGGTCAGCGCGAGACAAAACTCGCCCGCCTTCGCCAAGGAGAAATGCAAAGCGAACGCATTCGCCGACGACGGCCCGAAGAGACTTTACTCGCAACAATAACACTACTCATAACAACAGAGACGTAAAGACGAGAAAGAAAGAAAACAATCGTCGAGGTCGGCGCCATTACCTCCACCACCACCACAGCAAAAAGAACGTTGTAATAACACAGAGAGAGAGATATATCACATCACATTTAGGGTATCAATCAAAAACCCTAAATACTTTTTGTGTTCGGGGCCCGCGGGTTGATTTTCATCGTCACAAACGAACGCGTTTACGCGCACGATTTATCACTAAACGCGTTTACTAGATTCGAATCAAAAGAGAATCATGAAGGCGTTTTCAGCACCAAGAGGCGAGAGAGATCCCCTTTTAACCACACTCGTAAACGCATCGGGGTCGAGAAATAACATTCGCGAGGAGAAATCCGCCCTCGAAAGTTTCCGAAAGAAACGCGAGTCCTCCGTACGAAACAAAGAGAAGTTTACCAAAAAGGAAGAAGAAGACCAAGAAGTTCAAAGACCGAAGAATAATAATAATAAAACGATTCACGATGTTTTCGCGCACTCCGCGGTGTTCGTGTTAGTCTTATTCTCCGCGTTTTTTGCCTTTGTGTGCGTGGGATTTGTCCACCGAAGCCACTACATTCGAGCGAAGGAAAACGCGCTCGTTCGAGCGATGAACGCGGACATGCTGGAGGAAACGTTGATGAAAAATACGAACGAACTCGTACCTTTGAGTGTCTTTTTGAAAACGTCTGGTTCTGGTTCTGATTCTTTGGAGGAGGAGGAGGATGAAAATGGAGATGAAGATGGTCGGCGTAAAGACGCTTTATTCGCTGCGGAGAAATCTGGAAAGAGGAGGAAAAAAGAGGAGAAAGTGGAGACGACGAAATACAGCAACGGGAAGTCATTCGCGCGAACGATTTTGACGAAAGAGGAAGTGAAACCGTTCGAGAAGTGGTTGGCGAAAGACGGGGAGATTGAGTTGGATAAGTTAGTGGAAGCGCTCAGGGCGGATAAAGAGACGCTGTACGAGAAAAATCAAGAAGAAGAAGGGACGTTAGGGAGACGAGAAAAAGAAGACGACGAAGACAGTAGCAGTAGTAGTAGTACGAGAAGTAGGAACAACAACAAGAATAGTAATAATAATAAGTGGAAACACTCGAGCGCGACGTTTGCGGCGTCGATAAATGGCGGCGGCGGCGACGATCTCGTCGATGATAGCACGGTGCCAAACTCGAAACATAAATTTTCCTTGTGTTTAGACGATATGGAAAATTGGGACGTGCGATTAGGCGCCGGCGCGTGGATGGACGCGTTGATTCAAACCAAACCGGAAGGGAAGAATAGCGCCGGGGAGTGTTTCACGAACGTTGTGTACGATTCCGGTCCCGAGTGCGCCAAAGCGGACGTCAGAGTGTTTCAATCCGGATCGGTTTTGTTAAAAGGCGCGTACGTGAGCAGAGAGAATCCAGCGCCTCCTCAAGAAGGCACGACGATTGGCGCTAAACTCATGGCAAAACTCGGTTTTTTCGATAACGATATCCTTGGGCCGGATATCAATCAAGATATCATGATCGATAGTTCTCTCGAGAACGAAAATCGAACGGCGCAAGATCCGATCGAGTTCACCGAAGAGGCTATTTACGAAGATCAAATGGCGTTTTGGGAGAGCAAATCAAACCGAAGAATGTTGCTCAATAATAAAAAGAGTAAGAAGAAAAAGAGTTTAGGCGAGAAAGAAGAAGTAGTGTTGCACCAACGAGGAGAAAAACAAGAAGAAAAACAACAACAACAACAATCTCAACAACAACAACAAGCGGCGTTGTGGCGACTTCCGGCGAAGCAAAATCCGGATCAAGTGTACGTGTACGCCTCGTTGGAAACACCCGGCGCGTTCGGAAAGGATTTAATGAACGAAGGATTACTCTCTCAAGTGGATTACATCGCGCACGGGAACGAGAAAGCCTCCTCTTTATGGCTTCCACAAATGATATCGACCAAAGGTTTGATGGCTTCCTACGAAGCGTTTAGTCGCTCGAAGCAATCGCGCATCCCCGGCATCGCTTGGTTGGGAAAGAACTGCCCGGACAACGCGCCAAAAATGAAGGTTTTGAAAGAAGTGTCCAAGCATTTCCCGGTGTTTTCCATCGGCGAGTGTCGGAGAAACACGAACGAACCGCTGGGTTTACCGGAACACAAAGTCATGGGATCCGGCGGCATCGATTTCTTCACCAAGACGCAGTTAGCGTTGTCCGATTATTTATTTTATTACGTCGGCGAGGATGCGGATTGCCCGGGTGCAATTCACGCGGACTTATGGATGGCGTTGGCGAGAGGGTCTATTCCGGTGTATTTTGGCACGGCGAACGTGTACGAGTACCTCCCGTGTCCAGAAGGTGACTGCATCGTCGACGTGAAAAAGTTCGATTCGAGCGCGCACTTGGCGAAAGAGTTGAGAAAGATTTCCAGCTCGCAAAAGTTGTACAAAAAAGCAACCGAATGGCGACGACAATCTCCGGACAATTGGCCGTTAGGATTCAGGAGAGGCATCGCCAGAGCGTCGCAGGATTTCAGGAAAACCTTGTGCGATTCCGTGTTAAAGAAAGGCGGCGACCAAGCCGATTTAACGAAAGAGGAAGTCATAAAAAGAACCATCACGAGCGTCCCGTGGTCGAACGCCGCATCGGTGAAAAGTACTACCACGAACAATGACGACGAGAACAACGCGTCCTCTTCTTCTTCATCATCATCCACTACTACCACTACAACCGCAACCGCGTACCTCGAAGGCGCTTTACGCGCGGAAAAAGCCGCGGAAATCGGCGACCAACGCGCTTCCTCCGTCGCGTGCGCGAAACAAACCGAAGTCATCGCGTTAGGCCAAAGAGTCGGCGATATGCTTGGTTTCGAGAGCGAAATAGATGGATTTACCGACCCGAGCGATTTCATCAACGTGGAAATCAAATCCAAGCAGCAGTTGGAAAAAGAACGCAAAGAACAAGAGGCCTTTGACGAGGCTGAGGAAATCGACGATTCAGGAGACGACTAACTTTGCGAGAATAATACTAAATACTCCTCCTCATAAAAGAGCACTAGCAGCAGCACTAGCAATAGGTAGCACAAAAATACTACTACTACTACTACTACTGTAAAACCACATCATAAAGAAGGTATTTTGCTGTACACTGGTATGTGTATTCTTTCTTCGCCTCACATCTCTATACTACTCTCTGACGCGCGCGCGTTTTCGTGTCTATGTTTGTCTGTGTGTTGTGCGTGTATTTACTGCACCGCGAGAAAAAAGAAAAAAGAGCAGGATACGAACAAAAAGAAGAAGAGAGTAAGTCACACAGACTTACGAGTACGCACTGTGGACTACGAACTCCAAATTTGGCGCTCAGAGAGTAAGAAAATTGTACTTAAACCCTAAAAGCTTAGTGCATAATTCTTACTCGCGAGACAATTTTTATTTTTGTGGCTCAGACGAGACGTGGCGGGTCCACCTTTAAGGTAATCTTTTCATCACTTCATCCACACAACAACAACAACAACACGCGTAAGCGCTCGATATATATAATTGAAGATGTCCTCTTTTTTACTCTGCGGACCGTGCTCTGCATCTGTCTCCTCCTCGTCTCTGTTATTAAGCAGTCGACGACACGTGAGAAATGACGGTAGCAATAATAGTTTTAGCACAGTTTTAGCAACTCAAAATCAGAGAAAACCAGCGGGGAAAAGTAATGCTTTAAAGATAGTGTCCATGGGAAACGTCAACGAAGGCGGCGTGTTCGCGCCACTCGTGGTCGCCATCAGACCAATCATCGGCGTGAAACGATTCAACCAATTACGAGGCAAAGCGATTTCTTTACACTCGCAAGTGATTGGCGATTTCTGCTCGGAGTTTGGCGCGACGACGAAACAACGACAAAAACTGATCAAAACCGCGAAAGCCAACGGGGGGAGGCTTGGATTTTTGGCGTGATGCGATCGCTTCGCGCGTCGCGCGTTTGAAGACGAATGAAAGGTATCGATTTCCGTTTTATTACCGCGCAACAGGAATGATGAAATGCACGTGATGTGCAAGCGCGAGAAGAGAGGAATGAGAAAGAGAGAGAGAGAGAGAGAGATGTGTTGCGTTGTAATCTCTTTTACTATTATTACTACTAAGCAAAATCTACTCTTAAAACTAAAAAAACTAAAACTCGCGCGAAACTCGAACGCCGTACTCGTAGAATAGAATTTGCTTGGTGATTTTATCGAGCGTTTGTTCGTCTACTCTCGGGTCGTTTTCGCGGTCGACTCGGTCGCCGACGATTATCGTCGGCTGTAAGAATGTTTTGTCGTCGTCGTCGTCGTCGTTGGTATTCTCGTCGTCGTCGCCCGTCGTATTTTTCTTACTGAAGAAGGTTTCGTTTTTGAAGCGCAAGGCGACCAAGTTCGGGTCGTCTTTCGGGCTTAAACAACAACTGACTGGCGACATTCCACCTTCTCCTCCTCCGATGTTGTTGTTGTTATCCTTGCTGTTGTTGTTGTTGTTGTTGTTGTTATAGCTGCTATTATTATTCGTAGTATTATTATTCTCGCGCTTCGGGACGATGTATCCTTTTCTGTTTTTGTGTTCGACTATTCTGTACGAGACAACGTCGGAAAGCATCGAAGACGACGATGAACTAGTCGATCGATTCGTTCTCGCTTCGTGCCACGCTTCCAACGTCTTCACGAACCCAATGTTTGGACGAGCAATCGAGCGCGCTTTCTTTACTCTTTCAAACGCTTCGTCGTAGGCTAAACCTTCTCTCCACATGACAAACGCGACGCATATAGCGACCGAACGCGAACAGCCCATTTGACAGTGCACGAGACACCCACCTTCTTCATCGTCATCATCTTTTTCTTCTTCATAATCTTCCTCTTCTTTTTCCCTTCTGTTGATGTTCTTCTCCCACACGCACTCTCTGCGTTCGTTGCCGAGCATAAAATCAAACGCGTCGTACAAAACGCACGCGATATCTTCATCGCTCGTATCCATCAGCGGCAACGACATGCGTTCAAAATACGTGGAAGAATCAAATTTATCGTCTGATGATGATCCTCCCTCCGTCGTCCTCGGCGTTGGCGTGGACGCGCTCGTCCCGCTCGCGCAACTCCCCGGCGAGAGACATTCGTCGTTCAACAATCCTCCGTTGTTGTTGTTGTTGTTCGAATCGTTCTCGTAGCAGCACAAAATCCGTCTCACGTTTAATTCTTCTTTCAGTTTTCTCGCGTGTTTCTCTTTCTTCACCAGCTCGTCTCCGCCGACGTAGAGGAAACTCTCGTATATCGCGGACGCTTCGTGTCTGCACTCGCGATAGTTTTTCTCTCTGATTTCCAAATTGAGCAACTCGTCCGTGCTCGCGGTCACTCTCATCCTCAGAGACGGTTGAAGATTCTCGTTAATTTTGGTTTTCAAACTCGTCGGTCGCATCTTTTCCAACAGCGTCGTCGGTTTCTTCGTTCTCGCGGTTTCCTCTTCGTCCGTCTTAATCTTTATCGGGGATAACGGTGTCATTGGAGGAGGCGAATGCTGTGTAATCTTTTCTTTGTCGTCCTCTTCAACAACGCGCAACCTGGACAACGCATTCTCTGCTGTGACGACTAATTTTGTCGACGATGATGATGACGGTGGTGATGGTAAAGGTGATTCCATCGTCGTTTACGTCTTCAAAGTCGCGTCGAAGCGCGCGTTCGCGCGTCGAATTTTTCCCGTACTTTTGTCGAAAATGTTTTTTTTCCGTACAAATGTTTAGGTTTTCAATGACCCTAAATTCGTCTCGTTTCCGTCCTACGTTAAGGCGCAGAATACAACTCTCTGGCGAGCCTTTTGAGGTTCTCGGGAGCGACGATGCCGTGATCAGTCACGAACGCCAAATCGACTTTTTCGTGAAGGTCGATAAACTCTCTCGTCGGATGTGCGACGGCGTCGACGTCTCGACCGGTTTTCGCGCTTCGCGCGCGGAAGTGTTTTAAAACCTCCGCCGGGTTTCCGTTTCGCTCTCGAGAGAGGAGGAGTGATTTTTCGTCGTCAATGTTGTCGTTGTTGTTGTTGCTATTGTGATGATTGCTACTATTTCTGCTGCTGTTCGTCCTCTCAATCCGTGGTTTCTCCAACGTCGTCAGACTCAAACTCGGCGCTAAGGCGACGAGAGGGACTTTGAACTTTTCGCACGCTCGCGCGATGTTTCCAGTTCCCGGAGGCGCGTAAAACGAGCCGTCTTCAAAGACGCCGAGTTGCGCGGAAACAACCGCTAAGTGCGCTCGGGACACCATCGCGAACGCGTTCGATTCCGGTACTATCGTCACCTCAACCGCGCTGTTCGTTGTCTCTTTGTTGTTGTTGTTGTTGTTGTTGTTGCTGTTGTTAGTATTCGTACTCATCAAAATCTTCCTCGCGAATTCCTCCGCCATCGCCTTCCCGCTCTCCTCGTAACTCACCGACGTCTCCAAAACGATCACTTTCACCCTCCTCTTCCTGGCGACCATTTTCAAAAAGTTCTCCACCAACCCGTCGCGAACGCCTAAAACCATGACCACGCAATCCGACCCGCACGTTTCGCACGCGTATTCGCCAATCGCGCGCTTCGCCTGGTCCACGTCGGACGCGATCATCTCCCGGATCGCAGAGATGACGTTTTGTTTGTACACTTTAAAAGAACTCTCGTTATTATTCAAACCCTTCTTTGTACCCGTCTGTTTGTTCTTCTTCTCCTCTCGAAACGCAATCAACTCCTCCTTGGCGACGACAATACTTCGGTCTACCGCGTTGAGTAAAATCACGTCCGCATTTGTTCTCCCTCTTATTCTCTCGTTGAGCACAGCTTTCACTCGGCGCAACGCGTGAACGATGGCTTCGTCGTCGTCCTTATTCAAGTCTCCTCCTCCTCCTCCTTCGCTGCTGGTGGTGTTTGTGGTGCCGACGACGCAGCGAACGATCGCATTTTCGAGGAACGTCTTCGCCGTCGCGAATAAAACGTCGTTCACGACGTTCGTTTGCTGCTGCTCTTTGACGATTCCGTGCGCGCCTTTTTCTCTCACAAATTGCTCCGAGAAGTCCTCGACGGCTCTTTGCGAGTGCACGGGGAGCGGAGCGTCGTTCGATTTTTCCAACGCGTTCATCGAGTGGGTTTCTGTATTGTTGAATGCTCTGTACAATGAAGCTTTTTTTTTCCATAAACGCCTTTTGAAAACGCCTTGAAATCACATGCGAAAAATGTTTCACTTTTTCTTCTTCTTCCTCCTTTTCGTTGCGCTTGGTTCAAACGACGACGTACGCGATCAATTTTGTCGAAACGAGAGCGCGTCGTAATGGGGGACGAGAGGGATTCTTTGTCGTTGTGGGGTTTGATCGTGAAGTGCGACGATATTTGTTTCACGCATATCTTGCCGAGATTGAATCGAACGGATCTTAAATTCTTGTACGAGGTGAATAGTGAAACGAGAAAGTTGATTAAGAGATCATCTCGCAAGGGGGAGTTGAAAAAGGGGTTTAGAGTGAGCGAGATGTCATCGATATCGACTTTGGAGTTTGCGTGGGAGCATAAATCGTTGTGGCCGAGTTGGTTGACGAACGAAATGTATTTCTGCAAGCAAGTTGCTCAAACGAATAAACTCGAGTTACTCAAGTGGGCGCGAGAGGAGAAAAAGTGTAAGTGGGATGGAGGGACGATTAGTTCGGCCGCATATCA
>ERZ651776.1577-NODE-1577-length-26979-cov-5.069326_pt1 | contig 26979 bp, 21 predicted proteins | sample MGYA00514761_ERZ651776 | MGnify/ENA metagenome assembly ERZ651776 | reverse complement strand
ACTTACAATTTCACAGAGCAAAAACAACTAAGATTTGCACGAAACAAGAAAAACACCTGTAAAGTATGCTTCTAAAATCAATCAAGTTGTAAAACATTAAAAGCAAAGCTGATAAAACAACCTTGCTTTTAATTTAAATTCTAGTTTTCAAAGACTATTTGTAACTATCTTATTTTGTGACAAATCCCATAAATGGGACACATTATTGTAAAATAACCATAAAGGTTGCATTGCTATACTATGAGGTGTCAAATATAAAATGCCCATCTTTCGATGAGCGTTTTGTAATAAGTAAAATTAAATTTTATACACTATGACTAACATAGTAGATTTTCTTTTCTTCTACATCTATTATAAATAACTCTATATCAATGATATTTTCACTTACCTCTCTGTAATAAAAACTGTGATAATTATTATTTGAATTAAGTAATTGCTTAATTTTCTTTTGAATATTAGTTAGTTTTTCTTTATCAGAAGAATAACTAGTGGCAAGAAGTTCTACTTCGCTATATTTTTTTGCTAATGGAGTCTTAGCCCAATTCTTCTTTGAGTACTTATCTTCTGCTTTGGGTAAATCAAAATCACTATTCTCAATATTATTTATAATAGTAGATAATGTCTCGTCACTAATACTATATGATGCCATAGAATACCCTTCTCCAGAAAAACTAAGATAATCTACATAACTATAGTCGGTAGACATAGTTTCAATATTAGTCCCAAATACATTTGTAAAATCTTGCTTAGACTCACTGCAACTAACCAACATTATAAATAAACCAATAAACAATACTTTTCTCATAATTAATTACTTTTTTTAACTGTTCCTGTGCCGTAAGTATAAATGTTATATGAAGTCCCTTCTCCAGCAAAAGCCTTTCCTACTTGAGTTCCAAAATTTCTAAAACCAACTTTAAGGTTGTTACTTTAATTTTCCTTTATATCAAAGTTATATTCATCAAGAAAACCGTTTGCACCACCTAGTCTTACTGTTCCTGAATCATCTAATAATTCTAATCTGATAGTCCCATATACACGTCCAGTTGTATAGTTTCCTTGTGCATCAGTGAAAAAGTTATAATATTGCGGGTTTTCTTCATCAAAATCTTCAGTCTCAACAGGCGATAAATCTATTTGTGCTGAATCAACAAATAGTGGTTCTCCCGTTTCTATTATTAAACCAATCATTTGCTTCGCTCATGGTTAGTTCTCCATCATAGTCAGGTCTATCTTTCAAACTTAAATAACTTTCAGACAATTTATCGTATGCTTCTTCACTATTTAACCCTTCAGTACCTAAGCTATTATCTAAGGCTTCCTCATGTGACATACCCTGTTCAAAATTATCAGCATTCATAATGATTGCTTCGCCTTGTAATCCTTGATCATCTGTTCCTAATAAATTACCGCCTTGATCATAAATGGGAGAAGCTAATCTTCCGTCGGGATCAATAAATAGTATGGGGTTGTTAACAGCATAATTGTATGGAGTTAAATTTGGAAAAGTTTCTGCTAAGGGATCGATATTCATCCATCTCCCTAAAGAAGGATCATAATTTCTTGCTCCAAAGTCATACCAATCAAGTCCGAGTTCGGGATTGTTTTCTTTCCCATTGAACATAAAACGTTCCGCAACGTTGTTTTTATTCGATGTTACCACGTCATTGTACCCAGAGTGTTGCAATCCAAATGGATAGTAACTAACATCCATTTCTAAGGGCTTTTGCCTCTTTCTAGAGTATGTCAGTCGTAATCTCGTCTCATTCTCAATATGTAGTTTGAAACATCCCATTAATCCTAATTACTCTATTTGAAAAAATCAATTAACGTTTCAAAGAGAAATGTCCTTTGTATATTTCTCCCACGCTGGGTCTAACAACTCTAAACCAATAATCAGTTGATGGCATTTGCTTGCCATTATAAGTTCCATCCCAACCTAGTGAATTAGGTTTTAAAGCTATCATTAATTTCCCATAACGATCATAAATATAAATTTCAAGGGTTGGATCTGTTCTTGATAAAATTATTTGCCAATGGTCATTATAACCATCCCCATTAGGAGTAAAGAAATTAGGGAAATGTAACAAAGAAGCTTTTTGCGTTACTATTCCACAATTATTCTTATCTCTTACATAAGCAGTATATTCTCCAGAAGTTAAATTATTAAAAAAATTGGAATCGAAATAATCAATTCCATTAATAGAATATTCATAATCACCAATTCCTTCTACAATAATCACTATTGAATTATCTCTTGGCGACCAATCATCAATCTCAATATCAGTAATAGTAGCTTCATCTGATTCTATTACTGTTATTGTTTTAATGTTAGTGCAACTTTGAGAAGGGGTAGTATTGTAATCTTGAGTAATTTCTATTGTATATGTATCAGGTTCATTTATTACAATACTTTCTGTAGTCTCTCCTGTTGACCATAAATAATGATCAAAACCTGTTTCGGCTGTCAATACTTTTGTTTCATCTCTACAGATATATAAAATTTGATCTTCTAAAATATCAGGAGTTGTAAGAGTAAAAATTTCAAAACTAGTTACATCATAACAACTTGGATTATTAATATCTTCAATTCTGGCAAATAATTCTTGAGGATTTGTCAAATTTGCATAAAAATCATTTAAACTATTAATGCTAACAATGGCGTCTTCTTCTGTAAGGTAATAACTGACTGTAAAAGTTCCCTCTTGATTATTTATTATAAATTCATTTTGGGCAGTTAAATCAAATTCACCAGAACCAGGAGTCTCTGGATCATCACAAGAAAATAATGTAGGAGGTTGATAAGCAATCAAGGCTTCATCGATAATTATATTAAAGTTAGTGATATCAAAACAATTTGGATTTTCAAAATACTCAATCCTAGCAAATAGCTCTTGAGGGTTTGTAACATTTTGAAAACTATTGGGCAATATATTTTCATTGTTAACTGCATTTTCTAAAGTCAAATAATAAGTTACATTAAACTGGTCTGCTTCTTGATTTTGCAAGACACCTTGATCAAATTGACTCAAATTTATAACCTCAACGTCATCATTAGTTTCATCATCGCAAAGAATCAAATCTTCAATAGAGTTTGCAATAGGTTGTGGATGAACTACTAACAAAAAACTGGTAATATCAAAACATTCAGGATTTTCTATATTGTATATTCTTACAAAAACTTCCTGATTATTTTCAGTATTGCTATAATTTAATGGTAATCTATCTTGATCGTTTTCAGCATTTATTAAATTTTCATAAAAGGCAACATCAAATAATTGATCTGATTGAGGTCCTAGAATTTCACTAATTTTTATATTTAAGTCAAAACTTGATACTTCATCATTAGAAATATCATCGCATAATATAAAATCTGATACTGTATTGGCTATAGGGCTTTCCCCAATAAAAATGTCTAGCGTTGAGGTTCTCATTTGACCTCCAAGATTTACATTAGCATTTACTGTATAAAAACCAGAGGTTTGATATATATGAACTGGATTTTCAATATCAGAAGTCGCTCCATCCCCAAAATCCCAAAATACTGATGAAACTTCTTCTTCAGTATCTATTGAAAACAATATTTCTTCACCCGCACACCTCCCATCAAATTTAATAAGACTTGTGTAAAAATATGATTGAATAAACGAAGGAAGACCAATTCTACATTTAGCAATACCCAAATCTATTTCTCTATTTAAATAATTTGCTCCAACTCCTACACTATCTGGATTTTGAATAACATCCAAAGCAGATGGTCCATTATTTGCGAGATAAATTCTACCATCAATTCCTAATTGTATTGCTCCAATACTGTCTTCTCCACTATATAAAATACTAGCGTTATTAATCATATCTGTAGGATTACTTAACGAAAGATCAAATTGATAAACATTACTATTACCAGAAATGTTTTCACTAGTGTCACTTACATACAACAAATTACTGTTTGGAGAAAACTCTATTCCATAGGCTCCGGATAAATTACCTGATTGAAAAATACCATCTATAGTCAATGGATTGGTAATAGCTCCTGTAACTGAATTAAAATCAAAAACTTGCACAAAACTACTACTAAAACTATCATTATCAAATTTAGCTACTGCAATTCTTCTTCCATTAGGAGATATTTTCATGCATCCAATTGCGTCGCCAAAACTATCATCATCATGTACTAAACCAATACTATATATATCTGGTTCAGGATCAACACCCAAAGCGGTGACAGCGTATACTAAAAAATTATTAGATTCCCATTCGTGAGCTACAACCCAGTAATTTACACCATTGGCATGCTGTATAGCTGTTAGAGCCTCTGTAGCAAGAGGGGCAAGTGGTATATTTTTATTTTCTGTGATATCACCATTACCTGAATTTAATGAAAGGTTAAACTCAGAATAGCGCAATCCATCATATCCATTGAATGCTCCAAAAACATCGACAGTAAATATATAATACAAATTTGGATCATTAGGTTTAGGTACTATTACAGAACTCTGCGAGCTTGAAAAATGACCTTCTAACCCGAGACCATTAGGAACAATATCATGATTCTTATCTCTGACAACTGTCCCATTTGTATAAAACAATAATTCTCCATCAGCATTTGACATTGTTGAGCAACCTTCAATAGTAGCAAAAAAACCATTAAATAAAGGAGTAGGAGGTGTTGTGTTAAAATCTAAGCCTGCCCATCTTCCAAAATACCAATTAGAAGCTTCTAATTGTCCAAAGGAGATAGCTGGACAGAAATTCAGGAACAAAATAAAGTAAATTTTTATATTTTTCATTAATAATACTTATTAAAACTTTATGTGACTTGTATTTTTTGAAAATAAGTTTTCATCTTCTAAAACACTGTTTTTCAGCATTTACTAAGCTACTGAATTATTATATTATTGTCATAATTATTTTAGATAGATTTTTGATACGCATATTATAGCAAGAGAAACTTTCGCTATACTTTTTTATTGAGAAGTAACCTTAAAAGCAATTCAAATTTTCCATTTTGCTAGTTTAAAGTAATTATTTAGGACACAACAAAGTATAAATTGTCGTTTTAAGGGAATTTATACTTTGTTGTTAGGTAGCGTTATTTACATTTAGTTAAATCCAAATAGAGTTCTTTTTGTTAAAGATGCAATTCTATTTTCTTTATAAACGGTATCGAAATTATCTTGGACTATTTCTAGTTGTTTTTCTATTTCTGTAAATATTAATGCAGTCTCTATATTTAAACCTTCACAAATACTGTTGCTCTTCAATTTTACATTTTTAATAAATACATCGTAACTTTCAATAAAACCGTCTATTTCAAGTAGAATTAATTCATACTCATTCATCAAAAACTTTACTTGTTCAATTTGATAGGTGATTTTGTCATCATTAATTGATTCATATGGAATAAACCCAATTTGCGATTCTTCTGAAGTTAAATTTTGAAAGAAATCTTTTTTAATTGACTCGATAGAACCTAATCTGTCAGGATAATTATCATTATACCCTTCTGAAAATCCGACTTCCGTCAGATAATTAGAAAAGAATATTTTACTTGCCTTATTATAACTATTCAATCTTGCGCTTACATCCATCAGTCGGGAAACAATTAAATCATATTCTTTTTTAGTCTGATTTGTGAAAGAAAGGACACAAGTCATTGACCTAAAGTTTTTCTCTTCTAAATCCTTTTTCTTATGGTATTTTGCTAAAAAGAAAGATGCTATTGATAGTCCTGTTGTGATTAAAGGGTTGTCCAATCCAGGGATTTCATTTTTCATTGTGTTAATATCATTAACTTTTGGATATGGCTTTCGATCTCCTAATAATTCTAATGTAGAATTCATTGATGAATTAAATTCAGAATAAGTTGTTGGGTCTATTAATTTGGAAAATTGGGTTTGAAGTACAAGTAAACTAAAAGATGAATTAAAGCTATTAGTCTCTTTGATTATATGATGAATAATTTTTTGTCCCGCATCATACCTTTTATCTAAATTATTTATAGCAGATTTATATTTTGCTTTATTGGCTTCTGCTAAAATTTCTCTTAGTTTATCTTCGTTATCTGTATTTTCTTGTAGGTTTTTAAGTTCTTCTTTTAGTCGAGCTTGCTCTTGTACAATCTCTTGTGAAATATTATTGATTTGTTCAATATTAAATTTCTCAACTTCTTGAGAGTTTGCTGAAATAAAGATTAAAAAGCAAATAGTTGTAATTCTTAATTTATACATAATGATTGATTTTGGTTAATGTTGCCTAACAATTGGATATAGGCACCATAAGTAACTACGTCCTTCTTTATTTATATATTTAAAACAGTAAACGTTTGATAATAGATTTAAAATTGTTAAATAACAATTTTAAATCTATTTAATATTACGGCTTCCCGTAATCAAAGAAGAAAATTCATTTAATAAATTGATAGGATGCAAATTATCAATCATTTCTTGTAGATTTTCGATATCATCTTGTAGGAATCGTTCGGTAGAAGAAATATAGCGATGCCCTGCCATATATTGCACCTCACGTATATTGTGAAGCTCTGATATCTCTACGACACTTTTGAAATAAAGCATCCCTTATAAGGGGTGTGCCAAGCTTAAAGAATTAGCTAAGTTCTTCAAATAACTGTAATTAAGATGGAGGTAGGTCCTCCGTTAGCATTGAACAAGCGAGGCTAACAAACTACCTGATTGATGTAATATTGGCAACACTATTGCATGAAGCGAATTAGGAAAAGGCTTTATATTAAAAGGAGTCAAGTGTGTTGTATAGGAGGTGAACGCGAGTGAACCACTGATGAAGTATCGAAATTTGGGAAAGTTTACATCAAAACTATTGGTATCCCTTAACTGGTAGGATAAGATCGGAAGTAACTTGTATTAACTGATCGATCGGTGTACGGTATATAGGTGGCACGACCATACAATAGGCTTAATTACGGAACTTGGGAAGCCATAAAACGATGTTAAGAGAAAAGATCAAGTATGAAAAATACGAGGCTGAATATCAAAGTGTTTTATGGTGACGGATCGAATCGTAGTAGTGATGAAATAACTGTAATGGTTATGGAGCAAAGGATTCGAATCATTTTTAGCAATTTTTAATTTACTCAACCGTATTCAAATAGTGAGTACGGGAGGAAGAAAATGAAGGAAAATGCGATCACAAGTGATTACAAAACGTATGGTATTTACCGCTTGGAAATTGGTTAAGAAAAACCAGGGCGGTTTTGGTGTTGATAGGATTAGTCTAAAAGAGTACGAGCGTGACTTAAAGAATAATTTATATAAATTATGGATTCGTTTAAACTCTGGGAGTTATCACCCATTACCTGTAAAAGTAGTAGCCATACCTAAAGGTAAAGATAAGATTCGTAAGTTAGGTATCCCCACAGTAGAAGATCGTATCGCTCAAATGGTTATAAAACAATGTTTAGAGCCACGATTTGAAAAGGTGTTTCATAAAGATTCTTATGGATATCGCCCAAAGCGAAGTGCATTGGGAGCTATAAAGAGTGTTAGAAACAACTGCTGGAAATACCCTTGGGTGTTAGATATGGATATACAAGGATTCTTTGATACTCTAGATCATAAATTACTTCTAAAAGCTATTAGGCGTCACGTTCCAGAGAAATGGATACGAATGTATTTAAATCGATGGTTAGAGGCTCCTATGCAAGAGTTAGGAATTCTTAAAGAGCGAACTAAAGGGACACCTCAAGGAGGGGTTATTAGTCCTTTATTAGCAAATCTTTATCTCCATTATACATTTGACAAATGGATGGAGAGAGAATTTCCAAATCTTTCTTTTGTACGTTATGCAGACGATATTATTGTTCACGGGATAACAAAGAAACAACTCGATTTTGTATTGCTTATGGTAAGTAAACGGATGAAGAGTTGTGGATTAAGATTACATCCTGAGAAAACAAAGATAGTATACTGTCAAAACGGTAGAAGAAAAGAGGAAGCGACACATCGTAGTTTCAAATTTTTAGGTTACACATTTCAACCTAGAATGACAAGAGATACTAAAGGGGAATATCGAGTAGGTTTTCTTCCAGCGGTGAGTATAGAGTCGAAGAGAGAGTTATCAAACAAGTTACGAAGATTAAGAATACCACGTAGGACTCGATGGACTATATATGATATAGCCAAAGAGGTAAATCCAATGCTAAGAGGCTGGATAAATTACTTTGGGAAGTTTTACCCAAGTGCTTTGAACAGTTTATTATTTAAATTGAATTGGAAATTAATGCGTTGGGTAATCAATACATTTAAACGCTTTAAAAGAAGTAAGAAGAGAGCAATAAGGTTTCTAAAGTTGATTTATAAACAAGAACCGAAATTGTTTGCTCATTGGGAGTTTGGCATAGCGTTTTGATTAATTGTGGTATAGAAATGATAAGAGCCGTATGACGGGAGACTGTCACGTACGGTTCTGTGAGAGGTTAGAGGTGAAATTCCCCTTGCCTACTTGACACACATTATTGTAAAATAACCATAGAGGTTGCACTGCAAAGTCTGTTTCTAAAACAAATCAAGTCATCGAAACTAAAAGGCAAAGCTGATAATACAACTTTGCCTTTTAATATAATTTATATTTCTTAAATATTATTTGATAACTACCTCACTTTCATAAGTGTACCTTGTATGGGGCACATTATTGTAAAATGATCGTAGAGATAGCCCAGCATCTCTCTCAGTTGACGAGTTCTATAAAAATATATAATTGATCTTATATTTTTGATAAGTAAATCATTTTACTGAGTGATTTACTATAGACCTCTATAGCTTGAAAATAATTTTGATATCCTGCCTCATTAATATCAATTTGTATATAGGCACTTTTATCTAGCTCTATTTTAAAATAACCTTTTTCATTAGTAGTTATTTCATATTTATCATAGTGATTGTAACTATCAAAATCACCACCTTCATAATAGGCATTTTCTATTTTTAATAGAGCGTTTTTAATTGGTAATTCAGTTGTTTTATCATATACATATCCCTCTAGAACAACATCTTGAATATCATTATTACAAGAGGTTAAAAGTAAAAAGGTTATTATTCCTAAACAAATTTTATTGATTCCCAGTTCTTGTCTCATAATTCTGCAATCTAGTATTTATAGTATTAGTTATATTTTTCTGTTCTTCTTTCTGTATATTTCCATGATTAACCCTAGGACTAGATACGTTTCTATTGTATACAACATTCGCTCCTTCACCTGAATGTCGACTACCTCTTGAACCAGGTGAGTTAACTCTCCCGCTTTTACTTCTGTTACTACTTTGACTGCTAGTTCCAGAAGAAGTAGCTCCAGTACTTCGTGAAGAACTTGAAGCTCCAGAATTACTATCTTGATAGATATTTTCAGTGTAGCTAACATTATCTGGAACTGACGTATCCACAGTTAATCCCTGTCCTGGACCATCACTGCTATCGACAATAATCATCGTATCAACATTAACACCTTGCTCTTGCAATTTTTCTGCAAGATTTACTGCATTATCTCCTCCATAACTATACCCATATATTACAATTTGATCTCCTTCTCGATAATTTTCTGCAATAAAATTAAAGCCGTTTCTCACCCCACTATCTTGTGTTGCTCCTGGGGCAATAATTCTTCCAACAAATTCCCTGCCAGCACCTTCTACTGATGCTTGAGTAGCTGAATAAATTTCTCCTGTCCCTCCGGCACTCTCAACATCGGTAGTTCTTCCTCCGCCAGTAGGTCCTCCGTGATAAAATACTGCAAGTACCCTTGGTGGATCAACTGACTCACTATTGAGTACATCTGTATTAGCTGTAGTTACTCCTTCTAACCCTTCGAGTTCAATTTTCCATATTGGACTATTGTGGGCAAACTGATATGTAGATATAGATTGATATTCTTCTGCCACAGGGTCGACTCCAAAAAATCTTCCGATTTCTGGCATATAATTCCTATATCTAAACGTAAGCCAATTTAATCCAAGCTCAGGTTGTTGTTCCTGCCCTAAGTAATTAAAATTCTCCGCTTGGTCGTTTTTATTTGAAGTCACTACTTCGTTGTACCCAGAGTGCTGTAATCCGAAAGGATAGTAGTGTTTTTCAGAAATAATCTCACTTGATGGTTGAATTGATCCATTTCCATCACTATCAGAGTATGTGAGTCTGACATTCCCTAAATGATCAGTATAATTAAAAGCATATTGATATTCTGAAGAGCTTGTCTGTTGGGTAGTCTTATTGAACTTTGTTATTGACTTAGTATTATCATTGTGAACAGGTTCTATATATCCTTCAGGATGTGGAAACATTTTCAGTTTTTCGACACCATTGTTATTTTCATATATATACCCTCCTTCCAAGTAAAAAGTAGATATCGTAGTGTTTTGAATATTATCTCTTACAACTTTGGATAGTTTTATACCTGTAGCGTCATAAACATACGAAATTGTTCCCTCTTGCGCATTACCATAACCATCATTACTTGTATTTATTTCAATACTTTCAGGTAAATTAAGATAGTTATAAGTTATATTCTCAACACCCTTATTTTTATCCATTATCATGTTCCCATTAGTATCGTAGTCGTAATCGTCACCCGTTGTATTTCCATCATAAAAACCCTCATTTTTAATAGTGGTTGAGGCTCCTTCTGATACTAACTTTAATTGATTTCCGTTATAGCTATACGTGAGATCATCCATACGAGAAGCTAAACCATATTCATTGGTGCTATTACGTTTGATACTAATAATATTACCATTTTTGTCATATCCTGTTCCAAACACATAAAAATTATCATTTGAAGTAAGATCATTTCCTTTTCTACTGTGCGCTTCTTTGAATCTGTTTAAAGCATCGTAGGTATATCCATATCCTCGTTTTTGGTTGTCTGTATTGGCTGTTTTCCATATAGTTTGAGAGATGTTTCCGTTATATAAAGGAATGGCCTGCCCAGTATCTCCTGCACTCCCTTCTATTGTTCCATCATAATTTATATGAAAATTAAAAAGATTTGTAGTTTTATTGAAGCTATCAAAAGGGTTAATATCTGTAAGCCAACCTCTTACGTTGTATTCGTAATCTACTCTCTGTAGTTTTTTATCAATATAATCCCCAAACAGAGTAAGATCATCGATTTTAGAATTATAGCTAAATAAAGTTGCTTTTCCAACAAAAGTGATATCTGTATCTACAGCTACTGTATAAAACGTAACATTATTCTTTTTGAAAAGAATTTCTCCATTTCTACGTTCAATTTTAAAAATATCTCCAGCTTCGTATTTTCCTACATATGTAGTAATTGGAGAAATACTATTCAAAATGATATTTACATCACTAAATCCATCATTATTATCATCTCCTGCTTTTATATAAATACCATAATCAAAGTAACGATCATCTTCATTAAAACTATTGGTGTTGATTAGACCAACTCTATAAAATCTAAACGCATCATGAGGGGTAATAAAACGAATACCTCCATCTTCTTTAATTTCTCCCTTAGTTTTTAACTTAGCGTCCCATGCATTGTCAGTGTTATTATCAGGAAGCTTTTCAATATTACCTTCTTGATCAATACTTACTTTAATCATATCGGTATAACCATCAAAGGTAGTTTCCCCTCCTACATCTTTGCTAATAAGTTGCCCTAGTTCATCATAGATATTACTGGCAATAAGCTGCAAAGGTTCATTATCGACTTTCTGCTTATGACTCAACAATCTATTTTGATGGTCATAGGTATAGTAATCATTAGTAATTACATGTTGATGTAATCCTTTTGAATGAACTGTTTTCCTTTCAATAACATTACCTGTGAAATCAAGTAAATTTTCGACAGTATGATTACTACCAAAATATGAGTTGTAACTGAAGTTATAAATCGGACGTCCCTTCAGGTCATAGGATATTATAGAGGTGATCCAATCATCTGAATCTAAAACACGAATTTTTGATACCGTTGGTAATCCTTGTGCTTGATTAGTAACATTCTGTCCATATATCTGCGTAGGTAAATTAATTCCATCGTGATCTATATACTGATCATAATAACTAACAGTAAGAATCTCATCTCCTAATCCGAAAGTGGATGGGATAGCATAGTTACTATAGTATACTTGTATTCCTTGAATAGTTTCTGATATAGAAGATATTGTCTCATATTGCTGTTGATTATTATTAGCAATAGTCTGAAAAGAAGTTCTTGATATATTAGATTTTTTTATACCAGTGTAAGCTATTCTTCCAAAGGCATCGTATTTTGTGAAAAACCATTCTTTTGGAGATTGATTGCGTTGATTGGCGTCTTGTGTTAAGATAGGTTTATTTATTTTATTATAAACGATATACTCCCATCCTTTACCAGGAACTTTCTTTTCAATCAGTCGATTTCGTTCATCATATTTATATTGATAGCATAAGTCATTTAATACTTCTTGCGAATTATTTACTAATACATCTCCAATAACAATATCATCACTTCCTTGTGGAGATAATACAAATGTAAGATTTCCATAATTATCATAGACATAATATGTATCATGAGCTAAATTATCATTATAGGTTCGTTTTAATACGACTTGACCAAGTTTGTTAGTGAACTCTTCTACTGTGTGATTATTTCCAGAAGCAGGTGTCCAATTTTCATCTTTTATTACATTTTTATAAAATCGCCCAGCGTCATAATATCCGTTTAAGATAATCTCTGGATTTTCATGATTACCTCCGATAAAGTTTACATCAAAGTAACGTACTTCATCATTGGAATTAGTTAAGAAATTAAATTTTATAGTATGACCTCCGTTAAGCGCCCATGAATTACCAGGAGCTGCCTCTTCTAAAACTCTCTGAAGTGAAGAATTTCCATATACTGTTTCAGCATATGGATTCTGAGTGTTTTCATATTTTGAAGTATTATAAAATTGATTTATTGAAGACTTAAGGTTAGAAGGTGTCGTAAAATTTAGTGGATTAGGAATCTCTGTATCTGTAGCATATGGCAGATACGTTTTAGTAGTTCTCCCTAAGTCATCATATTCAATGTGGGTAGTAATATTTTGATTTTGACCTCCTGCACGAACTGCAATAGTTTGTATAACTCTTCCTAATCCATCATAATAAGTTATGTTTTCTATTTTTTGAGATTCAAGCACATTGTTTTCTTGAACTTCATCTACTTCTTGTAAATAACTTGTTGTTTTAATATAATTTTCTGTCTCCGTCTGTCCGATAATTGCTATCGGAAATAATAGAACGAATGTTACTAATATTTTTTTCATCTATTTTCCGATTTTAGTTATTGTCTCCATAGTTGTATTCATTCTTTGAATAGATTTTTCCATTTCCATCTTTGATATACTTTAATCTATTAAATTCGTCGTATTGATAGTACATAGTATAGCCTCTAGAGTCTGTCATACTTGTAACTCCTATTAGTGGATCATATGTATATGCTGTGATTAATGCTTGAGGAAATGCTAACCTAAATGCTTCTAAAGCTTGTCGAAGATTTCCTTCATTTCCAATGTTTCCAATCGTTCTATCATCATCAGCATTAGATATCGTTTGTAGATTAGAGACATAACTTGATAATTCTGAATAGCTAACCCCTTGAGCAACAGCTATAGGGTAATTCTTATTATACCCAAAAATGTATGTAGTAGGACTTCCATCTTTTGGCAATACTTGTTGGATATTACCAGAGGTAAAATCATATGTATATTCATTAGTAATAATAAAATTATCATCTGCTTTAGAATATTCATTAGATTTTATAATAGCCCTATTACCTGTAATAACATCGTAAATATTCCTATTTCTGGAAGTAATTTGATCTTCTATAAATGATTCTACAAGAACAGACTCTATTCTATTTTGACTCTCCATAAGCTCTAAAGCATTTATCTGTTCTGTAGTTAAACCTACTTTAGCATGATCATCTGTCGGGTAATAATATTTCTCAGTTCTAAGTGGAGTTGTAAGGTTTTCTTTAACTTGAATTTGAGTAGTCTGCATATGTTGAGAACTCTCCTTTTCATTTTCATAAAAAGTTTCAACGTAATTAGTATTGTCATCACTAAGTACTTCTAATTTTCTTTCCTTAACATAAGGAAAGAAACTTTTAATAGAAGTATAGTCCATTAGAAAATGTCCTTCGCCAGCCCAAGATGGCCAAAAACTACCTTCGACACCTAAAAGTAAATTTGACACATAATCTTTCTCTAAGACCAATGAATTAATTTCTCTCTGTTGATAATTCTCAGGGTTTAATTCATAAGTAAAGGATTCTCTTTGCTTTAAGACATTGTTGCTATCATAAATTTCAATTTTCTCTATTAAACCTCTAAGCGCATCATACGAAGTGTGAGAATTATCGTGATATAGATCCGATCCATTTTGATTTTGAAAAGGATATTTTATTTTTTCTCCCTCTTCGTTTGGATAATCTTCTGGACTTGAAAAGCTATATGTGGTTTTGCCATTTCCAGATTGACTTACAGTAACTTTTTGATAACCAACTAGACTTCCTTTAGTGTATTCATATGAAAAGATAGGAGTGGAGCTTCTTTTGATAAAATAATGATCTAATAACGTATTGTTACTTATAGAGTACTCAGAATATTTTGCGTCATTTTGAAAAAATCGCCACCAATTTCTATCTAAAAAATGAACTGTTCTGCCTGAAGAAATATTTGTTGAGACCTCGTAGTTATATTGCTTTACAATATCATTATTTGATGATGTACCATCACGAGTTATTATTTTCCATACTCTTAAGCCACCTATAGATTGCTCAAGATTAAATTCCTTATCTCTATATTTATTTATTTCATAAAATAACTCATTTGAGCCTCCAGTTGGATAGATAATTTTCTTTAGCATCCACGCTTTCATTCTTCCTTCATTTGGAGTGCGATTTACCCCTGAAAAATTAATTCCAAACCTATTCCCATTTGGAACTAGAGAGTTTTGTGTATTATTATTGTAATATCCCCAGTAATCTTGAGCATTTGAATATTGATTAGGTAATCTAGTAGTATTATATTCAAAGCTATATTTTTTTGTATCCTCTAATCCACCACTGATCTCTTCAAAGCTCTCTAGTTGTAATCTAAGACTAGTACTTACGTTTATGTATGGTTCTTCATAAAAGGCTGAATAATTAAATTTAAATTCTTTAATCATTTTGTTATTCAAATCTTTTACATTAATCTTATCTAATGCATAGTTTAATGGCATATCAAATCTTTCTGTTTGATCTAAGACAAAATTCACTTCTCCTTTTGAAAAACTTATCTTACTTAATGATTTAGGACTTTCTACTGTTGATAGTTGCGGGAAAAATCTAGACTCTCCTAGATTTGAAGTAACTAGTCTAACATTTGTCTCTCGATTAAAAAAACTATTTTGATCGACACTTTGGATTGAATTAGTTGAGTATGAATTTTCTATTTGACTACAATCAAAAAGACGGCTGGGTTCATTATATGTTTTTGACTTTGTATGTACATAATCAAATTTGTTTTCTGTAAAGTAGTATTCTTCTATATCCCCCTGCGATTCATAAGTAAAAGTGATTTCAGAATCGTACTTAGAGGACTTTATTTTATGAAGATACCAAGTGTTTACAACACGGTTTTCATTTTTTCTAAGAATATCAAAAAAATCTGCTTCAAAAACTGTAGGAAATGCCTTAAAATCATTCTTTGATAAAGATTGATCAGTATAACCCAAAAATGCTAATATATCCCCATCGTGAGGTTCAAGAGCTGATCTTTTAGAAACTTCTGTATATTCTTCTGTAGTTGGAAATTGATGGATCACACCATTACTGGTAATGATTTCCCATCCATTAGGATTAGCTAGCGGCCCTATACCAGCTTTAATAATAACATCAGTAGTACCACTTATCAAAACAGCTTCTCCGTTTTCATCTAATATAAAAGAGCCCGAAGCTCCTGAGACTGCATACTTAAAAATATCTGGCTGTGTATCTCTAGTTTTGTTCCAGAATATAACCTGATGATTAGCTGATGGATGAGGAGGAAAAGGGGTGTTAGTTCTCAAACCTATAGCAGTAGGATTCTGACCTAAAGCATTTACTAATGCATATTGACAGGCAAATTGGCAATTTTCTTGTCCAGTAGAATCAAATGGGGTTCTAATAGTTTCACAATCTAACAATGTATTGCTTTTCAATAGATCAACATAGAAGTCCATAGAATGTATCCCTGTGTTACCCAAAGGAAACTCTTCTCCAAAATTTTCTATATCTATCAAATCATAAAACCTTCCAAAATTTTCGATATATTCAGTTCCAGTGCTGGGACTTATGGCTGTAATAGTTTCATCGGGATTACCCCTAACTTCTCTTGTTATATAACCTCCACCTACAATATTCCATCCTAACCCTACCCAACCAGATTCATCATTTACCTTGATGCCAGATCTTTGATATTTAAGTGTAATAGGCACTGACAAATCTCTATCTTGAACTTCATAAATAGGAATATTTATATCCACCATACCAGTATATAGATCAACCAGATTTTCATTTGAATAGTCTGTAAAATTTGAAAGTGATGGATTTAACATAAAATCCTCTGTTGTTTTTACACCAGGTAGTTTTGTGAAAATTTCTTCTCCAAGTTGCCCATATATTTTAGAACAAAAAATAATTGTGGTTAGAAAAAAATAAATCTTAATTTTCTTATTGTTTAAATGTTTATTCATAATTAATTTTTATTAATCGTCTTCTTGAATTTTCAGTTATTGTTTAAATGCTAATTACTAATGTTGAATAAATTTCAAAGTTAGTTCAATGCTTTATCAAAACTAAATTTTTAGAGGTATACCTACTTGAAGCTACCGATTTAAATTTTGTGTTAATCAATATTGTTTAACTCGTATACCAATTTTACACTAGGTATATGCATATCATAATAATAATTCAAAGAGTAAAATTATAAAGAATTATCTGAGTTGAAGTAATCAAGAAGTACAAAAAAAGTGATCATTTTGTCCGTCAAAGTTATTAAAATTTTGTGTATATAGTAACTTAATTATTGTGGTTTTACCATAAATTAAGTACGGATAAATATTATTTATATTTGAAAAGATTCTTATATATTTAGGCTTATACAAAACTTGAAAAATTATGGCAAAGAAACCGACAAATGGTAGAACTCAAGAAGAGAATCAAAATCCACCAGAAGAAAATAATAACGTAGATCAGACTAACGAAGAAACGAAAGACACTTCTGATGAAAATGAATAAAACACTTATTGGGGTTGCACTTTTAGTAACCCCTTTTTTGTTTAATCACGTAGATAAGTTTTTGCCGATAGTTACTGAATTTGAAATATTCGGAAGAAAATTTCAAATCCTAGAAGGATTAACTTCTGAAGATATTATATGGACGGTAATACAAAAATTTAATCTCGTTATCCTGTATATAGCCATTTATATTTTAGTTCCTTTTAACAAAAGATCAAAACTTTCAATTTTATTCAGAGTTGTACTGTTTCTTGCAATTGCCTATACCTTATTCTTATGTGTATCTGTTTTTAATGAGTTTACTACTGGTATGTATAAGAGAATGTTCAAAGTCACTTATTTATCATTAATTATAGGTTTTGCTTTGGTTTTATATACAATTTCATTTTTAACAAAGAAAAGTATTGAAAGAAAAAAAGAAGAAGAAAAAAGAAGAAAAGAAATTCTTGATTTAAAAAATGAAATTAATACTAGAGTTGAAAACCTTCAAAATACAAGTTTAGATATAGCTTCTAAAATAAAATCCTTAGAAACGTTGCCACTTTTTATACGTTCTTATGATAATATGGAAGAATGGTCTTCACACGCAGTAAGACATGCTAAAAAAATATATGAAAAATTAGACCTGCAATTAAAAGAGCTTGAAAAAACTAAAATAAAATAGAATCATTATCCTTTATATTATGAAAGCGAACATTAAAAAAAAGTATGATGCTATAAGAGCTAAATTTGTCTATACAAATACTCTAATTCCTCAAGACAGAAAAGAACTTAAGGTACTTATTGTAGAAGACCACCCATTAATGCAAAATACTATTGCTCTTATTTTTAATGAGCTAAATGAAAGACAAAAGGAATATTTTTTCACTCTCGACATGGCTTTTAATTGCCAAGAAGCCTATGAAAGAATTAATAAGAATAAGTTGAACTGTTATGATTATATTTTATTAGACATACATTTACCAGAGTTTAAAGAAAAAAAGTTTTTTTCAGGTGAAGACATAGGTGAATGGATAAAAAGAACAATAGTACCTAATCCAAAAATTATAGTTATTACATTTTTAAAAGACACCCTTCGAATAAAAAGTTTACTGAAAAACATCAAACCAAATGCGCTTTTAGTCAAAGATGAAATAACTTGTGAGACGTTGATTGATGCTGTCAAGCATACTATAGAAGGAGAAACATATTTTAGCGACTCAATAATTAATATAAATAAAAACCTTATATACGATGACGTTACTATTGATGTAATTGATAGGCGTTTATTATTTGAGCTTTCCTTAGGTTCTAGTATGAATGAATTAGTAGAAGCCTTACCTATTGGAAAAAGCGCAATCCAAAAGAGAAAAAACAATCTTATGGAACTCTTCGAAGTTATAAATAAGAGTAATAGAGAACTAGTCTTAAAAGCAAAACAGCTTGGTTTCTTATAATCATTTTTTCTGACTTTTAAGTAATCAAAAAGCACAAAAATAGCAATCATTTCAACCACTTCCCATCTAATTTATTTCAATACCTTAGCTGTAAAGTAATACACTCAATTCCATTTCACCCCTTTTATAAGTAGGGCAGTATATTCATTCTATGTAATGTAATTGCACCACATTTGCATTCTAAAACACTTTGGATGTGCCCTACACTATAAAATAATTATGAATACAACAATACAATATTATTCTCAGCAGTTAGAAGCCATAAATCATAAGTCTTTATGGATAGGTCAAAATGTTATTGAAAAGATAGATGGTATTTCAGAAAAAATAGCTTTTATACGTCCTATACCAGAACTTCATAGTGTAGCAGAACTTATCGGGCATCTAACAGCCTTACATATAGATCTAATAAATAAAATTAGGATAAAACATGGTTTGCAAGAAATTTATCGCCCAAATGATTGGCGTAGTAATAATGAGCTTCAAATAATGGGATGGGAACAAATCAAAAAAGATTATGAAAAAATTATCTTGTCTTTAAGTGTATTTATACGTGATAAACCAGATTCTTTTTTAGAAGAAACTTATATGGAAAAGGATTACAAAAGTAGTAACCCTTTTGAGTATATTTTGGAAGGCGCCATTCATCACACCTTATATCATTTAGGACAAATAGGTATTACTATTAAGCTCCTCATTACAAAGGAGCTTCATGTGTAATTTCTCATATAAACGGATTAGTTTCTGTCGCAGTTCCTGAAGGATATCCATAAGAAACTTACTGCGGTTTGAATTCATCTTACATCTAGGTGTACAAATGTTTTTAACATCAAGACGAGTAAAATAAGGTTGTATGTTTTGGGTTTAGTCCTATGATTTTGAAGAAGAAATATCAGTATGACAATACTTTTTTTATTATTTGATTACTAGTTTAAAGACTCTATTCAGTTGGATGATAATTTAAAATATCAGCACTTAATCATTTTTTTATTTTGATACTATATCCTTTAGGTCTGTCTTTTTAGGGGAAGAAAGTCGCTTATTGGGTATAGTTTCTTATCGAGCTTTTCACCCTGAGAAAGTAGGACTATCCACCCATTACATCCATAGCAATTGCACCACATTTTCGACTGGAGCTTTGGGTATAGTTCTAGGATATTTTAAAGAACAAATAAACATGACAATACAGTATTACGCACAACAATTAGAAGCAATCAATTATAAAGCATTGTGGGTAGGTCAAAATGTTATGGAAAAGATAGATGGTATCTCACCTTATACTGCTTTTATCCGACCCATACCAGAGCTTCATAGTGTAGCAGAAATTATAGGACATTTGGTAGCTTTAAACATAGACATAATTAATAAATTTAAAACACATTTTAATTTACAGCAAGTCTATCAACCTGAGCATTGGCGCTCTAATGAAGAACTTAAGACTATTGGATGGAAACAATTAAAAGAGGACTATGAGAAAAGTATTCTATCCATCATTGTTCTGATTGGAGATAAAGACGATTCTTTGTTAGAAAAGACCTATACAGAAGAAAACCATAAAAGTGTTTACCCTTTTGAATTTGCTTTAGAAGGAGTGATCCATCATGCTATGTATCATTTAGGACAGATAGGAATTATCATCAAACTTCTTATTAATAAAGAACTTCATATATCATAACTACATTAAGGATAGTTTGTCGAATTCACAGCAGATATTATAGATTCTTCATTGTGAAATAAAGGGATTCTGTTTTAAACTAAACTTACAATCTACTTTTTTTTTGTAATTAAAAAATGTACCATGTTGTTTACAATTAATCCAGAATATTAGGTGTCTATTATATGATATTAACTCTGTAATTATAATCCATTTCTCCAAAACAACGTTACACGTGTAACGTTGTTTATTTCAAAAAACCAAAATTCTAAAGTAATTATGTTACAATAATAAAAGGTTTTAGCTTGTATAATCCTTGATTAACCCAAGCTCCATGCTTAGGTCACCCTTAACATGAGCAATGTGTTATACTTAGTATGGGTCATGATAAATACTAATAAAAGACTTCTGAAAGCACAGGAAACGTTTTTTAATTAAAACATAAGTTTTCACAAGTTACTTTACTATAGTTTCCTAAGAAACTAGCAAAAACTTCCAAAGCCTTTTTCTTTAGAAAACGAGGGTACTCATTAAAGAAAAAACCTTTTAAATGAGAGAGCATCCTCATAGAACAGCTTTTTTAATAGAAACTGCACCTCGTTCTGCAATTCCTTATAAAACTAGCAAAAACTTCCAAAGCCTTTTTCTTTAGAAAACGAGGGTACTCATTAAGGTACAAACCTCTTAAATAAGAGAGCATCCTGATAGAACAGCCTTTTTTATTAAAAACTATACCTCGTTCTGCAATTTCCTATAAAACTAGCAAAAACTTCTAAAGCCTTTTTCTTTAGAAAACGAGGGTACTCATTAAAGAACAAACCTCTTAAATGAGAGAGCATCCTGATAGAACAGCTTTTTTAATAAAAACTGCACCTCGTTCTGCAATTCCTTATAAAACTAGCAAAAACTTCCAAAGCCTTTTTCTTTAGAAAACGAGGGTGCTTATTAAAGAACAAACCTTTTAAATGAGAGAGCATCCTGATAGAACAGCTTTTTTTAATAAAACGATACCTCGTTCTGCAATCTCCTATAAAACTAGCAAAAACTTCCATAGCCTTTTTCTTTAGAAAACGAGGGTATGATTATAGCAATTATTGAAGTTTGGTACTTCTCTGATTTTTCAATTTGCTTTTAATCAATGATTTATATGTTCAAAAAACCCTTGTTTTGTCACTTGACCAAAGTCGCGCCATGGATATCCCGTCTCTTTATCCAATCTTTGCTACCAGCACGAATAAAGAAGGTTAGAAAGCGTATCCTTCTTTTTAATAAAAGCTAAATAAAAAATGCGCTATTTATGAATTGTTTAAATGAAAATGAAAATGAAAAAAAAAGGAAAGAAAAAACAAATGCTATATATTTTTGATCGCCAAAAATTAAAGCAGGTTATAAAACGGAAAAATAAAAATCATCCTGATTTTAATAATAGAATAAAAAAAGGAAATCTTTTAACGCTATGTACTCTTTTTGAAAACTATGAAAACTTACTGAATGAAAAAATTTCTAAAAATTCTTTTGAGCACCATACTCTTCATAATGACATTTCCAAAGTCGACATTGGTTCAGACACTATGCCAATGCTTTATTTTCATGCTCGCAAAATAGCTAGGGAGACAGGACAAGATGTAAAAACTATTAAAAATCATATTCGCCAACTTAGACATAAATCCAATAGTTTAATAACCATCGTTGACGTTCATTCAGCTTCTAGCTTCGGAGTAAAAATTCCATATCACTATTTCATGAAGGTCTTAGTATTAAAACGGGATAAGTACTTTCCAATGAATTGCCTATAAATTACTTAAATGTAATTTATTTTAATTATATTCGTATCTGAATAATTAATATTCTTAATTTTTAGAATGACAGACGAGACATCTTTATCCTTAGAGCAGATTATCAAAGTGTGTTTACAAAAACGCTTTAAAACGCTTGATTTGCCTTTTGTTACTCATAGACAACTTCATCATTGGAAAGCTACAAGGCTTTTAAATGATGAGCGCGAATTAGCATCTAGTGGTAAAAAGAATGAATTTGACTTCTTTGATGTGGTATGGATTCGCTCGATTGTCCTAATGCGATCTTTTGGTGTTGATAATTTGCTTATCGCTAAAGTGAATAGTGATATGTCAAATACAGATCAAGACAGTAAGACAGTATCACTATCCATATTTCAAAAACTGATAGCCGAGACATTGCTTGATAAGCAAAGCTGTTTTCTTATTGTTTCAGAACAAGGAGATGGAAGGCTTGTTTCTAAAAATGAGTATGCAAATATGGTCAAAGATTCTATAGCGGAACATCATTTAAGTATAACCTTAAATATTCTAATCAAAGAAATGCTTTCGCTTTTAGATTTTGATAGCGATATTCAAAAGATCATAAAAGATTATTTAGATACGGAATAGAAGTAATGTAGGAAAGTATAAAACCTTTCACTACAAGTATGGACGGAAGAACAGGTTTAAAAATCATGTTCCTTCAATTTACCTACTTATTCCATGTCAAAAGAAAATACAAATACTGAGGTTTCAAAAGCCCTTAGTATTGGAGAATTAAGAAAATTCGATGGCTTTGATGATATTACAGACGAACAAGCTTTAGAGATTATAGAAACATTAAAGCAATTAGCTTTAGTGATTATTAAAACATTTAAAAATCAGTGAGTAGCTGTTACCAATTTGTAATGACAATTAGATCACTTTTGTTTATGACACAAAGACTGACGTGATCTAAAAAATACCCATAGACAATAAAATATAGAATTGATTATAAAAAGCCTAGAGAAGAGTAAACTATAAGATTATTGTGTTAGTTACTAATAGAAAAATAGTAGTAGATGAAAAAGAATGAGTTAAGAGCCTTTGCAAAATTTACAAAAGCTTCAAAGATTCCACAAATCAATACCCAAGGCAAAGCTGTTATATATACCCGTGTCTCTACCAAGGATCAATTAGACAATGCAAGTTTGGAAACCCAAAAGAAGTATTGTGAATTGTTTGCAAAAAAGAAGGGTATAGAGGTATTAGAATATTTTGGAGGTACACATGAATCTGCACAATCCGATGAGCGCAAAGAATTTCAAAAGATGCTCGCCTATGTAAGAAGGCGTAAGAAAGACGTAAGTTGTATCATTGTCTATTCTTATGATCGTTTTTCAAGAACAGGAGCAAATGGGGCTTATATTAGTGATCAACTCAAAAAAAAGGAAGGAATAGTTACCCTATCTGTACTTCAAGAAGTAGATGTTACAACAGCATCGGGATCTTTTCAGCAGAATCTTTATTATATGTTTTCTCAGTTTGATAATGAACTCAGGAGAGACAAATCAGTTTCAGGAATTAAAGAGAAACTCTCAAAGGGGTATTGGATAGGGGCTCTTCCTTTTGGATACACTAACTTAAATCCAGGAAGAGGAAAAGTTCAGAATATTGTAGTTAATGAACAAGGAAAGCTACTGCGTTACGCTTTTAAATGGAGAGCATACGAGAGATTGACCTATGATGAGATAGCACATAAACTTACAAAGAAAGGATTATACATTAGGTCTAAAAAGTTAAGTAGTTATTTTAGAAACCCTTTTTACTGCGGATTAGTAATAAGTTCTCACTTGCCAGACCAAGTTATAGAAGGGAAGCATGAAGCTTTAATTTCAAAAGAACTCTTTCTAAAGGTAAATGAATCACTAGAAAATAAAGATAGAGGACAATCTTACCATAGAGACGATCAAAACCTACCACTAAAACAGTTTGTAAAGGCTAGTTCATGCGGAACAAGTTACACAGGGTATCTTGTAAAAAGTAAGGGATTGTATTACTATAAAAACAATCGACCAAAAAGTAAAGAGAATAGAAGTGCAAGAATAATGCACAAAAAGTTCGAGGAATTCTTGAAAAAATATCAGTTAAATGATAAAAAGTATCTCGCTCCACTAAAAAAAATAATAAAATATACCTTCATCGAGAGTCATAAAGAGCAATTACAAGAAATTAATTCTCTTGAGAAAGAGATAATAAAACTCGATGAAAAACTTGAAGTACTAGAAGAAAGATTTGTTTTTGATGAAATAACAAAGGAGCAATATTCTAAGTTTAAATTGAAAATAGGAAAAGAAAAGGAGCAAAAACAAGAATATTTACTAAAAAATGATTTAGATGTATCGAACCTTGAAAAAGCCGTAGATTATGCAGTAAATTATTCTTCTAAACTCTCGTTATTATGGAGATCAGGAGATTTAGAGGTGAAAAGGCAAATCCAAAACATGGTGTTTCCAGAGGGAATTCTCTTCGATCACAAAAATGACTGTTATCGAACTATTAGAGTAAATGCAATTTTTGATACAATCCCCTCATTAACAAGTATTTTAGAAGAAAATAAAAAAGGGACAAGTTCTAAAAAAATAGACTTGTCCCATTCAGTAGCGGGAACAGGACTCGAACCTGTGACCTTCGGGTTATGAGCCCGACGAGCTGCCTGCTGCTCTATCCCGCGCTATTGGACGGCAAATATACAACTGTTTTTTGAGTTATACAGGATATTTTATGAAAAAATCATTTCTTTAGTAAAAAATCTATTTTTAAGAAAAACAGAGGAACCATGCACACTAAAAATCAAACATGTACGTCTGCAATCCAAGAAATAGCAGATAGGCGATCTTTTATTGGAAAGTATTTTAAAGTAGCTCCAATTAAAGCATTGTCAATCGCAGCAAGTGCATGAATCCATTTTCGATCTGTGACTAGTGCAATCTTATGAAATCGTTTTGAATGTTCTAATGGAAAAAGTGCGCCTATAGTCGCTGCACTTAATGAAAAATGTTCAATATTACTATCCTCAAGATATAAGTTAATCTTATCATGCGATTTAAACTTCTCTAAAACCTGAGAACGAAGCGCTACGATAGCATCCTTATCCATAGTCCCTTCTATAAGATAACCTACCGTATTATCTGCAAAACTAAAATCTGCTAACATAGTATTTGAAGGATAATTTATTTCTAGTAAGATACAAAAATTAGAATGAACTTAAGAAACCCATTGCATAGCTTCTATTCTCTTATCTGATGTATAATTACGGATATCCCCACTAATAAATTGATTGTTAATAGTCGATAACAAATGAATCCAAGATCTATCTGTGACCATCGCTACTTTATGAAATCGTTTATGGTGTTGTAATGGAAAAATAATACCCATAATAACGGAGTATAATGTAAAATATTCTACGCCTCTATCTTCTAGGTACACATTAATACGGTCGTGAATTTCTAATTTACGTTCTATTTGATTTCGTAATGTATTGATCGTTTTTTCATCCATAGGGCCGTCAAATACATAGGCAATCGTATTGTCTGCTAAATCATAATCTAAAACCATAAGATTGTAAACTCAAAATTCGTAAATAAATTGCAAGGGATGTTCCTGTTGGTGAAGTCTTCTCGTAAAATTTCTAAAATTTTCAATTTTCGAAAACTACTACAAAAAGAAATTCCAAACAATCCCAAATCGCACATTAAAATCGCGATACGGATATCCTGGTGCACTAAAAAAATCATTTCCTGAAAAACCACTGTTTAAATGCTCGGCTTTAAAGAATATTCTCGTCTGACGTACTTTCATATTGAAAAAGAAGTCTATCATCGGAAAACCTCCTATCTCTTGTCCATTTTGCACGTAAAACTCAGCAAGTACAGGATCGTATGCGTTTAAGTTATAAGCTGTAAAATACTGAACAGTAAATCCTGTCTGTAAAAACAGTGCGTTTTTAAAAACTCTATCTGTAAAATAAAAACTTCCCCTTGTAAGTATATCGGGAGTATTAAGCACGCCTTCTTGCCCACTTACATTTTGAAAAGTCACGGTGGCATCTAATCCAAATTTACCATACGTAATTTCTTTATTGGCGGTAATCTTGAGATGATTTACAGTCTCACTCGCTTGAAAAGAATTTACGAGAGAATCTGTCGCTATTCCAAAATAGGTGTAATTAGAAATCGTACTTGCCGAAGCGTCTAGGTTTACCCATTTTTTTGCTTCCAATCTTGCAGAGAGTGTATTAGTTTTTACATTCTCATAGGTAGGAGCATTGTGCCAATTATAATTAATATAATTACTCTGATACAATAAATGATTATATCCTGCGGGGCTTGAATTACTCAATATACTCGCAGAAAAAAATTTATCAGGAGCAATATCATAAGAGGCTTTCCCAAAGACATTAAATCCTTCAAAATCTCCAGTGATATTCACTTGTGCACCACCTTCTACAGCTATCTTTCCAATCGTGTTTTTATAGCGTCCACCTACAGCGACAATGGTGCCTTGTAATCTATTAGGAATTCGTTCTTGTATCCCATCATTATTTGTATCCTGAATAAAAATCGAATTATATCCATAATTGTAATAGGTAGTATTGGCTTGAAAGGTAAGTTCGCCCAAATCTTTATCTGTGTACACCGCATTCAACTCATTATACGTCTCTTCATTATCTGTTCTATCTCTAAAATTAGATTGTTGAAAAGCTTCTCCAAAAAGATTACTAGCCGTAGTTTGCCTGTATTCATAAAACTTATCCTCACTATTAAATACGTGTCCGATCTTAAGTGAGTAGTCT
>ERZ651776.1575-NODE-1575-length-27005-cov-7.619058_pt1 | contig 27005 bp, 25 predicted proteins | sample MGYA00514761_ERZ651776 | MGnify/ENA metagenome assembly ERZ651776 | reverse complement strand
TATGGCTTGACATGCTACAATTTGTACCACATATTTGTACCTACTTCAACCTGTAACCTATTGAATAATATGTAAATCAATGGGTTATGTGTCAATAGCGGAGAATCCCGTCCACTCCGCCAATGGTTAAGCGACCTGTAAGGTCTATTGAAATCAAGCCTCTTCCAATGAAGAGGCTTTTTCATTTGTAACGACCATTTGCACCTCGCTACCGCCTGTCTGCTCCCTACTTGTGATGGTCAGTGCCATCTGCATCTGGTCGTTGGTGATGAGGCATAAGCGATATGGCGGCTGGCGTTTATTCTTGGCGCAACAACACAGACAAGGCGAGCTCTGTAACACCGCGAATGACCTCGGTGGGTTCACCCTGTTCTTGCATTCTCAATGCGTTCGTCATCTGCACACCGATATAACTGGCCGCAAGACTGATGGACAAAGATTTACTGAGGTCGCCTGCTTTCTGCCTATGTTCTAACCAAGCAACAAGCTTATTGTGGTTCAGCTTGTCATATTCGTTCGCTAGTGCTTGAGTTTGCGCACCCAGTTCCTTGAAGCATTGACGGGCTTTAACCAGTAAACACCCATTGGGCAGTCCCGCTGCGACTCTATCTTGAAGTAAAAATTTAATCAGCTCATCTAGGCCTTGAGCCAAAGAGCATTTGGGTGAAAAAATATGAGTCAGAGGCGCCACCGCCAGTGTGTGGTAACGCATCAAGGCCTCACGCTGCAGGCCATCCTCGTTTCCGAACTCTCGATACAGACCTGGTTTGGCTATTTTCGCGCGCCTACATATTTCGTTTATAGACACATTCTGTGGACCCTCCGACCAATAGCTAATCATCGCAATGTGGGTGATGTCATCACGAACCATCGTCTTCGGCCTGCCAGATTTTAGTTTTAGTGGTGCGTCATCCATCAGGGGAATTTTAGCGTCATCATTTGACTTATGCTACTATAAAGTACCAAGTGGTACAAAATACTTAGACAAGGATTAAAAATGACTTCAACCGTTCTATTAACTGGCATTTCTGGCTATATCGGACTCCACTGCGCCAAACAGCTTCTAGAGGCTGGTTTTTTTGTTCGTGGCTCGGTGAGGAGTGTTGAAAAATCTCGAGAGGTGTTGGATACCCTCGCGGCATGCGCCGTTGACACCCGGAACCTATCGATTGTTGAATTGGACCTGACGTCGGATGCGGGCTGGTCTGAGGCCATTACTGGATGCGATTTCCTCATGCATGTGGCGTCACCTTTCGCAATCGCAAACCCTAGAACCGAGGAGGAAATGATTACGCCTGCGGTTGACGGAACGTTGCGAGCGATGCGTGCTGCGCTAGGCGCTGGTGTAAAGCGTGTGGTGTTAACCAGCTCGGTTGTGGCTATGCACGGCAGTATGAAAGTGGGCAAATTTACGCCCGAGACGTGGACAGATGTGGGGTCGCCTTATGTCAACACGTACATTAAGAGTAAAACTTTGGCAGAACGTGCAGCCTGGGACTTTGTTAAAACCGCTGGCGTTGGTTCACCGGAGTTGGTCGTTATAAATCCAGGTGCCGTCTTCGGACCTCCTTTGGGACGTGACATTAGCGGCCAATCTATGACGTCAGTGGATCAAATGTTGCGTGGGAAAATACCCATGGTCCCCAACATAGCATTTGCGATGGTCGATGTACGCGACGTTGCCCAACTTCATGTCCAGGCGCTGACTGCGCCCAACGTTCAAGGGCAACGATTCATTGCGGCGCATGCGGAAACATTCAGTTTCGGGGAGATTGCGCAACAGCTCAAAGACGCCGGGTATAAGGGCCCCAGCACCCGCAAAGCGCCTGACTTTATGATCAAGTTACTGGCTCTATTTGACCGCGAAGCACAAGGTATGGTCCCCATGTTGGGGATGCGTGCCGAACCGGACACTTCCGCAACTCGCTTGGCTTTTGACTGGACGCCGATTCCATTCTCCAAGACGTTAAAAGATTCTGCTGAAGCCGTTAAAGCGCTTCAAGCTTGATTAAAACCCATCTCAGCCAATCATTTTCAAAGGAAAGTTATGCAACTTAGTGTCAACCAGCAGACGCATACGCTCGATGTAGAGCCGGATATGCCGCTGTTATGGGTGCTCAGAGACGAGCTCGGCATAACAGGCCCAAAGTTTGGCTGTGGTATCGCGCAATGTGGTGCATGCACCGTGCACATTGACGGGCAGCCGGTGCGCTCGTGCGTCTTGCCCGTAGGCAGCGTTCAAGGCGAGGTCACCACCATTGACGGCTTAGGCCAAGCAGACCGTTTACACATCGTGCAGCAAGTATGGATCGAGCAGCAAGTTGCCCAGTGCGGCTATTGTCAGCCGGGACAAATCATGACGGCGGTGGCTTTGTTGAGCCAAAATCCGGCACCAACGGATGCCGATATCGACGCATCCATGACCAACTTATGCCGTTGCGGCACGTACCCCCGTATTCGAGCTGCTGTGCATCAAGCCGCCCAGAAAATCCGTGAGGTGCAAGCATGAGCACCCTTGGCACCATCACACGACGCGGCCTCTTGCTCGGCTCTGCCGCCGTCGCCGGTGGCGTGGCGTTCGGCTATTACCGTTACCACCAACCGCTGCCCAACCCGCTGCCATTAGCCCTTTCAGAGGGTGGCTTGGGCGAAGCTTCCGTGGCGCAAAGTTATGCGCTGACCCCCTACTTGGTGATCAACCAGGAGGGTTTCACGATCATCACTCCGCGGACCGACATGGGCCAAGGCATTCAAACCACCTTGGCGGCGCTGGTAGCCGAAGAGTTGGATGTCGATTGGGCCGATGTGCAGGTGGCGCATGGCCCGCCTTCTGCAACCTACTACACCGACATCAGCGCATCTGCCGCACCGCCTTACGACGACAGCCTATTTGCAAATACGATGCGTAACGTGATGGGTGTGGCGGGGCGCTTTATGGGCTTGCAAGTGACCGGTGGGTCGGCCAGTGCGCGAGATGGATTTATCAAAATGCGGCTCGCTGGCGCCGCTGCGAGGCAGGCTTTGATCGAGGCTGCCGCCCAGCGTTGGGGACTGCCGGCCCAAAGCCTAACCACACGAGATGGCTCGGTTGAGCATGCCGCCAGCGGACGCCGACTGTCGTATCAAGAGCTGGCCGGCGATGCCGCTAAGCTAGAGATTACCTCTGAGCCCGTGCTCAAGCCGCGCAGCGAATGGCGCTACGTGGGCAAGACCATGCCGCGCAAGGACATGCGTAGTAAGTGCACTGGCGAGGCCATCTATGCCATCGACGTGCGCCTACCCGACATGCTTTATGCCACGGTGGTGAGCAATCCGCAGCGAGCAGCCATGCAATCCTACGATGCCTCAAAAGCAAAAGCCATGCGCGGAGTCAAGGCCATCGTGCCGCTAGCCCAAGGTGTTGCGGTGGTCGCGGATAACACCTGGCGGGCTTTTCAGGCGGCTAAAAGCATTGCGTTTGAGTGGCAAGATGCGGCTTACCCTGTTAGCACTGAGGCAATGTTCGAGGTGATGCGTGGTGAGCTGCGTACCCTCAAGCCCGACGCTGTCCACCGCGATGTGGGTGATGCGTCGAGCGTATTGGCCCAAGCCCAGAATGTGCTGAAGGTTGAATATCAGGCTCCGCACTTGGCCCACGCCGCCCTTGAGCCCATCGCTGCGGTCGGGCACTACGCCAAAGGTGATCTGCATATCTGGACGGCCAATCAAATTCCGACGCAGGCTAAGAAACTGGTTGCCGAAGCGGCTGGCTTGGACGCTGGCAAAGTCCACTTGCACGTCACAGCCGTTGGGGGTAGTTTTGGGCGACGCACCGAGCTGGATTACGTCTTGCAAATAGCCACTATTGCCAAGGCCCTGCCAGAGCGCCCCGTGAAATTAACGTGGAGCCGAGAGGAGGACATGCAACAAGACTTCTACCGTCCATCTGCGCTGGCCCACATGCAAGGTGTGATGGGCGAGGATGGTCGTCCACAAGTCATTCAAATGGATATCATCTCGCAGTCCACCAGCCGCTCATGGGGGCAGCGCGTCGGTATTCCGGTGCCAGGGCCAGACCGGGTGCTGGCGGAGGGCGCTGGCGATGCCCCGTATTCGGTGCCCCACCACCACGTGAGAGCGTTCGCCTCGTCGCTCGAAGTGCCGAGCGGATTTTGGCGCGCTGTCGGTGCGTCCTATAACGGTTTTTTCCATGAGTGTTTCCTAGATGAGCTGGCCCACGCTGGCCGACGTGATCCTATGGACATGCGTCTGGCGATGACAGAGAGCCAATTTCCGCAAGCGCATGCAGTGCTGAAAAAACTGCGCGCGACGTCGCGTTGGGATCAAGCGATGCCGAAAAACAAGGCCCGTGGGCTCGCCATGACGCTGTCGTTTGGCAGTTATGTCGCGCAGGTGGTCGAGGTCGAGCAAACCGACGCCGGTATTCGGGTTTCCAAGGTCTATTGCGTGGCTGACGTCGGATTGGCACTTGATCCGGGCAACATTGAAGCGCAATTGCAGTCTGGGATTATTTTCGGGTTGACCGCAGCAATGATGGGTGAAATTACATTTTCAAATGGCCGTGTGCAGCAATCGAACTTTCACGACTACCCGGCGTTACGCATGGCTCAGTCGCCAGCCATTGAGGTCGCGATTTTAGAGGGGGGCGGTGGCGTTCAGGGCATCGGTGAGCCCGGTGTCCCACCTGCAAAAGCAGCGTTGGCTAACGCTATCTTCGCACTGACTGGTAAACGAATCCGGGCGTATCCGCTACAAAAACACGTGAAATTTGCTTGAAACCAGGGCTCGCTTGCAGGCCGCGCACAACCGCACTCAGCGGTTGTGCATCAATCAATTCAGCCTACGATTCTGTGACGGGCTCTGTTTCTGACTTCTTCAAACCAGACGACGCAGACAAAAAATAGCCGCCAGCTGGTTATTGGCGAACGATCAGGCGTCGCTTGCCTTCAATGATGTCTAAGATGTCCTTTCGATCCACAGGTTCAACGTGCATGTCGATCAAAACATCTTCGAGTATGTCTTTCGTCTGGTTAAAGCTGGCGTCTGTTATTCGAAGTTTTTGGTGCGCGGCGAGTAATTTTTCATCGGCATAAAAGGCTTTAGGCTTGCCCAGCGCATAGGCGATAAACTCAACCTGATGCATCGCTAGCTTGTCCATGGGGGTATCGCTAAAGTAACGCCGTAGGTTAGGTCGTGAAAGCATCTCACCGTAAAAATTCTCCACAATAATTTTTACGGTGTCGACCCCGCCATATTTGTCAAACATACTTCCCATATTGGCTCCCGGCTGTCGGGCCCTAGAACCCACTTTGCATGCCACGTCTACTGTGGAGGTGGGCATTGTACCTGCGTAAATCACAAATAGATAACGACAGCCTTGCCTCTGGTCGGTGGTGCCATGGCCTTAAGGAGAAAGCCTGCTGCCCGAATTAACCCTTTGGCCTCCTCGTTCACGCGTCGGTAGAAAACATTGCTGAAATACAATAAAGCATCCCGTTGTGATCACAACGCTTGATCGAGTTTTTGAAAGTGACCCGCAAGTTGCCTGCCAAATTAAATGTGGTGCTGATCTTGGGAAGCGCGCCAGACGCGCTTAAGGCGCAAGATTGGGATTTGTCGCTGTTCCAAAGTCGCGTAGCCATCAATAACGCTTGGCAGATCTCTGACACTTGGGACTACCTCATTTACCCAGAGGATTTCCCAGCCGATCGGCTTCCGTCTGAACCTTTCCAGGGGCACGCTCAGAAGCGGCTAATTGATGCATCAAGCTATGTTCCGCATCAAAACCGTTATGGCGGTTTTGTTTACGCTGGGGGGACGATGGCATTCACAGCAGGTTATTGGGCACTTGGCGCGTTAAAACCTGACGTACTTGCTTTTTTAGGATGCGACATGGTGTACGCCCCTAGTGCTGCCGGCGGTAGTCATTTTTATGGTTGGGGTACCCCTGATCCACTACGCGCTGACGTTACCTTGCAGTCTTTAGAGGCCAAATCGGCTCGGCTGCTGGCGTTTGCACACGCGCAACAGTGTGCAGTTGTTAACCTATCTGATCAGCCTGCATCGCGATTGGTGTTTCCGCGCATGGCTATTGACGAGTTGGCACAAGTGAGCAGTGCGCGCGATACGCTGATCAAACAAGCCCCTATGCTCGACGCTGCTGGCGTTGAAAACGCCTTACGCACGGAAGCGGCCGCTGGCTTGATGGTGGCGTCTGGGCGTTATTGGGAAGTCGAGGATGAGCTGGACAAAGACAAGTTGAAAGAAATAGACGCGCTTTGGTTGGGGGCTGCGGGACACTGAGCGTGCAAAGGCACGCTACGGATGCCACCGACCGATGCTTGTATGGCCTGCTTGTCGCTAGTCTTCTAAAACGACGGGTATGCACAGTTGGTAGCCGACACCCCATACAGACTGCACTGCGCCGTCGTAGTTACCCGTCGTCAGTAGCTTGAACTTCCTTCTCAGCCGCGTGATGAGTTCTTCAAGCGCGTGCTTGCTCATTGGGGCACCGTTACCGTCGTTATCGCTAAACATGTCACATAAATCACCCGATGACAGCGTATTGTCTTTCGCCTGTGCGAGCGCCATCAAAAGCGATTTCTCTTTACTTGTTAAGCGCAGTTTCTCCGCTCCGTCTGGGGTCTGTAGGCTGCGTTCACGCAGCCGCAATAGCCAACTATTTTCGATATTTTTATGCCCTATGCGGTTCGCTAGACCCTGCAATACCAGAACGAGCTCATCAGGCATCACAGGTTTCGTGAGATAAAAATCAGCGCCACCTTGCTTGTAAGCAGCAACCTTGTCTGTGAGGCCAGTGCGCGCTGTCATGATGACGATACCCGCTTTGGGCTGTGCCTTGCGCAGGCGGGTAGCGATACTGATACCGTTTTCGCCGGGAAGGTTCACGTCTAGCACATACAGGGTAAAAGACTGCCTAGTGAGAAGGTCGTTGAGCGCGGATGCGCTATTTACAGCCGATACCTTGAAGCCGTTGTGATTCAGATGTAGGCAAATACCTTCGCGTAATTGAGGGTCATCCTCCACCAGTGCGACTTCGGGTGCAGCGGTGCTCGAAACAGCCCATTGATTATCTGAGTCGTTCACGGGAAGTTCACCTCAATGATGACGGTGTGGTCCTCGAGCCAGCTTTCAATAAAGCCGCCCATCTTTTCGGTAGCCGTTTGTACGATGTTTAAGCCCAGGCCCAGACCTGGCTGCCCCGTGCTAGTTGGATGCCGGTAGTATGGCGTAAACATCGCGGCAATATCGGGCTTGTTTTCAGGGGCAACTTGGTTGCTGACACGGAGTGTGACAGAGGCACTCTGGCGTGGTGACTGGCCATGCGGAAATGCCTGCCTTTTTTCTTCCTCCTCAGAGGCGCCTAGCAAGGCGAGGCTAATGACAACATCGCTGTTTGGGGTTGCATACGTCATGGCATTACGCATAATGTTTTCCAAAATAATGCTAAGCCACTGGCGGTTGACCTCTCGCGAAATACGGGTGTCAAGTTGTGTTTTAAAGCGTGAGGGTTCATCAAACTCCTCAATCGCTTGGTAAATCAGGTCGCTAAAATTTACCATTTCCGTGGGTTCCGCATCCGTTCCATATGACAACTTGTTAGCGGTCGTTACGTGATTGAGCAGGCGGTCAATCTTGTTGATAGATGAAAAAATAGGCCTCAGTCTGTCGCTAAGTACTGGATTTTCTTTGAGCTGTTGTCGAATCGCTGTTGCAGCGAATCTTGCTGATGCCAAGGGGTTCTTTATTTCGTGCGCTAGCATATCAACGAGCATGCCGCGATCCTTTGCTGCCGACTCCATTAGCGTGGCTTCCGATGCCAGTAGCTGCAAACGCTGGGCCTCTGCCATTCGCTGTATCTCCAAGCGTTTATTTTCGGTAACGACAAACCATAAGATAAAAAGCGCGACAACTAAACCGCTTAGTTTCCAGTCTGAGGTGCTTCTAATCTGAGTACTTTCCACGGATCCGCCGAGGTTAAACGTGCCGCTGATAGCGAGAAAAATCGCCAGCAGCAGTAATACGCCGCCTGCCATCAGGACAATGCGGATATTTCTTGGCGCAGTTTTTAAGGATAGGACGCCATAAATCGAAAATATCGCGGCAGCTAGGATGAGGAGCATATTAAGGCGCAGAGCGAGTCCTGGCATGTCGATCGCGATGAGCGCGATCGCGATCACCCCCAGCCATTTCACGGCACGCATCGCCGCGAGGTAAGCCCTGGCGGGTTCATACGGGGTAAGCATGGCCGAGAACAAAAAAGCGAGCCCGAAGGTTCGCATGACGATAGTCGCGTATGCCACGGTAGCCCAACTGGCGGGTGTCAATAAAGGGAACCACATGGCGAGTAGCCCCGACGTGGCGGTTAGCGATAAAAAAATACTGGACTGGACAGCCAAGAATGCGTTGCCGATGGCCGTACGCTCTGATAGCGCAAACATCCCCGCGACGAGTAGTAAAGCAGAGGCAATGGTAACGGCCGTCGTTAGTGCGCGGTTGCGCGCGTGGGACACGTAAGCCAGCTCGTCGCGGGTGAGTATCTGAACATCGACGTTAAAGATAGTCGGCGTCTGAATGCGTATATAGGTTACGTCTTTGGTATCCGTTAGCGCGGGGATTGTCAGGCAGTGAAAGTCGTCTAGGCAAGGGCCTCCCTCTCCCATGGGGCGGCTGGCGCCTGTTCGCGTTAAAAACCAACGGTTATCTGCGCGAAAGAAAAAATCAACTTCTCGCAGTTGGTGTGGCCCAACGCGGATGACATGGGCTTCTGGGTCAGGTGCCCCCGTGGTTTGCTCGCGTACCACGCGAACCCAAATGACGCCCTTCCTAAAGCCCAAATCAGCAAACTGGGTAAAGGTCTGATATTGAGCATTCACTGGTGGCGATTGCGTCAGTGAAGCCGCTGGATCAGCATCGACGAAATAGGCGGTGCTGATGCCGCTGGTAGCAGCGTGCACGCCGGTCACAAAGAACAGCAGGAGGGTCGCCACGAGTTGGCGTAATCGGTTCGTCATAAGCCATCACATCATACGATTTTGCTAAACGTATGCGATTAAATACGCATTTCAGCCTAAAAAAAGATGAAAAATCGTGTGAAAGTGTGCGTATTGGTGTCTGGTGATGCCCGCTTAAGAAGGGGATGCCATGGCGTGGTTGGTTAAGAGGCGTTACTTAAACGGACGCAGCAAGCCTGTCGACAGACTGATTCCCGCCAAAATCACGGCGGCGCATGCCACCATGTATGGCGTGATGTGTTCGCCAAGAAAGGTCACGCCATAAAATGCGGCGAAGACGGGTACAGCGAATGTGACGGATAGCGCCTTGGTCGCTCCAACCATGGCGATCATTCGGAAAAATAAAATGTAAGCAAAGCCAGTGCAGAAAACACCGAGGATGACCAAAGAGGCAATCGTACCGCTTTGTATGCCCTGCTCAGGCCAGTACAGCCATGCCAGCGGCGCGAGAAATAAGGTGGCGCCAAGTTGGCTTCCCGTTGCCGATACGGTGGGCGGCACATCTTTGCAATAGCGTTTGGTGAAGCTGGCCGATATGCCGTAAAAAATAGGCGCCGCGATACAGACGGCAATGCCAATAATGTAGCTACCTAATTCCGCAGCCGGTGCCTCGCTTGCATTTTGCAGAGCTAAGAGCGTCACGCCGACAAAGCCGATCACAAGGCCGACCATCTGGCTGAGCGTCAACTTGTCTTTTAGCCAAACCCATGCGATGACGGCGCCAAATAGCGGCGTCGCTGCATTGATGATGGCACCCGTGCTGCTCGGCACGGTCAGCATAGCGATGGAGTAGGCGGCAAAGGGGATACCCGAATTCAAGATGCCCAAAAGCATGATCCGTCGCCAATGTGCCCTGAGCGTCGGCAGTTCGCCGCGTAGGGCAAGCAGGGGCAGTAAGCACGCAAAGGCGACGGCGACACGGCCGAACGCGGCGGGCATAGGGCCGATGTCTTGCGTGATGACCTTGGTGAACATAAATGATGAGCCCCACATGGTGCTCAGTACCAACATGTCTACCCACCAAGGTCGCGCATGTAGTCGCGCTAACCAGCTTTGGGTTTGGGTAGCGTTCGTGTGTTGCGGTGCGCCGTCTGCGTTAGCCAAGGCTATTCTCCAAACGCAAAAAAGCTATTTTTTTGTCAAGGCCGCCGGCATACCCCGTGAGGCTGCCGTTGGCACCCACGACACGATGACAAGGCACCACAATACTGATGGGATTACGCCCGACCGCACCACCGACTGCGCGAGCGCTGGCGTGACGGCCTGTGGTTGTACTGACTAATTTGGCGAGTGCGCCGTAGCTGATGGTCTGTCCCCAGGGAACAGTACGTAGCTGTGTCCAAACCGCTTGGGCAAACGCGCTGCCATGGGTCCATTGCAGCGGCACGGTAAAGTGTTGCAGTCTACCGGTGTGATAAGCCTTTAATTCCGTTTTCAGGACAGCCCAAAGCGGATGCTTGTCCATGCGCGGAACCTCAGAGAGGTTGGGGGCATGCGCTTGGGGTACAAACCACAAGCCAGTGAGCATTTCGCCATGACAGGCGGCTTGCATCGGGCCCCAGGGCCCCTCAAATACAGTGTAAGCATCGTGCAACGGCATGCCGCCATTGTGCGTCAAATAACGGCGTGATGCGGTGCAAACAACGCACGCCAGTTCGTGAGCCAAACTTCTTACAATGGAGGCGTCAATAACCAAAACCGGCGAAGGTGGGTGAATGCTTTTTCAAGAAAAGTGCTTCAAAGCATACGACATCAGGGGCACCGTGCCCGAGCAATTAACGCCGGAGTTCGCGTGGGCGCTGGGGCTGGTATTCGGCCGGGCTGCTCGGTCCTTGGGTGAGACCACTGTTGCCGTCGGTCGCGATGGCCGTCTGAGTGGTCCGTCCTTATCTGAGGCTTTGTGCAGTGGCTTGGCCGCTGCCGGTGTGGCGGTGATAGATATTGGCCTAGCCACGACGCCCATGCTTTATTTTGCAGCCCATACGCTGTGCAGCACAGGCATACAGATCACGGGAAGCCACAACCCGAAAAACTACAACGGTTTCAAAATGGTGTTGGCGGGAGAGGCGATTTACGGCGATACCATTCAGGCCTTGCGCGCGGCGATGAATGGATTATCGGAAGACGATAGGCGTCTGCAGCCCGCAAGCGCTGATGCGATTCAGCGCCTAGACATAGCGGCAGACTATGGGCAACGTGTGGTGGCGGACATCCAGTTGAGTCGCCCCATGAAGATCGTTGTCGATAGTGGCAACGGTGTGGCAGGCGCCACCGCCCCGGGTATTTTCCGGGCACTCGGTTGTGACGTTGTTGCCTTGTTTAGTGAGGTGGACGGCAACTTCCCCAACCACCACCCAGACCCAAGTAAGTTAGAAAACCTGCAAGATGTCATACACGCGCTGCGTACCACTGACGCGGAGATTGGACTTGCCTTTGATGGCGATGGCGATCGCTTGGGCATTGTCACCAAGGACGGTCAGGTGATTTACCCCGACCGCCAGATGGTTTTATTCGCGAGAGACGTGCTGTCGCGTGTGCCGGGCGGAACCGTTGTGTTTGACGTCAAGTGTAGCCAGCGCTTGGCACCAGAGATTGCAGCGGCAGGGGGTCAGCCTGTGATGTTTAAGACAGGACACTCGCTGGTAAAAGCCCACATGAAGGCACTCAACAGCCCATTGGGTGGCGAGATGAGTGGCCACATCTTTTTCAAGGAGCGTTGGTATGGTTTCGATGACGGGACGTATGCTGGCGCACGATTATTAGAAATTTTGAGCCGCTCGCCCGACGTCAGCGCGGTACTCAATGGGTTGCCAAATAGCGTCAGTACGCCAGAGTTGAATATCGACTGCAGCGGCCAAGACGCTCATGCGTTGGTTGACACGCTGGTGGTGGCCGCACAAGCAGATACCGAAAACTTTGGGGCGCCGGGTGAGCTGTGCACCATCGATGGCCTGCGGGTTGACTGGCCTGACGGTTTTGGGTTGATTCGTGCTTCCAACACCACGCCGGTGTTGGTGTTGCGTTTCGAGGGGCATGATGCCGAGGCGTGTACGCGTATTGAGTCGCGCTTCATGGCTTTGCTGAGAGCCCACATGCCAGACGCACAGATTCAGCACGCCAGTCATTGAAAAGGCCCTTACTGTGTCCATACCCCACAACCATCCGGACCCCGAGGTCATTGTCTTTAATCTAAAGACGCGTTACACGGGGGTATCCGCGACGGTCAATGCACTGGTGCCGTGGCAGTTGCAACAGTGGCGCCTCGCCTATTGCGGCACGCCGCTATCCAATGGCATAGCGGGCCTGCGCCTGAAAGAGGCGATTCGCGTGTCAAAACGGCCGCCAACAGGACGTGATTTTCGTATATGGCATGTCCGCCGTGATCACGAAATGATGGCAGGGCTGTGGGCTCGTGACGTGCTTCGCTTGCCCATCAAGCTGGTTTTTACATCGGCAGCCCAGCACCGTCATGGCTGGTTTCCGCGTTGGCTCATTAGCCGCATGGATGCGGTAATCAGCACGACGCCATTGGCGGCCTCGTTCGTGCCGAACACAACGGCAGTCGTGCCGCATGGTGTTGACTTGAGTCGCTTTTCCGTCCCTGCGGATAAAGACGTTCTGTGGGCGGAAACGGGGCTGTCCGGAACCTACGGTATCGGCGTTTTTGGTCGTGTGCGGCCAGACAAAGGCACCGATATTTTTGTGGATGCCATGATAGCGGCGCTGCCGCATTTGCCAGGCGCCACCGCGGTTATCGCGGGCTTGGCGCAAGCCAAAGACCAAGCGTTTCAGAAAGACCTGCTGGCGCGGATAGAGGCGGCGGGCTTGTCCGATCGCATCGTATTTCTTGGCGAGGTCGCTGCTGGCGAGATACATCGCTGGTACGAGCGCTGCACCTTGTGCATCGCATGTCCGCGTTATGAGCCTTTTGGCTTGACGCCGTTTGAAGCGGGGGCCTGCGGCTGTGCGCTGGTTTGCTCAGAGACAGGTGCCTTCAGTATGTTGGTAGAGCCTGGTGTCAACGGATACATGGTGGCCTTGGAAGACGCGCAGGGCCTGGCCGCCGCCGCGCAACAGGTGCTGTCCGATTTACCTGGCGCACGGGCCATGGGCTTAAGTGCCCGAGCGCGTGTTGCGCAGCATTTTTCCCTCGCTGCTGAGGCGGCGGGGATTGCCCAGGTCTATCAGTCCTTGTTCGATACGGAGAAGACCTAACCGTGCAGGTGAGCGCCGAAAAGCCGCTGAGATCGCGCGTGGTCCGGGCGCTATATCGTGCCGTTATGCGCATGGCGGCCCCATTCTTGACCTTTAAATACCGGCGTCGTGCACGATTGGAGCCGCTTTATGCGCACGACCTGCCCGCGCGCAGGGGTTATTACACAGGCGCTGCTGCGGGGGAGTACGTCTGGGTACATGCGGTCTCGCTTGGTGAGACCCGCGCGTGTCTGCCGCTAATCGAGGCCATACGTCGGCGCTGGCCGGATAGCCAGCTGTTACTGACGCACGGGACGGCCACCGGTTGGGCGGCGGGAACGCCGTTGCTCAGGGCGGGTGATCAACAAACCTGGTTGCCATGGGATGAGCCAGCCAGTGTGCAGCGCTTTCTTGCGCACTTTAAGCCGCGTATGGGGTTGTTGATGGAAACCGAGGTGTGGCCCGAGTTGGTGGTCGCCTGTGCCGAGAGGCGGTTGCCGCTTTATCTAGTCAATGGGCGTTTGTCTGAGCGCTCCCTGCATAAAGCGTCACGTTTTGGGCTGACTACTCTGTCGCACCTTGCGTTCAGTGCACTCGGCGGTGTGGTAGCCCAAACCGCAGATGATGCGATGCGGTTTGAGCAGTTAGGTGCGCGCGTGCTTGGCCACCTTGGCAATGTGAAATTTGACGTCACCGTTCATCAGGCGGCGCAGGCTCAGGGTCAGCAATGGCGTCAAGGGCTGACGAAACCGGTCGTGATGTTAGCGAGCTCGCGCGAGGGAGAAGAGCACGCTTGGGTTGACGCGCTCCTGAGTGAGGCCACCCAGATGACGTTGTCGCTCTCAGCATGTCACTGGCTACTGGTGCCTAGGCACCCACACCGGGTAGCTGAAATCGAGCGCTTATTGCTGGGCGCAGGCTTTGACGTGCAAAAGCGCAGTGCATGGGCTGCGGCAGGGCCATCCGATGTCTCTGCCATGAACGGTCCCTCAGCCAAGCCCTGTATTTGGTTGGGCGATAGCGTGGGAGAGATGCCTGTGTACTACGCGCTGGCGGATGTCGCACTGATGGGAGGGAGCTTTGCCGTATTTGGTGGCCAAAACTTGATTGAGGCCGCCGCCTGTGGTTGCCCGGTGGTGGTTGGTCCGCACACCTACAACTTTGCCCAAGCGGCTGATTGGGCCATTGCGTGCGGAGCAGCAGTCCGCGCGCCCGACATGCAAGAGGCGCTGATGGCGGGCGTGGCGATCGCCGATGACGTGGGGTTGCGCGCCGAGATGTCGCAAGCCGCGTTGACGCTGGTTGCCACCCACCAAGGTGCGTCAGCCCGCACCATCGACTGCGTCGCGCGGGCTGCGGAGGGGAACGCGACCGACGCTAGAACCTTAGGGTCTTAGGGCCTTAGAACCTGAGAACTTTAGGGCTGTAGCAGGCGCGATACCGCGTCCACATCGGCATCGCTGAGCACACCGACGGCTTGGCGCAGTTTCAGACTATCTAGCAAGACATCATGGCGCGCCTTGGCCAAACTGGCTTGTGTTTTATACACAGCGGTCTGCGCATTCAAGACATCAATATTGATGCGCACACCGACTTCGTAGCCAAGTTGATTCGCCTCCAACGCACTCTGGCTGGACACAAGGGCTGCTTGCAACGCCGTTGCTTGGCTCATGCCCGATTGAAGTCCTAGGAAGGCACGCTTCACCTGATTGGTTGCGGTACGGGTCGCGTTTTCCAAGTCTGCACTTGCTTTGTTTTCCTTTTCAAGGGCCGCTGCAATCGCATTTTCAACCGCACCTCCTGTGTATAAAGGCCAGTTGAATGCAAGCGCGACACTAGTTGTTGGCTTGTAGCTTGATGTGTTTGCCGAGGTATGGGCCGAGCTCGTGCCGTTCTGAAGGTATGACATGGTTAGATCTAGCGTCGGTTTTCCGCCTGCCTTCGCTATCTCTAGGTCTAGTCGTGCATTCTCTAGGTCTACACGTGCGCTGGCTACCGCTAGGTTAACCTCGCTGGCGCGAAGAATCCATGTATCGAGACTTTGCGCTGAAAGATTTGGTAGTTGATCCGCGATAAAGGCTTTAGGCTGTGGCGACTTCACGCCGGTCAATTGTGATAACGCTAGCTTTGCTAACTCTAAATTGTTTGCCGCTGTGATCTCTTCCGCTGTTATCAGGTCAAATTGTGCCTGCGCTTCGCGAGAGTCGGTGATGGTGGTGTTGCCGACCTCAAAGTTGCGGTTGGCCGCAGCAAGTTGTTGGCTCGCTGCTTTTTTGGATGCTTGTACGCTGACCAGCGTGTCTTGCGCGGTAAGGGTGTCAAAGTAAGCCTGCGCAACCCGAATGATTAGAGACTGGTTTGCAACGCTTTGCAAAGTTGCGGCGGTCTGCTCGCCCAACGGCACTTTCTTGGCTTCCGCTGCATAGTTCTCGTTGTATAGCGAGTGTGAGGCTGATACGCCGATGTAGCGAGACAGCGTATCCGTTGTTTCGCCTGAGACGTAAACGTTGCTTTGAGTGACAGACGAGACCAAGGACACCTTTGGCAGCGTGGATGCGTTGTCAAGCTTTGCGGCGGCATAGGTTGCGCGTGCCGCTGCTGTATCGCTCAAGTAAGTTGCGTCGAATTGACGTGCTGCCTCAAGCATCCCCGATAGACTTTGCGCGCCTGCGCCTGACGAAAAAGTCAACAAAACCCCAAGCACACATGTCGATAGACCCATTGTTGGCAACGTGACGCGCTTTGAAAAACCAGATACATGACATGTCATAACAGACTTCCTCTGTGGAATGGGTGTGAATGCGGGTGCGGCGCTGTGCGCTCGGTATGGCCTAGCAGTGTGCGATCAGTAGCGAGCCAAGGTGGGCTCGAGTTGGGTGGCCCAGGCATCGATGCCACCACTGATGTTCGCGACATGTAGATAGCCCATGTTCTCAAGATACATGGCAACTTGCGCGCTGCGCGCGCCATGGTGACACAAACAGGCAATCGGCTGGGTTTTATCTAGTTCATCTAAGCGGGCGGGCACACCCCGCATGGGCATGCGAATCAAGTCGAATGCCGGGTCTTCGGCGGGGCTCGCCGTCTCAAACTCATGTGGTTCACGCACATCAAGGACCACTGGGCGCTGCCCTTCGTGGGTGGCAAACCATTGGCTGAGGTCGGCTGGTTGTAATTGCAGCATGAGCGATAGTGCCTTCAGGTTAGAAGTTAAATCGTGAGCGTTCGGGAAAACCAATGAGACGCGAGGCAACGGTGTCCCACGGCGTACGGGTGCTGGCACTGTCGTGCGTGCCTTTGGTGATAAATGTCGCGTGCATCACGGGAGCTTGCCCACTGATGCCGACCAATCGGCCGCCAGGCTTGAGGTGCGTTAGCCACGCCATGGGCATCGTGGCGACGGAGCCACTTAGTAGGATCACGTCGAATGGCCCACTTTTACTCCACGTCTCGACGAAGCTGCCATCACCCAAAATAACCTCGACGTTTTGCATATTGGCGTGCTCAATCGTGTCACGCGCTTGTGCGGCCAGCGTTTGATCAATTTCAACCGTGGTGACACGTCGCACCAGTTGGGCCAATAGCGCCGCCATGTAACCCGACCCCGTGCCAATTTCTAACACGTGGTCGCTTGATTGCAGGTCCATGTCTTGCAACAGTCGGGCCTCGACGCGGGGTGCCAGCATCATCTGGCTCGCCTTGATGGGGTCGCTCAACGGAATTTCGAGATCTGAAAAAGCCAGCGCCTTGTGTTGGTTGGGAACAAAACGTTCGCGCGGAACTTGACTCAGTGTTTCCAGAACACGCGCGTTCAAAACGTCCCATGGGCGAATTTGTTGCTCGATCATGTTGAATCGGGCTTGATCGGTGTTTACCACGGCTTGCATGCAGGCTCTCCCAGGGGATTTTTTTCAGACAGGGGTTATTTTACTGATTGCGCGCGGGTTTCGCTCTTAGACCGTGGGTTTTTCCTGAGCACCAAACAAGCGCTTCAACCACTGGCTCAAATCGTCCATGTAGCAGTAGACAACCGGGACGACTACGAGTGTGAGCAAGGAGGCGGTGATAACGCCGCCTATCACGGCTTGACCCATGGGCGCGCGCTGCTCCGCACCCTCAGACAGAGCGAACGCTAGCGGCGCCATACCAAAAATCATGGCCAAGGTGGTCATTAAGATGGGGCGTAAGCGGACCTTGGCAGCCATCAGCAAGGCATCGTCTCGGTTCAGCGGGGGGGCGCCGTCAATCCCTTCGCGGGCGCGTATGGCGAAATCGACCAGCAGAATGGCATTTTTAGTCACCAAGCCCATGAGCATGACCACACCGATTACTGAGAACATGGACATGGCTGACTGGAACATCAGCAAGGCCAGCACAACGCCTATCAGCGTCAGGGGTAGGGCGCTCATGAGGGCAAGTGGCTGCAAAAAGCTCTTGAATTGACTCGCCAAAATCATGTAGATGAACACCACGGCCAAGGCCAGTGCTGACAGCGCATAGCCGAAGGACTCGGCCATGTTCTTGGTGGAGCCACCAAACTGATAGCGATAGCCCGGTGGGAGGGCCACGTCGTCGAGCACCTTACGGATGTCGCCTGAGACCTCCCCAACGGAGCGACCGTAGGCGTTTGCGTCAACGGCGACTTCACGGCTGAGATTTTTCCGGTTAATTTGATTCGCCCCTGTTGAAGGCAATACATCGGCAAATTGAGCCAGCGTGACCACGCGGGCGGAACCATCGGCGTTCGCGCCCGTGATGAACGGTAACTGCTTCAAGTCCTCCAGGCTGCTGCGGTCACTCGCGGGCAGTCGCAAAATCACGTCGTAGCTTTGGTCATCGGGCGCGCGCCACGTGCTGACTGTTTCACCTGCAACGAGGGTGCGCAGGCTTTGCGCGACAGCACCTACGGACAAACCCAAATCGCTGGCAGCGGCGCGTCGCACGCTGATGTCTATGGTCGGGTTGTTGGGCTTCACGCTGGAGTCGAGGTCCACTAGGCCGGGGATACCTCGGATTCTGTCCGTCACTGTGGCGCTGATACGCTCCAGCTCCTTCAAGTCTGACCCTTGCAGGGAGAATTCAATCTGCTTATTGCCCCCTACGGAGTCGAGCAAGCCCACATGGGTCACGGTGATACCGCTAATGCTTCGCAACCGCTCGCGCAATTGAGCCGACATTTGATCGACGCCCAAGGTGCGTAGCTTGCGGTCGATTAAGCGGACATAGACGCTAACGTAGTTTTTGCCACGTGCACTGCCTGTGTTGATCGTGGACAAGGTGTAATCAACCTCCGGAAACGAACGCAAAACGGCTTCAACTTGTTTGGTTTTGAGCTCGGTGACTGCGAGAGACGAGCCGACCGGTGTGTAAAAGTTGAGGCGTGTTTCGGAGAAGTCGGCCTTGGGAACAAACTCGGTTCCGAGTAGCGGCATCATGGCGATGCTGGCAACAAATGTGGACAAAGCCATCGCCACAGTGGCGAGTTTGTGGCGCAGTGACCACCGCAGTATGCGCTGATAGCTTTCGGATAGGCTGTCTTGCCAGACGTCAACCGCATGGGTGAGGCGCCCAATGGTTTTGTTGTACCAACTGTCGGCCTTGAAAGGTTTGCGGTGGTCATCGATGGCGGGGTCATGCCAAATACTCGAGAGCATGGGGTCTAGGGTGAAGCTCACGAACATCGAAATCAGGACAGCGGCCACGATGGTGATGCCAAATTGGTGAAAGAACTTACCAATGATGCCGCCCATAAAACCAATTGGGGCAAACACGGCCACGATCGACAATGTGGTCGCTAAGACAGCCAAACCAATCTCTTTGGTGCCGTCCATCGCGGCGTCGTAGGGCGTCTTCCCCATCTGCACGTGGCGAACAATGTTTTCGCGCACCACAATCGCATCGTCTATCAGTAGGCCCACACACAGCGACATCGCCATCAGCGTAATCATGTTGATGGTGAAGCCAAATAGATACATGAATAAAAACGTACCGATGATGGCAATTGGCAGTGTGAGGCCAGTGATGACCGTAGAGCGCCATGAGTTTAGGAAAAGGAAAACAATCACCACCGTCAGGATGGCACCTTCAATCAAGGTCGCCTTCACGTTGGCGACGGATACCCGGATCGGACGCGAGCTGTCGCCAATGGCTTGCAAAGATATACCTGGCGGCAAGTCTTTGCTGCTCGCAGTGAGTTCAGCCGATAAGCGGTCGACGACTTGGACCGTATTCTCGTCTTGCGACTTTTGAATTTGTAATAAAACGGTGCGTTGCCCGTTGTAAAGCGCCAGGCTTTCAATCTCTTTCTCAGCGTCGGCAATACGTGCCACTTGGTCAAGCCGAATGTCTATGCCATTTTTCCGCGCAACAACAATCTGACCGAAGTCACTGGGTCGTTGCATGCGGGCTTGCACCTGAACAACCAACTCCCGCGCAGACGATGTAACGGCCCCGATTGGCGAATCTTGGCTTTCTGAGCGGACCGCGTTGGCAACCTGTTGGGCGCTGACGCCTAGCGCGCGCATGGCTGTGGGCTGTAATTCAATTTGAATTACGCGCTCGGTGTCGCCGACCAGGGACACGAGACCCACGCCGCGGACGTTCTCCAGTTGCTTACGTAAAACCTGATCGGCCCAGACGCTGGCTTGTGCCGTCGTTGGTGCATCTTTTTGACTCTCGTCGACAGTGACAGCCACCGAGAAGATGGGACGACTTGCGGGGTCAAAACGGCTAATGCGTGGCTCCTCCGCGAGATCGGGCAGGCTGGATTGCATGGCCGCAATTTTTTCGCGAACGTCATCGGCGGCTTTTCGACTGTCAACGTCCAGTTGAAATTCTGCAATGACCACGGATGCGCCTTGGAAGCTGCGGGAGCTCAAGGAGTTGATGCCTGAAATGGTGTTTAAGGCCTCTTCGATTTTTCGGCTGACTTCCGTCTCCACAATCTCTGGCGCTGCGCCGGGGTAAATGGTGTTGATGGCGACGACTGGGAAGTCGACATTCGGAAATTGGTCGACTTGTAGGCGTTGATAGCCAAAAACACCGAGTACGACAAACGCCAACATCACCATGGTGGCAAAGACGGGGTTGCGTAAAGAGACTTGGGTAAACCACATAATCGTTTGTCTTTAGGGTTGGTCGGCGTTGGCGTTGGCGCTGGGGTAGTTGCTTACTTGCTCAGCTGAACAGCGGTGCCATTGGCGATGACCCCGGCGCTTGGCGACAGCACAATTTCGCCGGCGGTGAGGGGTGACACGATGGCAAATTGGCGCCCGTTACGCGAGCCTGTGGCGGCGATGGTGACGCTCACGTGGGCAACGCGTTGGTTCTGAACGACCTGAATGTAGGGTTGCGCTTTCTCTGTGCGCACGGCATCCAAGGGGATAGCGCTTCCCTCTATGGTGCCAACGACCAAGCCGCCGGTCACGAACTCCCCGACCCGCGCGGAGTCAACTGGCAGACTCAGATAAATTTTCAGGCTGCGACTACTGGCATCCACGCTGGGGTTGATGCGTGCGACCTTGGCGGTTACGGTGGTCGCGCTGCTTTCTAGCGTCAATGTTGCCATCTGACCAACCTGCAACTTGGCAGCTGCGGCGATGGGCACCATCACCTCGACCTCGAGCGAACGGGTGTCGACAATGTCGACGAGTGGTGCGTTGAGCGCCACACGATCGCCTGGTTTCACGTAGCGTTGGCTGACTTGCCCGTTGATCGGGCTGCGAACCGTTGCATCAGCCAGGTTTCGTTTGGCAATGTCCAAAGCCGCAATGGCTACCTCATGGTTGGCCTTTGCCGATGCGTACGTGCTATCGGAGCTCACCAAAGCGGTGCTCGATATAAATCCTTTTTCAACCAGTGCGCGGTTGTTGTCGCGCTGGCGCTGCGCTAAATCCATTTGCGCCCTTGCCGCGATAACCTGCTGCTGCGCTTGTTCCCTGCGTGCTTTGGCATCGTCTGCGTCTAGCTGTGCAACCACCTGCCCCGCCTTGACACGGCCGCCTTCAGGCACCCGAATCGCCGTGACAATCGCTGCTTGATTGCTCCGCAAGGTCACCGCGTTGACAGCCTTCACAGTACCGTTGATGGTCTGCGTTTGATCCAACGACTGCCTGGCGGCGGCGACGGTGTCGCTGGCCTGAAGGACATAGTTGATGGGCGCTTTGAGCGCCTCGGCGGCGAGCGCGGCACTGGCCTGCGCGTCGCTGCGTGCCTTCAGGGCGCGCCACACGCCACCCGCGAGTGCGACGACGATTAAGCTGTACACGAGCCACTTGACAGTAGACTTCAGACGCATGGCGGATTACCTTTCAGTTCGATGCCAGAGAGCAAAATATCGATTTGGTTTTGTATGAAAGCAGTGGGCTCAATGGCAGGGCCGCAAACGGGGTTATCAACCCCCATGGCCTGCCGCCAGAGACACAAAAATAACAGCGAGGACATGATGCCCATGACGGTATTGGTCAGATCCAAGTCTCGTAGCTCACCCCGTGCGATGCCTCTTTTGAGTATGGCTTGCATCAGATGCAAGCCAGGCCCCATGACCTCAGTCTGGTAGAAGGCGGCGAGCTCGGGAAAGTTTTTCGCCTCTTGAATAATGAGCTTGCTGATGCCCCCCGCCTGGGTACTGCCGATCTCCTGCCACCATTTGTGCATGGCTAAGGCGATCAGGTCGCCACTGCTCCCTTGGAAGTGCGCAACGGTCGATTGAAAAGCGGTCAGCCGGTCAATGATGTTGGTGCGCACGACGGCCTTGAATAAGTCGTCCTTGCTGGGGAAATACACGAACAAGGTTGCCTTTGAAACGCCCGCTTGTTTGGCGATTTCGTCCATACGGGCGCCTGCAAACCCCTTGTCCACGAACACGGCGAGAGCGGCTGCAACAATTTCGTTGGGCCGCGCCTCTTTGCGTCGGGTGCGTTTAAGGGGACGGCCCAATGGGTCGTGTGGCTCGATCGTGCTTGTCGGAGGCATCGTTAGTGACTGCTTGGTCATTAAGCGATATTCTAATGACCGCTTAGTCAATAATTTTGTATGGGTAAAAAAATACCCTGCGCGGGCAGGGTATTTGATTGCGCCGGCTAGCGACTCAATAGAACGCTTGCAAGCCCGTTTGCGCACGCCCCAAGATCAAGGCGTGAACGTCGTGGGTGCCCTCATAGGTATTCACGGTTTCCAGGTTAATCATGTGGCGGATGACGTGGTATTCGTCGTGAATACCGTTGCCGCCGTGCATGTCACGGCTCATCCTGGCGATGTCCAAGGCTTTGCCGCAACTGTTGCGCTTTATGAGGCTAATCATCTCTGGCGCAGCACGGTCTTCGTCCATGAGGCGACCGACGCGCAAGCAGGCGTGAAGACCTAGCGTGATCTCGGTCTGCATGTCGGCGAGCTTCTTCTGGATCAATTGATTTTGGGCCAGCGGGCGTCCAAACTGTTGACGGTCTAAGGTGTACTGACGCGCGCGGGTCCAGCAGTCTTCGGCGGCACCCATGGCACCCCAAGCGATTCCGTAGCGCGCTTTGTTCAGGCAGCCGAATGGGCCTTTTAGCCCGTTTACGTTGGGCAACAGGTTTTCGGCGGGTACAAAGACATCGTCCATCACAATTTCGCCCGTGATGCTCGCGCGCAAACTCATCTTGCCTTCAATCTTGGGCGCGCTCAGGCCTTTCATACCCTTTTCCAGGATAAAGCCGTGAATGGCGCCTTGCCCCATTTCTTCGCCAACGATCTTGGCCCAGACCACAAAGACATCAGCGATGGGGGCGTTGGTGATCCACATTTTTGCGCCCTTCACGATGTAGCCGCCGTCCACGGGTGTGGCACGCGTTTCCATATTCGCGGGGTCGGAGCCGTGGTTGGGTTCGGTGAGGCCAAAACAACCGACCCACTCGCCTGTTGCCAGTTTGGGCAGATATTTCTGACGTTGCTCCTCAGAGCCGTAGGCGTGTATGGGGTGCATGACCAAGGAGCTTTGCACACTCATGGCGCTGCGATAGCCACTGTCCACACGCTCCACCTCGCGCGCCACCAAGCCGTAGCTGACATAGTTCAAACCGGCGCAGTCGTAGCCGTCAATGGTGCAACCCAAGAAACCCATCTCGCCAAACTCGTTCATGATCTCACGGTCAAAGGTCTCGTGGCGGGCGGCCTGAAGCACGCGGGTTTGCAGGCGCTCTTGACAGAAGGTGTGTGCGGCCTCGGCAATAGCGCGCTCGTCGTCGCTCAAGGCATCTGCGAGGTGTAAGGGATCTTGCCAGTTGAATTGGGGTTTCATGTGTGTGTTTCTTTGAGCTGTATGCGTCATACGGTTTGTTCAGGAAGACAAGTCTCTATTATTGTGAAAACCTTCGTCGTTGCGGTGACATTGTCTGATGGCGAATAATGTAGGCGACACTACATTTTTTTCATACCTTACAGAGGCCAGCACATGTCCCTACCCAACGACCAACGATCTGATTCCCATGCCAGCGACCTCGACACCATCGTGCTCGGAGGCGGGTGCTTTTGGTGCACCGAAGGGGTGTTCCTGCGGGTCAAAGGGGTTAGGGCTGTTGAGTCTGGCTACTGTAATGGCCATGTCATCGCGCCAACGTACGAGCAAGTGTGCACTGGTGAGAGCGGTCATGTCGAGGTGGTACGTGTCACCTTCGATACGCGTGAAATACAGTTGAGTCAAATCCTCGAGGTGTTCTTCAGCGTTCACGACGCCACCACCTTGAATCAGCAGGGCAATGACGTGGGGCCGCAATATCGCAGCGGTGTATACCTCACGCGGTCCGAGCAACTACCCATCGTGACGGCATTCATTGCAGACCTAGCGTCGCGCGAGCAGGCGTTGCGAGGACGGATAACGACGGAGGTGGTGCCTCTGCACAACTACAGTACCGCTGAGAGTTTTCACCAGCAGTACTACGACCGGTTTCCCCAGGCAGGTTATTGCGACTACGTAATTGCCCCGAAAATTGCGAAGTTCATCACAGCGCACCCAGACTTGGTTGCCTAGGGTCGCCTGCGGCTTGCAGCTTACGGCTTACGGCGCTGTCCTTATTGGCTGATGGCGCGGGCCGCTTCCACTTGGCTCTCGAAGTAGGCCTGAAAGCTCATGACTAAACTGGACATGAGGGCGACCGCTCCAATCATGAGGGCGCACACCACCACCATGACGCTCAGCCAGTTGGTGAGCCCCGATGGGTGCGTATCGTCTAGGTCGTGGCCGGGGTTGTACTTGGCCTGCCAACGTGCTGGCGCCATGAGTGCGTAAAAGATAGCGGTGCCACAAGCGACAGCAATACAGATGCCAAAGACCGGTATGAGTATCCAAGCCAATAGGTCGTCTTGCCCAATGTTGTAAAAGCGTGCCAAGCCAACCAGCCCAGCGGCTGTGGGTAAGGGTGTTAGCCAGAAGCCGATATCTTTTATGCCGAAAAGATAGAGCCGGTGAAGGCCCAAGCTGCCAAATAAGAAAGCGAGCCACGCAGCGATGGTCTTTGACTTGGGCGAGCGTGAGGTGATGGCGGTCATGTGTGGGTGTCTTTGCGTTGTGTGAGGTCGTTATGCAGCGTCAGAGTCCGTCGGGGCCGTCTGGGTTCCCTTGCCTAAGGTGCGCTCCATCAAAACGATATCTAGCCAACGCTCAAATTTCCAGCCGCAACCGCGCATGGTGCCCACGTGCGAGAACCCCATGCGACGATGTAAATTGATAGAGCCCGTATTGTCACTGTCGCCAATGACCGCCATCACGTGACGAATTCCCCGCGCCTCCAGCAGAGCCAGTAAATGAGTCATCAATGCGGCGCCTATGCCTTGGCCCATGCTGCCCGGGGCGACATAGACCGAGTCCTCGGTGCTGAACCGGTAAGCTGGTCGCGGCTTGAACCAGTTGGCGTAGGCGAAGCCAAGCACTTTTCCGTCGCGCTCAGCGACGATGTAGGGCAGGGATTTTTGCAACACATCGGCGCGTCGTGTTTGCATCTCGTCCAGACTGGGGGGGACCGTTTCGAACGTGCCCGTGCCGTTGAGCACATGGTGTGCGTAGATCTCTTTAATCGCGCGCAGGTCGTTGGCGGTGCTAGCACGGGTAAAAATGTCGGACATGGTGTTGTAAATGCGTTAAATCCGCCCGGGTGGGACAGGGGATATTGTGCCCGACAGGGGGAGAGATGGGCGGCTACCCTTAAATGCCATATAATCGAGGGCTTGGTAACGTTTCGCTGGCCGGGTGGCTAGTCGTGTGTCTCAGGCGTTACGAGAATTTTGGAACGAATCGGTCTAGGTGTGATCTGCGCCAAGGCCGTGAAGCCCCACCCAAAGGATTAATCATGGTCGTTATTCGACTCTCTCGCGGCGGCTCTAAAGCACGCCCTTTCTACAATATCGTTGTCGCTGACAAGCGTAACCGTCGCGACGGTCGTTACCTTGAGCGTATTGGTTTTTACAACCCAATGGCGCGTGGTGCTGAAGAGCCCTTGCGCCTAGCGCAAGACCGTTTGACGCACTGGTTGTCTATTGGTGCACAGCCATCAGACACGGTGGCCCGTTTGATGAAGGTGGCCGCGAAGGCCCAAGCCTAAGCGATCGTTTGGGCTCCCCGGATTCGGGTGGCCACCGCGAATCGTGTAAGAAGCGCGTATGCCTTTGTGGTGTGCGCGTTTTTTTTTGCCCATTTTAAGCAAGGGGTATGGTTAAATTTATTGACCTTTCACCCCCGTTCAGTCCCGTTTAGCCCCACTTACACCCCTGATTGGTATCCCGTTTATGCCTGATATGCCCACCCGACCGATCCCGTGGCCGATTGCGACCCGACCCAAGGACGCGGTGGCGTTGGGGCACCTGCAGGGTGCCTGGGGTGTAAAGGGCTGGCTGAAGGTGACGCCTTACAGCGCCGATGCGGACGTCTTACTACAGGCTAAAACGTGGTATCTGGAAGCGCCTGAAGGCCGATTTGCCAAGTCCTTCGACGCATTCACTGGAACGGTTCAGGTCGGCGTCACGGCCTGCAAGCCCCACACCGGTGCGTTGGTTGCGCAGTTAACGGCTTGCGACGACCGCGATCTGGCGCAGGCGCTTAAGGGTGCGCAGGTGTGGGTGTCCCGAGCCGACTTTCCTCAAACGACCTCTGCTGATGAGTTTTACTGGGTCGACCTCATTGGTCTGCGAGTCGTGAACCGTGAGGGGCTACCGCTAGGCGTGGTGCATGAGTTATTGGCAACGGGACCGACATCCGTCATGTGCATACATGACGATGCCTGCGTGGGCGAGGGGGGTAAGCCGCTAGAACGGTTGATCCCGTTCGTTGCGCAGTATGTCGATACCGTGCAGTTGGCGGAAGGACTCATACACGTTGATTGGCAGGCAGATTTTGATGTTTAGACGGCCCATAACCGATGCCCGCATGCGCTATGTCGCAAACCTTGCAGGGCGTCAACAGCGATATGGTGTGAGATCCGATGCGTATTGACGTTATCACGCTGTTCCCCGATCTGTTCGTGCCCTTTCAGCAGCAGGGCGTGGTGCGGCGTGCTTTCGACTCGGGAGCGGTCAACCTGAAACTGTGGCAGTTGCGTGACTTTGCGTCGGGCAACTACCGTCGCGTCGATGACCGCCCGTTCGGTGGAGGCCCCGGCATGGTGATGGCGGCGCAGCCCCTAACGGACGCGTTGAGCGCGATTCGTGCTGACCGTGCTGAACCGCAAGCAATGCAGGCCCCTGTCGTGCTGTTTTCGCCTCAGGGCGAAACGATCACGCATGCGCGCGTTGCGGCGCAGGCCGCGTCGT